>ERZ808240.482-NODE-482-length-52669-cov-5.262193_pt1 | contig 52669 bp, 47 predicted proteins | sample MGYA00521084_ERZ808240 | MGnify/ENA primary metagenome ERZ808240 (study PRJEB31516, sample SAMN03275571) | gut metagenome | biome: mammalia-associated habitat; material: feces | host: Papio cynocephalus | place: Kenya | collected 2012-08-06 ...
ATAGCCGAGCGTCACGGGGATCGCCACGGCTTCGCCCGCGTTCACGCTCTTGTCCTCGGCCATCGTTAGGGTGTAGCTGCCCGCCGCCTTCTGCATGCCGCAGACGGTGCACTTGCCGTCCGCGCCGAAGGTGTGCTTGCCGTTTGCGCTGCGCGGGCACTCAGTGAACGTGATAACGAACTCGTCGCCGTCACCGCCGATATACTCGGCAAGCGAGCTCATCTTCATTTCCGCCAAAGAAACACCGTTGATCGTGGCGACCCAGGCGGATTCCGGGCCGTAGGCCGCGTCGCCGTTGGCGAGCGTCACGCCGTTGGGGTCGGTGACGCTGGTGACGGCGGTCTCCGTGGCGACATAGGTGTAGCTGCTCTCTTCCAGAACGCCCTTGATAACGTCAAGGCCGGTCTTCTTTTCAATGTCTCTGCACACGTATTCCACGCCGTTGCCGCTACCGGTCAGATCCGCAAACTCACTGTTGACGCTCTTGCCGTAGATGCGGCCAAAAAGTGTAATCTCATTGCCCGCCGGGGACACGGTCACCTTCGCCGCTTCACCGGCGGTGTGCGTGATGGCGTTGCCGTCCTTGTCCTCGCCGTTTTTGAAGATGAGTTCAAAGCTGCTGTCCGTGGTCTCGGCAATGGTCGTCTTCGCAGTGAAAACGAGCGTTGCAAACACGCCCTGTTTCATCGTCACGCCCTCGGACGTGCTGTCCATATAGCTGACGCGCACAAAGCTGCCGGTCTTGTCCGTCATGGGATCGGAGACCACAACGCCCGCCGTTGCTCCGGCCGCGCTGCTCTTGAGATCATAGAGAGCGCCGTTATAGCGGAGCATGTAGTAGATCGTCGTTACATCGGGGATGTCCTCGCTGAGCGTCAGCGTGACCGTTACGTCCGATCCCGCTTCCACGCTCGTCTTGTCTGCGCTGGGGGTGAGCTCGGCGGCAAATGCGCTCACCGAGAGGCTCACCATCAGGCAAAGAACAAGAATTACGGATACAATTCTTTTCTTCATTGTTTTTCTCCTTTGTTACGCCGCCGGGAATGCGGTGATCTTGCCGTTGAAATACCGGTAGATGGTGTTGGCGTCAAGGTTATCGACCTCGCCGTCGCCGTTCACATCCGCTGCGGCAAGCTGTTCGTCGGTGAGCGTGACCTTGCCGTTGAAGTAGCGGTAGACCAGATTGGCGTCAAGGTTGTCGATCTTGCCGTCCCCGTTCACGTCGCCCAGCACTGCCGCCGTGCCGACGGTGACTTCGGGTGCTTCGCCGGTCTGCACCTTTACGGCGTCATTCACGAACGTCTTATCGCACACGGCGACCTTTTCGAGCGAGAATCCGGCGGACGTGCCGGTCTCGGCGTCGGCCTTCACGGTGAACGTCAGTTCAGCGACCGCGCCCTCGGTCATGGAGAACACGCCGGTATCCGCGAACTTCACGGCGCTGACCGTGACGGCCTTGGAGGTGTCCTCCTCGCCGGTTTTGTAGTTCGTCTCGGGGGGCGTGCCGATCTTCGTGAGATCGCTCGCCGCGCCCGCCTTGCTTTCGGTCAGCTCAACGACCGCGGGGTCATACTTGATGTAATACTCAAAGCTGTTGATGTCCTTCAGTTCACCGGTGAGAGAGAGCGTCAGCGTGACCGTTTTTCCGGCCGGGACCTTCTCCGCGCTTGCCGAGAGAGTGATCTCCGGCACCGCCGTCTCCTCGGCGTCCGCCGCCAGCGCCGGGATGCCCAGCGCCAGCGTCAGAGCCAGAACAAGGACAAGCGAAAAGATTTTTTTCATATCGTCCTCCTGTTTGTCGTCCGGTTTATTCCGTCACGGCCGCGGAAGCCGCGGCGATGATCGCGTAGATCATCGCTGCGTCCTTCGCAGTGATATAGCCGTCGCCGTCCATATCCGCGATGAGAAGCTCCGCTTCGGTGAGCTCACCCGCGCCGACGGAATAATTGTACACGAGTTCGGCGTCGGTCACATCGACCGTACCGTCGGCGTTCACGTCGCCCGCGAGAGGCTGCTTTGCCCCCTGCCACGCGAGGATCGGGTAGCCGCCGTTGATGCCGTCGGTATCCGCCGCGAAGCTGTCGCCGAGCGTGGCGGCCAGGGCCTTGAGCTCATCCGCGGTCTTAGAAACGCCGACCTTGGTCTTCGAATTGGCGCAGCTTCCTTCCTGATAATAGCTGTTCACGACTTCGCCGTAGGACGCGCTGGTACGCGGGGTGAGCGGGCCGCAGTTCTTGACCGCAACGACGGTCCCGATGTTGTAGCAGTTTGTAATGCCCGCGGTATAGCTGGTGCTGTTGCCGCTGGTAATACCGCCCGCAAGTCCGCTCGTGCCGGTGGCGGTGATATTGCCGGTATTATAGCAGTTCCGGATCTCGGCATAGGCGGACTGGCCGTTTGCAATACCGGCGGCGGACTTGGCCGCCGTGACCTGTACGGAGCTGAAGCAGCCGTTGATCACCGCTTTGTTCTCCATGTAGGCCGCGATGCCGGCAGCGAAGTTCGCCGTTGTCGTAACGATGCCCGTAACGCCGAAGTTTTTGAGCGAAGCCTTCGCGCCCAGATATCCGAACAGGCCCTGGTACATGGCGGTGCCGTTGATGTAAAGGTTTTTCACAACGTGGCCGTCGCCGTCAAACGTGCCGGTATATTTGCTGCTGTTGCTGCTGATGGGGGTCCAGTCAAAGCTGCCCAGCTCGATGTCCGCGGTGAGCTTGGCCGAGATCGCCGTCTGGCCGCCGTTCACGGTCTCGGCAAACCACGCAAGCTCCGCCGCCGTGCCGATCTGGTAAACGCCGTCGGCGTCCTTCGCAGGTTCGGTCTTCGTCGTGCCGTCCCAGGCGTTCTCCCCAAGCGGGGACATGGCGTTCGTCGTAATGTTCAGAATGCCATCCACAAGTTTCTCCGCGTCTGCGCTGCTGAGCGAGAATTTACCCACTGCCTTGGCATAACCTTCCTTCGACAGAATGTAGGAGTATTCGCCGTAGCCGAGCGTGTAGCGTCCGTTCTCGTCGGCCTCGACGGTCTTGCCGTCCGCGCCGGTCAGCGTGACCGTAACGCCCTCAAGCATTTTGCCGGAAGCATCGGTAATGACGAGCTGCGTGTCATAGGTCACCTTGCGGTGCACTTCGACCACCGCGTCCGCATAGTGGTTCATGTAGAAGGTGACAGTGACGGCGTTGAAGTTCGTGCCGACGCCGGTGTCGGTCATGTTGTAAAGGAACGCGAACGGGTTGGCTGCGGAGTACATGCTGCCGAAGGTGTAGCCGTTGGTGAAGCTGTACGTTGCGGTCTCCTCGCCGTCGGCAAATTCAACATCCTCGGGAATGGTCACGGTAACGGAAGCGTTGTCCATCTTCTGGTACTGGCCGAGCGATCCCGCGAACTTCGTTTCACCGGCGTAGTACGTCGGCTGGAAGGTCGTCGGGTTGAAGATGCCGGAGATCTTGTTCACCGCGCGGAACATGCCGCTGAAGGTGAGCTTGATCTGATCGCCGGGCATGATGCATTCCCCCGGGTGGGAGACGTTCTCGACAGTGACGGTGACCTTCGCTACGCGCACGAGACGGTAGCTCACGCCGGTATCGTCGGTCATTCGAATGATGACGGTACCGCCCATGCCGTTGCCGATCTCACCGAACTTGGCAAGAGGCACGGTGTAGCGTCCGTCCTCGCCCGCGCTGACGGCGGTGAACTCGGTGCGGATGCGGTTCATGGCGTTGTCCGCGGCGACGAAGGCGTATTCCACGGTCACGCCGCCCGTCGCGGTGACGGCAAAGTCGAGCGCCGGGTCGGTCTCGTTCGCGCCGTAGAACCATGTATCGTAGTTGTAGTCCCAGTCCATGGAGCGGGTCGTGGTGACGCCCGAAGCCATGTTGAAGTCCACGTCCGCGTCCGCGGTGCCGTGGGCCACGCCCGTGCCGCCGACGACGATGACGCCGACGCGCTGCGGCTGCGTCGCGGGGTAGAGACCGCCGTGCGTGCCATGGTTGGAGGGTCCCACATCAATGCTGTCATAGTAAACGGTGATAATGGAGTCTTCCGCGCCGGGGGTGATGTCCGCCCAGTTCGCGGTGGTGTTGCCGCCGTTTACGGTCTCGATCGAGGCGTCGCCGGTCTCAAGGTTCCAGTGGAAGTCCGGCTCGACCATGATGTTGCCGGCGTCGGAGTTGATGAGCTGCCAGTGGCGGTAGGCGCGCACGCGCGTCGTGCCGCCGATGGCCTCATAGCCGGAGGGATCGAGGTTCACCTGCAGGTCGGCCTCGTCGCGCTTGATCGTCTGTGTGCCGAGCTGGCTGAAATCGTGGGAGACGCGGTTCGTTGCGGCGTTCTCATCGAAGGAGAAGCTCAGATCCGCGCTCGCGCTCTGGCTCGGAAGCCAGCCGGCCTGCGTGACGTGGGTATCGTCGCTCAGACGCCATGTGTAGTTGCCGTTGCCCTTGGAAATGGTGTACTGGGCATACATCGTGCCGTCGTCGTTGAGCTTCCAGCCGCCGTCCGGCTCAACTTCGGTGGTGTTGAAGTTGTTCCACTGGAAGTACAGGCCGAATGTCGCGTCCTGCGGCACGGTGACAGTCAGAGTGACCGCCGTATTGATCGTGAGGGACTTCGTAGCAGCGGAGTACTCGGCGCGGAACGTCTGGTTGATGCTCTGCGTGAACATATAGCCGTCGATATCCGGGTAGGCATACGCGTTGTAGAGGCAGGCGTTGCCCGCGGCGTAGAGCACCGTCGGGTAATAGGCGTAGCTGCCCTTGGTGTAGGGATCGCCCATCTCGGCGGTCGTGCCCATGATCGGGCAGTCCAGTTTGACGTGGTACTCATCCGCCGTGAAATACGTGTTGTCCGTCTTCTTCGATCTCACATAGAACGAGTTGCACTGGAGATAGATGTTCGTGCCGCCGCCCGCGCCGCCGTCCACGTTGCCGTCGGTCGGAAGATCGAGCGTCATGCCGCCGAGCGCGACGTCGTATTTACCGGTATCGGCGTTCTTGGCGAACGCGCGGTAAGCGTAGCGGCCCGCCGTGAGGCTGGCATAGAACATCTGGTAATTGCTGACGAGCTTGCCCTGCGCGGGATCGTATTCGGTCTCGCCCTCGGGCAGGGTGTTCGTGAAGTCGCTGTAGAGGAACACGTTTGTGATCTCGTCGCCGAGGATCTCGTTGCCCTCGCTGTCGGTCGTGACATCGTAGAGCTTGATAACGGGGTAATTGCCGGTATAGTCCTTGCCGACAAAGAACGAGAAGTTCAGCTTCGGCGCGTCCTCCACGGTGAGAGTGAGCGTCCAGGTGTCCTTGGAGAAGTGCTTGCCGTCGTGGGAGGCGTAGAAGCGGTAGACGTAGGTTCCCGCCGTGTTCTCGGTGATCTGTATGGTCGTTGCGCCGAAGATGGCCTCGGTGAAGCCGACCTTCGGCCCCCAGGTCTTGCCGCCGTCGGTGGAGCGCTCGTAATAGTAATTCTTGTAATTCAGCGTCTGGCCGTCCGCAGGGTCAAAGACTTTGTTGGTCTGCAGATCGCTGAGCAGGTAGGCCTTGCCGGTCTGCACCGTGGCGCTGGTCTCGGCGGGATAGCCCTCCTTGCGCGTCGGCACGGCGATCTCCGCGAGCTGCTTGCCGCAGGTATCGCACTTGCCGTCGCCGTCCGCGTCCGCATGCTCGGCTGCCGTCTGACCGGCGAGCACGGGGGCCGGGCAGCTGTCAACGTAGCCCTCGCCGAGCTGGGAGGCGCTGAGTCCCTCTTCGGCGGTGAAGGCCGCCGCGCCGCTCTCCACGCCGGAGACCGCCGCCGTATCTTCGAGATAGTAGCAGTTCGTGGCCGTGACGGAGAGAGAGCTGCTGGGCTTTGTGGCGGCGATCGTGTTGCCGAGGATCGCGCCGATGGAGGCAGAGTCGGCATTTTCGCCGCTGACGGAGCCGCTGTTGTAGCAGTTGGTCATCGTGAGGGTGTTCTTATCATATTCGTCGCCGAAACCGCCGACAAGTCCGCCCGCGAACTGCGCGGAGGAGGTCGATGCGCAGTAGAACGACACGTCTCCGGTGTTGTAGCTGTTGCGGATGGTCAGTATGGCACGGCTTCCGCGACCGACAAGGCCGCCGACGCCGCAGTAGTCGCTGCTGTAGTATCCGTGCAGATGCACCTTGCCCTCGTTCCAGCAGTTTTCCATGACTACCGTACCGGAGGCGGCACCGACAAGACCGCCGGTATAGCCCCGGTAGCCGGTAATGTCCGCATGGTTGGAGCAGTTGCGAAGGATCGTGTCATACGCGGCCGCAACTATGCCGGCGAAACCGAAGAGCAGATCGTTCGTCGGCGTTCCGGTGAGCGTTACATAGTTGTGGCAGTTCTCGATCACGGTGTTGCGCTTTGTTGTGACCGCGCACGAACGACCGACGATGCCCGCCACATGACGGGTGATCGCCTTCGCTTCACCGTAAACCGACAGGTTCTTGATCGTAGCGCCGTCGCATTGGCCGAAGAGCGCCTGATTGTAGCTCTGCTGCACCGTGCTGACCGGTGCGTCCGAACGGAGATAGATGTTGGTGATCTTGTGGTTCTGGCCGTCGAACGTGCCGCTGTATACCACAACGTCGCTCACGTTTCCGATCGGCGTCCACGGGGTCGTCTCGTCGCAGACGCTGCTGAGATCGATATCCGCCGTCAGACGGGCGTTGAGCGTGGACTTTCCGGCGTTGACCTCTTTGGCAAACCACTGGAGCTGCGCGGCGTTTGCGATCTCATAATAGCCGTCCGCCGCAAGAGCGGGCTTGCTCGGGTCGGTGACGGTGACAAGGCACTTCGCCGTGTAGCCGCCGTCCGCCGTGGTGACGGTGACGGTCGTCGTGCCCTCGCTGAGCGCGGTGACGACGCCCTTCCGGCTGACGGTGGCGACCTTCATATTGCTGCTCTGCCAGGTCACGCTCTGGTTGGTGGCCGTGGACGGCTCCACCGCGGCGGTAAGCTGCGCGGTCTTGCCGCGCTCGACCGTAAGAGCGCTCTGGTCGAGCTTCACGCCCGTGACAGCCGTATCGTCGCCGGTGCTGGGGGGCGTGTTGTCGCCCTCTTTAAAGAAGAAGCAGTTGAAATATTCGTAGTTGCTGCCGGCTTCGGCTGCAAAGTATTTGCCCGAGGTGATGAGGGCCGCGGCGGGCAGCTTCAGCGTTTTCCCGCCGTCCGCATTGTCCAGCACTGCAAAGCCTGAACAGCTGTAGTCCGTAACGTCGCCGTCACCATCAAAAAGCACACAACACTCCTGAATGGCTTGATCGAAATCCGCCGGATAGTTGACATAGACAAAGTCCGCACCCGCCGGAACGGTCACAGTGTAAAGTTTCTTGTCGCCAGGATTGCTGTAGTGTTTCACATGCATCGAGCTTTCTTCGATGTTGTAAACATACTCCGTACCCTCTTCATCGAGCGTGATGGATGAGAAGTCAAACTCCTTGTACCACTCTGCCGGATCGAAGACGGGCTTGGACGAGCCGTCGGTGACCGTTACCTTCGCGGTGGCGGGCGCATAGCAGCTGTCCGACGTGCCGGCGTTCGGATCGGTCCCCAGCAGATAGTATGTTCCGGCGGTGTCAAAGGTGTAGGTATAGGCATTTTCCCCTTCGCCGGAGAGATCCATATTCCCCACATGCTCCCAGTCCGCGTCGTAGACCGCGACGGTCAGGCCGGTGATCGGTTCAAAGTCCTCCGTGCCGCCGTCGGCCACAGACTGGGTGTCGTACTTGAGCGTGTGCGCCGTGAGCGTATTTCCCTTGGCCACGGTGAAGCTGTCCTGCTCAAACGCGGCAAACGCGCCCTTCTGCCAGAAACTCCAGTTGCTGAACATGGCAACGTCGATCGTGTCGCCGTCCGAGAGGAGGATGTAGTCCGCCGTCGAGCCCCAGCCGGCGCTCATCAGGGGATAGACATGGTTGCGGTAGTACATGAGATTTTCGTCATGGCCCCAGAACTGCTGCATGTACAGGGACGTGGCGCTGCCGGTGATGTTGAGCGCCAGCATGTTGTCCTCATACGCCTGATCGTCGGTCATGGTCATCACGCCGTAGCCGCCTTTCGCTCCGGGGATCTTCGTGCTGCCGGTCTTGATCGCTTCCTCGGGGAGGCCCATGTAGTACTTGCCGATCATGTAGAGATACAGGTGCAGCGCCGTCGGGCGCTCCACGATATTCTTATCGTTATAGCTGCCCGAGCCGTTTTCCGTGTGATAACGGTAAAAATCGCTAAGGCCCTGGTTTCCCAGATCAAAGTACGGGACCTTCACCTCAAGATGCGAGAGGACCGTGCCGTCGATGCCCTTGATGGGCACGCCGTCGCTCGAGATCGTCACATACACCGTGACCGAGTCGGCGGGGGTCTCGTCGTAACCGTACTGACTCTCGCTGCCAGCTTCGCCCTCCGTGACGGTGATCTTGAGCTGCACGCTGGCCGTCTCGCCGTTGGAGCACTTTGCCGTGACGGTGGGGGTATACGTGCCCGCGTTGGGGTTTGTGAACGAGAGGATGTTGTTCCCGTCCTTGTCCTTGGCGATCTTGGTATGCTCGCCGTAATCACCGGCGCCGAGCGAATAGGTCAGCGTATGGCCTTCGCTGTCGGTGAAATACTGGGCAAGCTGGACCGTGAGGATCTCGCCCTGCGTTGTTTCAAAGGTTTTGTCCGCATCCGTCACAGCGAGGCATCCGTCCGCCGCAAGCGCCGATACCGGCAGCAGCGAGAACACCATCAGCAGCGCGAGAAGCAGCGCAAGACCTTTCTTACCCGTTTGCATTGGTTTTTTCCCTTCCTTTCCAATGATTCCGTAAGCATTCCTTTTATATCAAGCGCAGAATCTCCAAGGCATCTTCCGCCGTGATCCTCCCGTCGCCGTTCAGATCGGCCTTCAGCCAGGCTTCGGCGTTCTCCGTCTCGAAGCGCTGCTGTCCGCAGCTGATGGAATAGGTCCTCTGCGCGTCATTGATCTCCGTAACGCCGGAGCCGTTCACGTCCCCGTCGTAACAAACCGTATCGCTGCCGCCGCTGCGCCGCACGCGGGAAACGCGCGCCGCCGCATCGCCGGCCATTGTCAGCGCGCACCACGCGCCGTAGGTTTCCGAGTAGAGCATTTCCGCGCCGTCCAATGTCCAACGGCAGCGCGCGCCGGGCTCGGCCGTGACCTTCACGAGATACACCGTGCCGTCCTCGCTCCCGGCGTATTCCGTCACGGATATCTCCGGCAGGGTTTCAGGCGTTTCGTATGCCGTATAGTACGCCGCGGGGCGGTAGTAGCTGTCCATGCCGAAATCGTCGGCATAGGAGACCGTGACGCCGCCGCGCATGCAGTGGCACATGAGCACGCGCCCGTCGTCCGTAAAGCCCGTCACGATGCCGACGTGGTCGGTCTCCGCCGTGCCCTCGCCGCCGAAGACGAGATCGCCGGGCCGCAGCTCCTCGCGCGTTATCGCCTCGCACGCGAGACGCTGCGCGCTCGTCCCCTCGCCGACGGAGGGAAGCGCCTCGACCGTCCCGGCGGCGTTGAGCAGCACCCACGTCACAAAGCCGGAGCAGTCCAGACCGTCGGTGAATATCCCGCCGTTCTCGTTCTGCTGCGGGAAGCCCCAGAAGGGGCTGCGGCCCAGGGCGTTATACTTGCCGCCCCAGAGATAACCGATCCTTCCCTGCTGCGCGAGCGCGAGACGCACCACATCCTCGCGGAGCGTATGTACCCTCTCCCCCGCGCCGGACTCGACCCAGCCGTAACCGCGCCAGAGAGAGAGGAGCTTGTCCCACTCGCCGCCAGTGCACAGCGCCTGATAGCGCGCGTGCTCTTCCGCGGTCACGAGAAGCGCCGATGCGCTGCGCGAGAGCGATATCTTAAAAGAAAGCGCGTATTTCGTTTTTATAACGTTCGGCTCGCCGGTCTCTTCGCTGAGCGTGCCGTCGGTCAGATCCGTTTCCGTGAGCGTGCAGGAAACGGCGCTCATGGCGCCGAACACCGCGCGGAGCACGGAGAGCTCCTTTGCCGTGAGCCGCTCCTCCGTCAGCTCGTCCGCCGTTTTGCCGGTCTTCGCGGCGAACGCCGCGGCGATGAACGGCAGCGCGTCCATGTTGTCGGTGAGCGTACCGTTTCCGTAGGCGAGCGTTATCTCTTCGATCTCTTTGTCCGCGCTCTGCTCCGATTCGGTCAGCGCGAGCACCTGCACAAGTCCGTCAAGGAGAGCGTCCAGCGCCTGCGGGAACGGAAGGCCCTCGGTGAGAACGGGAAAATACTCGCTCGGCTCCACGGCGATCTCGCGCGTTTCGAGAACTTCAAGCTCCGGCTCCGGGGATTCCGTCGGTTCCGGGGATTCCTCCGGTTCGGGTGTTTCCGTCGGCTCCGGGGATTCCGTCGGCTCCGGGGATTCCGTCGGTTCGGGTGTTTCCGTCGTTCCCGGCGTTTCCGTCGTTTCCGGCGTCTCCGCCGGTTCCGGGGATTCCGCCGGCTCCGGTGTTGCTTCCAGCTCGGGCGTTGCCGTCGTTTCCGGGGTTTCTTCCGGTGCGGGCATCTCCGTCGGGTTCGGGGTGTTCTCCGGTTCGGGCGTTACCTCCGGTTGGGATGTCTGTCCCAATTCGGGGAACACTTCCGGCTCCGGTGTTACTTCCGGTGCAGTCTCCGCAGCCGCCGTCGCCGCCGGGACATCCCCATCGGACGCTGAAGCGACCGGTGCGGCGGCAGCAAGCATCGCCGCCGAAAGAAGCATCGCCAATGTTTTCTGTAAGTTTCTTCTCATACGATCATTCCTTAAAGAAGGACACTCTTCTGGAGTTCCGCGTGGACGGGCTGGCCGTTTTTCACCGTGATCACGATCTTTCCGTAACCAAGCTCGCGGATCAGGCGCAGGATCTCTTCGTCCTGCTCCGTCCGTTCCGGCAGCGCGCTCTTCGTCATTTCGTCCGGCATCGCAGTCGTCATTTCGATCTTCATCTCCTTTTTTGAGCGCTGTTTTGACAAAAAACAGCCCTCCGTCGATAGGACAGAGGGCTGTTTGTGCGCAAAAGGAACGCCAACGGACACCCTATAGGCCGGATGCGGTTCAGTTAACTGAACTGCCCCCATAGGGAGGGTCGTTGGCGGATCTGCAATCAGTAAAAAACATACGGAGAGCTCGCCCGCTGTCTCGGGTTCCGGACTTTGGTAATTCTCCTGGCTCGCGCTGTGTGAAAAGTTCTTCTTTTCCTCGTCCGGGATCTACCTTCTCCCGAGGCTGGCTGCCCCGAAATGGCGGACTTTCGTCCCTGCGGCTCTCCGCCGCTTCGATCCGGACTCGCGCATACAGTACCGTGCGTGCAGGGGATTCGCACCCCTTTCCTTTTTCACCGCCGCCTAACTTTCAAAAAAGCCTTTACAGCAAACGGCTACCTGTCCGATAGAACCATATTCAATTCTGAGTAAATTATACCGGGTGTCTTGGAAAAGTCAAGGTTTGACACCGGCATTTTTTGGCAAAATTCTGGCTTTTTCCTTTCTTAATATATTTATTTTAAATTACTGCCATATCATTTCAAAAAAGATATGCCCCCGGCTTTTTCCGGGGGCATACGGCTTTATTCCCATTGCTTCCACACGTCCGGGCAGTACCCGGCGGTGGCCTGTTTTCCGTTGCGGACAACGGGCGTTTTCAATAGCGCGGGGTCTTCCAGAATGCGCTCGAACTTGTCGTCCGCGCGGGCAAGATAGCGCAGCAGCGCCGCGTCCGGGTGCTTTTCGTCGATAAGATTCTCGAGACCCACGGCGTTTTTCACGCTTTGCAGCTCGCCGCGGCTGATGCCGTAGCGGTTGAGATCGATGTACTGGTATTTGATGCGGCGCTCCTTAAAGTACCGCTCCGCCTTTTTCGTTTCAAAGCATTTGCTCTTGCCGAAGATCTGTATGTTCACAGCGCTTCCCCCAGAAACCGGCGGAGGTTGTTGAAGAAGATGTCCTGCACGAGCGCTTCGCTGAAGCGGTGGGCGAGCATCTGCTCATACAGCTCTTCCATGCTCTCCACGCCGGTGAAGCCCTCCGGCAGCGACTCGATGCCGTCAAAGTCGGTGCCGAGGCAAAGATTTTCGCGCGCGTCCATGCAGAGGAAATGATCGATGTGCGCGAGCACGGCGTCCATGTTCCGCCCGAGACCGAGGAAAGCCGGGCATAGATTCAGTCCGATGACGCCCTCGTTATGGACGACGGCGCTGATCTGCGCGTCGGTCAGATTGCGCGGATGGTCGCACAGGGACTTCGCGTTCGAGTGGCTGCACAGCACCGGACGCTTCGCAATGCGCATCACGTCCCAGAACGTTTTCTCCGAAGCATGGGAGAGATCGACCGCAACGCCCTTTTCCCAGCAGGCATTCACGAAGCGAATGCCGTCCGCGGTGAGGCCCGCGCCGGTGTCCATCGCCGAGCCGCACAGCCGGTTATCCTTGTTCCAGCAGAGCGTCACCATGCGCACGCCGCGGCGGTAGCCGTCGAGCAGGCCCGCAACGCTGCACCGGAGGAGATTGGCGCCCTCCACGGAGAGGAACACGGCGACCATGTCGTCCTTCGCGGCGGCGTCGGCCTCCGCGACGCTCGTGCAGAGCGCGGCGAGATCGCGGTTTTCCTTCAGCTCGCGCTCCACGGTGAGCATGATGCGGCGGAACGCCGTGGGGCCGTCAAAGCCCGGCGGCGCCCAGATCGCCATGACCTGCGCGGCGGGGGCGTAGTGGTGCAGACGCAGAAGATCGATGTGATTCCGGCTGCTCTGACGCAGGGAATTGAACCTCGTCAGAGTGTCGCAGTGAGCGTCAAAATAGGGGATGCAGTACGGCAGAGCCATGGCGAGAGTCTCCTTTTCTTTATATTTTACACTTCCATGATGATCGGCAGGATCATCGGGCTGCGGCGGGTCTTTTTGAAGAGGTAACCGGAAAGGCCGGATTTCACGCGGCTTTTGATGCTCGCCCAGTCGGTGATGCCGTTATCCTCGCAGTAGGCGATGCTCTCCATCGCCACGCGGCGCAGCTCGTCGATGAGCTTGTCGTTTTCCTTTTCGTAGACAAAGCCGCGGCTGATGATGTCCGGGCCGGAGATGAGCTGCGCATTCTCCGCCGAGAGCGTCATAACGACGACGACCATGCCCTCGTCGGCAAGGAGTTTGCGGTCGCGCAGCACCACGGTGCCGACGTCGCCGACGCCCATGCCGTCCACGAGCACGCGGCCCGACGGGACGGTCGCGCCGAGTTTGGCAGACTTGGCGGTCAGCTCAATGACTCTGCCGTTCTCGCCAATGATGATGTTCCGGCGGTCGTGACCCATACCCACGATCATATCGCCGCTCTTATGGAGCATGCGGCGCTCGCCGTGCACGGGGATAAAGAACTTCGGCTTCACGAGCGCGTACATCATTTTGAGCTCTTCCTGGCAGGCGTGGCCCGATACGTGCAGATCGGTACCGCGCTCATAGATGACCTCCGCGCCCTTGGCGAAGAGCTCGTCGATGACGCGGGAGATCGTCGTCTCGTTGCCGGGAATGGCGCTCGCGGAGATGATGACGCGGTCGCCCGGGCCGATGTCCACCTGTTTATGCTCGGAAAACGCCATGCGGTAGAGTGCGGACATGCTCTCGCCCTGGCTTCCGGTGGAGAGGATAACGAGCTTATTGCGCGGCACGGAGCCGATGCGCTTCATGTCCACGAGAATGCCGTCCGGCACCTTCATATAGCCGAGCTCCACGCAGAGCTTCACCACGTTTTCCATGCTCCGCCCCGTGATGCCGACCTTGCGCTTGTACTTGACGGCGAGATCGATGATCTGGCGGATACGGTCCACGTTCGAGGCGAACGTCGTTACGATGATGCGCTTGTCGCAGTCCTTGAAAAGCTGGTCGAAGCGGTCATGCACCTTGCTCTCGGAGAGCGAGTGGCCGGGGCGCTCCACGTTCGTGGAGTCCATGAGCAGCGCGAGCACTCCCTCGCGGCCCAGCTCGCCGAAGCGCGTGAGATCGGTCATCTCGCCCTGCAGGGGCGTGACGTCGATCTTGAAGTCGCCGGTCTGGACAACGGTGCCGATCGGCGTTTTGATCGCAAACGCCACGGAATCGGCGATCGAGTGATTCACGTGGATGAACTCCACCTGGAAGCATCCGGCGGAGACCGTCTCGCCCGCCTCGACGGTGACGATCTTTGTTTTATCAAGCAGACCGCGCTCCTGCAGCTTGAGCTGCACGAGCCCCGCGGTCAGGCGCGTCGTATAGATGGGCGGGTTGATCCGGTCCATAACATACGGCAGCGCGCCGATGTGGTCCTCGTGGCCGTGCGTGAGGAACATGCCGCGGATACGGCCCTTGTTCTTCACAAGATAGCTCACGTCGGGAATGACAACATCCACGCCGTACATATCGTCGTCCGGGAAGCCCATGCCGCAGTCCACGACAATAATATCCCGGCCGTACTCGTACGCCGTGAGGTTCTTGCCGATCTCGTTGAGGCCGCCAAGGGGAATGATCTTCAGTTTTTGTGCCATAAATAACAATTACTCCTGTTAGATAGAATTTAAGATATGTATCCGGACGGGCCGCGCCCTTACCGGATTATGTTCGCAGTTGGGGAGGTTTATACCTCCGTTACATCTCTCTTCTGCCTTCGAGCGCTTTGAGCATGGTGGCGTCGTCCGCGTACTCAAGATTTGATCCGACCGGCACGCCGAAGCCGAGGCGCGTGATGCGGATGCCGAAGGGCTTCAAAAGCCGCGAGAGATACATCGCCGTGGCGTCGCCCTCGGTGTCGGGGTTCGTGGCGAGGATGACCTCCTCCACCCCGCCCTGCGCCACGCGCTCCAAAAGCTCGCGGATGCGCAGATCGTCCGGCCCGACGCGGTTCATCGGCGAGAGCGCGCCGTGGAGCACATGGTAAAGACCATGGTATTCCCGGCTGCGCTCGATGCTGAGCACGTCGCGCGGCTCGGATACGACGCAGATCGTCGTTTTGTCCCGGCTGTCGGACGCGCACACCGGGCAGAGCTCGCCGTCCGTCAGGTTCTGGCACACCGGGCAGGTATGGACGCTCTTTTTCGCTTCGAGCACAGCGTTGGCAAAGCGCTCCGCTTCCTCCTGCGGGAGCGAGAGCACATGAAACGCCAGCCGCTGCGCGCTCTTGCGCCCGATGCCGGGGAGCGAGGCGAAGCCGTCGATGAGATTTTCCATAGCCGCCGGAAAGAACGATGCCATAATACTATATTACTCCTTAAAAAAAACAGGAATCAAGCGTTTCGGATCGAAGAGATGGCCGCGGCGCGGTCCGCCCTGCCGAAAACGGCGCTGCCCGCCACGAGCACATCGCACCCCGCCGCCTTCACGAGCGGCGCGGTGTTCGCGTCGATGCCGCCGTCGCATTCGAGCGCGCAGGAAAGGCCGCGCTCCGTGATCCAAGTGCGGATCGTTTCGATCTTCGGCAGCATGTCCGCCATGAACTTCTGCCCGCCGAAGCCCGGCTCTACCGTCATCACGAGCACCATGTCGAGCGCATCGAGCCACGGGAGCACTGCCTCCGCCGCCGTTGCGGGCTTGAGAGCCACGGCCGCCATCTTCCCTGCGGTCTTGATCTCGGCAATGGCCGCCGTGATATTCTCCGGCGTATCCGCTTCCGCGTGTACCGTTACAAGATCGGCCCCCGCGTCGCAGAAGCGCTTGGCATAGCGCACGGGCTTTTCGATCATGAGGTGGACGTCGAGGAACATATCGGTCGCCTTCCGCACCGAGGCGAGCACGGGAAGGCCGATGGAGATGTTCGGGACAAAGAGGCCGTCCATCACGTCATAGTGGATCCAGTCCGCGCCGCCTTGCCGGACGGATTCGATCTCCTCGCCCAGGCGGGCAAAATCGGCGGACAGAATGGACGGGGCGATCTTCAGCATGGCAGTATTCCTCCGGTATGTGTCACGGGGTCGTCCCCCGGCATAGGTATGGTTGCGGGCAGAGGCTCGAGCGCTGTCTTTTTCGATACGGGGGACGCCGGCAGTCCGGCGTCCCCCGGCTGTGCGCCTACAGAGCCAATTTGCATTATATACCAAACTGCTTTTTAATTCAAGTGAATAGATGTACAACCGTGCTTGACGGAAGACGCGAATCCATGTAGAATATAGTGTGATTCCCGAAGGAGGCGGTTATATGCGGAAGAAGCGTCGCCGCGGCACGGGGCCGTTCGGTACGATCGCTCTTATATGGGTATTTTTTGCGATCGTCATGCCGGTCGTCCGGCTGTCCGGCGGGCTGATCGCCGCCGGTCTTGCAATTATAGCGTCTGTGTGGGCCGCCAACGCGCTGCGCCGGAAGACGGAAAAATCCAGGGACAAGCAGGCATCGGAAGCGATTCCCGTGCAGTATACGGAAGTAACGCAAAAGCCGGAACAGGCCGCCGCGCCGAAAGCTCCCGCCGCCAAGCCAAGCCCCTACTCGCCCGAGGTGCAGGCCATTATCAAAGAGGGCCGCGTGGCTCTCAAGGAAATGGGCCGGCTGTACGCCTCCATCCCCAACCCGGAGATCCGCAGCCGCATCAACGAGCTGATGAGCGTTTCCGACAAGATCATCCGCGACGCCATCGACGATCCCGCCGATGTGCCGCAGATCCGGAAGTTTCTCGATTTCTACCTTCCCACGACGATCCGCCTGCTCAACGCCTACGACCGCATGAACGCGCAGGAGTACGCTGGGGAGAACATCGCCGGCTCGATGGAGCGCATTGAAGAGATGCTCGATACAACGATCGCGGCCTACAAAAAGCAGCTTGACGCGCTCTTTGCCAACCAAGCCGCCGATATCCAGATGGATATCGACACCATGAACGCCATGCTCGCCCGCGAAGGGCTCGGCGGCAAGAGCTATCTCGATATTAAGGATTTCATGAAGCAGTACGAACAGCAGCAGAGCGCAGCCGCAGCAGCGCCTGTCCCCGCTCCCGAATCTGACACAAGCTCCGAACAAACGATGAAAGGAAGCACCTCCAATGGATGAAAAAACTTACGTCCCTTCCCTGACGCTCAATCCCACGCAGGCCGCCGCGCAGGAAGCCCCCGCCGCGCCGCAGCTCGTTGTTGAAGAGGAAAAGCCCGCCGCAGAACCGGAAAAGCTCGACATCGACCGTCTCTCCCCCGAAGAGCAGGCCGCCGTGCGCGAATTTGCCAAGCAGATCGATGTGACCGACACGAATCTTGTTCTCTCCTACGGTGCTGCCGCGCAAAAGAACATTGCCGATTTCTCCGGCGCCGCGCTCGGCAAGGTCCGCACGAAGGACATGGGCGAGGTCGGCGATATGCTCACGAGTCTCGTCGTGGAGCTCAAGGATCTTGACTACGACGAAGCAGAGCAGAAGAAGGGTCTCCGCGGTCTTTTCAAAAAGGCCTCCCGCTCCATGGAGGAGACGAAGGCGAAGTTCGACAAGGCCGAAGTCAATGTGGACAAGATCACCCAGCAGCTGCAGAACCACCAGGTCGTCCTCGCAAAGGACATCGCCTCGCTCGACCGCATGTTTGAGCTCAACCAGGCGTATTTCAAGGAGCTCACGATGTACGTCATTGCGGGAAAGCTCCGCATTCAGGAGCTGCGTGAAAAGGATCTCGCCGAGCTCCGCGCGAAGGCGGAAAAGTCCGGTCTGCCCGAGGATGCGCAGGCCGTGAACGATTTCACGAACCTCATCGGCCGCTTTGAGAAGAAGCTGCACGATCTGGAGTTGACCCGCACGATCTCCCTGCAGATGTCCCCGCAGATCCGCATGATCCAGAACAACGACCTTCTCATGACCGAGAAGATCCAGACTGCCATCGTGAACACCATCCCCCTCTGGAAGAGCCAGATGGTGCTGGGGCTGAGCATGTATCACTCCAAGCAGGCGATGGATGCCTCCCACGCCGTTTCCGACGTGACGAACCGTCTCCTGCTGAGCAACGCCGAGGCACTGCACACCGGCTCGGTCGAAGTCGCAAAGGAGTCCGAGCGCGGCATCGTCGATCTTGAGACACTCAAGAAAACGAATGAGCACCTCATCTCCACGCTCGAAGAGGTCCGCCAGATCCAGGACGACGGCCGCGCCCGCCGCGCCCAGGCCGAGGAAGAGCTCGGCCGCATCGAGGGCGAGCTCAAGCAGAAGCTCATGGATATGAAGGGCTAAAACCCTCAAGCAGGAGCACCGCATATACTAAAAGACAGATGGGTTTATAAGCCGTTTGTCTTTTCCCACGCTGCCCAAACTTTTTCCGTTGCTTCGGCTCCCTCATCCGAGGGAGCCTTTTATTTTTCCGCCCTTTTGCGAAGAGCGCGGCGGGTGCGGCGGATGTGGCGCTCATAGTCGCCGCTCTCCAACAGCTCCGCGAGCACGAGCTGCTCAAAGAGCGGCACGGTGCAGGAATAAAACCCGATCCGCTCGGCATACCGCGCCGCGAGCTCTTCCGAGAGCGCCATATAGCCCATGCGCAGCGACGGCGCGACCGTCTGGGAAAACGTGTTCAGATAGATCACGTTCCCGTTCTCGGCGAGCGAAAACACCGTCTCCTCCGGCTTGGACGCGACCGTAAATTCCGAAGAGAAATCGTCCTCGACGATGTACCGCCCCGGCTCGGAAGCCCAGCGAATATACTCGCGCCGCTTGGCCGCTGACGCCGTAACGTTGCTCGGAAAGCTGCGGTACGGCGTAATGTGCAGCACCGTGGCGCGCGTGGCGGCGAGCGCGTCGCTGCGGATGCCGTCCGTGCCGAGCGGCAGAAGCTCGAGCGAAGCGCCGTGCGCGCGGTAGACGAGCGCGATCTTTTCATACGACGGGTCCTCCGCCGCGTAAATGCGCGCCGCGCCGAGAAGCTGCACGATCAGCCCGTAGAGATATTCCGCGCCGGAGCCGACGAAGATCTGCTCCGGCTTCACGCGGATGCCGCGGCTGCGCGCGAGATAGCGCGAGATCGCCTGCCGCAGCGCGGCGCTGCCGAAGTTCGGGCTTTTTTCCAGAAGCTGCTCGCCGTACTCGCTGATGACGCGGCGCATCACGCGTGAGAGCACCGAAAACGGAAAATCCGCTCTCTCCCCCGCCGGGACCGCTGCCGGTTTTACCGGCGCGCTCGGCACAAAGCCGTCCGTATCGTGAAACTGCACGTAGTGCCCGCTGCGCCGCCTCGCTTCGAGATACCCCTCGTCCGTCAAAAGCGCATAAGCGTGCTCGACCGTTACGACGCTCAGTCCCTCTTCCTCGGCCAGTTGCCGCTTGGACGGCATTCGCGCGCCGAAGGGATAGTCGCCGCGTACGATCTCCCCGCGCAGACGTTCATACAGACGCAGATACGCCGGGCGGTGTTCGTTGTCCTGCTTCATCTGGTATGATTATTTTCCCCTTTTCTGGCTATTTCAATATATCCAGAATATTGTAAGCTATAGATAAAGAAAAAGCAAGGGGAGATATTAGCCATGGCGACGAAGAAAAAATACGGCACGCGCTGGCTCTGCACGACGGCGCTGCTGATGGCAATGAACATCATTATGAGCATGAGCGTGTTCAGCGTCCCCGTTCCGGGCGGACACCTCTATCTGAACGACGTGATCATCTGCTTTGCCGCGCTGATCCTCGACCCGCTGGGGGCGTTCTGCGTCGGCGGCGTCGGCGCGTTCCTCGGCGATTTCTTTTTCTATCCGACGCCGATGTTTGTCTCTCTCGTCACGCACGGATTGCAGGCGGTCGTCATTTCGCTCTGCGCCCACCGTATGATGAAGGATAAGCCGGTGATCGCGTCTCTCATCGGCGTGCTGCTCGGCGCGGTCATCATGGTCGCGGGCTACTCGCTCGGCCGCGCGTTCATCTACGCAACGCCCGCCGCGGCCATCGCAAAGCTCCCCTACCAGATCTTGCAGGCTCTCGTCGGCGCGGCACTCGGCATGGTGCTGCGCTGGAAGGTGAAGCCGCTCACGAAGTTCGCCGGGAAACTCGGCGAGACGGTCGGATAAAGGTTGTCTTTTCCCCGGCAGTATGGTAAAATCGTTTCACTCAGCAAAGGAGTGATAGCTATGAAAAGAAAAACTTTTGCGGCGCTTGCCGCCGTTTGTCTTGTGCTCTGCCTGATCCTCGCCGGATGCGCCGAGCAAAACTCGCCTTATCCGCCGATTGACACGGTCGATCCTGCCTCCATCGAACTGGAAACCACTTCTAACGACACGGTTTCCGTGCAGTTCCCCGCTGAGGGGTGGTCGGGTAAAGATGGTTCTTCGCCGCTTACTATAGACTATGCCGACACGATCGGTGCCGAACAGCAGAGAGTCAACATCAGCGTACATCGCTCCGGCACTTACAGCGGTAAGCTCACCGAAAAATACCTAAACAAGCTGATGGAATCCTATGCCGAATCCTTACCCAATGTAAAGTTCAATAGTTCGGAGATGCGTTCCCTCAACGGGAAGACAGTAATCCTGACGGAAAGCGTTAGCCAGTTTACCGATGAAGCCATTGATTTCTTTCTGAAGCATGGCTCTCTCACGCAGGAGTATATTGACTCTGTTGGCGGACGTGACTTTCTCCTCTCCATCCCGCCCACGGACCAGATCACGCTGTACGCCGTGACCGGCGCTTATCTCTATATCTACACCGGCACCTACTACGAAGAGAGCCAGAAGGCCGATGTACTTGAGGCACTGACCGTCATGGCGCAGACGACCGCGGAAGTCAAATAACATTTTGCTTATAAAAACGGAGCAATCAGTAAAATGACTGCTCCGTTTTTCTTATTCCTCCGTCCAGTCCCGGACCTGCTTTTTAAGCCAGTTCGTCCATGCCTCGACGCCCTCTCCGGTCTTGGCGGAGATCGGAAAGATCTCCAGACGGGGGTTGCGCCGCAGCGCGTACTCGCGCACCTTGTCCATATCGAAATCAAAGTACGGCAGCACGTCGATCTTGTTGATGATGAGCGCGTCGCACACGGTGAAGATGAGCGGGTATTTGAGCGGCTTATCGTGGCCCTCCGGCACGGAGAGGATCATCGCGTTTTTCACCGCGCCCGTATCGAACTCCGCCGGACAGACGAGATTGCCGACGTTTTCGAGCACCGCGAGATCCACGTCCGCCGTGTCGAGCTCGGCAAGGCCCTGTTCGGTCATCCCGGCATCCAGATGGCACATGCCGCCGGTATGGAGCTGGATACTCTTCACCCCCGCGCGCGCGACGGTCTCGGCGTCTACGGAGGAATCGATGTCCGCTTCCATGACGCCGATGCGAAGCTCGTCCTTCAAGCGTTCGATCGTGCGCAGCAGCGTCGTCGTCTTGCCTGAGCCGGGCGAGGACATGAGATTGAGAAGAAACGTCTTCTCCTCCTTGAGCTTTGCGCGGACACGGTCGGCCTCGCGGTCGTTGTCGGCGAAAACGCTCTCCTTGATCTCTATAATGCGTACACTGTCCATTTCAGCAGGCCTCGATTTCTTTGAGATTGATCTCATTGCCGCGTACGAGCACGGTCTCCTCGCTGCCGCACAGCGGGCAGATGCGCCCCTGCGGGACGGTCGGATACGTACGATTGCAGCTCTCACAGAGCGTCACGGCGGGGATGGTCTCGATCCTGAGCTCCGCGCCCTTCAAGACCTCCGTCTGCGCGACGGCCCAGTTCCAGCAGGACGTGAGCTCGTGCGGCACGACGCCGGACACCTCGCCGAGCTCGAGCGTGACGGAGGAAACACTCGTAAGAGCGTTTTCCTCCGCGATGCGCTCAACGGTTTTTATCATGTGGAATACGATCCCGAGCTCGTGCATGCTCAGCCCTTTTTACCCTTGAGCTTGATCTTCACGGCGCGCTTGAGCATGTACGGCAGGATGGCCTTCATCTTGTCCTCGCTGCGCACCATGGTGCTGCACTCGGGGCGGTCGCGGTGGAGACGGATGGCGTCAAAGCCGCAGCGCGTCGTGCAGATGCCGCAGCCGATGCACTTGTTCGGATCGACGATGCTCGCGCCGCAGCCGAGGCAGCGGGCAGTCTCGGCCCGGACCTGCTCCTCGGTGAAGCACATGCGGCCGTCCTGCATCGTGCGGCGCAGCTCCTCGTTGTAGCCGGGGCGCTGGCGCGGCGTATTGTCAAAGCTGTTGATATCGATAAGAACGTTTTTCTTGTCGAGCTCGATGAACTGCCGGCGGTTGCGGCCGATGGTGAGACTCGTGTTCGGCTGCACGAAGCGGTGCAGGGACACGGCGCCCTCCTTGCCGGCGGCAATGGCGTCGATGGCGAACTTCTGGCCCGTGTAGGCGTCGCCGCCGACAAAAATGTCGGGTTCGGCGGTCTGGTAGGTCAGCGGATCGGCCTTGACGGTGCCGTTGGGGTTGAATTCCACCTTCGTTCCGGCGAGCAGCTCGCCCCAGGCGGCGTGCTGGCCGATGCAGTAAAGGATCGTGTCCGCCTCGGCGGTCTCGGTCTGGTCATCGTCGAACGTGGGGGCAAAGCGGTCCTCGGCGTTCCGGACGGACAGGCACTTACGGAAATGGATGGCTTTGACATGGCCGTTCTCGGTGTCGATCGCGGTCTGGCCCCAGCCGGCATGGATGGAGATGCCGTCGCGCTCGCACTCGGTGCGGTCCTCTTCGCCCATGGGCATTTCGTCGTACCCCTCAAGGCAGTAGAGCGTGACGCTCTCCGCGCCGCAGCGCACGGCGGTGCGGGCGACGTCGGAGCCGATGTTGCCGCCGCCGATGACGACGACCTTGCCGGCGAGCTTCGTTTCTGGCTCGAGATTGACCTTCTTAGTGAAGTCCACGCCGGACATGACGCCCTCGGCGTCGTCGCCGGGGACGCGGAGACGTCCGCCGTCCTGCAGACCGACGGCAACATAGAAGCCCTTGTACCCCTGCGCGCGCAGCTCGGGGATGGTAACGTCCTTGCCGACGTCCACGCCGCAGCGGAATTCCACGCCCATTTCACGCAGAATGTCGATCTCGGCCTCCACAACGTCCTTTTCGAGACGGAAGTTCGGGATGGCGTTCATCAGCATGCCGCCGGGACGGGACGCCTTGTCGAACACGGTCGGGCGGTAGCCCTTCTCGGCGAGGAAGTACGCGCAGGACATACCCGCCGGGCCCGCGCCGATGATGGCAATCTTCTCATCGAATCCGCCCTCGACCTTCGGGATGACCTTTTCGGGGATGAAGCGCGTGGCGGCTTCGAGATCCTGCTGGGCAATGAAGCGCTTGACCTCGTCGATGGCGACGGCCTGATCGACGGTGCCGCGGGTGCAGGCGTCCTCGCAGCGGCGGTTGCAGATACGGCCGCAGACGGCAGGGAACGGGTTTTCACGCTTGATGAGCTGGAGCGCCTCGCGGTACTTGCCCTGCGCAGCGAGCTTCAGGTAGCCCTGCACGGCGATGTGCGCCGGGCATGCCGTCTTGCACGGGGACGTGCCGGTATCGTAGCAGTTGATGCGGTTGTTGTCGCGGTAGTTGACGTCCCACTTATCCGGGCCCCAGGCAGTCTCATCCGGCAGCTCGTGGCGCGGGTACTCGATGGGACCGTCCCTCGTGCAGAGCTTCTGACCGAGCTTTACCGCGCCCGCGGGGCACGTCTCGACGCAGCGGCCGCACGCGACGCAGTTTTCGCTCTCGACCTTCGCAACGTAGGCGCTGCGGGAGAGGTTCGGCGTGTTGAAAAGCTGGCTCGTGCGCAGCGCGTTGCAGACGTTCACGTTGCAGTTGCAGATGGCGATGATCTTCTCTTCGCCGTCGATGTTTGTGATCTCGTGAACAAAGCCGTTTTCCTCGGCCTTGTGCAGGATCTCAAGCACCTCGTCATAGGCGATGTAATGGCCGCGGTCGGTCTCGACAACGTAGCGCGCCATGTCTCCCACGGCGATGCACCAGTCCTGCGGATCGTCGCCGCAGCCTTCGCCCAGCTTAGCGCGGGACATACGGCAGGAGCAGGGCGAAGCGGCGTAAACGCCGTCGTACTTTTTCAGCCAGTGGGAGATGTGCTCGATGGAAACGGACTTGTTCTCGGTCTCGATCGCCTTTTCCACGGGGATTACATGCATGCCGATGCCGGCGCCTCCGGGAGGCACCATCGGCGTGACCTTCTCCAGCGGAAGGAACGTCATGCGCTCAAAGAACGCCGCGACCTCGGGATGCTCGTCGATCTGCGACTGGCGCATGTTGACGAACTCCGCGCTGCCCGGAACGAACTGCGGCAGCGTCCAGCGCTTCTCGTGGTTTGGGTTTTTCCCGTCCAGATTCTCCCAGTTGTACTCGACAAGACCGATGTACGCCATTTCGGTGAGCAGCTTTTCGAGCTCTTCCTCGCTCTTGCCGGTGATTGCGGCGATCTGCGCCGTTGTTTTCGGCTTGCGCACCTTCATTTTGAGCGCGACATCCGCCATTTCGTCCGTAACAACGCCCGCGAGTCCCCAATACTCGGGGTCGTTGCCCGTGACCTTGCCGATGCGGTCGGTGATCATCGCGCCGAGCTTGAGAATTTTCTCTCTCGGCTCGTCCGTGCGGGGGATGGTAAAGGAATACTTGCTTTCATCCACAGGCATTCCGGACTTGGTCTGCTTATCCATGCTGACTCCTCCACATTTTATATCTCTTTTGTTGAGTTTCCCACTATATCGATAGTAAAATTATATTACGCATCGGCGTGTTCGTCAAGCATATTTCCCGGCCGGTTTCTACACAAAATGAGCCGTTTTCGTTAACGAAAACGGCCCATCCTTCCCTGTTTTACTGTATAAAAGCGTTCTCCACGCGGATGGCGGCGGGGTCGAGCGAAGGGTCCATGACGCGGACGATCTCGTCGAAGGCGGCGCTGCGCTCCGTAACGTAGTATTCGACCGCGCCGGCGCCGCGGCTTTCGGCGAAAAGGGGCCGCAGCGCTTCGGCGAGCGCCTCGCCGACGTCGATCATCCGCACGCCGGGCAGCCGCTTTTCGAGCGCCGGGCGGTACACGGGGTAATGCGTGCAGCCCATGATGAGCGCGTCGATATTCTCGCCGTCAAAGGCCTCCATATACCGCGAACAGACCGTCTCCGCAACGATATCGTCCGGCGCGATGCCGTTTTCCACGAGCGGTACAAAAAGCGGGCAGGCGCGGGAGACAACGTGTACGCCGGGGTCTACGGCGCGGATGTGCGCTTCGTATGCCCCGCTCTTGACCGTCGCCTGCGTGCCGATCACGCCGACGGAGCGCGTTTTCGTCACGTCCGCGGCAAGCCGTGCCGCGCTTTCGATCACGCCGTAGATCGGAAGATCAAATTTTTCGCGCAGCGCGTCGAGCGAGTTGGAGCTCACTGTGCCGCAGGCGATGACGATCGCCTCCACGTCCTTTCGGAGCAGGAAGCGCACGTCGTCCTCGGCATAGTGCGTGATCGTTTCGACCGAGCGCCCGCCGTAGGGTACGCGGGCGGTGTCGCCGAGATATACCATATCCAGTTGCGGGAAAGCCCGCCGGAGCTGGCGCAGCACCGTAAGACCGCCGATGCCGCTGTCAAAAACACCGATTCGATGCATTGTTCTCACCTCATTGAAACGATTTTACACCGAAACGGTGAAGAATACAACCGCAAATCAGTTCGCGGCGTTCCCGGCCGCGATCTCCTCACCGGTGACGATATTGCGCACCCAGATGCCGCGGCGGAGAAGCACGATGCCGATGACCATTTTGATAAGGTCGGCAAGGTTCACAAAGAGGTACGCCTCCACGAGCGGCAGGCCCGTTTTATGGATGAGCACCCACGCGATCGGCACCGACACGACCCAGGTGAACACGCTGTCGGAGAGCATGGTGATATACGTCCGACCTCCGGCGCGGATGGTCCAGTACGCGGCGTTTACCACGGCGTGAACGGGGAGCATGATCGCGCAGATGCGCATGAGCGACGCGGCGAGCGCTATGATCTCGTGGGAGGTGTTGTAAAGCCGCGGAGCATACGGCGCGATGAGGAACATCACAACCCCGACCGCCGCGCTGGCCGTGCAGCTGAGCGCGGCGAGCTTCGGGCAGTAATTCCGCGCGCGGTCATACTCCTCCGCGCCGAGCAGGTTGCCGATGACGGTGCCGACGGTATTGCCCATCGTAAAGATGACGGTATTGAAGAGATTGAGCACCGTGGAGTTGATGTTCAGCGCGGCAATGGCGTCCAGCCCACGGTAGGAATAGCACTGCGTGAGCATCGTCATGCCGAGCGACCAGAACATCTCGTTCACGAGCAGGGGCATACCCTTGCGGACGATCTGCCCGGCAAGGTGCCGCGGGATGGCAAAGCCGCGGTACAGGCCATGAATAAACTTCGGCGGCTCTTTCTTTCCGTGGGTGCCGAGCAGGATCAGGCCGAACTCCACGTAGCGCGAGAGCACCGTTGCAACGGCCGCGCCGCGGACGCCGAGCATCGGGAAGCCGAATTTTCCGTAGATGAGCAGATAGTTGAAAACAAGATTGACGAAGATCGCCGCGATGCTAGCCTTCATCGGCAGGCGGTTGTCGCCGGTGACGCGCAGGATGCTCACATACGCCGTCGTAAGGCAGAACGCCGGCAGACCGAAGAGCATGATGCGAAGATAGTTCTTTCCTTCCGAGAGCGTGAGCGCAAGATCGCCGCCGGTGCCCGCCTCGTGCAGGAACGCGCCGATGAGCGTATCCGGAACGAGCGCGAGCAGCGCCGTGGCAAACACCGTAAACCCGGCGCAAAGCAGGATATTGAAGCGCAGCGTATGCCGGACGCCGTCATAGTCGCCGCGGCCGAAAAACTGCGCGCCGAAAATGCCCGCGCCGCCCGTGCCGCCAAAGAGACAGAGGTTATATACAAAAAGAAGCTGGTTGACGATGGACACGCCCGACATCGATTCCGTGCCGATACGCCCGACCATGAGGTTGTCGAGCAGATTTACAAACGTCGATACGGCGTTCTGGAGCAGCAGCGGCAGTGCGAGCGCTGCGACCAGCTTGTAAAATTCTTTGTTTCCGATAAATTTCTTCATAAATCCTCCGGTAAAAAGTGCGGTGTCTCTTTGCGAGACACCGCATTTTTTCATTTGTGCATCGTCCGGAGGACGCCCTCCGACTCAGGTGTTTTTCTTGTGGTGGTACTGGTAAGAGGTGTCGATGCGGTTGCAGGCAACGAACATCTCCTCGTCGAGCTCGCGCTTCATCTGGAGCGCTTCCTCGATGTCCATATCCTCGAAACGGCCGTTCCGCTCGACGATGACACGGCTCGTCGCATCCGACTTGAGCACGTCGATCGCGCGCACGCCCATCATCGCGGCAGACACACGGTCACGTCCGCTCGGCGCGCCGCCGCGCTGGATGTAGCCGAGGACCGTCACGCGGGTCTCAAGCCCGGTCTCTTCCTCGATCGTCTGCGCGTACTCGTGGACATGGCCTACGCCCTCGGCAACAACGACGATGTGGTGGCGGCGGCCATGGATGCAGCCACGGCGGATCACATCGATCACGTCATGCTCGAGATCGACTTCCTTTTCCGGAAGCAGCACGGCGGAAGCGCCGGCGGCCATGGCGGTGTAGAGCGCGAGATGGCCGGCATTGCGGCCCATGACCTCCACGACCGACACGCGCTCGTGGCTCTGCCCGGTGTCGCGCAGCTTATCGATGGCTTCGATCGCGGTGTTGCAGGCGGTATCAAAGCCGATGGTGTACTCGGTGCAGCCCATGTCGTTATCGATCGTTGCGGGAATGCCCACAATGCGGACGCCACGGCGGGCCAGCTCCAGCGCGCCGCGGTAGGTACCGTCGCCGCCGATGGTGATAAGCCCGTCGATACCGAGATATTTGCAGACCTTCGCCGCCTTGTCGATACCGGCTTCCGTGCGGAATTCCTCGCTGCGGGCGGTATAGAGAATGGTGCCGCCGCGGCGGGCAATGCCGTCCACGTCGTTGCCGGTCAGCTCAAAAACGTCGCCGTTGATGAGTCCGGCATAGCCGCGGCGGATGCCGATGCAGGTGATCCCCTCGGCGCCGGCCGTGCGCACGATGGCGCGGATCGCGGGGTTCATGCCGGGGGCGTCGCCGCCGCTCGTCAGGATGCCGATTCTGTGTGCTCCTGCCATAAATAACTTCACCCTTTCCGAATGGTTTTTCTTTGGTTGTAATATAGCCCGATTGATTCGATTTTGCAATAGATTTGACCCAAAAAATCGTTTCCAAATTGCGATTTCAGCGATTATTGCCAATGAGCGCCTTGTAGAAATCCACCGCGCCCGGCAAACACGCCGTTTCGATATTCTCGTTGACGCCGTGCATGCCGCGCATCTGTTCAGGTCCGTAGATCACGGGGGCAAAGCGGATGCAGCTATCGCAAATCGCCTGATAGTTCTTCGCGTCCGTCGCGCCGGTCATAACGTAGGGGCTCCAGGCGAGACCGGGGAACACCTCGGCGATCGTATCGGTCACGCGCCGCCATGCCTCGCCGTGGATGTCCGCCGGGGCGGAATAGTCGCTCGCGGAGAGGACTTCTGTCTCGAGACCGTACTTTTCGGCGCGCTTTTTGATGAGCGCAAGGCTCTCGTCCATGCCCTGATGCGGGATAAACCGGAGATTGGCCCACACGCTCGCTTCCTGCGGCAGCACGTTGCAGGCGTCCGAGCCGGAAAGCATCGTGAAAGCCGCCGTCGTGCGCAGCATAGCGCCCGCCTGCGGCGAGAGCGCGGGCATGGCGAGCTTCATAAGCGGTGCGAAAAGCCAGAGATTGCCGAAGAGAAGCCGCAGTCCGAAGGGTGCGTATGCCGCGAGCCGGGCGAACATTGCGCTCACCTCCGGCTCAAATTTTTTCCGGAACGGCGGGTGCTTTTCCATGCTGTCCACAAACGCCGCGAGCCGCGCCACAGGCGAGTTTTTCGGCGGCGCGCTCGCATGGCCGCCGTTGGAGCGCGCCGTGAAGCGCACATCCGCCTTTCCCTTTTCAAACACGCCGAGCATCGCAAAATTGCCGTGAATGCCGCCGATGGGTTCGGAGATGATGCCGCCACCCTCGTCGCAGACGAGGAACGGCTTCACACCACGCCGCCGCAGCTCGTCCACGAGCTTGCCGCAGCCGGGTCCGGCGAATTCCTCTGTGCAGGAGGACGAGAGATACACGTCCTGCTCGGGGACGTACCCTTCCCGCAGCAACTCCTCGCACGCCTGGAAAAAGCCCATGACGCTGCACTTTGTGTCCGAAGCGCCGCGGCCCCAGACTTTGCCGTCGGCAATGTCGCCGGAGAACGGCGCATGCTCCCACGTTCCCTCCGCCGGGACAACGTCCTGATGCGACATGAGCACGAGCGGCCTGTCGTGGTTTTTGCCCTCCCAGAAGAACAGGAGATTTCCGTCGATCTCCGTTTTTTCCAGTTTTTCGTGTACCGTTGGGTATAGCTCCGCGAGCAGCTTATGAAAACCGCGGAATTTTTCGGGCTCCGGATCGTCCGGGTGCGACACGGTCTCGTACGCCACCATGCGAGAGAGCTTCTCCGCGTATTCCCGCTCGCGCGCAGGATCCGGGCGCGGCGTATAGTCCGAAGTCTTTTTCTTCATGCACAGCGTGCGGATCACCGCCGCGAGCAAAAGCAGCATGAGCACGCCGAGCGCGGCGAGCAGAACGTAGCCCACGATCCTCATGCCGCCGTCTCCTTCCGTGCACGGCGATACCGGAAGTACGCCACACCGATGGCGATCGCGCCGGAGGGCAGGATCATAAAGCTCGTCGAACCGAGCAGCCCCGGCACGAGGATGAAGAGCACGCTCATAAGGACGAGCGGCCAGAGCGCGACCTTCATGTTTTTCCGGTAATACTTATACGCCATGGCGCCGAAAAGCGCGGGGACGACGTTGTCAAACGCCGGCTGGAGCGCCGGGCTTTGCAGCACAGGCTGCAGTGGGATGAGCAGCAGCACACCGAGCGCGAGAATGACGATCGTCACGAGCGACGCCGTGGCGATCGAAAGCGTGGAGATGATCTCGTTTTCCGGCGTGCCGGTCTTGGCCCCCACGATATCGCGCGCGTTGACCGCGCACGGGATCTTCATATTGATGAGATTACCCGTGATAAACGCGAGATACCCGCCGCCCGCGCCGAGCATCGGCGTATAGACGAGATATTCCGCCACGCAGCTCACGAGCCACACGATGCCGATGGCAAGAAATCCCTTGCCGAACGCGCGCATATCGGGCATCGCGCCGAGAACGTATCCCATCAGAAACGGCGCGCCGAGCAGCAGTACGAGCGTCACGCCGCAGGCGATGCGGCCGTAGGTATGTGTCCGGCGGTTGTACTCTTCAAACCGGGCGGTCTTTTCCTGTTCGTTCATTGCGTTCCCTCCTTACACGCCGCGCAGCAGCACCGCTGCCGCCATCCCCGCGAGCATGCTGCCCGCAATGGAAAAGTTATCGACCCACGCGGCGTTCTTCTTTTCGGCGAGCCATACGAACACCGCCATCACCGCCGCCGATACCGCAACGACCGCGAGCGGCATCCAGCTTCCTGCAAACGTGAACCGTCCCGCGCCGGAGACGAGAGCGCCGATATAGCTGCCGATGTACGCGCTCACAAGGCCGATGAACATGGCGGTCATGGCCGTATCGCCGAAGCCGCCGCCCGCCGTGCCGTCCTTTTTCGGGGTTTTGAGACGCGAGAGGTATTTCTTATTAAAGAAAATGGAAAACACCATGCCCCACATGATGCAGACGCCCATCAAAAGGGCGATCGTGGTGAATGCCTGCGGTGTCATTGCCGAGGCCGAAAGACCTGGCAGACCGACCGCCTCCGCCGCGGCCTCCGCGACCTGCGTTTCATAATGCAGCGCGCCGATGACCGAAAGGCGCAGCCACGACCACGGCGTGCCGAGACTGCCCGAGAGCGCGATGACACCGAGCAGGATACCGACGCTCGGGAGCGCGGCAAACGTGGCGCTTGCGGTGATGGTGCGCTTCATTTTCGTTTTGTCCATACCGATGGCGGCGCCGGCGCGGTAGGCGCGCACCATGAAGAACACGCACACCGCGGCTACAAAGAGGATGATGCCGCCACAGATGAGATACATGACTGGACTGTTGAGCTGAGATAAAATGCCCATATGTACGTCCCTCCTTTTTCTTCCTCCGCAGTTTATCACTTTAATTCGACTTTGAAAAGGGTGTGTTAAAATTCCTTTTTATCTCTTTTCTTTTTTCGGAAATTCCGCTATGCTAAGCACAACAGGGAGGATTGATCCATGATCGTTACGGTTTTGCAGCTTATCGCGGTGTTCGGTGTACCGCTTCTCATCCTGCGGCAGCGGGAAAAGGGACTCGTGCGCACGTTCGGCACGATCGCCATGGCATATTTCTGGGGCATCGTCGTCGCAGCGGCGGCGTTTCTCTGCCGGAAGGCCGGACTGGATATCTGGCTGAACGCCGACGTCGGGCAGATCGGCAGCTATGTATGCATCGGGCTTGCCATCCCGCTTTTGATGTTCGGCACGAATCTCGCCGACATCCGGCGGCTCGCAAAGCCGGTGCTCATCTCGTTCGCGCTGCTGCTGCTCGCCGTAAGCGCTGTCGTTGTGGTACTGGGCCGGACGCTCGGGGCCGGCTTCCCGTGGGGACGGCAGCTCGCGGCGATGGCTGCGGGCATATATACCGGCGGCTCGCCGAACTTCAACGCCATCGGCGTCATTCTCGGCGTGCCGGGCGACACGATCGCCATCGGCAATCTCTCCGATATGATCGTCGGCACAGTCTTTTACATATTCATCCTCACGCTTGCGAAGCCTATCTGCGCCAGAGTTCTTGACCGGCACGCAAAGCAGGGAGCTTACATGCGCGAAAGCGGCGGTGCGGAGAACGTGGACGCGCTCGAATGGAGCGGCTTTCACCGCGGCATCGTGCGCAATCTCGCCCTCTCGCTCGCGTGCGTGCTCGTCGGCGCGGTCATCGGCTTTGTGATATGGAAGGTCAAGGGCGGCGCGCTCACCGACCCGCTCGTCCCGGCGGTGATGATCGCAGGAACGGTGCTCGGGCTTGCGCTCTCGTTCGTGCCGAAGGTCCGCAATGTGAAGGAAAATTCCGCCGCAGGACATTATCTTATTCTTGTATTCTCGTTCGCGCTCGCCAGCTCGCTCGATCTCGGGACGCTCGGCGGAAATCTGCTGCACACGGTCGCGCTGCTTGCTTCCATCACTGTATGCTCCACGCTGCTGCATCTGCTGCTATGCCGCATTTTCCGCATCGGTGCGGACTGCGCCATTGTCACGATGACGGCGGGACTGTACGGCCCGGCGTTCATCCCGGCGGTCACGAAGCAGCTGCGCTGCGACGCGCTCACCGCGCCGGGTCTCATCTGCGGCGCGCTCGGCTACGCCGTCGGCACGTTCCTCGGCGCGGCGCTCTTCTGGGTATTATAAAAGGTATTATAAAAGCCCGGCAGCTCTCCTTTTCGGAAAGCCGCCGGGCTCTTTGCCTCGCCGGGGTTTGTATGACCGTTTTACGCCTTCATTTCTTCGCAGAACTCGACCTGCTCAACCTTGGCTACAAGCTCAGCCGCCTCCACATGCCCCAGCTCCGGCCGCATGATCTCCAGCTCCAGGATGTACCCGTGCGTTTCAGCGGTGCGCGAACCGATGTCCTGTATGTCGTTGACCTGGATGCCCAGGCTTTTGATCGCACGCAGCAGCGCACTGAGCGGCACGCCGCTCTTGAGCTCTACATATACGTTCATCACGCGAGACGCCTTCACATGGGTCGAATCCAGCTTGTTGAGAGAGACGAGCACAATGTAGATGAGCACGCACATCATGAGCGCGCCTTCGTAGAAGCCCGCGCCCGCGGCAAGGCCCATACATGCCGAAGCCCAGAGACCTGCGGCGGTCGTAAGGCCGGTGACGTGACGTTTGCCGGTGACGAGGATGCTGCCCGCTCCGAGGAAGCCGACGCCGCTCACGACCTGCGCCGGCATACGGAACGCATCGCCCGGCACGCCGAGATTCTGCGACTGGTACAGCGCCGTGAGCATAACGGACGCCGCGCCGATGCACACAAGAAGATGGGTGCGCAGTCCGGCGGCGTGCTGGCGCTTGCCGCGGGACATGCCAATGATGCCGCCGCCGAGGAGCGCAATGGCAAAGCGCACCAGCATGGAGACAAGATTTACTTCGTGCAGATAGTCCATAACGGAACTGAAAGATGTCATACTTCACACCCGTTTCGGATAAAAGTAACAAAACCGGGTGTTGTTTTCCGGCTTCGTGTCGTGATTATAGTACAACACCGTGAAAAGTGCAAGAACAAATTTACAAGAAATTTACACACTCTGCGCATTTCACATTTCCATGTAAAGAGACGCTGTGATAACGGACCGTTTCCGTTGAACGATCGGCAGCGGCGCTTTGGCGCAGGCTCTTATACATGACCGGGAAAGTGCCAAAGAAATTGACAGAATTGATAGAAAAATCGGTTTATCTATGGTAAGATACTGAAATGTAACATTTTACAGAAAAGGTTGGAACCCCCATGCGCAGAAAAAAAACGGCGGCCAATATCATTATGGTGCTCATCATTGCGGCGCTCGCCGTCGGCGGCGGGCTCTGGGCGTTCAGCCATAGGGACGCCGGAGCTTCTGCGCTCGGCGCGGAGTACCATATTCAGCCGTTGGATAACAACGCGCTGACCGAGCCGGGGCAGGAACTCACCTGCACCATCACGATCCGGTGCGACACCGTGCTCCAAAGCCTTGATTCGCTGCGCGAAGAAAAGCTCCCCTATGTCCCGCGGGACGGTATGATGCTGCCGGAGACGACGGTATCCTTCGCCGAGGGCGATACGGTGTTCAATATATTGCAGCGCGTCTGTGCTGCAACGGAGCTGCAAATCGAATACAGCTGGACGCCGCTCTACGACAGCTATTATATTGAAGGCATCGGCCATCTGTACGAATTTGACGCCGGGCCGGAGTCCGGCTGGATGTACGAGGTGAACGGCACGTTCCCCAACTATGGCTGCTCGGGCTACACGCTCGAAGGCGGTGAGGAGATTGTCTGGGTCTACACCTGCGCCGGGCTCGGCGCGGACGTCGGCGCGGCGGGCATGGCGAAATGAGAGCAGACGCCTTTTCCAAGCGCCACCCGGCTGTGAACTTTATGTTCTTCCTCGGCGCCATTCTCGGCGGGATGCTTAACCAGCACCCGGCGTATCTGCTCGCGGGGATCGTGAGCGGCGCGGTCTACTACCTTCTCCTGCATGGGCGGCGGGGCTGGCGGTTCATCGGGGGACTTATCCCCCTCTTCCTTGCGTTTGCCGCGGTTAACCCATTGTTTAACACCTACGGGGCGACGGTGCTGTTTACATACTTTGACCGCCCGTACACGCTCGAAGCGCTCTTTTATGGCGCGGCGCTCGCGGCGGTGTTCATCAATATGCTGCTCTGGTTCGGGTGCTACAACGCCGTGCTGACAAGTGACAAGTTCACAAGTCTTTTCGGCAATCTCGCCCCGGCGCTCTCGCTGCTGCTCGTGATGGTGCTGCGCATGATCCCCAATCTGATGCGAAAGGCCCGGCAGATCGCCGGGGCCAGAGCGTCCATCGGGCGGGGCGTTTCCGAACAGGACGGCACAAAGGAAAAGCTCGCCGAGGGGATGACCGTGCTCGGCGCGCTGACTTCGTGGGCGCTGGAGGGCGGCATCGTCACGGCGGACTCGATGCGCAGCCGCGGCTACGGCTGCGCGAAGCGGACGAGCTTCCAGCGCTACGCGATGACCGGCGCGGACTGGCTGCTGCTTGCGCTGGAGATCGCGCTGCCGGTGCTCGTTCTTGCTTTCGGCGACGCTGAAGCGGCGTATACGCCGGGCCTCTATATTGCTCCCCTCCGGGGGCTGCCGGTGCTCGGCTTTGCCGCCTACGCCGCGTTTCTTTTGATACCCACCGTCCTACATCTAAAGGAGACCGTTCAATGGAACATTTCGATATCCGGAATCTGACCTTTTCCCATGCCGCGGCGAAGGGCAAGCTCTCGCTCGACGGCGTTTCGCTGCGCATCCGCGCCGGGGAATTTCTCGTCCTCTGCGGCCGCTCCGGCAGCGGCAAGACCACGCTGCTGCGCCATCTCAAGACGGTGCTTACGCCGAACGGCAAGCGCGGCGGCGAGATCCTCTTCTGCGGCACGCCGCTCGCGCAGGTGCCCGAGCGCGACCAGGCCGCGAAGATCGGCTTCGTGATGCAGAACCCGGACGACCAGATCGTCACGGACAAGGTCTGGCACGAGCTGGCGTTTGGTCTCGAAAGCCTTGGCTGCGACCAGACGACCATGCGCACGCGCGTGGCGGAGATGGCCTGCTACTTCGGCATTCAGGACTGGTTCCACCGCGACGTGGCCACGCTCTCCGGCGGGCAGAAGCAGCTTTTAAATCTCGCCTCCATCATGGCGATGCAGCCGGAGGTTCTGATCCTCGACGAGCCGACGAGCCAGCTCGACCCCATCGCCGCGAGCGATTTTCTCAACACCGTGCGCAAGATCAACACCGAGCTCGGCACGACCGTCATCATCACCGAGCACCGGCTCGAGGATATCTTCCCTTACGCTGACCGCGCCGTCGTGATGGACGGCGGGAAGATCATCGCGGACGATGCGCCCGCGAATGTCGGGCAGCTGCTCTTTGAGCAGGAGAATCCCATGTTCGCCGCGATGCCCACGCCCGTGCGCGTATTTTACGGCGCGGGCTGCACCGGGGAGAGCCCGCTGACCGTCCGGCAGGGGCGAAACTGGCTGAGCAATGAATTTCCCACTGCGCCGAAGATCAAGGCTGAACCGGCGAGCGCCCCGGCAGAAGTCGAAAATCCGGCGCTGAGCTTAAAAGAGTTGTGGTTCCGGTATGAACGTGACGGGCAAGACATCCTGCGCGGCGTGTCTGCGGAGATCCCCGCCGGGGAAATTTTCGCCATTCTCGGCGGCAACGGCGCGGGCAAATCCACGACGCTCAAAGCCATCTGCGGCATCTGCCGCCCGTACCGCGGGAAGATCCGGCTCTTCGGCAAGCCGATGGAGAAATACGGCACGAAGGAGCTTTTCCGCGGCTGCATCGCCATGCTGCCGCAGGACCCCAAGAGCCTGTTCGTGAAAAAGACCGTGCGGGAAGACCTCGCGGAGATGACCGCCGACGCGGAAAAGATCGCGCGCACGGCGGAGCTCTGCCAGATCACGCCGCTGCTCGAGAGCCACCCCTATGATCTCTCCGGCGGCGAGCAGCAGCGCGCGGCGCTTGCCAAGGTGCTGCTCACCGAGCCGAAGCTCCTGCTGCTCGACGAGCCGACCAAGGGCATCGACAGCTTCTTTAAAGAGACGTTCGCTTCGATCCTCGCCGATCTGAAACGGCAGGGCATCACGATCGTCATGGTGTCGCACGATGTGGAGTTCTGCGCCCGGTACGCCGACCGCGTGTCCATGTTCTTCGATGGGCAGATCCTCACGACCGACACACCGCGCCGGTTCTTTGGAAACAACAGCTTTTATACGACCGCGGCACACCGCATGAGCCGCCATGTGTTCGACATGGCCGTCACAGCGGAGGACGTCATCGACCTTTACCGGCGAAACAAGGAGGCATGAGGCGTGAAAAAATCCCATATTGCGATGCTCGCGGATTTTTTCCTTGTTATTCCGCTGACGATCTATCTCGGCATACGCTTTCTCCCCGGGCGGGGGTACTATATTACGAGCACGCTCGTGATCGCAGAGCTGGTCGTACCGTTCCTGCTGGCGTTTGAGAGCCGGAAACCGCAGGCGCGCGAGCTTGTGGTGATCGCGGTGCTCTCCGCGCTGGCCGTGGCCGCGCGCGTGGTGATCCCGCTACCGAACTTTAAGGCGATATTCGCTGTTATCATGCTCTCCGGCATCGCCTTCGGGCCGGAGACGGGCTTTATGGTAGGCGCGATCAGCGCGCTTGCGAGCAACTTTTTCTATGGGCAGGGCGCCTATACGCCGTGGCAGATGTTCGCTTACGGCGCGGGCGGCATGCTCGCCGGGTTCCTGTTTGCCAAAAACCGCCTGCCGAAAAAGCCCGTTGTGATGGGTATTTTCGGCTTTCTCGCTGTGCTGCTGTTTGTCGGGCCGCTGCTCGATACCTGCACCGTGTTCCTCACGCTGCCGGTCATCAACGCGCAAACGGCGTGGCCGCTCTATGTATCCGGCTTTGCCGTCAATCTTAGCCAGGGCCTCTGCACGCTGCTCACGATGCTGATTTTCGGAAGGCCCCTGCTTGAAAAGCTCGACCGTGTGAAGCTCCAATACGGGATGGGGGAAGACGATGGGCTTTGAGTTCTGCCACCCGGCGGTGAATTTTATCTTCTTCGCCGCCGCGCTCTACGGCAGTATTGCATTCTCGCACCCGGTGTTTCTTGCCATTGCCTACGCCGCCGCGTTTGCGTACAGCGTCCGGCGGGGCGGGCGGCGCGCGCTCGTTTTTGATCTCTGTCTCGTGCCGCTCGTTTTGATTTTTGCGCTCTGCTATGCCGGAAATCACCACTTCGGCATGACCGTGCTGCGGCAGAACTTCATCGGAAACAACATGACCGCGGAGAGCCTTGTCTACGGGCTCGTGCTCGGCGTGCGCGCGGCGAGCGTGTGCATGTGGTGCAGCTCGCTCTTCCGCGTCGTGTCGTCGGACAAAGTCGTATATCTTTTCGGGCGCATCAGCCCGCGGCTTTCGCTCTTTCTCACGATACTCTTGCGGCTCATCCCACGTCTGAACCGCGAGGCCGGGCGCATCGATCTTGCCCAAAAGGGCATTGGCCGGGGCTGCGATCAGGGAAATGTCTGGGAGCGGCTCGTGCACTGTGTCCGCATTTTCTCCATGCTGATCACCTGGCTCATTCAGGCGCTCGCGCTCGAAGCCGATTCCATGAAGAGCCGGGGCAGCGCGCTCCGTGGACGGACGGCGTTTTCCATCTACCGCTTCGATAACCGCGACCGCGCGTTCGTCATCGCGCTCTTTTCCGGCATCATTCTGACAGGCATGGGCGTGATCCTCGGCGCGACGGGGATGTTCTATGATCCAGTCATCCTCTGGAAGCCGCTGACCGGTCTCGCCGCTGCCTCGGCGGTGGGCTACGCCTTTCTGTGTCTCCTTCCGCTCGGGCTGGAGCTCTGGACGGAGTACCGCTTTGAAAAGCTGCGCCACCGCGCGGCGGTTTGATCTTCTGCCCCGGAAAGAAAATTCCACCGGTAAAAAAGCACAAGCACCTGGATGGGTGCCTGCTTATGTACAACCAAATCGAAGCCCAGCGAAGCGGGTTCGATTTGGAAAAGGAAAAACAGCACCATCGGTCAATCGGACGCCGCCTGCGGCGGCTGATGACCTCATGGTGCTGTTTTGACGTGGCGGGGAGTGCAGGATTCGAACCCGCGTGGGCTTGCACCCTAACGGTTTTCGAGTCTTGTTCGCACTTGGTACTTTCGTGTCTGCTGTGGTCGGTGGCGGCAGTTTTAGAAACGGTGAAAACCCTTGTGCTGAAACGGGTTTCGGACGCACCGACCGGTATTGACCAGCTCCATATCAGAAAAAACTAGAGTTCAAATTGAAATGAGAAATGCCCCAAAACGATTGATTTTTTTGTGCGCTGGCAAGAAAACACGCAAGAAGAAAACCCTTGTCCGGTATGGCTTTGCGGGTAGCCCCCCGGATTAAATGCAAGAAAAAGCGGCTCAAAACAGATTATACGAAGCACCCTTTCGGACCGAAACACAGAAAGGAGTCTTCGTTATGAAATACGACGCCAAGGAATTCAAAAAATACCCGGAGATTATGAACAAGGAGCAGATGCGGATCGCCTGCCACATCAGCAAGCAGACGGCGCTCTATCTTCTCCAATTCAACCTGATTCCGCACACCTGCACCGGCAAGAAAACCCGCTGCTACGCCATCAAAAAGAGCGATGTGATCGCTTTTATGAACGACCGTGAGGTCAACCCGGAAAAATACATAGCGCCGAAGGGCTGGTACAAATACGGAAGCGAAATGGTTCGGCCCTATAAAATCCGCATCCATCTGCCGTGCGCCAAAGACGAGAAGAAGCTCCGGCGCTACTATGAGAGCAAGCTGGCCGCGCTGCCGGATGTGATGGATGCGTCCGCCGCCGTGGACTTCACAGGCTATAACCGCCGCACCGTCTGCCAATGGATTCGCATGGGGAAGCTGAAGGCGCTGGCGCTGCTGCAGAAGTACATGATCCCCAAATGCTATCTCATCGACTGGCTCTGCTCGGACGATTACAACAACACCAACCGCAAATCCCGCCGGCATATCGATATGCTTTGGGAGGCGCAGAAATGGAGTGACGGACAATGAGGGGAAATATCATTGAGGAGCTGTACTACGGCAACATCGACCCGCAGGATCGTGGCTACAGCCCCAAGGGCCCTGCGAAGAAGGCGTCCGACTCACTGAACGACCTGGAGGAAAAGCTCACCGAGCAGCTCGCTGGCGAAAACAAAGCTCTGTTTCTCCGCTTCTGCAACGCCTACGCCGAGTTCATGGGCGAATCCGAACTGGACACCTTCATCACCGGCTTCCACCTCGGCGCACGGTTTATGATGGATACCTTTCTGAGCGACGACGCGCCGTTTGAGAGCTTTCTGGAGGGGTAGGATCAGCAGCAAAATTTGAAAAGTGCGTTTTTTGGCGCCATTTTTCTATTGAAAAGTGTGATTCACTGCTTCTGCGACTGAAAATTCGCCGAATATTCACCGAAAATTCGCTTTATTCGCTCGACGAGGGTGAATAAAGCGAATTATTCGTTTTCGGGGCCTGAGAAGCCAGATAAAAAATGCCAAGGAGAATAGTCAAGCGAGATTTGTTAAACCGCACATGCCTTTTCTCGATGCGGAGAAGCTACAGGACTATAGTGAAGAAATCAGTTTTTCCACTGATGCGATCATAGCGTTCCTATCAGTTGTAGTAATTGCATGAGCAGCGAGCGCAGCGGCAAGCTGTGGTGAAAAGTCGCCAAAGAATTTCTTTATCCCGTCAATAGCTTTCTGTAGTCTTTTCTTTTTCGGTGCAGGTGCGTTGATCTGCTCTTTTACGGATTCCAAATCATCCTTAACGTCATCTGCGGCATCTTTTGGAATATCAGGGATATCATCCAAGTGGGGGAGAATCTTTTCGATCATTTTTTCAATTTCAGCAATCTGATCCAGATTTCCCGCAAAAACTGTGGTCTCACTATTGATCGTCCCGCCACCTTGCTGGTTGACGGTACCATAGACAGTCCCAATGTTTTGAGTAACGCCTAACGGCTTTTGTCCTTCCATGAGGATCATTTCTTTAGAAATGGCGTCGTTTATGAAATCGATCAAAGGTTTAAAAGCGATGTCGAGGAAGTGTTGAATGATTTCATTGAACTTTTTCTGTGAATGAGGATAATGCATTGCAATACCAAGTATGTTTGAGCCATTGCTGATAATGTAGTCAAGATAATCATACATTGCCTTGACATGGCAAGCTTCGTCTACTGGAACTTCGATTTCATTCCAGCCGCTATGTTCGCTTTGCCTGAAACAGTTCTGCCAATCATAATCAACTTCACCGATTGCATTAGAGATTATCCCTGAGATGAAAGGCGTGTCGTCAATATATTTCTTAAACCGTTGGATCATAGTTGCAGCAGTATCATCGGTGGAATTTAGGAAATTGCTCGACAATCTGCGAAAATCCAGACTCAATCTTCTTAATTCAGTATAAGTAATCATAAATCTACCCCACAGTATGGACAGAAAATCTTAGAAGCACCAGCGCAGTATAGGACCTTGGTATGGTGGTTACAAATAGTGCACTGAAATTCAACCTCCTGAGTATCCTTCTCCTTCAGTTCTCGCACATTTACCTTTTTGAGCGGTTTATAGGTCATCTTGATGATGCCCTTTTTCCGATTGATGGATTTAGCCATTTTCCCGAGTGCTTTGTTGAGTTCCTCAATCGCATAATTAGTAGCCAGTTCTCGGGCCTTTTCAATGACATCTTCCGAATAGAAGCTGGCTTTCTCTTTTGACAGGCCGCAGTATGGACAAAACAGCTCAGAAAAAGGCTCTTCGTCATTCTGATACTCTCCTGCTTGCAACTTGAAATCAGAATTGCAATACGGACAAGTAAATGTAACGTATCCCTCGTTATCTCCTTGTATCGTGAAAGATAGCATTGTTTCGCTCATACAAAACCCTCCATTGTGAAGAACAATTAGACAGTACCATCGTAAACAGTACAAGCCCAATTATCATAAACTATTGAAGTTTTGGTTAATCCTAAAATGGCATATCAAAATCGGTGTCCTCGTCCAAGGGAGCAGGACCTTCTGCAATGAACTTGGCTCGCTCATATAGTTCATCGTAAGTTAGAACCTCTGGGCATCTTAATTCCTGACGAAAGCGCTCAAATGAGTTTCTTTTGTCCCAATTATTAAGCTCACTCGTCTTTCCGATCACCACTATCCCCTTTGGGGAAACCGTATAGATCCTAGGTAGTTGTTCACGATTGTGCTCAGTCCTCGCGTCAGTTTCCCACTGAGCACAGTTCACTTGAATTTGTGAAACAGCACCAGTTAATTCATTACTGGCACCCCATACGCCATTCCTGTATTGCTCTCTCTGAAGGAGCGGCGTGGTGGGTTTTTTGATTTCGACGAGGCAAGTAAACCTTGTCTCTGCTTCGGTTGCGGTAAGGAAGTCGCCGCGCTGTCCACCCCTTCCATCTACGGCAACACCGCCATAGTTTGGCTGAGGCTGTATTACTCGAAGTATCTGATATCGCAAGCCATAGCCAAATATCCAGGTGTTCTCCTCGAAGAAGTCTTGCCAATTATTCTCAGCCAACGTATTGTCCTGCAGCATCTCCTCGAAACGATGCAGTACAGCTAATCTATCCTCTTGTATTTTCGCGTTCGCTAATCGGGTGGCAATATTGGGGTTATCCTGTACAAGCTGATTCCAAATATCTTCACCGAGATTTGCTTCAAGAAGTCTTTGGATGATACGGGCTTTATTTTGATCTGTTATTACAAGATCATTTACATTCGTAACTCTATATCTGCGGATTCCGGGTCGAACCCCTTCTTCGTCAAGAAGTGCTTGAATTTCTTGAATACGTTGGGTCAGGTTGGTAACGGCTTCGGTATTCAATTCAATTTCTATACCATCACCTGCGTTTAAGCGCCGAAAATCTACAGGAACCGGAGTTTCTCTATCACCGTTCCTGCCCTTCTTATACCGAATAATCGAGCCACGTATACCGCCTTCGTGCATCTGCGGTTTGAAAACAATTGCCGTTTGAGTCGTCTCGGTTAATACAGATTCGCCAATTTCGGCGAAGCCTGCACCCACAGTCCTAGTTGTGATCGTATCCATTAATGACCTCCACACAGAACAAAATTGCTTAAATCAGCTATTATCTAACTTTTCTTGGGAAGGCTGGTGATGATGGATAGTTTCTCATCCAGAATAGCGCGGTTTTTCTTCTTTAGCTCGCACTCCCAGATCCTAATCACGGACCAGCCGCGTCTTTCAAAAAGGTTCGTAATAGCTTTATCGTGTTCAATGTTCCGAGTTCTCTTCTTTTTCCAGTACTCTGCATTCTCAGCCGGTCTGGTATTACGGCAATCATGGCCATGCCAAAAACATCCGTCAACAAAAATTGCAATCCGTTTATCAAGAAAGACGAAATCCGGGTGACCTTTAACATTGTACTTTCTCCTCCACCCAGTGATATGGTTGGAGGAGAAATACTGGATTAGCTTTAGCTCAGTGCTTTTGTTGCCCGAAGACCTAACGCCCTTCATTATTTCAGATCTTTTATCCTTTGAAAATACGTCTGCCATAATGAATCGCCATCTTTCAGTCGTTGTAATTCAGAAGAGCAACCTCACCGCCAACAATACTATGCATTATTTCGTCAATTTCAGACACGATCCCCATTTGCGATGCGATCTTATTGAATAGATCTAAAAGCTCTTTTAGATCATCGCGAGTAAAATCGCAGTGCGTAAACCGATATGAATGAAATTTGAGCCAACAGTCCTTGATTACGTTATATCCTGCAATCGTAAACTTCTGCAAAGAAACAGGGCAATAGATTCGAATGCTGTTGCCAGTTACTTCATCCCTAACGATAAGTTGCTCATTCTCTTCATCGTAAGGACTCCTCGATGCAGACCTACTATGCTCAAGATGGAACCCCGTCCACATCTGCGCAAGCAGCTCGTCGTAGTTAAAATCAAGTACGTTATCGACCGCAGCGTCGTTCTTCTCAAGGATAGCTAACCGCTCGCCGAGTTCCGCGAGACGAAGAAATAGGCCGGCATCATCAACTATAGGAATTCTTGCGCGGCTTTCCGATTGATTTACTACAAACAGCGCGCCATAAAATTCCTCAAGATATACCTGAGAGCAGAAAACGGCATAGGAGTAAAACACCATTTTCTTGGCACATTCGGAGTCATCAAGACCAGTTAACGCGGAGTAGCGCTCAATCAGACTTTGATGAATATTGTTTATAACCGCATTTGTGTGAACATCTCGAATGTAGTGATTTAGGTAAATATGACCATTACCCCTGCGGCTCAGGTCGTTGTCAGGGAAATACCAGCAGAATGAAGTGAACTGCCCAAGTGATTCATCCAAATCCTTTGGTGCATGAGCCAAGGAGAATCCAACCGTATCCGGCAAATCATAAACTGCCTTTATTTCTGGTCGAACCCTCGCTCCTCCACCGCCAACGCCCGCCTGGTAATCAAAAATAGTTCCCCAGAGCAATGCGTTAGAATTCACAAATGGCCTAAACGAACAAGGGCGTATGTTCTCAGCCAAAACGGAATCAAGCTCTTGCCGAGAGGTGCAAGTGTTTAATGCATTTTGGAAGGCAAGAATCTTTGATTCAACTACCGGCTTATCCTGTCCTCCGATCCATTCCTGCGCTTTTATAACCCCTTCACTTGCAATTTCGCGGCTACGACGTTTGAGCATCGGTTGTTTCACATGAGTAAGAAGAGCTGTCGGAGCCATCTTAGCGCCAGAGCATTGATTTAAAAAGACGCCGGGAGCACCAGTTTCAGTGCTAATTGGCCAGAATTGAGCGTAGAGTTGCTCATTAAACGGGCGTGATGGCATAAATGAATACATAGCGTCGCTAATCGGAAATGTAATAAAGCGACGCATCGTTTCTTCAATACTACCATTAAGAATCGCTTCTTTTTCGCTTCGCCTTTCACGAGATATATCTGCGTAATTTATTTCTGAGGCATTATTGTCTTCGCCATATTTTCTGGTAAGAACAATTATGGCTCGGCCCTGCATCGTCATGAAGATGCTGTCGCCACGAATTCCCGTCCGAGCATCGGTGTCAATTGCAATCGCCCAAACATTGGAGAAATGCTCGACCAAATACTTTCGGGCATATTTGTAGGACTCAGCTTCAAGAAAGGAAAGCGGAACGATAAGCGCCAGTACCGAGTGATTATCGGAAGCCAGCAGCTTTTCACAGCTCCAACGCAGGAACTGAACAAACGGATTGTTGATTTGCTTCTGAATGTTTTGTCTCCCACGTCGGTTTTCGACCGGCGGTCGGAAATCCTCCATCAAATCAATAATCTGCGAAAACTCTTCAGAGACATTACTCCTATTAGAGTCAGAAGACGGTGGATTCCCAATGATCAGTTTCAAAGGACGAGAGGATAATTCTTTAGCTCGAATCAGCTCTTGTCCCTCGATAGAACTAGCATTTGCATCATCATTCAGAAGATAGTTGCTCAGTGTATTTGCCAAGATAATACTTGGATGCAGATTCTGCTTTCTGTAATGCTGCTCGACAAGAGACATACGATAGTTAGCAAGCATATATGGTGCAGGAAGGATCTCAAAGCCACAAAGGTTATATGCGCCGTCTCCTTCGTCGTGGGCCACGATCTGCTCAAGAAAAGAGCCCGTTCCGCAGCAGGGATCAATGATTGTATTGCCGTCATCATATATGGTTGCACCATCAAAATGATCGGCCACAACTTTTCCCACAAATCGAACTACAAACTCCGCAAGGAGCTTCGGCGTGTAGAATGCTCCATAGTCAAACCGAGCTTGCTTGTCAAATTTGTTGAAGAACAGTTCGAATAAGCGATGGTAATCAGGATTCTGCAATTGCTGATCGGTCATCTGAACAAAAGACAAGAACGCGATACATTCATCCACCCACTGACCAATGAACACACCGTCCCCAGCATGGTCTCTGAGGTAGACCATTAGGTTTCGAAATGGCAAAAGCGCTTCGCCATCTGCGACGTCATTATAGGCATATGACCGGATTTTTTCAGCCTTTTGAGTAGGCGTATCCTCGCTTGAGCAGATAACTCTGTGGGCGAACAGGAGACAGAACATAATGACTTGCGCAGTAAAATCTGCAAAGACTCTTCCTGTTCTAAGTTGAGGATCATTATGGTTATAAACGAGTTCTCTTAAACCGTTTAGAAGCTCAATGATATGATGTTCGTCTTCATTCATTGCCTCTTCTATGGTTAAATCTGAGTATTCTCGTATTTCATCAGCCAGGTTTCGAGTGCGAATTGCGACGAGCTCAACCAGCTTTTCTTCGTCGACACGTTGTGGAGCGGGGTTAGAGAAAAATTGCTCCATATAAAACCTAAATAGCGGATCAACCGGGAGCCCCGACCAATCTAACGCGTCCATTCGTGCTTTGTCTATAATCGAGACTACAACCGGCGTTTCGGTAAAACAGAATACGAAATCAATGCCGTCCGTAATGATAAGCTTGTGCCCTAACGTCAGATATCGGTTAATCTGATCCCTATACGGGGTAGTATCGAACGGCTCGTTGGATGGACCTTTCGCCTCAATATAGCCGTAAACACCAAGCGAGATGCGATCCTGTATTCTCCAGTCAGGCCGCCCCATTCTTCCTTGATTTCTCGGCTCAAGAATGATGTCGAAAGTACCTGCCGGGTTCAAGTCATGCGCTATCCTCCTAAACATTTCATGCATAGGGACGCGAAAAGAAAGCTCGGCTGTGTGCTGTCCTCCATGAAGAGCAGCTCTGTATTCGTTTTGGTAAGCCCGCAAATAAGCTCTAACGCTCGCATCAAACGGCATTTATTTCTCACCAACTTTCCGATAGCATTCGATGATACTCTGTCCAATCTTTTCTGCAAGAAGCGGTGGTACCGCATTCCCGATCTGTCGAGCTATATCAACTTTATTCCCTGTAAACACAAAATCCATTGGGAAACTTTGGAGTAGTGCGCCTTCGCGAAGCGAGATACTACGATCCTGGACCGGGTGGCCAAATTTCCCACGGGTGAAACTATCGAACCGCGCAGTGATTGTTGGCGCTACATCATCCCAAGCCATGCGTCCGTAAACACTACGGAATCCAATTACTGAGCTGTCGACTTTATGACAGTCAGCTAGTAATTCTTCGGGAAGATCGTCTCTTCCTTGTCCCTCTTTGATAGCCTGTATTCTCTTGAGATTCAGTTCGGATAGCCGGTCTCTTCTGTGGAGTGATATTTCCGGATGATCGGTTCCGTCTGAAGGAGGAGCCGGAAGATTTCCAATCGTATCGCGCACCGTGTGTCGAGCAGCTACGGGCTCTGGATATTTATAGTGCTCGCCCAGGTCATTTCGCTCACCAACGATAATGTAGCGTTTTCTCCGCTGTGGAACTCCATAATCTTGGGCGTCAAGTAAATCAACGTGCACCTTATATCCTATCTTTTCGACATCTTCAATTAGTTGCTGTAAGATAGTTTTGCCACGCTTCCCAGCAATACCTGTAACGTTCTCCATGACAAAGTACATTGGATAGAGTTCGTCAATGAGCTTGCCATATTTTAGTACAAGTTCATTACGCTCATCCGTATCGCTTCCGCGCCGTTGGACTGAGAAGCCTTGGCACGGTGGTCCTCCGGCTAAAAGAAATAATTCACCACGTTGAAGATTGCACTTTTTCAATAGCTCTCCATTCAACATATCTGCGATATCGGCGGCCTCTGCCGGATGATTAAAGTATTTCTTGTTCGCCTTGATTGTATCAATACAGATCTGATCAATATCAAAGCTAAGAAGAATATTAAAACCTGCACGTTTGAGCCCAAGCCCAAGACCTCCCGCACCGCAAAAGCTATCGATACAGGTATATTTTGTTGCCTTGGCAGCTTGATCTTTCATCTTAATTCCCGCTATGACGCTGGAAAAAGAACTGCTCACCGGTTCGTCAATAGATTGCGGGCTAGCGGATAGCTCGTCGGCTGTGGGCTCTGTGGACAGAAGCTCAATCAGAATATTTGCAGCAATTGCCGAAGAGAGCAACGGCGGTACAGCTTCTCCAATCTGCCGATAAATATCGTCGGACTTGCCGGTGAATTCAAAACCATTCGGAAAGCTTTGAAGAAGCGCTGCTTCTCTTGCTGTTAGTCCACGATCTTGTTCTGGATGCGTGTATCGACCGCTGGCTGGGTTTCTAGCATAATGAGTGATAGTGATAGACGGCTTATCCCAATACAAGCGCCCATATACGTCGTAAAAGCCCCTTACCCTATCTAGACATTCAGGTCCGACACCTTCCGGCCTGCTACCGCCGTCGTGGGGAACCTGTCTAATGACGTCAATAGTGCTTTGCTTGTGAGCCGCGCTTTTATGCATTGGATCGTTAGGATCAGCAACGCCAGCAGCAACCGGAGGCAATTTCGAGATTGCATCACGGACAGTTCGATATTCATTCGGCGTTAGGTAGCCTTCTGGCAAAAGGAACTCCTTCTTCATGCCGATTACTATTGTTCTGAAGCGATCTTGCGGAACACCAAACGCCGCAGCGTTATAAATGTGCTCTTTTACTGTATAGCCCAGTTGCTGATAGCTTTTCTTTGCCGCAGAAAAATAGCGCCAGTACTTTTGAGATAAAAACTCGGGCACATTTTCCATAACAATGACATCTGGCATAATTTTCCCAACAATTGTTGCGAAAGCCATGACGAGGCTATTTCGAACGTCGTCTTCTTCGTCCCAATGCCTCTTTCGATGAGATGAAAAACCCTGGCATGGTGCGCAACCAATCAAGATGGTGGGCTTATTAGTGTCAAAACCTATGCTCTCGAGGAGAGTTTCGAGTGCACCTTCTTCATTTGCCAGTCGAACGATGTCTTCGTGGATCACAGGAGTGTCGAAGTTTCGGCTATATGTCTGTGCGGATATCTGGTTGATATCGCAGCCGCCGAGCATCTTAAATGTCGGAATAACGGTATTAAGCGCTGCAAATCCCAGAGATGTTCCACCTGCTCCACTAAAAAAGTCAAGGACTTGAATAGGATTGTTATAATAAGAGCTGCTTGTAAGGGGCATAAACTCAGAAAGTGACTCTTGAACCTCTTTTACAAGTAGAGATTTAAGAGCACGAAAATTCCTGACACCCCATTTATCCCTGTTTAGATTAGCATTCAAAGCGTTGATATCCATTACGCTTCCTCAACTTTCCTACAGCTTTTTAAGCAAGTTATTCATAGTAGACGATTTAAAAGTGGCAAGACTGTCGACGTATCTATACTGAAAAACCCAAAGCGACAGCTACTCGTCAATCATTTCCATAATGTCGTCAACGGTGCAATTAAGAGCCTTGCACACTTTGCATAGGACATCAGTGGTGACGTTATCCCCATGTGTCAACTTGTTCATTACATAATGACTAACGCCAGCCATTTCCTCAAGATCCTTCTTCTTTAGATCTCGGTCTATTAAGAGCTTCCATAATTTTTTATAACTCACAGTCATATAGCAAACCTCATTTACTTTATTGCTTGTGCCAATAGTATTGGGAGTGCCGCTTTTCAACATATAAATCTGTATTTTAATAATTATATCACAGCCCGCACAAAAAGTCCACATATTTCAACAAATGTTTTCGTTCGAAAACTCAATCAAGGTATAACGTCATAAGGACATACAAACCCTTCAATTTGGCAAATATTAACCTGCGTTTCTGAGGGAGTTTCTATGATGTCAAATCTGCAAATCTGATTTTTACACATTGGCGCTTTCTGGCGTTCTGCGGTAGGATATGGATGAAGAAAGAACCACCCACCGTAAATGTGAATGGAGGCGCGGTATGGAAAACAGGTTTGCAGCGGCGCGCAGGCGGTATCTGCGCGAGCACAGGGACGGCATCTACACGGGAATGCTGCTGACCGGCAAGCTGGACGAGTATCTCAAGGAAATCGGCGACACAGCACAAGAAATGTTTGATCAACTGGTCGAACAGATGAAGAAAGCCGAAGGTGTCACTGAGCGGCTGAAGGCCGAAAATCGAATGGAATGGGTGGGACGGATGAACAGCATCCGCAGCCGTGCGGAGGAAGTTGTCCTTTCTGAGCTAGTTTATTACTGAGGTGTGGTGATGTTCAAGTGTAGAAGAAATCGAGTGTTAGCACTCTGCGCCGGTGAACGGCGGCTGCTGACAACGGCCCTGTTGTCCTTTCGGAACAAGCTGGTAGCAAGCGGCAAGCCCACCGAGGATATCAATGAGCTGCTGATCCGGCTGCTGTGGTAAAAATTGAATACGAGAAATGAGCGTCTGCTTCTGAAAAGGGGCAGACGCTTATTTTTATGGCATCAATTTTGCTGCCACACCGATGAAATCCGGAATGGACATGGCATCACTTTTGATGCCATAGGTGAAAAATGGCTCCATTTCGGAGCCACGAGCAGTCCCGCACAGGAAAATGGCTCCGATTTGGAGCCAAAACAAAAAATTTTTCAGGGGGGTTAATTTTTCGGCATTCTCGCTGCCTACCAAGTGAGGGAAACTTTGAAAAAGCTCTGAACAAGCTTGGCCTTTTTATAATTTACCAGCTCAAAAGAAAAAATTTGAAAAGCAGCGGGAAAATCCGAAAAAAATTCGGCAAAGGGAAAGTGAGGGGCGCTTCACGGGTTCCCCTCGTGGACCTTGACAACGGAATAGCCGTTACCGAGACAGATAAGACTGTGCGACGACCTCGAAAGAGCGAGCATAGCAACACCGCGGAGACCCCGGGACAGGCATATAAAAACGATATCGGAAGTACGGCGCTAAACCAAAAACACAATTACCAGCGAAAGAAAGAAGGTGAAACACATGAACAAGCTACAACTGATCGATGCCGATACCCTGTATTATAAACCCCTTGCCCACCCCAAAATGCTCATCGACGGTGTTCTCTCCGACGGGCTCGCCATTCTAGCGGGAGACTCCAAGATCGGCAAGAGCTGGATGGTGCTGTGGCTGTGCCTGCAAATCAGCCGCGGCGAGGCGGTGTGGGGGCTGCCCACCAGAAAAACCGATGTGGTATATGAGCGAGGAGCAGACATTCACGGACGATGCGGTGCTGCAGCTTCTGTCCGAGGTTAAGGGCAATCAGGTGGAATATGTGAAGGTGCCGGTAGACAAGCTCCGCAGCTTTTTCCGTCCGGACACCTCCGTGAAACAGATGACCGAGACGCTTGTCAAGGCTATGGACTTTTACAAAAAACATTTGGAGCGTCAGCACCGAGACCGCGACGCCCGCTGAAAGGAGATTTTACAATGAAAGAAATCATTGAATTCGATTTGGACGAAGGAAGAATGGACTATCTGGATGATATGATTGACGTGTTTTCCAAAGACGGCTGTGAAATGGTGGATATCCTCTTCGACAGATTCCTAAAGAAATACTACGCTGATATTGATGTCAGCAACGAACGAATGACCATCAATCTCACTGACGAAGAAGGACATGTATTGTCCTTTAATCTGAGCCAAAGCGAGGTCCATTATGTGCTTCACATGGTCGAAAGAAGGCTCAACAGCTTTATGCGCGACGACGGAGGAGGTGGTTTCGGTGACGAAGACTGAGCTGCAGACCATGTATGAGGTGATGTTCACGGATTACCCCGACATTGTGAACGTTGCCCAGGTCCAGTCCATGCTGAAAATCAGCCGCCATCTGGCCTACGAGCTGATTGGCGACGGGTATATCCCCGGCATGAAAATCGGAAACGCCTACCGCATTCCGAAAATCAACGTGATCTGCTACGCTCTCTCGGCGGGCAATCCCCAGCCGGCAGCGTGACACGGATTTGAACTGAAACGACACATTGGACGGGCATCTGAGTAGGCCGTATAATGGTTACGGTCCGAAAGGGTGCCCGTTCATACGCTGTCAGCAAAAGGAGGTATGGATGAATGATAGCGGGACACCTGCAAATCAAAAACGACTACTATTATATGGTCCTGAGCTATTTGGACGCCAACGGCAAACGGAAGCAGCCGTGGTTTCCAACGGGACTGCCAATTAAGAACAACAAAAAGCGCGCGGAGAAAATGCTGCTGGAGCTGCGTCAGACCTATGTTCCCCCTGCCGAGCACAAGTCAAACGGAGAGCTGTCTGCCGATATGCTCTTTGCCGACTTTATGGAGCTTTGGCTGGAGGTCGTTCGCAATTCGATTGAGAAGACGACCTTTTCCTCTTACACCCAGATGGTAAAGGGAAAAATCGCACCGTACTTTCGGAAAACCGGCGTCAAGCTGGGCGAGCTTCAAGCCAGGCATATTCAGAGCTTCTATCTGTATGAGCTGAAAACCGTGTCTGCCAGCACGGTCATCCACGAGCACGCCAATATTCACAAGGCTCTGAAATATGCCGTCAAGATGGACCTCATTCCGTACAACCCCGCCGACAAGGTGGAGCGTCCGAAGAAGCAGAAGTATATCGCAGATTACTACCGTTTGGAGGAGCTGGAGCAGCTCTTTGAGGCGACAAAGGATCACCCCTATTCTCTGCTGATCCAGATCACCGCGTTCTACGGGCTCCGGCGCAGCGAGGCTCTGGGCCTGAGATGGGACGCCATCGACTTTGAGCGCAATACCATCACCATCAGACACATCGTAACAAATGCCAAGATAGACGGCAAGTATGAGATCGTCCGCGAGGATCGCGCCAAGACGAAATCCAGTCTGCGCTCTCTTCCTCTGGTCGACAATATCCGGGAGAAGCTGCTGGCCTTGAAGGAGCAGCAGAAGGAAAACAAGAGGGTCTGCGGCAACTGCTACAACCGGGAATACGACGGCTATGTGTTCGTGGATGTAATGGGGAACATTTTTAATCCCCGGAATCTCAGCAGCAATTTCAGCAAGCTACTGGAATTGAAAGGCCTGCGGCATATCCGCTTCCACGATCTCCGGCACAGCTGCGCCTCGCTGCTGCTTGCCAACGACGTGCCCATGAAGCAGATTCAGGAATGGCTGGGTCACAGCGACATCAGCACCACGGCGAACATCTACAGTCACTTGGATTATAAGTCCAAGCTTACGTCTGCAAACGTCATGGACAACGTTCTGACCTTGCCGGAAACCGAGGCCGTCGGATGGCAAACATGATTTCTTGCAGAAAATCATGTGCGGCTATGGCAGATTAGCAAAAAGAAAAGCCCAGTCATATGGGCGCAAAGCCTTGATATGACTGGGTTTTTCGGTGGCAAAGAACCGTAATTTTGATAGAAATCCACTAAGGGGGTGCAGCATTGGTTCAGAGGGGGTGCAGTTCTCGATTTAGGGGGTGCAGGCTGAAGTTGTTATTGTAGATACCCTTCCCGTGCCTTTACGCCGAAATGGGCTTCCAGCTGGTGCATCTCGGCATCGGTAATGGTATTGACCAGCGGCAGATGGGCGATCTTCATGTAAATTTCGGCAGCCTTTTCTG
>ERZ808240.484-NODE-484-length-52491-cov-16.551911_pt1 | contig 52491 bp, 38 predicted proteins | sample MGYA00521084_ERZ808240 | MGnify/ENA primary metagenome ERZ808240 (study PRJEB31516, sample SAMN03275571) | gut metagenome | biome: mammalia-associated habitat; material: feces | host: Papio cynocephalus | place: Kenya | collected 2012-08-06 ...
ATGATTGTCTGACCAGTTTCCTGATCTGTATGAGCACGGAATGTAGGATCTTCTTCTGCAAGTTTTGCAAGAGCTTCACCCATTTTACCCTGGTCATTCTTTGTCTTAGGCTCGATAGCAAGCTCGATAACCGGTTCAGGGAATTCCATGGACTCAAGGATTACCGGATGCTGCTCGTCACAGATTGTATCACCTGTTGTGGTTACTTTGAAACCAACTGCTGCAGCGATATCTCCGGAGTAAACCTTATCGATTTCATTACGTTTGTTTGCGTGCATCTGTACGATACGTCCTACACGCTCTTTCTTTCCTTTTGTAGCATTCAGTACGTAAGAACCGGAGTTCATTGTACCTGAATATACACGGAAGAATGCGAGTTTTCCAACGAATGGGTCTGACATGATCTTAAATGCCAGAGCGGAGAATGGCTCGTCATCAGAAGATTTACGAGTCACTTCGTTACCATCTTCGTCAACTCCTGTGATGTCAGGGATATCTGTTGGAGCTGGCATGTATTCGATAACACCATCCAACATCTTCTGAACACCTTTGTTTTTATAAGCAGAACCACAGAATACAGGAACTGCTTCACTAGCGATCGTACCTTTACGAAGAGCAGCCTTCATCGCATCGATGGTAGGCTCTTCTCCTTCAATGTACATTTCCATCAAATCATCATCCAGCTCGCAGACTTTTTCTACGAGGTTGTCATGCCATTCCTGAGCAAGATCTTTCAAGTCATCCGGAATCTCTGTGATTTCGATTTCTTCGCCCTTATCATCTTTGTAATAGTATGCTTCCATCTCGAACAGATCGATCAAACCGATAAAGTCATCTTCCTTACCGATTGGAATCTGTACAGGGATTGCATTTTTGCCCAAACGGTCAATGATCGTCTGAACCGAATAAAAGAAATCTGCACCCATTTTATCCATCTTATTGATGAATGCCATACGAGGTACATTGTATGTGTCAGCCTGACGCCATACATTTTCTGACTGAGGCTCTACACCAGCTTTTGCGTCGAATACACCGACAGCACCATCCAATACACGCAGTGAACGCTCAACTTCTACAGTGAAGTCAACGTGTCCCGGGGTATCGATGATATTGATACGATGCTCCAAAGCACCAGCTTTTGGTTTGTGGTGGTCTTCCAAAGTCCAGTGGCAGGTTGTAGCAGCAGAAGTAATTGTAATACCTCTTTCCTGCTCCTGCTCCATCCAGTCCATGGTAGAAGCACCATCATGAGTCTCACCAATTTTATAGTTTACACCAGTATAATAAAGGATACGCTCTGTCAATGTTGTTTTACCAGCATCGATATGAGCCATAATACCAATATTTCTGGTACGCTCTAATGGATATTCTCTTCCAGCCAAGTTCTTTTCCTCCTAATTTATTTTCGAATAATTCACAATTACCAACGATAGTGTGCAAATGCTTTATTTGCCTCAGCCATCTTGTGCATATCTTCTTTCTTCTTCACGGATGAACCAGTATTGTTTGCTGCATCCATGATTTCACTGGCAAGTCTTTCTTTCATTGTCTTCTCTCCACGGTTACGTGAATAAAGAGTCAGCCAACGAAGAGCCAAAGCCTGTCTACGATCTGGTTTTACTTCGATTGGAACCTGATAAGTGGAACCACCGATACGTCTAGCCTTTACTTCGAGTTCAGGCATAACGTTGTTCATAGCTTCCTCGAATACTTCAATAGCGTCTTTTCCTGTCTTCTCAGCGATTTCATCAAAAGCGCCGTAAACGATTTTCTGAGCTACACCTTTTTTACCGTCCAACATAATGTTGTTGATCAGCTTAGTAACGACTTTGTTTTTGTAAACTGGATCTGCCAGCACGTCTCTTTTTGGAATATGTCCTTTACGTGGCACGTTACTTCCCTCCTTAATAATATTATTAATTCACAGGTACTCACTTCTGTGTCCGCACCAGTTTAAGTCTTGCTTCTTCCTTTAATAAATATAAAATCTATAAAATATGATGCAAAAATTAATCCGGTACTTTTAATTTTAGTAATGACAAATATGAATTATTTGCCTGCTTTCGGTCTCTTCGCACCATATTTGGAACGAGCCTGCTTTCTGTTAGCAACACCTGCAGTATCAAGTGTTCCACGGATGATATGATAACGTGTACCTGGAAGGTCTTTTACTCTTCCTCCACGAATCATAACAACGCTATGCTCCTGAAGGTTGTGACCTTCACCAGGAATATAACTTGTTACCTCGATACCATTGGAAAGACGAACTCTGGCAATCTTACGAAGTGCTGAGTTAGGCTTCTTAGGTGTAGCAGTACGAACAACAGTACAAACACCACGTTTCTGTGGAGAAGCACTCTCTGTAGATTTCTTCTTCAGTGAGTTGTAAGTGTACTGAAGTGCTGGAGAATTTGATTTCTTAGCAACCGATTTTCTACCCTGCTTTACTAATTGGTTAAAAGTTGGCATTAATTTTCACCTCCTGTAGTTTTTTTGAATCCACACTTTTATAAAGTAAATGTAGAAATATCATGCCGTCAGTGCCGTTTTTTTGTACACAAAAAGACCACACGAACGCATGCTAGATTATTATAGCTCGTGTGGCCTTGATTTGTCAAGAGTTTTTCATTAGAAAAATTGCAATTTTATCGAATCACTTTCAGATAGGACGTATTGGACTCCACGCCTTTCTCTGTCGATCTAACTACAACAAAATATTTGTAGGTAATTCCATTTTGCGCAATTGTTACTGTAATATCAGCCCGCCCGTTTTTCACCGGTGTCACTTTTCCTTTTTGGTCAACCTTAGCGATAGACGGTTTACTGGACTTATAAGTTACTTTTGCGGTCTTATTCAGATGCAGAAGTTGAATCTTATATGTCTTTCCTTTCGGAAGCAGTTTATACAAGCTTACGCTTGGATATTTGTAACTTGTTTTATACTTATATAAACTGTAGTTTTTCTTAATCGTTGTGCGAACTACAAGATTAACGATATACTGGATTTTTTTCTTTCCTTTTGTCACATTAATGACCAGCTTAGCTTTTCCCAGTTTTTTCTTTGTCTTGACCAGTCCGTTCTTGTCAATCGTCGCAATCTTTTTATTACTGGAGCTGCATCTTACCTTTGCTCCTTTTTGATTCAAAAGCTTAATGCGAAATTTCATCTTCGGCGCCATAATTTTCTTCATAACAATCGTTGGAATTTTCAATTCCACGGAGCCCTTTCCAATCGGCTGATCTTCCGGCGGCAATGTTGTCTTTGGCGTTTCTCCTGACTTTTTCTCTGTCGTTTGCGTACCGCTGGTACCATCTGTAGTCACACTTGGCGTTGCACTCGGTGTCGCCTTCGGCGTGTTGCCTGGATTCGGAACTAAACTTGGTGAAGGATTGGTACTTTTTGTACGCATTTCCGTAATACGGCTTTCCGTGATAGCCAAATCTGCAGCACGTTTCACCACATCATAAGAAGTATCCGATTTTAAGCCGGTAAATGTAATACTTCCTGTCACGTCATCTCCATCCTTCGCACATCCATCCGTCACCCATGGTATTACAATATTGCCACTCTTATCTCGGATTTCGTATTCAAAATCGCCCTCTGCTTCAATGGTTATGCTCGTCTCACTCGTCTGTTTTTCCACCGGTGGAAGAGCACGCACAACGCCTTCTGCAACCGCCTGTCCGGTATAGTCATTTTTTCCTGTGACGGTACATTGTATCTGTTTTCCTTCCAAACTCTTGTCAGGATTTAAAACTGTCCCATTTGCTCCTGGGATGTCGTTCCATGTACCTGTTTCTTTGTCAAATACCTGCCACTGGTAATCTGCATTATCCGAATTGATAACAACGTCATTTGCGTCTTTATCCTTAATAAATTTAATTTTCTCGTCATCTCCTACTTCGACCAGAACTTTTACCAATGCCGTCTCAATAATCTTCAATGCCGGTTCCTCCCCGGCCACGATATCGCGAGAGGTTCCCACTTTAAAATATGGGTAAAAATGTCCCTCTGCTCCGGAGGTTACACTTCTAGCAATTACACCTCCCTCAAAATTTCCACCACTGATTGTAAGCTCCGCCTGCGGCGCCACAAAATGCCCCGAGATGTATTCTGCCATCATTTTTGTTGCATCCGGAAAATTCCAGATCAATTTCATGCCAGAGTTTACAAACTGCGCTCCGGCATAATTATCCGATGATATTTTTTTCAATTCATTGTTCATCGGCTGACCATTCCAAGTGACCGGCAAAATTTTATCAGCAGCTGCCGGCTTGCTGGTTACACCAAAATCAACAAAAACTATTGTATCTTTTAATCCGGTAACAGAAATGCTGTATTCCTCATCGCGCAGAGCATCTGGAGATGCCAGCCCTACAATGTCCAATGTCACACTTCGGTCACTCGAGATCAGATTTGCCGGCACTTCATATTTTTTTGCTTTTGAAAAATCAATTGTAATCTTATTTCCGCTTACCACTGCTTTTTCTGCCCCAGATACAAGGGCTGTCGATTCCGTCTGAATGGTTTGAAAAGCCGACACCATATCTAAATATGTATTTTGTTCAAATTTTGAGGCCTGATAATTTTCAAAAGCATTGTACTCTTTGCAGGTATAGTAGAATTTTTTGGTATGATATCCCTCCGGAACTCCTGTCGAAGGTGCATCCTTTACATTTCCCACTTTCACCAAATTTCCCGCATAACTCGGGCTTACCATGGCATCTGCAAAGTCAGTCATTTTACAATTTCCACCCACAGCCACACCTCCCATAGTATGTGTTTTTGCCTCAAGGTTTTCTTTCACCACATACTGATAGTCACTTAGCAAATTTCTCAAATTTGCTTTGTACTGGTAGATCGTTGACGCTTCTACTCTCTGCGGCACAATTCCTATCGCCGTCACTACCATCGACGCCAGCAATACAACTGCCATTATACGTTTCATAATCTTTTGCATTTTCTCTCCCTTTCTATCTTCCAAAATATGGTTTTATTTTTATTGCAAAATTTTATATGATATTTTATCAAAAAGCAATAGGAATTTTATTCTTTTTTCATAACTTTTATGTTATAAATTTATAACCTTAAAATTATACCTGCCCATTCTTCGCTCCTCACGGAGCTCATCATCGTGACAGTCGTCTTCTTCTGCTACTTAACAACTTGACACGCATTCTTCGCTCCTCACGGAGCTCATCATCGTGACAGTCGTCACATAACAATAAAAAGATCACCCATATTTCGTGCAAGCACGATATGGGTGATCTTTTTATTGTTGCGTGTCTCGTTGTTTTCACGCACGATATGGGCAATTTTTATTGTTGCGTGTCTCGTTGTTTATACAACTTATTTCTGTGGTCCTGCAGGTACCAATGCTTTACCTTCTGCATTTCCTTCGTATTTTGCGAAGTTCTTGATGAATCTGTCTGCAAGATCCAAAGCTTTTGTTTCCCATTCGGAAGCATCTGCGTAAGTATCACGAGGATCAAGGATTCCTGAATCTACACCCGGCAATTCAGTAGGTACTTCGAAGTTGAAGTGAGGAATTGTCTTTGTAGGTGCTTTTGCGATGTCTCCGTTAAGGATTGCATCGATGATACCACGTGTATCTTTGATGGAGATACGTTTTCCTGTTCCGTTCCATCCTGTATTTACGAGATAAGCTTTTGCTCCGCTCTTCTCCATTTTCTTAACGAGCTCTTCTGCATATTTTGTAGGATGCAGCTCGAGGAATGCCTGTCCGAAACAAGCGGAGAATGTAGGAGTTGGCTCTGTGATTCCACGCTCTGTACCAGCAAGTTTTGCTGTAAATCCTGACAAGAAGTAGTATTTTGTCTGCTCCGGTGTAAGGATTGATACTGGTGGAAGTACGCCGAATGCATCTGCTGACAGGAAGATTACGTTCTTCGCTGCTGGTGCAGAAGAAATTGGGCGAACGATATTTTCAATGTGATTGATTGGATAAGATACACGAGTATTCTCTGTTACGCTCTTATCTGCGAAATCAATCTTTCCGTCTTTGTCAAGTGTTACGTTCTCAAGAAGAGCATCTCTGCGGATCGCATTGTAGATGTCTGGCTCAGACTCTTTATCCAAGTCGATAACTTTTGCGTAGCAGCCGCCTTCGAAGTTGAATACACCATTGTCATCCCAGCCGTGCTCGTCATCACCGATAAGGAGACGTTTTGGATCTGTGGACAATGTTGTCTTACCTGTTCCGGAAAGTCCGAAGAAGATTGCTGTGTTCTTTCCGTCCATGTCTGTGTTTGCGGAGCAGTGCATGGAAGCGATACCTTTCAATGGAAGGTAGTAGTTCATCATGGAGAACATACCTTTCTTCATCTCTCCGCCGTACCATGTATTTACGATAACCTGCTCGCGGCTTGTGATGTTGAACATTACAGCTGTCTCAGAATTCAATCCAAGTTCTTTGTAATTCTCAACTTTTGCTTTTGATGCATTGTATACGATAAAGTTTGGCTCAAAGTTTTCCAACTCTTCCTCTGTTGGCTGGATAAACATATTTTTAATGAAATGTGCCTGCCAAGCTACTTCTACGATAAAACGAACAGCCATACGTGTGTCATGGTTTGCTCCGCAGAATGCATCTACTACGAAAAGTCTCTTATTTGACAATTCTTTTACTGCAAGCTCTTTCACTGCTTTCCAAGCTTCCTGTGATGCAGGATGGTTATCATTTTTGTACTCATCAGAAGTCCACCATACTGTGTCTTTTGAATTCTCATCCATTACGATATACTTGTCTTTCGGGGAACGTCCGGTATAAATACCTGTCATAACGTTCACTGCGCCAAGTTCACTTTCCTGGCCTTTTTCATAACCTTCCAATGCTGGATTGGTCTCTTCCTTATACAGATCTTCATAAGAAGGATTGTACACAATCTCAGTTGCACCTGTGATACCATACTTGCTCAAATCGATGTTTGCCATTTTACTCTGACCTCTTTTCTTTCATATTTAACCTGGTTGTAGTGGGTCCAGGATATGACCCTGAAAGTTTCACGCATATATCATACCACACATTTTTCGATATTGTCAACCTTTGTTATGCTCTCTGTACTTTTATCATGTTTGTTGTACCGGAAATTCCAACCGGAACACCCGACGTATATACCGCCACATCGCCTTTGCATAAGAATCCCTGCTTGAGACATTCTTCTGTCGCATAATCAAAAAGTTCAAAAACTTCCTGTTTTTCTTCTAATAAAATAGGGGTAACGCCCCATGACATATTGAGCTGTCTTGTCACTTTTTCGGACATGGCGCAGCCGACAATATCGCAGCCCGGGCGGTAACGTGAGATCATGCGGGCCGATCTTCCGGATTTGGTTACCGTAATGATGACGCGGGCATTGAGATCGTGCGCCGTCGTGCAGGTCGCATGGCAGATGGCATCGGTGATGTCCGGATTGGCTTTTCGTTCATGGTTAAAAAACCGCTTGCAGTAGTCTACATCCGCCTCGGTCCGTTCGGCGATACGCACCATTGTCTGCAGCGCTTCCACCGGATATTTTCCGGCCGCCGTCTCTCCCGAAAGCATGATCGCACTCGTTCCATCGTAGATCGCATTGGCGACATCGGCTGTCTCTGCTCTGGTCGGCCGCGGATTTTTCATCATGGAATCGAGCATCTGTGTCGCCGTAATTACCTGTTTTCCGGCTTCATACACTTTGCGGATGATCATTTTCTGGATAACCGGCACTTCTTCATCCGGCACCTCGACTCCCATATCGCCGCGCGCGATCATAATTCCATCCGATACGCGGATGATCTCATCGATCTTCTCCACGCCTTCCGCATTTTCAATCTTTGCGATGATATTGATATCTTTTCCCCCATTTTCGTCCAAAAGTTTACGGATCTGCATGACATCCTCGGCGGTTCTTGTAAAAGAAGCTGCGACAAAGTCGATGTCCTGACGGATTCCAAATAAAATGTCCTCTTTATCTTTTTCACTCATATAAGGCAGATGGATGTGCACACCCGGTACATTGACGCCCTTGTGATCAGAGATCACACCGCCATTTACGACATTACAAATGATGTCCTCGCCCCGGATTTCCTTCACAATCAGTTCAATCAGTCCATCGTCGATCAATATCCGATTCCCCGGCTTCTCATCCTGATATAACTGCGGGTACGTAATGGATGCCATCGAAGCATTTCCGCGGATTTCGCGTCCTGTCAGTACAAACTGCTGCCCCGGCTCCAGTGTCACTTTTCCCTCTTCAAATATCCCCGTACGAATTTCCGGTCCTTTTGTATCTAAAAGCATCGCCACCGGCTTTCCACATTTTTTCCGCATTGCTTTGAGACGGTCCATCCGCTCTTTCTGCTCCTCGTGGCTGCCGTGTGAAAAATTGAAACGAGCAACGTTCATGCCTCCACGCATCAATCTTTCCAAAACTTCATCGGAATCCGTCGCCGGACCCATCGTGCATATAATCTTTGTTTTTCTCATCAATAATCTCCTTTCTCCCTCTGCCTTCTACCATTCTTTATCATAGCAATTCGAAAAATTTTCGTCAATATCCGTTTAGTTAAGATTCGGCAAAACTTTCTATGTGTATAAATTTCCCTGAAACGTCAATGCTATACATAAATAACACGTAACTATTCAGGTCAACGCGAATACGTGGGAGGGGAATCCTGAATAGTTACAAAATAGAAAAGAGGAACTCCTATGAGACGAAAATTAAAACTTGCCATATTCTGTATGTGTTTATGCTGGATCGTTGCCTTTGTGCAATTTGCAATGACCCGCTTTTACCTTTCACACAACGATGCCACACAGGCCTTTGCGCGCAATCAGCTGATTTTGGAAAGCGATACCGGTTCTTTCCAAATTTTGTCACAAGAGGGTGGGCAGATAAAGGGACATTTATCCGGCGAAATGACTTCTTCGCAGAAAGAGCAGCTTGCCTCCCGGCTTTTCCACGTCTGGGGTGGCGCGCTCAAAGATACGCACCAGACTTCCGACTATTATGTCGCTTATGGCTACACTTCGGGAATCGCTTTTTACAAAAAAATAAACGGTCAGAAAATCAACTTAAATCTCGCCATAACCTATGACGAAATCTCCGATGAAACGACCGTTTATCTTGGAGTTCCTTTATTAAATACGGATTTTTAATCGCGGACTTCGATACGTGGTCCGCCGATGCCTTTCACATAATCTTTGGTAATGGTGACGTGTCCGATCATGTCATCCTTCGGAATCTGGTACATGATGTCTAACATCGTCTCTTCCAATATTGAACGCAGTGCTCGCGCCCCCGTCTTTTTCTCCACGGCGCGGTGGGCGATCTCAAGAATCGCATCTTCATCAAAATCCAGTTTTACTCCGTCCATAGCAAATAATTTTTTGTACTGTTTGATGATTGCATTCTTTGGTTCTGTCAGAACTTTAACCAAAAGTTTTTCATCCATCTGCTGCAAAGCAAATACAATCGGCAGACGTCCGATAAATTCCGGAATCAATCCATATCCGCGGATATCTTCCGTCTCAACCTTGGAAAGAATATTTTCATCTTTGTCAAGATCATCTTTTAACTGTGACTCAAATCCGATATGACCATGTTTTGTCAAACGGCGCTTGATCACATTTTCCAATCCCGGGAATGCTCCGCCGCAAATAAACAAAATATGGCGGGTATTGACGGTCGTCATCGGAACCATCGCATTTTTGCTGGTAGCTCCTACCGGAACTTCGATATCCGCACCCTCGAGAAGTTTCAAAAGAGCCTGCTGTACCGATTCTCCGCTGACATCACGCTGATTGGCATTTTCCTTTTTCGCAAGTTTATCGATTTCATCGATGTAAACAATACCACGTTCGGCGCGTTCTACATCGTTGTCTGCATTTGCAAGCAATTTGGAAATGACACTTTCCACATCATCGCCGATATAACCGGCTTCGGTCAGTGCTGTCGCATCGGTGATTGCAAGAGGTACCTGCAAAACACGTGCAAGGGTCTGTACCAAAAATGTTTTACCGCTTCCTGTCGGTCCTAACATCAGCATATTGGACTTTTCAATCTCAACATCCCAGTCCATCTGATTGGTATCGCCGGTTTCCTTGGCTTTTTCCTGCTCTTCCATCGCTGCGATCCTCTTATAGTGGTTGTATACCCCTACAGAGATGACCTTTTTCGCCTGGTCCTGTCCCATCACATACTCATCCAGTCTTCCTTTTATAATATGAGGGGCTGGTAATTTTTGGATGTCAAGTGCCGGTACTTCCTCATGGGTTTTCTTTTTTGTCTTTACCCGATGGCGTTCCTGCATTTCTTCCGGCATGCCGCCAAACGGATTGGTCAGATTGATAAACTCAATTCCCGGCATTCCATTCATCGGAGGAATTGATCCTGCCCCCATCGATCCATTGTTAAACATATCAAACGATTTTTGCAAGCAATCGGAACAGATTGATATATTGTTCGGAAGATGAATCATATTGTTCACCAGGCTCGACGGCCGGTGGCACAAATAGCAGAATGTTTCCCCTTTGTTTTCGTCATTTCTGTTATTTTCAATGGTATCTTCATTTTGATTTTTGATTTCTTCGCTCACTATTTTCTCCATTTCTATACTAGTTTCATTATAATATGTCCAAAAGGAACCATTATTCTATGACATCTCTGCCAAGAATAACAGTTCCTTAAATTATAACTTATTTTTTCTGATTAGTAAAGAAGTTTTACCAAGGCATGATCTGACTTCCATAGGAATCATCGTAAGAGTCATTTCCATATCCGTATGGATTACTGCTGTTTCCATCGGAGCTTCCGTCAGAACTTCCATTGGATCCACTTGAATTTCCCGAATCCTGTGATCCATTGTCCAGTTCGTTAAGTGTTTCCGAGCCTTTCAAAGTAACTTTGAGATTCTGCTCTTTGTACTCGCCATCCTGGCTTCTGGATATTGTTACCGTAATCTCGGTACCTGCTTTTGTATTGTTTACCTTATTCTGTACCTGCTCGATCGTAGATACTTTAGCGTCGTTGATCTTTGTGATGACATCGCCTTTCTTAATGCCGGCTGCTTTTGCTGCACCGCTGTCGGATACTTCGGAAACATACACACCAACCGGGATGCCGTAAGCTTCGCTGACAGAATCACTGATTGTCTTACCGGTAATTCCAAGGTAACCTTTCTCGCTGTCACTGAGCACTTCACGTTTCATCAATTCATTGATAATCGGAATTGCGTCACTCATCGGAATCGCATATCCAATTCCTTCCACTTTGGTATCTGCATATTTTACTGAGTTAATACCAATAACGTTACCATTTACATCGAGCAATGCTCCACCACTGTTACCAGGGTTGATTGCGGCATCGGTCTGAAGAAGTACCATTTTATTGGATCCGCTTCCATTTTCATCGCCGACCTCGACTTCTCTATCCTTCGCACTGATATAACCAACCGTTACGGACTGGCCATATCCAAGAGCATTTCCGATTGCGATCGCCATCTGTCCGACTTTTACGTCGTCAGAATGTCCCAGTGTTGCAATCTTTATTTTGCCCTTTGTTTCTTCTTTTAAGTCGCTGAGTTTCACGGTAATTACTGCCAAATCTGCAGTAGAATCCGTTCCTTTGACCGTTGCTTTGGCCGTCGTGTCATCAATAAACTTCACGGTAATGCTCTCTGCACCGGAAACAACGTGGTTGTTTGTGACGATCAGCAGTTCTTTGTCATCCTGTTTCACGATAAATCCGGAGCCTGCACCTTCGGATGGGTATTCGCCAAAAATGGATTTCTGCATACTCGTCTCGGTAATGGATACGATGGATGGCATTACATTTTCCACAATGCCTGACACGTCGGACACACCGGCAATCGCTCCACCGGACACGGCTGTCAATTCGGTATTTCCGGAATCTGTATTCACCGTTCCGATCTCACCGGAATTTGATTTCTGTGTTCCAACCTGCAATCCACAGATCTTTACGATGGCAAAGAAACAAAATGCTGCAACGACACCAAATACCACTGCGGATAGTAACGTTTTCTTCATACCACCATTTTTTTTCTGTTTTGGTGGTTTCGGTGGCTCCTGCCCGCCGCCCGGGTTCGTATTTTGAAAACGATACATATTGTCAGAACTTGGCATTGGCTGCGGTCCTGCATCTGTTCCGACAGTATTCTGTGTGCCTGCCGCATCATCTGTCTGTGATGGCTGTACATAGATCGTATTGTCCGTCATGCCATTATTGTTCGTATTTTCCCAAGGATTGTTGTTTTCTTCATTCATATCGAATCTTCCTTTCCCGTTTATTCATCTTCTATACTACTTTTCATTGTATATGTTGCATTATACCCATCAAATGTGTTTAGTTTGTGAATATCTTATTTTTATATTGTGAAAATGGAAAAAATACTTTATAATGATATCAGGGTCGAAAAGTCAGACGCCGATTGTGCTTGCACAAGGAGGCGGCTGACCTTGAGACCCGTCAAACATGAGTAGGAGGTGCTCACAAGAACGAAGTTCTTGTCTAGCATAGCACCGACGACTTGCCGCCGAGGCGCAACCGAGGGGGCATTTCATTATTCGAATGTTTGTAGAATTGCGGGAGCAGTTTACTGCGAAGCAATTCGTAGATATCATTGCACAATCAATGACGATACCAATCCCTAATTTGAAAGGATGAACTTATTTTGATCAAAGGAAACCAAAAATTACTGAATATCATACGATTTATTATAGATGTGCTGATTTTAGTATTTTCATTTATACTTGCTTATAAATTACGTTTTGACGAAGAGCAGAGTATTCTGATCCAATGGCAGATCATCGAGGAACCGATCGGACTTTACGGAACACTGGAAGAATATATGCAGATGCTTTTCCTGCTGATTCCATGTTACCTTGTGTCGTACTATGCCTTTCATCTGTATGACCCAAAACGAGTTACGAGCCGCAAGTCACAGGCTTACAATATTTTTAAAGCAAATGTCGTCGGCATTTTGTATTGTACCGCCGGTCTCTACTTTATTAAAAGTGGAAACTACGCTCGTCTGTTTATTGTAATTTTTGTAATTACGAATTTTATATTGGAATTGATCTTCCGCCTGCTGATCACAACAATCTTACGTCGTTTCCGCAAGCGCGGGCACAATTTAAAGCATGTCCTTCTCGTCGGTTACGGCCGTTCGGCAGAAGGCTATATCGACCGAATTTTTGCACACCCTGAATGGGGTTATGTCGTACACGGCATTTTGGATGACCAGAAGAAAAACGGAAAATCTTACCGCGATGTGCACGTCATCGGTGATATCGACGATCTCGAGGAGGTGCTTGCCTCAAATTCTTTTGATGAGATTGCGATCACTCTTGGCATCGATCAATACAAACGACTCGAAGGAATCGTGGCAATTACAGAAAAATCCGGTGTTCATACAAAATTTATCCCGGATTACAATAATATCATTCCGACACGCCCTTACACGGAAGATCTCGACGGTCTGCCGGTAATTCACGTAAGAAATGTGCCACTCACCAATTCCTTTAATAAATTTATTAAACGTACGGTAGACATCATCGGATCGATCTGTTTGATCATCCTTTTCTCGATTCCGATGCTTGTTGTCGCCATTTTGGTAAAGGCAACTTCCGAAGGTCCTTTGATCTTTAAGCAGGAACGAATCGGACTTGGTGGAAAACCATTTTTAATGTACAAATTCCGTTCGATGGCGGTGCAGAAAGCTTCGGAAGAACAAAAAGCCTGGACGACGCCAAATGATCCGCGTGTTACACCGGTTGGTAAATTTATCCGAAAAACCAGTTTAGACGAGCTTCCACAGTTTTTCAATGTATTAAAAGGAGATATGAGTCTTGTCGGTCCACGACCGGAACGGCCATTTTTCGTAGAGAAGTTTAAAGAAGAGATCCCACGCTATATGATCAAGCATCAGGTCCGCCCGGGTATCACGGGCTGGGCGCAGGTCAATGGTTACCGCGGTGACACTTCGATCCGCATGCGCATCGACTGCGATCTGTATTATATCGAAAACTGGACATTGATGCTGGATATCAAAATTCTTCTGCTTACAGTAGTAACCGGATTTATCAATAAAAATGCATATTAACAAAAAAGGCTCCCAAATAATGGGGGCCTTTTCCGCAAAAAAAGAGTGTATCTAATTATCTAATCCAACTTTTTGTCAATAAACTCATCCCAGCGTCCGTCGTCGTCATCCTCTTCTTCATCCTCGCCAAATTCCTCTTCGTCGAGCATTTCATCAAAGGCATCGGAGATGGCATCTAACATCTCGTCGTCCTCAATCTGAAGAAGTGTGATCTCCGGCTGGTCGCCTTCTGTGTCGATCTGAATTCCAAAGAAATAAATTTCTTCGATACTTTCGTCAACCGGTGTCAGGGCCGCATAGTCGTCGCCATTCCACTCAAATATATATATTACTTCACATTCCAATGTAGATCCATCTTCCAATTCAAGGGAAACCTGCATTTCCTCGATGTCGCTCAAATCAAAATCAGACATTTCTGTACCTCCTGAAAATATTATAATATAGAGATGATAACATACTTTAGCGGCACTGTCAAACACGGAATATTTTTTGGTTGTTGAAACACAGAAAACGTGATACACTTAATTCAATACCAGACTTTAACATTGGAAAGGACACTTTAGGATATGAAATTTGCAGCACAATTAATGCAGTTTATGGTTCTGATCCCGGCGGCAACTCTCTGCTTCCTTCCTATGAAGAACCAATTGGCTGCGCCACCCAAAAAAATCATAGCATGCATCGGACTGGTGCTTGCCATCATGATTCCGGTGAGTGCATTGATTCTCACGGCGGGCAGTTTTCCCGCCAATTATGTCATGCTTCCGGACATCGCGATACTTTACCTGTTTTACCACCGCTCACTCAATACGCACTGGGCCACCAGCGCCTCGGTATTTTTAATGGTGACAGCGCTGATGTCATTTCCACCAAACATCGCGCTCTGCGTCGACTGCCAGCTCCACCCGCAGGAGACGCTTCTCTCCGTCTGTCTTGTGTCAACTTCAGTACAGTTTGCCGTCAGCGTTTTATTTGTCCTGTTTTATTTTCTGGTCTTCAAAAATTATTTCAGCGAATTGATCAATTCTCTGAATTCCGCTTATGTATGGGGTGCGACATTGCCGGTGCCTCTTATTTTCATCCTGTTAAACATTCTGATGCAGCCGCAAAAGTACGAAACAATGCACGTAAACCGGGTGTATGGCATGTACATCGCTTATCTGTTTCTGGCTTTTTTCCTATTTAATGTCATCTACCTGATTTTCTATCTGGTGGCTGTCATTTTGCTCCGAAATGCGAAAACGGAAGAACGGGTAAGGCTTTTCGAAATGCAGGAGAGCCAGTATCTCGCCCAGCAGCGATACATCAACGAATCTGCCAAGCAGCGCCACGATTTCCGCCAGCAGCTCCACAGTCTGGCTCAAATGGCGCAAAATAAAGAATACGACGCGCTGACCAGCCACCTTGCCGACTGCGTCGCAGCGATTCCGGAATCTCCGACTTGTTACTGCCATAATATTCCCGTCAATGCGCTGTTAAACTATTATGACCATTTATTTGAATCACAGGGGATTACCAAAAAATGGGATATCCAGATCCCTGCAGAATGTCTCGTCAATGACACGGAACTCTGCAGTCTGATTGGCAATATTTTGGAAAATGTCTCTGCCGGCTGTCTGACACTTTCCGCGCCGGAAAAGCGGCTTCATACCCTCAATATCTGTGTGAAAAACGGCTCGTTTCTGGCTGTCAGATCAGAAAACCGATTTGACGGCAAAGTCGATATCAAAAACGGCCATTATCTTTCCACCCGCAATGGCGGTTCCGGCATCGGTCTGCGTTCAATCCAAGCGATTGCTGAAAAACACGGTGGAATGGCTTATTTTTCACACACCGCGGACACCTTTACGATAAAACTGATTATAAAAATTTTATCGTAGGTTACTTGACATTTTGTATCATTTTTACTACAATATGTTATCAAGGTCAAAGAAAGGATGAGTGATATACTATGAATTTTTCTTACAAAACAAAAGGCACCTGTTCCAGACAGATCGATCTTGAGATTAACGACAACATTGTAACAAATGTCGTATTTTACGGCGGATGTGACGGAAACCTGAAAGCCATTCCACGTCTGGTCGATGGCTGGACTGCCGATCAGATCGCCGAAAAGTGCAGCGGCGTTCTGTGTGGTTTTAAAAACACATCCTGCGCTGACCAGTTAGCACATGCCGTTTTGGCGGCAAAAGAAGCCGAGCAGGCTGAAAAGGCATAATTTAATTATGCACCCCGTGTGTTCGAAACCATCCACACGTAAAACAAAACTAAGGAGACTTTTTTATTATGCAAAAAAACACAAACAAACTCATTTTTATCTGTCAGGCAGCGATGATCGCAGCCCTCTACGTAGTGTTGACGTATGCCATCAACGCTTTTAACCTCGCCAGCGGAGCGATTCAGGTCCGTGTTTCCGAGGCACTTACCATTTTACCATTTTTCACACCGGCAGCAATCCCCGGACTTGCGATTGGATGTTTTATCGCCAATCTATCTACTGGCGCGGTCATTTTGGACGTGATCTTTGGTACTTTGGCGACCCTTCTCGGTGCATTGGGAACCTACGCCCTGCGCAAGTACAAATGGCTCGCTCCATTACCCCCAATTATTTCCAATGCGATCATTGTACCATGGGTACTCCGCTTCGCCTACGGTATTGACAGCGCAATCCCTTATTTGATGCTCACAGTAGGAATCGGCGAAGTTCTTTCCTGCGGCATATTGGGTATGCTTTTATTATTTGCACTCAGAAAATTCGACAAAAATATCTTTAAAGCGCATTGATTTTTCTTTTAGCAAAGGGTATAATGAAAAGACATCAGGGTTTCAAAGTCTGACCCCGATCGTGCTTGCACGAAAAGGGGGATGACCTTGAAACCCGCCAAACATGAGGATGAGGAGGCGCTCACAAGAACATAGTTCTTGTCTATCATAGCGCCGACGACTTACCGCCGAGGCACAGCCGAGGGGGCACCTCCTCATCCGAATGTTTGTAGAATTGCGAGAGCAGTTTACTGCGAAGCAATTCGTTGATGTCTATGGCATCACAATTCGTTGATGTCGCCGACATCGGATCAGGGTCATACCAGGAGGCACTCATGAAAAAACGTGTATTACTGACCGGGATTATACTCTTTCTCGTTGTGGCCGCCGGAATCGTGGTGGTTCGTTTCCGGAAGCCGCAGCATACCAGTCAAACGAATAATTCCGATACTTATGAATATTATTATAATAATGAAGACGAAGAAGAGGAGGATTCTCTTTTGCCTGAGAATTTGGACTCTATATTGGCAGATAACGAAACGGTTCCTTTGGACACCATTCCAAGCAGTACAACCGTTTTAGTGAATCGCAAATACCTTCTTCCTTCCACCTATATTCCTAAAAATCTGGTGGTTCCCAATGTTGATTTCAGTTTTTCCTATGTCAATGACAAGAGAAAAATGCGGAAAATTGCTGCGACAGCATTGGAAAAGCTATTTGCGGCAGCCGAGAAAAAGGGCATCAAACTATACGGTGTTTCCGGATATCGTTCTTATGCAAGACAAAAAGAAATTTATGATCGAAATGTCGCCACCCGCGGAAAAGCAGCTACTGATGCCGTCTCCGCGATGCCGGGAAGCAGCGAGCATCAGACCGGGCTTACAATTGACGTCTCCGCCCAAAGTGTAAGTTACCGGCTCGACCAGAGTTTTGGCGATACCAAAGAAGGAAAATGGCTTGCCAAACATTGTCACGAATATGGATTTATCATCCGTTATCCTTATGATAAGGAAAAAATTACCGGTTACAGTTACGAACCATGGCACATCCGCTATGTCGGAACGACTGTCGCCGCGTATTTATATAAAAACAATCTGACATTAGAAGAATATTATGGTGTTACTTTAAAGGATATGGAGGACAGCAGCAAACCGGAAACCGGCGTGGATGTAGAAGATCCGGATTCTGTCGTTTATGCAACTCCAAAGCCGACAAAGAAACCAAAAGAAGAGAAAAAGGACAAAAAAGACAAGAAGGCAAAAAGCAGTGCAAAACCGAAAAGCACGAAGGCACCAAAAAAAGCCCCCGCTGCTTCTTCTGTGCCAGTGCCGACAAATCCACCTATCGTCTCCTCGGCTCCAGCGGCAACGGATTCACCGACGCCGGCTCCTACCGAGCCACCGGTAGCGACAAACCCGCCTGCAGAAGAATCTTCTGCTCCCATAAATCCGTCAAATGAATGAAAGAAAGGATAATATAGCAAATGAGAACCATATTAATCGTTTTACTGTATCTACTTGTATGTATCATCAGCATTCCACTTCTCCTGATCGAATGCGTGGTACGTAAAATCAACGAAAAAGCAGCGGCCGCTTTTGCCATCCGCATTGTACGGATTGCCTTCAACGTAGCCATGTTTGTCTCCGGATGCAAAAGACACATCAAGGGACTGGAAAATATTCCAAGAGACACACCGGTTATGTTTGCCGCCAATCACCGCAGCTTTTATGACATTCTGCTGGCGTACTCCTCGATCGCATCGCAGCATGTACAGGTTGCCTTTATTTCCAAGATTGAGATCAAGAAATTTCCAATGATCGCACAATGGATGTATTTCCTGAACTGCTTATTTATGGACCGTGGCAATATGAAGCAGAATATGGGTGTGATCCTGAATGCCATTTCATTGATAAAAGATGGATATTCGATATATATTGCGCCGGAGGGAACCCGTAATGCCACTGATACTCTTCTTCCTTTTAAAGAAGGAAGCATGAAGATTGCTACAAAGACGAAAGTTCCTATTATTCCTGTCTGCATTAAGGGAACCGAAGAAATCATGGAAAATCATCTTCCTTGGATTCATGGCGGCGACATTTACATCGAATACGGTGCACCGGTTTACCCGGATCAGCTCGAAGGCGACGACAAAAAACACATCGGTGCTTATGTTCAAAATATTATTCAGCAGATGTATGACAAGTAACTTCTTGCACAATCGTATAAAAAATGTTAATATAATACTTAGGCATCTCAAATCTATGCCAAATTTAGAAAAAGTGAGGTAACCATAATTATGAAAACCGCATTGATCGTAATGGGTATTATCCTTGCCGTACTCATTATCGTATTTATTGTTTTATCTATTGTTGGAAAGAAACTTCAGGCAAAGCAGGAAGCATCGCAGGAACAGATGAAAGAAGCATCACAGATTGCTTCGATCCTGGTCATTGACAAGAAAAGGATGAAATTAAAAGAAGCCGGACTTCCGAAAATGATCGTAGACAACACACCAAAATATCTCCGCGGATCCAAAATCCCGGTTGTAAAAGCAAAAATTGGTCCAAGAATCATGACATTGATGTGTGACGAAAAGATTTTCCCTCTGCTTCCGGTAAAGAAAGAATTGAAAGTCGTTTTAAGTGGTATTTATATCATGGATGTAAAAGGTTCCCGCAATAACTTATTGCAGCAGCCGGAAAAGATGGGATTCTTCCAGAAAATGAAACTCAAAGCTTTGAAAAAAGCCGGACAATAAAAAATAATATATTTAAAGCTAAAGCCTGCATAGGAATTCCCCATGCAGGCTTCTTTTTACTAAGAATTTATGCAGCTTTCTGCGGTACTTTGTCTTCTTTTTCATTGAATACTACTTTCAAAAGAATTGGTGTAACAATCGTTGTAATAACTACCGTGATGATCACCGGTCCATACAGATCCTGTGACATCAAACCGACTGCCATACCTTTGCTGGCTACGATCAAGGCAACCTCACCACGTGAGATCATACCGACACCAATCTGAAGGCTTTCTTTTGATGTATATCGCATCAGTTTTGCACCAAGTCCACATCCAATTACTTTACTAAGCACGGCTACGATACAAAGGAGTACCGAGAACACGATGATCTTTCCGGTCATCTTCGGAAGAACTACTTCCAAACCGATGCTGGCGAAGAAGATCGGGGACAAGAACATGTAAGAAACAGTCTCTACACGTTTACTTATGTATTCAATCTTAGGGCTTACAGAAATCGCCAAACCGGCAACATAAGCACCTGTAATATCGGCTACGCCAAAGAAATATTCGGAAGCAAAGGCAAACAGCAAGCAGAATGCAAGTGCCATAATTCCGTATCTTCTCTGTGGAGCAGCATTTTCTGTCCATTTATAATACAATTTACCAAATACAAAGGCAACTACAATCGCAAATACAAAGAACAATACGATCTTCAGCAGGACGAGTCCAATACTTGGGGTCTCACCGCCGCCATTCTGTCCTCCGAGCGTTGTAATGATCGTCAAGGCAATGATACCAAGGACATCATCAATAACTGCGGCACCGAGAATTGCATTTCCGGCATCTGTACTGAGTTTTCCCATTTCTCGAAGCGTTTCCACCGTAATACTAACGGAAGTCGCTGTTAAGATAACACCGATAAATATATTGCGGTACATTGCCGCTTCTGCTGTGATTCCTGTAGAATCTGTGAAAAAGTGAGCAATCAAGGCACCACCGATACAAGGAACGATAACACCGAGCAATGCGATCACCAGCGAAGCAAGTCCACTCTTTTTCAGCTTCTGTATGTCTGTCTCAAGTCCGGCGGAGAACATCAATACGATAACTCCAATTTCGGAAAGGCTGTGAATCATAGAATTGGATTCTCCAACCAGCATAATGGACGAAAGATTCAGGCAGGCAGGTCCGATAATCAAACCGGCTACAAGAGCCCCCACTACTTGCGGCATGTGGAACCGTTTTGTCACAAGACCGAGGCATTTTGTACTAATCAGTACGATGGCGATAAATAAAAGATATCCATATTCTTCCATTTTAAATCCTCCAATCAACGTATAAAATTTTCCCGGTAACTATTCAGGTTCGATGTGTGAAAACAATGGATTGTCGTGCTTGCACGTAAAAGACATTGTTTTCTGCACATTGAGCCTAATAGTTACCTTTCAAGTAACTTATTCTTTTTCGACCATTAGTCATTTTATACCTTTTGCCCCGAAAAATCAACCTAAGATTTTGTTAAATTATTCGAAATTTTCACTACTAACTTTGTTAAATTCGACCAAAATTTCTTCCGATGGTGCTTTCGTACAAAGACTTGCGATCACAATGCATGCAAGACTGATAAAGAATCCGACGAGCAGGGAATAAATGCCTGTCGCTGCCGCAATCGTCTGTCCGCCAACCAACGGAATATAATCCCAAATAAGTACGGTCAAACCTCCGGAAATAATACCTGCTACTGCTCCGGCAAAGTTTGTACGTTTCCAGAACAAGGAACATACTACGATCGGACCAAACGCCGAACCGAGACCAGCCCACGCATCCGATACCAGATTCATAATACTGCTTTCCGGATTCCAAGCAATGAAGAAAGCAATTACAGCGATCACAAGCACGGTAATACGGCTGACTTTCAACACTTTCTGCTCCTCTGCTTCCGGACGCATCACATTTTTATAAATGTCCTTGGACACGGAAGAGGCACATACGAGCAGCTGGGAATCTGCCGTAGACATGATCGCCGCAAGGATTCCGCAAAGGAAGATTCCTCCGATAAACGGCACGCCAAGGTGATGCGTAAATACTTTGTTGATCATTTCAATAAATACACTCTCGGAAGATGCCTGTCCGGCGGTTCCAAGGATCTGGTCTGCCCCAAGAAATGCTCTTCCGACCACACCGATAAAGCATGCGGCAACAAGCGAAATCGCTACCCAGATAATCGCGATCACACTGGATTTCTTTAATTCTTTTTCACTCTTCACTGCCATGAAACGCACGAGAATATGAGGCATTCCACAATATCCAAGTCCCCATGCCAGCTGGGAGATAATATCTACAAAAGTATATGGTTTTCCTCCATTGGAAAACAAACTCAAGTAATCATCATAAGCAATGCCGGTTCCGCTCAGTGTCGCCGTCAGCTGCGGAGCAAAATCGCTGCTCACAAGGCCATATGCCACGATAGGAACAACCAGAAGTCCGACGAGCATCAACATTCCCTGAACGAAATCGGTAAAGCACACGGCCAAAAATCCGCCAAGAAATGTGTAGATCAAGATAACTCCTGCTCCGATGGCAAGTGCGACATGATAATCCACACCAAATACAGAACTAAACAATTTTCCTCCGGAAGCCAGCGCAGAAGCTGTATAAACGAGGAAGAACACAACGATCACAAGAGACGAGATAAACAACAATACACGTTTTTTGTCGTGATAACGGTTTTCCAAAAATTCCGGAAGTGTCAATGAATTGTTTGCCACGATCGTATAACGGCGCAGTCTCTTGGAAATGAAAAGCCAGTTGGCTACGGTTCCAAGGAACAGACCGATTGCGATCCACGCCTGACCGGTTCCCAATGCATAAATGGATCCCGGCAGTCCCATAAGAAGCCATCCGCTCATGTCGGAAGCCTGTGCAGACAGCGCAGCTACCCAGCCATTTAATCCACGGCCACCAAGGAAATAATCCTCGGTATTGTTTGTCCTCTTCATGGAAAATACTCCGATGACAATCATAAAGAGCAGATATACCACGAATGCTGCAAGAATGATAATTGATGATGTTGACATAAATAAACTCCTTTGTAATTTATAGATAGGGTCGAAAAGTCAAACCAACGCTCGTGCTTGCACGAGAGCGTGGTTGACCTTGAGACCCGCCAAACATGAGGATGTAGCTATTTGCGTAGCAAAGAAGCGAAATCCGAATGTTTGTAGAATTGCGGGAGTTGCATAAGCAACGAAGCAATTCGTCATTAGGGCCGAAAAATCCACCCCAAAATATTATTACCTTAAGTATACCATATTTTTCCCAAATATGCTATACTTGATTATAGAAGACTTTGCAAGGAGGTTTACTTATGGAACGATTTGTAGATTTAATTCACGATAAAAAAAATGGGAAAGAACTCTCCGACGAAAGCATCCGTGGTATGATCGATGGCTTTACCAAAGGCGATATCCCGGATTATCAGATGTCTGCCATGCTGATGGCAATCTGTTATGAAGGGCTAAATGACCGAGAATTGACGACGATGACGCTGGCAATGCGCGACTCGGGTACGATCAATGATCTCTCCGCGATCGACGGCATCAAAGTGGACAAACACAGCACCGGCGGTGTTGGCGACAAGACAACTCTTATCATTGGGCCGATTGCGGCCTCCTGCGGCATTCCGATTGCCAAAATGAGTGGTCGCGGACTGGGATTTACCGGCGGAACCATCGATAAGCTGGAATCCATTCCCGGTTTTCACACCGATCTTTCGACCGACGCCTTTTTCGATGCCGTAAAGAAAACCGGCATCTGTGTCAATGGCCAGACGGCGGACCTTGCACCGGCAGACAAAAAAATCTATGCACTACGTGATGCGACAGCTACCGTCGAAAGCATCCCATTGATCGCGTCTTCCGTTATGAGCAAAAAACTTGCCTCGGGAAGCGACTGCATCGTCCTTGATGTCACAACCGGAAATGGTGCCTTTATGAAAGACCGCAAGCAGGCACTTGAGCTCGCCAAAAAAATGGTAACAATTGGAAATCTCGCCGGTAAGAAAACGATCGCACAATTGACCTCGATGGAAGAACCACTCGGCTTCGCTGTCGGCAACAATTTGGAAGTAAAAGAGGCAATTGAGGCCCTTCACGGCAATGGACCGGAAGATCTGATGACGGTCTGCTACACTCTTGCCGCCCATATGATCTCATTGGGAAAAAATATTTCTTATGAAGCAGCAGTAAATGAAGCCAAAGAAAGCGTGGAAAGCGGACGAGCTTTTGATACTTTTGTTAAAATGGTAAAAATGCAGGGCGGCGACACATCCTATATCCTCTCACCGGAAACCTTCCCGGTTTCGCCGGTACAAGCAGAACTGAAAGCTCCAAGCTCCGGTTATCTTACCTATATTAATACCGAAGGAGTCGGCACTGCTACCGGAATCTTAGGTGCCGGGCGCAGCAAAAAAGAGGACGATATCGATCCATGTGCCGGGATCATTCTTCATAAAAAGCTGGGACAGAAGGTGGAAACAGGAGAATCGCTTGCCACTTTGTATACTTCGGACAAGTCACTTCTTGATGCAGGGATTCGCCATCTGGAAACCTGTTATGAGATCAAGGATGTGCCGGGAAGTGTACCGGAATTGATTCAAGAATGTATCTCTTGATTTCTCTAAATCGTTATAAATAAGTTAAAAAAAGCAAGTGACCCTATCGCAGCCACTTGCTTTTTACATTCTATTACTATTTAGATGGTAAACTGCTCTACCAATTCTTTCAAATGAATCGAATTGTTTCCTGTCGAAGAAGCCAGATCTTTGATATCGGAAGAATTGCGGGCGATTTCATTGGTGTCCTCTGCAATCGTCTCACTGCCTTTGGCTCCCATATCGCTCTTCGCCGTGATATCACGGATCGTCGCATTCATTTCATTCAAACTGCTGAGAATCTGATCCGAGCTTTTGCTCAGGGATTCAACAAGTCCATTGACATATTCGGCATCCTGTTTGTAACGGTCTCCGGTCTCCACAAGATCACCGTACGCCGTCATAACGGAAGTATTGATAAATTCAAGAATGATCTCAGAACACTCGATCAAACTTGTTACGGACTCTGTTACTGTCGCTGCTACATTTTGAATCTTTTCAACTGCCTCCGAGGAAGCCTCCGAAAGATCGGTAATTTCCATTGCAACCACCGCAAATCCCTGTCCACTCTCGCCGGCTCTCGCTGCCTCGATGGAAGCATTGATAGCAAGAAGATTCGTCTGATTTGTGATATTGCGGATGGTCTCTGTAAGCACCTGAATCTGCTGGATATTTTTGGAAGCCTGAATCGCTTCTTCCATACGCTCTTTATTGCCCTTCAATACACGGTTTGCATTGTTTCTGGATTCCTTCGCATTTTCCTGAAGTTCCAATGCACGGGTATTGATCTTTTCTGCCTCTTCCGCACCTTCCTGTGCCTGCTTGGCAACGCCTTTCATAACCACTTCAATCTCATCTGTGGATACATCCAACTCATGCATCGCTGCCGCCGTCTCCATAAGACCGGTAGATACCTGCTCTGTCGTAGCCGACATGCCTTCCAATTTCTCCGACAGATTATCGGCACGCTCTGATGTCTCAACAATGTTTTTGTCCATTCCTGAAAGCATCGCATTGAGTGTCTCAACCATCTCACGCAGAGACTCCGCGGTCTTCGCCGATGTTCTTGCTATATCACCAAGTTCATCTTTTACTTTCAATGTCTTTTCCGGGATCTGATAGGTCAAGTCATGATCTGCCATCGCCGTCAACTGTTCTTTCACAACTTCCATTCGTTTTACAAATCGAAAACTAAATACGGTCGCAATTGCTGCCCCGGCAATGATCGACAAAATCACAACAACACTATATGCAATCAGTGCGCCCGGCGCGATAAATTTGCCAAGTCCAAGATAAACTGCCAAAAAGGAAACCACACCTTCCAATAAAAGGGCTCCGCACACTGCTGCGATCAATTTTGCTCTAATCTTCATTCTGTAACCTCCTCACAGTCAAATATGTATACTTTAATCATAGCATACTTGCTGGCTTTTCGCAACTCTTTTACTTCTCCTCTGCTGCATAAATCTGATCATAATATTCATACAGTTTCTGCACGCCATTTTCCAAAATATAGTAATGACGGATGTAGGGAATCAATAGCACAAAAAACATCAGGCAAAGCAAAAGCACAGCCCATTCCTGGATCAAAAGGCTCGCAAGAATCGAAATGACCGCCAGAATAGCAAAAAGCACGGTAACAATCAGATGAATCAGCCGCTCATGCTGGAAAAATCCGATCTGTATGAGCATCTGCGACAAAAATTCTCCTTTGTCCCCCTCGATCTTCCGGCTTCCGTCTGCTGTCTCACCATAAAATTTCAAATATTTTTTTAACCGTTGTTCCATCGTAACAACCTCCTTTTAACCGACGATCACCATCGGCTGTTTGTATTCATTTTTCTGTGGCAGTCCCGTTTTCTGGGCAACTGTCATATGATAAATGTCTGCCGCAAAAATGTCCTGCGCCAATTTTTCTCTAGCACTCCCACTCAGCCGCTCTTCCTCTTTTGCCAGCCGTCCAATGACCGGCATCTCAGAATCTCCAAGCGGAAGCGGACAGGCATCCTTTCGTCTTCCAATCAGCCGCAGATACGGCATCTTCGTCTCCCGCTCTTCGACTTTTACTTCAAATAAAACTTGCAGCATCGCCCGTTTTACCCGCGCCATCGTGATATTTTTCGTCTTGCAGGCATGAATAAAACCTTCATAATCCGCCGCCTGCAAAATCTCGCGTGAAAATACCGCCGCAAGATCTTCGGACACATCTTTATAAGAAATCAGTTGGTCTTTTCTCATGCGGAGTGCCAGTGCAAGGACCGGCCAGAAATCCTCTGTTTTCATGCTATAGCCGGCTTCTTTCCAGGCTTGCAATGCTTCTTCCGGCATTCCCTTTACCTGTTCAAATCCATTTTTCATCTGCGCACGGATCGCAGTCGCTGACATATATTTCCAATCATTTTCTTTTTCCGGAGTCACTTGATGATACCCCATCCCTTCTCTGAGAATCGGCTCGCAGCGCATCGACGAACCTAGCAGCCGTATTGCCTGCCGGTACTCTGCGCCCAAAATATTGCCCGGCTGCATCCGCTCACGGCATTTTTCCTCACTCCAGCCTGTCTTTTCCTGCAAAAAGTGCTGTCTCGCTGCCGGGTAGGACCATCCCTGTGCTGTGTACCCCTTCATCTGCAGGATTCCTTCTTCTTCCTTTTGGCACTTCCAAAAAATGTCAGCCATTGTATTGATATCTTCCGGTGCTTCGCAGCCAAAACAAATGCCATCCACACACCCAAGGCTCTCCAGCGCGAGTATTCCGCCATAGGCAAAATCCGCCGCACTCGAAATCCCGTAGCGGACCGGCAGTTCAAAGACATAATCCGCGCCGCCGAAAAGTGCCATCTTCGTACGCACATATTTATCGACCACCGCACATTCGCCGCGCTGCACAAAATCGCCGTTCATTACCACAACGACCGCATCTGCGCCCGTGATTTCTCTGGCTTTGCGTATCTGGTAGCGGTGTCCCTCATGAAAGGGATTGTATTCACTTATGATGCCGGTTATTTTCACTTGTCGCTTTTCCATAATTTCCCTTTCTTTGTGATGATAAATCATAAATTCCTCACCAGCAAGTACCAATGGGGGAACATTTACCTTTAACTATAGTATACATAGTAGGATTCGAATAATCAAGGTGATTTTTTAGCTTTAAAAGCATATTTCGGAACAATGTCAAATTCTTCTGATATCGTTTCCAAACCCGTCTCCCTTGATTTCATTCTCCATTTATTCTATTCTCTCTTCTTCCCACATATACTGTTAGAAAAGACCTGAGAGGGTTCCTATGGCAAAACAGAACTTTTACACCTATCCTTCCATGGAAAAACAGTTGAAGCAATGGACCGTTCAATATTCTGCGGACTATTTTCGTCTGGACTCCATCGGCCGCACTCCCGCAAAACGCCATCTGTACGCCTGTCATCTGGGCGCGGCGGATGCTCCAAAACAACTTGTACTCACCGCTTCCATCCATGGACGCGAATCCATAAACACAACACTTCTTCTGGATATGCTCGCCTATTATCTGCCGCGCTACAACCACCGCAAACTGCCTGACGCTCCCTGCTACTGGGATCTTTGGCACGATGTCTGCATTACCTTTCTTCCGATGGCAAATCCGGACGGCGTATCGATCAGCCAAAATACTTCCGCCAAAAAATGGAAAGAAAACAGTGCCGGCGTGGATCTGAACCGCAATTTCCCCTGTGGTTTCGGGCTCTCCAAAGATATCAAAAAACACAATCCGGGAAAATCCGCCGGCGACCAGCCGGAGACCAAGCATTTGATGACTTTTGTATCACAGCTGTCAGCTCCTCTCGGCGTGATCCATTATCATTCACAGGGCAGCCTGATCTATTATGATTATGACGTGACCGGAAGTCTCCGAAACCATATCGTGAAAATGGCATCCATCGCACATGCCACGACCGGATATCCACTGATCGAAGCTCGTGGAAAAAATGCCGGAAGCACCCTTCCCGGCGGCGGGTTCGGCGATTGGTGCGTATACGAAAAAAAGATACCTTCGATCACCATCGAAACCGGACGCTTTTTCACGCCGGTTCCGCATTGGCAGTACAAAGGTATCTATGATAAAAATTTACTTTTGCTTCACAATCTTCTTGCCGGTATTTTGTAAATCATTATCAATTTCAAGATAAATATCATACTGGTCAGGAGGAAGAACATCCATCCATATCGCAATATAATACACGGCATTTTCAAATGTTTTCATGGTTTGATAAGTGTCCTTGAAATCCACATACCAGACTTTTTCCTTACCGCGGAAAATGACGGTCTGTATCGTGTGATCGACCTCGCGGACATAAAATACATCTTCGCGTCTGCGATAACGGATCATCGGATCCGTAACATTTTTTGCCGCTTCAAAATCCCACGCAGACAACTGCTCGTTTTCAGCGAGAATCGGCCGTTTCAGTTCTCCGAGAAGATAATCTGCATTCTGCACGAGAGCTTTCGACAGCGATGTCATATCCGGACAAAATTCGTGAGCGCGGAAAAATCCCGGTTTCACATAATACTCACTCAAAATTTCCTCGGTGTCAAAATCCACCTCGCGAATGAGTCCCAGATTTCCATCGATTTCCGGCACAAGGAATCCGGCCATAATGTACAGCCTTCGATCCTCTTCGACAAAAATCGCGTTCGAACGGATCTTGGACTTTGGGCAGGCAATACGCTTGTACAGTTTTACCGTCTTCTCACGTTCATTGACTTCATAAAAACTGATATAACTCTGTTCATCGTTATCAAAAAATTTCACCTTACGGCGTTTGTGCCAATGATTATCAAACACCATAATATAACGGATATCCGGATTTTCATTTTGCGTCAGCTGCACTTCAAATACCGCGTGCTGCTGATAAAACCACGGTACATCACCCACAGGTGTCAAAAGTTTTTCGGTCATCGGCGTGCCTTCCCAGAATCTCGGATCTGCCATCAGCCATTTTATCTCACCGGTACTCCAGTCAAATTTGACGACAGAATGAATATTTCGCATGGACACTAACATGGAATCCTGCTCCGGATCGTACGATGCCGAATTGATATGTGCCCAGTCCATCATATCCTGATAAGTGTCGTCAAATACATCGCCCACTTTTAATTTATGTGCAATCACTCCGGTCGCGCGGTCAATTTCCAGCACAAGATCTTCAGAATGTCCCTCAAGGCTGTTTCCGGCCGTCAAAATATTGCCCTCCGGTGTTTTTTCCTCCACCGTATGATGTGCACCATTTTTCACAAAATACGTGCGTCCCACTCGCCCCAGATAATCCATATCGTACATTTGAATTGAATGCGGATTGGTAAAGGAAGGCGCAGAAATATCCTGTTCCATAAAAAGAAAACGTCCTTTGGAAAGTGGGAAAATCCCATATCCTTTCGGCTTTCTGCGGAGATAATAACGAATTTTCCCCTCACGGTCAAAAACGCACGGGCGGATGTCAATGCCGCCTGCCACCAAAATATTCTGAAAGGCCGATTTTTTATTGATCTTCTCAGCCTTTACCACATCTTTCAAATCTTCCGGCAATTCTTCGGTCTGCAGCATAAATGTGCGCGTATCACACACTTCTTCCTGCTCGTCCAGCAGTTCAATCTGCACTTTTGTCTCTCTTCCGGCATACAATCCAAGAATCGGTATGCGGTGACGTTTTTCTTCCGGAAATTCATATACAAAATTTGTCTCTTCCACATCGCCAAAAACCGTTGTACGCACGCGGTAATCCGTAATCGTCGAAAACATCACAAGAGCTGTCAGCGGAGCCTCATCAAAAGGGTCGATCACTGCCAGCATATTTTTAAATGTGTATTTGTCGCTTCTTAACTGCAATTCCAAAAACCAGTCTTTGGCCTGCGATGTCAGAGAGTACATTTTCTCTTCTCGGACATTTCCCTTATAAGCATTCTTGGGAAGTCTGCCAAATGTTTCTTCGTACTCTGCTGCTCCATGCGCCACCCATTCTTTGGGGCGCAGCGTAACGGTTCCGCCCTCGCCGTGAAGCACACTCTTTTTGTTCGCATTTTTCTGAATCTGCCACTCTTCCCTGCGTGCCTTCACTTCTTCTTTTAATCTGTCGGATATCCTCATTTTCTCACCTACATCATAATGTAATCAAAAATCTGTTCAGCGCATTCCTTTGCGGTATATTTTTTCGTATCTGCGATCAATTCCGGCGCCAATGGTTCCTCGTAACTGGAATCCTTTCCCGTAAAGTTCTTAATCTGCTTTTTATACAGTCCCTTCGGATCGCGCTCCATACAAGTCTGCAGATCCGTATTTACATACACTTCGACAAAATTTCCTTCGCCGGCGCGCTCTCTTGCTACGCGGCGCATCTCGCGAAATGGTGAAATAAACGAAACGAGCGTAATAATTCCGGCATCGCGGAACAACGCAGCAATCTCTCCGATTCTGCGAATATTTTCATTTCGGTCCTCATCGGAAAAACCAAGATCCGAATTAATACCACATCGAATATTATCCCCATCCAATAGATATACGGCTTTTCCTGCTTCATTCAGTATTTTTTCCAATTCCACGGCAATCGTCGATTTCCCGGAACCGGACAAACCGGTAAACCAGACTACCTTTCCCTGCTGTCCCAATACCCGGCAGCGGTCCTCATATGACACTTTGTTTTCCTGCCAGATGACATTTTCGTTTTTCTTCATATTTTGCTTTAATCCTTTAATCTTTATTATGGAATTTCTCCTGCAACTCCACAACCATAAGTTTATATTACAATTTTGTTACAAATTTGTCAATTTTTTTCTTCTTTTACTTCTCCGGTTTTCATATCATGCGACAGGGGATAAATCACGCCATCGCTCATGACAACTCGTCCCAAATACTGCAAATCACTATAACTATAGTAGACAACCACGTCACTTACCGGGTATTCCTTCTTGTCGTACTTCTGCGCATACTGGTGAATCTGATGTCTCGCCACAAACGGGTACAATGGGTTGCGGAACAAAATGATTCCGGCAGCAAGTGCCAATAATACCCCAAGTCCGCAGAATAAAATACGCAGACTGATATGGCGGTCTTTGCGAAATGCCATGCGAACAAGCAATCCTGCGACGATTCCGATCAGCAGAAATAAAAGTACCGCCGGCAATATCTTCAAGATAATTGTTATTTTGGAAGTGTCCACATAACCGAGGCCATCCTGCGGATCCTCAATAAACTGAAATACCACTGCCATCAACGTCGTCGTACCAAGCAGCAAAAAGCTCCATTTTTTCAGGGCAACTGCTGCCAAAAGTCCGATGATCGGCAAAATGACTACGATCTGTGGAAGATCATAATACATAAAAAACTGCATATATTCCCACAATGCCGCAATGGAAAAAATCACCAGATACAGCACATTCATAATTTTCTTAAACCGTTCTTTCACTCTTCTAAATTCCTTTCTTTGGTTCTCTGCAACTCCTATTATACACTATCTGACAGTATTTGTGCAAGCGGAAAAGCAATCCGCTGCGTTATCGCGCACTTCTTTCAGGCACCCACAAGCAGCGTCGAGACAATAATTCCTATCAGCGTCGCAAACAAAGCACCGGCAAGTGTATATCTTGTCTTTGTCACTTTCGCTGTCATAAAATACACACTCATCGTGTAAAAAATGGTCTCCGAGCAGCTCATAAGCACCGAAGCCAGCACCCCAAGTCGGCTGTCGGGCCCAAACTGTTTGTAAATATCCAGAAGAAGGCTTGTCGCCGCGGAAGAAGAGAACATTTTCACCGTCACAAGCGGCACAAGTTCCGAAGGAAAATGAAGCCGCTCTGTCACCGGCGCGATTACTGACGCTACATACCCCAGTGTACCGGATTCCCTTAAAATACCGATTGCAATCATAAGACCGATGAGTGTCGGAAGAATCTTATAAACCGTCTTAAATCCATCCACGGCTCCTTCGATAAACGCATCAAATATATCGATTTTCTGCAGCAGTCCATAGCCGGTCACCAAGATTAAAACAAGCGGAATCATGCTGTCGGAAAGATAATACAAGAATCTCATACCTTTCCTCCTTCCCGGCGTTTGGTACATTTTCGCGCAATCACAGAAAACAATACGCCAGCCGCCGTCGAAAACAGCGTCGCCACCAGTCCCATGCCAAGAATGGACGTCGGCGACACCGATCCATACTGGCTGCGGTACGCTATAATATTGACCGGGATCAGCTGCAGCGACGAAATATTAATGATAAGAAACGTACACATATCCGTACTTGCGACATTTCCCGTCTCGCCATTTTCTTTCTGCCACTCCCGAAGTGCCGCCATTGCCTTCAGACCATACGGCGTCGCCGCCCAGCCAAGTCCCAGCACATTGGCGATGATATTGGCAGCAATGTACTCATTTGCCTCGTGTTCCCGCGGAATATCCGGAAATAAAAAACGTAAAACCGGTCTGAGTGCCCTCGTCATGGCATCGATCAAACCGGCTTTTTTCGCCACATTCATAATTCCTGTCCACATCGACATAACCCCAAGCATCGTGATACAGAGCATCACCGCCTCTTTCGACGAATCGATGGCCGCCGTGCCGACATTTCCAATTTTTCCCTGAAAGGCAGCGACAGCGATCCCGATCACAATCATCGCTCCCCACAATTTATTAAGCATGTAATTTCCCTCTGCTGCGCATTTTTACATTATACGCCGAGCACAGGGAAAATATGCGGGTCAGGGCTGTCGGTATTTTTTACCTCACCCACAGCAAAACCATATATACCGCCGTTCCGATCAGGATACTAAACAGGGTATTGTGTTTCCATTTGTATGTCAAGGCAACCACCAATCCGGCAGCTAGCTGCCAGATTCCGGTCTGGCTGAAATTTCCGCGAACATCTTTCAGGCAGTAAACGACCAGCACGGCCATGATCGCCGGCGGCAGATTTTTTCCAAGCAGTTCCAGCCACGAAGGAATTTTCCGCTCGCCATGAAAGATTAAAAATGGAAAAGCACGCAAAAAGAATGTGATGGCAGCACCGAGACCGATCATCAGCGCTACATTACTCATGTCTGCCACCTTCTTTCGCCTGGAATAATAAAAGCACCGCGGAAGTCGCCAAAAGCGCCGGCAGCATAAAATTTGATTTTCCAAATAAAAACAGGCAGACAATTCCGATCAGCATTCCGGTCATCGCCGGTCTGTGATCTTTGGAATTTTCCCATTGGTCGATAAATATAATAATAAAAAGAGCCGTCATACAAAAATCAATTCCCTCCAGTTGAAACGGAATAAGCTGGCCGAGCACACCGCCGACAATACTTCCGAAAATCCAGTAAATGTGGCTAAAAAGGGCGATAAAAAACATCGTATCCTGTTTTTCTTTGCGTGGAAGATGCAAGGTGCTGTTGACCGCGTACGTTTCGTCGGTCAATGTCTGGATCATGTACCATTTGCGGTGTTTCATTTCACTAAAGTCGTCGAGATACGTAAGACTGTAAAAGCTCTGACGGCTGTTCATCAAAAACGCCGTAAGCGCCACTGTGATCAAGGAAGCTCCACTACTCAAAAACGTAATGAGTACAAATTGAAATGCGCCGGTGTATACCGCTGCACTTGCCACCAGCGAAATGTACCACGCAAAGCCGGATTTCTGCATCATCATTCCGTAGGCGATGCTCATAAACACATAACTGCACATGATTGGTATCGATTTATAAAAAGCATGTTTGATCGCCTTTTTATCCATTTGTACTTCCTTTCTGTCTCTTTGGTTTCTTTCTTTGAGTTCAGTATACCATGTCACCAAGCGAAGCTTGATGACCTACGCATGCCTCAGCATGCTTCATTATACCATTTCTTTTCTCATTTTACCATAAAAAATCGGGTTTTCATTTGCAATTTCCTTTGAAATATGGTATCCTTTATGTAATTAAAGCAATAAAAAAATAAGGAGGAGCAAGTATGAAGTTAAAACGCTTTTTATCATTATGTGCTATCAGCATTATTGCCGCAGCCTTGCTTGTAGGATGTTCCTCAGATAATAATACACAAGACGCTCAGACATCCGCAGATACAACATCCTCAGACAGTTCAAAGACAGATACCTCTTCGGATTCACAGGACACTTCTTCCGACAAATCCGAAAAAGACTCCACATCGGTTGCCATCCCGTGGGAGGAAGTCTCTGATGATTATGAAGATGCCGCCGCCGAGGCGAAAAATGAGATAACGGGGGCAGATTCCATTTCCGCAAGCACATTGAAATCTCTTGCCGACACCATCCGCAAGGACTATAAAAACATCAAAGATGGAGTTACCAAATCAAACAAAGAGTCTGCAAAGGAAATGTTCGTCACCGGTGCGAAGATTGAGGCACTTTCTGAACGTTCCGCCGATGTTTCGGATGAAGAATTTATTAAATTGGGAACCAAAGCAAAGGATTATGTCAAAGCTCTTCACGGTGGAGGATCTGTTTCCCTTTCCGATGCCAATTACGATTTAGACACCGGACTTACCGTAACGAAAAAACTTGGAAATGATAAGTGGAATGCCTTAGCGAAAAAGTTGAATTAACAATTTAAAAAGGATGCTCTCGCATGAGGGCATCCCTTTCTTTTACTCTTTATTCTCTATGATTTCTGCATACAGATCCAATCCGTAACTTGTCTCCGTCGGTTCATGATCGATCATTTTAAACGTACGTGTTCCGTCTTCTTTTCGCTCCGCACTCAAAAAACGCGCTCCCGGCAGATTTTTCGCATACATCTGACTTGCAAATGCAAAAAGGTGTGTCACCATAAACACACTCACGCCACTGTCATACATTGCCTGAATGATGTGCTCCGCGATCTGGCTCCCCTCTTTTTCCGTCGTACTGGAGAACGACTCATTGAAAAGGATCAGACTTTGATCCGTCACCATGTCCACGATGCGGTTCACACGTTTCATTTCCTCGTCCAGCCGTCCGCTGTTCATGCTGCTGTCCTCACGTCTGGTAAAATGTGTCAATATGTTATCATAAAGCGGACTCTCAAAATACACCGCCGGAACAAACATACCCGCCTGCATCATTACCTGCGCAATGCCGACACTCCGCAAAAATGTCGATTTTCCGCCCTGGTTCGCCCCACTGATCACATGAAGATGGCAGGAATCGGTAAGGGAATTGTCCACCGGATTTTTCAGTGTTTCAAGCGCAAGTCCCAGTTCATACAGATGCTGGTACTCGATGTGCCCCTTTTCATGGCTCACACGCGGATAGCAGGTTTTCATTTTTAAATTTTGCAGGCTCCGCCCCAAATTGGCACAGCCGACATAAAATCCGACCTGAATCTGCAGCTGGCTAAAAAATTCCTGAAATTGGTACAAAAACTCGCGATAAATTTCCTGCGTATACAAAAGTCCATTTTCTTCCATTCGAATGGCATCCTGCTTCAATGCTTCCTGATTAAGCAAAATGGCTTCCGGAGATGCCAGATGCAGGAGAAGCCACCGCAATGTCCTGCGGAGTTTTCCCATTTTCCGGTAATCGACCGGGTCAAGCCGGTTTACCATCGCATCGCCGCATTTAAGGCCGCCAGCCACTCCGGCCGTCAGGATCAGTCTGCCGCCCTGCATCAGCACAGACATATCGTCGATATGCCGTTCCAGATCTTCCGCAAAATCATCGGTAAAATGTTCCCTGAATTTTGTCGTAAACAGATACATGGCATCCGCTTTTTCTGCCTGTTCACTCCGCAAATGATCTTTTAAGTACCGCAGATATTTTAAAAGAATCCGAAGCAGATCCAGTGACTCCGTTATCTGCACCACCTTATTGCTCGTCTTTTTCGATGTATATTTGTGAATTTCCTGCATCGCCTCTTTCGCGATACGGTACATTTCCTCATAAAATTCCGGATGCGACACGGCATCGGACACCATCTGCTGGCGGAAACGAAGCGTTTTTTCATCCGTCACCGGGCATAAAAGCACGCGCTGACAATTGGTAAATATTTCCTCATCCTCTTTTGCCATCGCCCGAAGGATCACCGAAAGATTCAAATCCTTGCTCATGTCCTGCGGCATGCCATAACGTTTTGCCGCCCCCTGCTGTTTGTCCGGATACAAAAGTGCTACCTCAAACATGATGAATCCTCCTTTTGATCTCCTCGTAAGTCAACCCGTATTTTTCCACAATCGGCTCGACATATCCTTTGCCTTCGGCCTTTTTCCGGCGAATCTTGAACGTCCGCACTTTGACATTTCCCTCGATCAGCGATGCCACCTGGCTGACGATCCGCTCATTTTCCTCCGCAAGTTCCTCGATGTGCGTGACATAAATTCCGTAGCAGTCGCGGTCAAGAAAATGATCAATCACGCGCCGCCCCATATGATAGGCATCGTACGTCGCCGCCGACGTAAAAAGTTCATTGATGATAACAAATACATTGCGCTTTTCCGCATGCATCATCCCGGACAGACGCACCAATTCTTCTTTCAATTTTCCGCGGCCGCTCTGCATGCTTTCTTCCACGGAAAAGTGCGTCAATAAACCGTCAAAAAGTGGAAGAACTGCCCGCTTTGCCGGCACCGGAAAGCCCATCAGCGAAAAATACACAAGCTGCCCTGCCGCTCTTGCAAATGTCGTCTTTCCTCCCTGGTTTGGCCCTGTTATAACAAAAAACCGTTCTTTTCCACGATAATAATAATCGTTCGCTACCGTCTCTTTTCCCTCTTTTTGATTTTTTAACGCCAGCGCCAGATCGTATCCACCGGTCACTTCAAATGCCGCATCCGAAAACTCCGGCATGCAAAAATCATAATGGAAATATTCCATATGATGCTGAAATTTTAATATCGAAAGATATACGCAGATTTCCTTATGAAACTGCATAATCCCCGGCTGGTAAATACGCGCCTCTTGGTTTCCAAATTCTTCCAGCCCTTTAAACTGCTGTGGAAATTTTTTCTGCAAATATTTGAAAATGCGCTGTTCCAGCGGTGTTCCCGCTTTTCCTCCCGGCAGAAGGTTTCCCATTTTTCCGGGGTGCTTTATCATCTGCGGATATTTTTCGCACAATTCCTTCACATAATCGTCTTCCACCACCGACGGCAGGATCGCGACATGGTCTCCCTCGATCCGCAGACTGTAACGAATTTTTTCAAGTTCTGCACTCGTCGAAAGTGCCGCATCGTGATACGCCCTCACTTCCGGCTTTCCGCTCTCTTCCTTACACATTTCCAGAAACTGCTGCCAGCCGCGCGCCCTGCATTCGCGCTTTTCCAAAAAAGCAATCAGTTCATCCACCGCCGTAAAATACATTACAGCGACTTCCAGCTTCCAGTGCGCCTTGCTGAGTTCATCTGTGATCTGCTCGCCCGTCTCGGAATTTATGTACGCTTCATTCTCCTGTGCCTGTCGGATTCGATTTACAAAATCTGTAAGTTTCATCTCCATTTCTTCATCGATTTCCTGCAGCACTTCCTGGCGGAATCGGATCTGCTCCCTTCCATCAGGCATCTGCCGGAAATACTCCCGAAGATCATAAATGCCGAGCTGTCCATTGATTTCCTCGATCCACTGTGTGAGATTGAGATCGTCATAAAACTCCGGCCGTTCTTCTTCCGATTCCCGGATTTTTCCTAAAATACTAAATGACATAATCACCCTCGCTTTCTTTTCACAATTTTGCTGCTTTTATTATACCGTATTTTTACATTTTTGTATAGCGGCAACATTGCGGAGTGACCTCGGAACCCATTTTTAATTTATACAGATCAATATAAAATTCGGAATCGCTGACTACAATAAACCCATCGGTCGACGTATTGCTGTCAGAAAAATAAAATTCCTGCGACGTTTCCAGATTCATAAACTTCGTCCATTTTTCTTCTCCGATCTCCGCCTTATCCACACCGTTCGGTGTCAGGAAATAAATGGTGTCATTGCGGATGTCAAGCTGGTAAAAATTGAGATACTCTTCCTGCATTTTCTGCCACTCATCAAGATTCACCTCTGTCGGAATCGTATATTCCAATTTTCCGCTGTCCATATCATATACATTTACATCGAGCGTTTTTCCATTTTGCTGCGAAGTCACTGCGATCACGCCGTCGCCCTTGGCAATCGTAGTCTTTACCATACATTCTTTGCGCAGATCTTCCATCGGATTGATGCATTTTCCCGTCGTCAGATCATACCAGCCAAACAGTTTCTCGTCGGTCGCGATAAACACCTGATTTCCGGTCGCTGCCAGATAGCGGTTGGAAGCAATTCCCTTTCTAGCCTCTCCATACACTTCTTTCGCGCTTATCTGTGGAATGTTCAATTTCACAAGCTGGTCATTTTCGGCGTCATACCGCAGCATGCGTTCCTCTGTAACATAACTCTCACCATCCGTCCCCTGTTTGTCATAAGGCTCGGTCCATTTTTCCAGTGCCACAAAAATCTGTCCGTCCTCGCCCTCCAAAATGCTGATATACGGATACCAATACTTATCCAGTTTTTTCATATAATCCAACAAGGTCTGATTCCACGGAACCTCCTCTTCTTTCCACACACCATCCACTCGCTTTAATTTGACAAATTTTTCAAATTTCTGCTGATCCATCAACGCCGCAAGTTTATAATATGTTCCTTCGTCGTCCACATTATCACAATATTCATACACATTCAGCCTGCCACCCTGGGAAAATTCAGAAAACTCCTGTGTCTGGTCGACGACTTCCTCTTTAAACTCCGTAGTTTCCGCATCTTCTTCTCCCTTGCTGACGAGATTTTGCACTGTCTCCGGCTGAGACGCGATCCCGCATCCGCAAAGCAGCACAATGACAACGGACAGCACCATGATCCATCGTTTTGGTTTTTGATACTTCATTACACTAACGATCCGCTCTTTTACCGAACTGACACTGAATGCCGGTTCCTGAAACCAGCCGTGTCTTCCCTTGTCCGCCATCGCAAGGAGCAGATACGAATATTCTTTCCGCGCCCGCGCACCGAGTTTCCGTATCACCGCCTCATCACACGACACTTCCATGTCAAGCACAAAGAAATGATACGCTGCCCAGCAGAGCGGATTGAACCAAAGCACCGAAAACGCCAGAAAACAAATAATTTTCAGCAGATAATCGCGCCGTTTTACATGCACTCTTTCATGGCAAAGAATCAATTCCCTCTCCCTTTCGCATTCTTCCCCGCGAAGTTTCGACGAAAGATAGATTTTCGGCACAATGACTCCGCCGACAAACGAGTTTTCCACGGCTTCATGCATATAAACATTGTCTCTCCACAAAATAGCATCCGCAAAACACCGTTTATTCCGCACCAATGACACAACCAGCATCCCAAGGCACACCATCATCCCAAGCACCCACACACCAAGCACTCCCTGCGCCGCCGTAACCGTCGGCTGCGTATGCTTCGTTTTCTGCGTGCGAATGACCGGTTCTGTTTGCTGCACCTTTTGCGTCACCTTGTCTTCGCTCGTTATCGCTTCTCCTTTTACTTCCCCCTGTTCACTCTGCCCTCCTACAGCCAGCTTTGTCTCCCGCAAAGAGCTGGCAATTTCTTCCATCTTCAATGTCTGCTTTCCCACTGAAACCTGTTCGGACACCTGTTTCGGAAGCGCCCGGTAAATACCGGAAAACGACACCGGGCACAGAATCTGCGCAGCCACCACGATCCAGAGCACATATGCCACACTCCTCGGCAGACGTTTAAGCAGCGGTCGGATCAAAAGCAAGAAAATAATTGCCACGCTCGCCACCAAACAAGTGTCCCACAAATGCGAGATCCACGCATTTTTGCCAAGCACACTTAACAGTTCCCCAATCCATTCTTTCATCGATTCTGCCCCCTTACTCATTTTCCTCGATAATTCGTTTCAATTCCTCAATCTGCTTTTTACTCAATTTCTTTTTCCCGGTAAATGCCGTGACAAATTTGGAGATCGACCCCTCAAAACGGTTTTCCACAATCTGCGCGCTCTCGCTTGCAAGATACTCTTCCTTCGTCTGTTTCACCGCAACCACCGCATTTTCATTTTCAAAAATGCCCGCGTGGCACAAATTTCGAAGCACGGTATACGTCGTCGATTTTTTCCATCCCAGCCTCTCCTCGCACAATTTCACCAATTCTCCGGACCGAATCGGCGCATTTTCCCACACAATCTCAGCAAACGCCATTTCACTTTCTGATAAAATACTCTGTCTCATCCTTTTTCCCCTTTCGGTCTATGATTCATAAACCTAGTTTATCATCTATAAACCAATCTGTCAACCATTATTTATATGACTCATTTTGATAATATAAACTTATGGTCTGTCAATCGACAAAACCTGCTGTCGAACGTTATAAATCGATATTTTTAAGAGAAGAATAAGTCGCAATTGCATAACTGTCTGAGATATTTATAAATCGTTTCAGCGGACATAAACCTCCGATTACATGCTTGCATGATAATCGAGGTTTTGTTTGCGTGCACTGCGAAGCAGTGTGATTTATAAATATCGAGTTTTATGCAATAAGACTGTTCTATTCTTCGATAAAAATGAAGATTTATCGTGAGATAGCTCCCGTTTCTGTCGATTGGCAGCACCATAAGTTTTTATTAATTCGAAACGATTTCATACTTTACTTTTTCTTTACCGATTGTTTATGTGTTTAGGATTGAAAAAAATTCCCAGAACGTATATAATAATCTTGAGGCATTATACTTATTAACATCATATTGGAGAGATTTTATGGCAAGAAAAAGGATTGGCGTTTTACTGGCGCAAGCAGATGAAACAACTCAAAATCATTTTATGCAGGGTTTTTTGCAGGAAGCATTTGCCTCTGATTATGATGTCTTGATTTTTTCAATGTATGTAAAATATCAGCAGACAAATCTTCGTGAATTAGGGGAGTCAAATATCTACGAATTGATCAATTACGACATGCTCGATGCGATCGTCATTCTTCTGGATACGCTTCAGACAACAGGTCTTTCGGATTCCATTCAGAAGAAAATTCACGATGTATTTGACGGTCCGGTTCTGGTCATTGATCAGAAGAGTCCGTATTTTCCATCCGTTATGAACGATCACTGCACTCCGATCCGTCGTCTGATCGACCATTTGATCGAGGTGCATCATTATAAAGATATTGTTTTTTTAAATGGCCGCGAAGCGCATATTCATTCGATTCAGCGTCTGCGCGGATACAAAGAGAGCATGGAAGCACACGGTCTTCCGGTTCTTGACGAAAATATTTACCACGGAGATTATTGGTATACGAGCGGTAACCAAATGGTGGAACAGATGCTTTTGGAGCGTGAAAAACTTCCGGAAGCAATTGCCTGCGCCAATGACTGTATGGCAATCGGCGTATGTTCGGCACTTTCCGAGCACGGGATCAAGGTTCCTGACGACATCGCCGTAATTGGTTACGACTCGATTCAGGATGGCCGCTACAGCCCGGTTCCATTGACTTCTGCGGAAATTCCAGCAAAGTCTTGCGGCAAATACAGCCTCCAGTGGATCGACGCTTCTCTCAATGGCGAACCAATTCCGGAATACGTACCGGAAACAGATCTTTGGATCGGTGGAAGCTGTGGCTGTTCGACGGACAATCTCCGTCTGCTGTCGCCACTCCGCGACCAATGGGAAACGAAGCTTTCTTCCGACAGTTATTATTCCTGTTTTAACCATTTGATGGAGGATTTGCTGTCCCAGCATTCTTATCATGACTTTTTTAACATTGTTTTTCAATATACCTATCAGTTGGGAAATTATGACAGTTTCCACATCTGTCTAAACGAAAACTGGAATCATGCTTCGAAAATGATTGGCGACGGTGCCATCCGTCTTGGTTACTCCGACCGCATGTATCCGGTTGTTCACTGCAATAAAAACTGCGGTGTGGAAAATCATATTGATTTTTCCAATTCGTTTGATACAAAACTGATTTTGCCGGAACTTCACGAAGAGCACGAAAAACCTTCGGCTTACATTTTTACGCCGCTTCATTTTGACGACCAGTGTTTTGGTTACGCAGTCATCAGCTACGGCGATGAACCGCGTGTGTACGATGAAAGCTACAGTTTATGGCTTCACAACGTCATGCAGGGAATGGAATCTTTCTATCGCCAGGACATTTTACGCCAGCTGTTAAAAGAAATGGAGTCCGCGCAGATCCGTGATTCATTGACTGGTCTTTACAATTACCGCGGTCTGATCACGCAGACGAAGCAGCTGATTGCCGAGTCCGTGCATGCGCACGATACACTTTCGATCACTTCCATTGATCTGAGTGGTCTGAAAGATATCAATGCCGGCTACGGCCGCACAGAGGGCGATTTCGCGATTACCGCTTTGTCCCACCTCATTCAGGAATGTACCTTTTCCGACGAAATCTGTGCCCGCACAGGAAATGACGATTTTATCGTCTGCGCAATCCTTTCCGACAAAAATGCTCATCGTGCGGACGAATTTGTAAGTACGTTATTGAACAAAATTAATATATTTAACCAGAAAAATACGAATTCTTTCCAGATACATATTTGCTACAATTGTAAATCAGAACCGATTGGACAGATTCATTCGGTCGAGCAGCTGATCAATGATACCATTAGTGAAAAAAATGGAAAAAAACTTCAGGAGTTGCAACAAAGAGACCACTCTTCGAATTTGTCGGAAAAAGACAAAGAACAGGATATAGCAGTTACGGAGTTGCTCGATGGCAATAAATTTGTGTATTATTTCCAGCCGATTGTCGACGCACGAACTGGCAAGATTTTCTCCTACGAGGCTTTGATGCGCGCCGATACGGAGCAGAAAATTTCTCCACTGGACATTTTGACAAGTGCCAAACGTCTCGGTCGCCTCTACGATGTGGAAAAAGCAACACTCTTTAATGTACTTCATTATATGAAAGAAAATCCACAGAAGTTTACCGGAAAGAAGACATTTATCAACAGTATTCCGGGTGCTCAGCTAGTGAACTCGGATAAGGACCTCTTCCATCAGCAATTGAATGAACACCGTGGTCAAGTCGTTGTGGAACTTACGGAGCAGGAAGAATTGGACAATAAATGTCTTTCTGACATCAAACAATCCTACGCGAAGCTTAAAGTTGAGACAGCAATTGACGATTATGGTTCCGGCTACTCCAATGTAAATAACTTGCTTCGTTATATGCCAAAATATGTAAAAATTGACCGAATGCTGATGGAAGAAATTCAGAACAATCCGCAGAAACAGCATTTTGTAAAAGATATTATTGATTTTGCACATGATAACAATATTCTGACGCTCGCCGAAGGAATTGAAACTTCAGAAGAGTTGAAGGAAGTAATCCGCCTTGGTGTGGATCTCATCCAAGGCTATTACACCGCCCGTCCAAATCCGGAACCTTTGGAACAGATTGATCCTCACATCCAGATTGAAATTTTGGAATACAACAAAAATCGTTCGTCTTCTATGGTCCGCAAGGATTATATTGTCGACAAACCACAATCCATCTCGCTTATTCAGATGGCACTTGGTAAATATACCGACATTCACATCGCCCAGCAGGCGGGCAAGGATTACCCTATTGAATTAATTGGCGCTATCGGTTTCCAATCCAATCTCCGTATCTGGTTTGAGGAAGGATTCCACGGCACTCTGATCCTCAACACCACACATTTTTCCACCGAAAAATGTATGCCATGGCTGGAACTTGGTGAAGGCGTCGACCTTACCATTCAGCTCAAGGGAAATACCGACCTGAAAATGGCCGGCATCCGTGTACCGAAGAGTTCAACTCTGCGGTTCGTGGGCGAAAATTAGATTTTATTTGTACATATGGGGAGGGGTGCCCTGAATAGTTTACGTACATACTATACAAAAGTCATGCCATGAGCGAGATTTCCTCGTTTGGCATGACTTTTTCTTTGGCGGCGGTCATGCCCCAGCCCGATTTTCCCGGTTTGGCATGACTCTTTCTTTGGCGGCGGTCACGCCGCAGCCTGATTTTCCTGATTTGGCATGACTCTTTCTTTGGCGGCGGTCACGCCGCAGCCTGATTTTCCTGATTTGGCATGACTTTTCTCGTGGCCTCAGTCATGCCACGACCTGATTTTCCTGATTTGGCATGACTTTTTCTTTGGCGGCGGTCACGCCGCAGCCTGCTTCTCCCGGTTTGGCATGACCGCCCCACAAATCTACCAGTCACGGGCATCTTCCCGCACAGAACTATTTCTTTGAAGCCGAGAATGCCTTAGATGTTTCATAGAACAGAAAAAGCCCGGCTGCACTTCTGCAGCCGGAGCTTTTTTGTTTATTGAAACCTCAAGTTTTATGCACTTAGTGTCAGTTTAGCTTCTTCGAAAGAAAAAGTAAGCATTCTCCTTCAAAGAAATCCGTTTCTGCAAGGAAAGATGTCTGTGACTACTCTTCCACCGGATCAAATTCCTCATCGAAATCATCTTCGGCGATGTCAAGAGCTTCGTCGTCCTCATCTTCATCCATCATAAGAAGTTCATCGTCTTCCACAATATCTATTTCCTTATCATCCTTTGTGGATTTCTTTCCTTTGCCCTTCTTACCTTTTTCCTCTTCTGTTTCCTCCGGCTCTTCTACTGGTTCCGGTGGCTCGAGGCTGTCAACCAGATCACTGTGAAGGCTGATATTGCGGTAGCGCTTCATACCTGTTCCGGCTGGAATCAGTTTACCAAGGATAACATTTTCTTTCAAACCGATCAATGGATCGATCTTTCCTTTGATTGCCGCATCCGTAAGAACCTTTGTGGTCTCCTGGAAGGAAGCTGCGGAGAGGAAGGAATTTGTTGCAAGAGAAGCTTTTGTGATACCGAGGATGATCTGTTTACCTTCTGGTACCTCTTTGCCCTCTGCGGCAAGTTCTTCTACTTTATCTTCATATTCGAGCGTGTCAACCATTGTTCCCGGAAGGAAGTCAGAATCACCATTGTTCTCGATACGGACTTTCTTCAGCATCTGGCGGACAATAACCTCGATATGCTTGTCATTGATTTCTACACCCTGAAGACGATATACACGCTGTACTTCACGAAGCATGTAATCCTGTACGGCACGCACGCCTTTGATCTTCAAGATATCATGTGGGTTGACACTACCTTCTGTCAACTCGTCACCGGCCTCAAGCACCTGACCATCCATAACTTTGATACGAGATCCGTATGGAATCAAGTAAGCTTTTGTCTGACCATTTTCTTCATCGGTAATGATAACTTCACGTTTCTTCTTCGTATCACGAAGAGTAACTTTTCCGCCAAATTCGGAAATGATAGCAAGACCCTTTGGCTTTCTTGCCTCAAAAAGCTCCTCGACACGAGGAAGACCCTGTGTGATATCGTCTCCGGCTACACCACCGGTATGGAATGTACGCATGGTAAGCTGTGTACCAGGTTCACCGATTGACTGCGCAGCGATGATACCAACTGCCTCACCAACCTGTACCGGCTCACCGGTTGCCATGTTCGATCCATAACATTTTGCACAGATACCGATATGAGATTTACATGTCAAGATCGTACGGATCTTAACTTTCGCAGCATCTCCGGCATCAATGATCGCTTTTGTATTTACGATGCGGGCAGCACGTTTTGGTGTGATCATATGATTTGCCTTTACGATCAAATCGCCCTCATCGTCATACATATCGTCGCAGGCATAACGGCCTGTAATACGCTCTTCCAAAGTCTCGATAACTTCTTTTCCATCCATGAATGCACTGATCCACATTCCCGGAATCTCGTCTTTTCCTTCACAGCAGTCTGTCTCACGGATGATAAGATCCTGTGATACGTCTACCAGACGACGAGTCAGGTATCCGGAATCGGCTGTACGAAGCGCTGTGTCGGAAAGTCCTTTACGAGCACCATGCGCGGAAATGAAGTACTCCAGTACGTCAAGTCCTTCACGGAAGTTCGATTTGATCGGCAGTTCGATCGTACGACCGGATGTATCTGCCATCAATCCACGCATTCCGGCGAGCTGTTTGATCTGTTTGTCAGAACCACGGGCTCCGGAATCCGCCATCATAAAGATGTTGTTATATTTGTCAAGTCCGGTAAGAAGTGCCTCTGTGATCTCATCATCGGCCTCTTTCCAAGTCTCGATAACCGCTTTGTAACGTTCTTCCTCGGTCAAAAGACCACGACGGAAGTTTCTGGAGATATTTTCAATGGTACTTTCTGCTTCTGCAAGAATCTCTTTCTTCGCTGCCGGCACTTCCATATCGGAAATAGATACCGTCATCGCTGCTCTTGTAGAATATTTGTAACCGAGAGACTTGATCGCATCCAGTGTCTCTGCTGTCTTTGTAGCACCATGATTATTGATACATTTCTCAAGGATCTGTTTCAGCTGTTTCTTTCCTACATGGAAATCAATTTCCAATTTAAGGAAATTCTCATCCTTGCTTCGGTCTACGAATCCCAAGTCCTGGCTGATGATCTCATTGAAAATGAAACGTCCCAGTGTGGACTCAATGATACGGGATTCCATCTCACCGTTTTTATTGATTCCCTGACATTTTACTTTAATCTTTGCATGCAAGGTAATCTCATGATTTTCGTAAGCAATGATTGCTTCGTTCATGTTCTTGAATGCTTTTCCTTCGCCTTTTGCACCCGGACGCTCCTGTGTCAGGTAATAGATACCAAGGACCATATCCTGCGAAGGTACGGCTACCGGACCACCATCGGATGGTTTCAAAAGGTTGTTTGGTGAAAGCAGAAGGAAACGGCACTCTGCCTGAGCCTCTACCGAAAGCGGAAGATGCACAGCCATCTGGTCACCATCGAAGTCCGCGTTAAACGCAGTACATACCAATGGATGAAGTTTGATCGCTTTACCTTCTACAAGTGTAGGCTCAAATGCCTGGATACCCAGACGGTGAAGTGTAGGAGCACGGTTCAACATAACCGGATGCTCTTTGATAACCTGCTCTAAGATATCCCATACAGCAGGCTCCAGTTTCTCTACCATTTTCTTTGCATTTTTAATGTTATGTGCAGTTCCGTTTGCTACGAGTTCTTTCATAACAAATGGCTTAAACAGCTCGATTGCCATTTCTTTCGGAAGACCACACTGATAAATCTTAAGTTCCGGACCTACGACGATAACGGAACGTCCTGAATAGTCAACACGTTTTCCGAGCAGGTTCTGACGGAAACGTCCCTGTTTACCTTTCAGCATATCGGAAAGGGATTTCAGAGCACGGTTACCAGGACCGGTTACCGGACGGCCACGGCGTCCATTGTCGATCAAAGCATCTACTGCTTCCTGAAGCATACGTTTTTCATTACGCACGATGATATCCGGTGCGCCAAGTTCCAAAAGTCTCTTCAGACGGTTGTTACGGTTGATGATTCGGCGATACAGATCATTCATATCGGATGTCGCAAAACGACCACCGTCGAGCTGTACCATTGGACGAAGATCCGGTGGAATAACCGGGATCACTGTCAAAATCATCCAGTCCGGATTGTTGCCGGACTCGCGGAATGCTTCGATTACTTCCAGTCTCTTAATGATACGAGCACGTTTCTGGCCTGTAGAAGCCTTCAACTCTGCTTTGAGTTCTTTGGACTCTTTGTCCAAATCAATTCTCTGCAGCAATTCCTGAATGGATTCAGCACCCATACCTACACGGAATGTATCACCAAAATCTTCTTTGGCTTTCTGATATTCTCTCTCAGAGAGAACCTGTTTTACCTGAATTTCTTTCGTATCGGACTCCAATACGATATAAGCAGCAAAGTACAGAACCTTCTCCAATACCTTTGGAGAGATATCAAGGATCAGTCCCATACGGCTCGGAATTCCCTTAAAATACCAGATATGGGAAACCGGTGCTGCCAGTTCAATGTGTCCCATACGCTCTCTACGTACGCTGGATTTCGTAACCTCAACGCCGCATCGATCGCAGACAACACCTTTATAACGAACTTTTTTATATTTTCCACAATGACATTCCCAGTCTTTGCTTGGTCCAAAAATCTTTTCACAGAACAAACCGTCTTTTTCCGGTTTCAATGTTCTGTAGTTGATCGTTTCCGGCTTTTTTACCTCTCCACGGGACCACTCACGGATCTTGTCCGGAGATGCCAGTTTGATCTTAATTTTGTCATATGTTAATGTTTCCTGAATTACATCGCTTACCTGTGGCATTCTTATCGTCCTTTCTATAACATGATGTATTTACCTGCAATTATTTATTCATCTTCGGAAATGCCAATGCTGCTGTCGTCGTCAATTTCTGACAATTCAGCCTCACGGAATCCGGCATCTTCAAAGGACTCTTCTTCGAGTTCGAATCGGTCGCCTTCCATCAATCCTGACATATCTTCCACATTTACTTCTTCCACAGACTCTGTCATCTGGATCTCTTCGCCGTTTTCATCGAGAACCGCTACATCCAATGCAAGAGACTGCAGCTCTTTGAGCAATACCTTAAAGGACTCAGGTATTCCCGGTTCAGAGATATTGTCACCTTTGATGATTGCTTCGTATGTCTTCACACGGCCGACCACATCATCGGATTTTACAGTAAGGATTTCCTGAAGTGTATAAGCAGCACCATAAGCCTCGAGTGCCCATACCTCCATCTCTCCGAAACGCTGTCCACCGAACTGAGCTTTACCACCCAGAGGCTGCTGTGTTACCAGAGAGTAAGGACCGGTTGAACGAGCATGGATCTTATCGTCAACCAAATGGTGGAGTTTCAGGTAGTGCATGAATCCAATCGTTACTTCTCCATCAAAGAACTCACCGGTACGTCCGTCACGAAGCTGAACTTTTCCATCTTCCTTGATCGGTACACCTGCCCATTCTTTGCGGTATTCTTCATTTTCCAGAAGGTACTGCATCACTTCCGGATCCAGAACATCTTTATATTTTGCTTCGAACTCATCCAATGGCGTATTGACATAATCATTGGCAAGTTTCAAAGTATCCATAATATCTACTTCGTTTGCGCCATCAAATACCGGTGTCGCTACGTTGAAACCAAGGGCTTTTGCTGCCAGACTCAAGTGAATCTCGAGCACCTGTCCGATGTTCATACGGGAAGGCACGCCCAGAGGGTTCAATACGATATCAAGAGGACGTCCATTTGGAAGGAATGGCATGTCTTCTACCGGAAGTACACGGGAAACGACACCCTTGTTACCATGACGACCCGCCATCTTATCTCCTACCTGGATCTTTCTCTTCTGTGCGATGTAAATACGCACGGTTTTATTAACTCCCGGAGAAAGTTCATCTCCGTTTTCTCTCGTAAATACTTTCGCATCTACGACAATACCAAATTCACCATGAGGAACACGAAGAGACGTATCTCTTACTTCACGTGCTTTTTCACCGAAGATTGCACGAAGAAGTCTTTCCTCGGCTGTCAGCTCGGTTTCTCCCTTTGGTGTTACTTTTCCGACAAGAATATCGCCGGCACGAACCTCTGCACCAATACGGATGATACCCTGCTCATTCAGATCTTTGAGTGCATCATCGCCGACACCAGGTACGTCGCGGGTAATCTCTTCCGGTCCGAGTTTGGTATCTCTGGCTTCGGTTTCGTATTCTGTAATATGAACGGAAGTATATACATCTTCCTGTACAAGTCTTTCACTAAGAAGAACGGCATCCTCGTAGTTGTAACCTTCCCATGTCATGAATCCGATCAGAGGGTTCTTACCAAGAGCGATCTCTCCGCCGGAAGTAGAAGGTCCATCTGCAATAACCTGTCCTTTTTCGATCACATCACCTTTTGTCACGATTGGACGCTGGTTCATGCAAGTACCCTGGTTGCTTCGTACAAACTTCGCAAGTTTGTATTCATCGCGGTTTCCATCGGCTTTTTTGATGATGATACGGTTGGACTCGGAGCGTTCTACCACACCGCCTTCTTTCGCTACGACACAGTTACCTGAATCGACAGCGGCTTTCATTTCCATACCTGTACCAACAACAGGTGCTTCGGTAACCAAAAGCGGTACTGCCTGACGCTGCATGTTGGATCCCATCAGCGCACGGTTTGCATCGTCGTTTTCGAGGAATGGGATCATGGCTGTCGCTACCGAGAATACCATCTTCGGCGATACATCCATGAAATCAATTTTATTTCTTTCAAATTCGGAAGTTTCTTCACGGAAACGACCGGAAATGTTCTTACGTATAAAGTGTCCGTCTTCATCCAATGCTTCATTCGCCTGCGCCACATGATAACGGTCTTCTTCATCCGCTGTCATGTAAACAACTTCGTCGGTTACGATCGGATTATCCGGATCCGTCTTGTCAACTCGGCGATATGGGGCCTCTACAAATCCATACTCATTGATACGGGCATACGATGCCAGTGAGTTGATCAAACCGATGTTAGGACCTTCGGGAGTCTCGATCGGACACATTCTTCCATAGTGGGAATAGTGAACGTCTCGGACTTCGAATCCGGCACGGTCTCGGGAAAGACCACCAGGACCAAGAGCGGAAAGACGTCTCTTATGTGTCAATTCGGACAATGGGTTATTCTGGTCCATAAACTGTGACAACTGGGAGCTTCCAAAGAACTCTTTGACTGCTGCCGTCACAGGTTTGATATTGATGAGCGACTGTGCAGAGATTGTTTCTACATCCTGTGTCGTCATACGTTCGCGAACCACACGTTCCATACGGGACAAACCGATACGGTACTGGTTCTGAAGCAATTCTCCGACAGCACGGATACGACGGTTGCCCAAATGGTCGATATCGTCATCATTTCCAATGCCGTACTCGAGATGCATATTGTAGTTGATCGAAGCGAAAATATCTTCCTTCGTAATATGTTTCGGAATCAAGTCCGGAATATGTTTTTTAATTGCTTCATAAATTTCTTCTTCGGAGGTGTACTCATCCAGGATTGCTTTCAGTGCCGGATAATAAACATCCTCTGTCACACCCAATTCTTTTTTATCTGCATTTGGTAAAAATGCGTTCAAATCAACCATCATATTGGAGAGAACTTTTGCAACATGCTCTTCCGTCTGTACAACGACGTAAGGGATTGCTCTGTTCTGGATTTCAGCTGCTTTTTCCTCTGTCAAAGGAACACCAGCCTCGGCAATAACTTCACCGCTTTCCATATCAATTGCATCTTCGGCCAAAGCAAAACCGGCGATACGATTGCGGAATGCAAGTTTCTTATTAAATTTATAACGTCCTACTTTTGCCAGATCGTATCTTCTTACATCAAAGAACATACTATTAATAAGGCTCTCAGCACTATCGACGGAAAGTGGTTCGCCCGGACGCAGTTTTTTGTACAATTCCAAAAGACCATCCTGATAATTCTCAGAAGCGTCTTTCGCAAAACTTGCAATAATTTTTGGTTCTTCACCGAACAGATCCAAGATCTCCTGGTTTGTTCCGACACCGAGAGCACGGATCAATACTGTGATCGGCACTTTACGGTTACGGTCTACACGTACGTAGAAAATGTCGTTGGAATCTGTCTCATACTCCAGCCATGCACCACGGTTTGGAATGACCGTAGCAGAATACAATTCCTTACCAATCTTATCATGTGCAATGCCATAATAGATTCCCGGAGAACGAACCAGCTGGCTTACGATAACACGCTCAGCACCATTGATAACAAAAGTACCGGTCGCAGTCATAAGAGGCAGGTCGCCCATGAAAATATCATGTTCACTGATCTCTTCTGTCTCTTTATTATGAAGTCTTACCTTTACTTTCAAAGGCGCTGCATATGTCGCATCACGCTCTTTGCAGGCTTCAATTGAATATTTCACCTCATCTTTGCACAACTCAAATCCCACAAACTCAAGACTGAGATTTCCGTTGTAATCTGAAATCGGGGAAATATCACGAAAAACTTCATTTAAACCTTCTTCCAAAAACCATTTGTATGAATCTGTCTGAACCGCAATCAGGTTAGGCATCTCCAAAACTTCTTTTTGCTTTGAGTAACTCATTCTGACGCCTTTGCCCACTTTGACAGGACGTATTCTGTTTTTCTCCATTGATGATTTCACTCCTTGTTTTTTTTACAAAACTGTGTTATAATGAATCAGTGAAGGGTCACTGAACCTAATTTACCACAGTACTGTATATTCCATCTTACCACAGTTGTAGAGTGGTGTCAATAGGAAAGTTCTACTTTTCCTTTTTTATTTACCCGGGTCTTTGACACTTTGTTTTCCCCTTGATTTTCACAATCCCCTACAACACAGC
>ERZ808240.486-NODE-486-length-52447-cov-12.493377_pt1 | contig 52447 bp, 58 predicted proteins | sample MGYA00521084_ERZ808240 | MGnify/ENA primary metagenome ERZ808240 (study PRJEB31516, sample SAMN03275571) | gut metagenome | biome: mammalia-associated habitat; material: feces | host: Papio cynocephalus | place: Kenya | collected 2012-08-06 ...
AAAGGTACACCTTTTTGGACAGAAAAAGGCTCCCGCTTTTTGAGTGGGAGTCTTTTTTGTTTGGTATAATCTTTTAGAGGTGATTATATGAAATATGGTTATGTGCGTGTTAGCACAAAAGAACAAAATATAGATAGACAACTTGTGGATATGTATGCACAAGGATTAAATGATAAAACAATATTCATAGACAAACAAAGTGGTAAAGATTTTGAAAGAGACGAGTATCAAAAATTGAAGAAAAAACTTAAATCAGGAGATTTGCTCATAATCAAAAGCATTGACAGACTCGGCAGAAATTACGATATGATTATTGATGAATGGCGAACATTGGTTAACGATATGGATGTTGATATTCAAGTATTAGATATGCCACTTTTGGACACGCGAACAGAAGGCAAAAACTTGGTCGGTAAATTTATAAGTGATATAGTTTTACAGATCCTATCATTTGTCGCTGAAAACGAAAGAGAAAACATAAAGAAGCGCCAAGCCGAAGGCATAAGAATAGCAAAAGAAAAGGGCAAGCACCTAGGTCGTCCAAAATTAAAACTTCCAAAAAATTTCACAATAATAGCAAATCAATATAAGAAAAAAGAGATAACATTAGCCGAAGCTTTGTCATCTCTCAAAATGAATAGAAGTAGTTTTTATAAATTATTAGCGACTACTCGTTGATCCCTAGATTTATCATATAAAGGAGCTGAAGAATGAATAAACATAAACTTTACATTTGTAAATCCCATTCTTTCTATTTCATTTTTTGAAAGTATAGAATTTATTTTACTAAAAAATGGAAGATTTATTTTTCCAGTACTATCAATTTTCTTATTGGATATAATAGCCATTATTATTTTTACATCATTTTTATTGAAAGGTCCCAATTCAAAATTTCTTTTTTCTTTATAAACTTTATTAATTTCAGCAATATTTGAATTATCGCATAATATTCTTGCAGAAACTTTGGCTTGAGCATATAAATGACTTAGATGTGCAGAAGCACCATCTTTTTTAATATGAACAAAGGCTTTGTTTTTTTTATCATAAATGTCACATATTTCAATATTGTCATCAAATTTTACAAAAACTTTATCCAAATTAACTAAATCATCTTTATAATTAATTTCATTGCATAATTCATTAATATATTCGTCTTCTCGTTGTGTTTTTGAATTTTCAGGATAGGGTTGAACTGGAACAAGTGCTTCAAATTCTTGATTTATTTTATTACAATAGCTTGTATCAATTTTATAAAATTTACCACCGTTTATAACATAGTTAGAATTTTCTATTTGAACTTCACAATAAATACAATCAAATAAAGACCAATAATCCTGGGAGATAGTTTCCGAATCTGCACTAAATGTTATATCTACTTTGGAATTTTTAAAGTCATTTAAAGATTCAATGGATATATTATTATTAGTTATAAACTGAGTAAATTGATCTATATCAATATCTTGTGATGAATATGCTAATTTGCGATTTCTTGAGTGCCTTATTGTAAATCCACTTACATTTTCCCAATCAAATACATCTTTTATTGCAATCCAGAATTTAGAAAAATCCCTATTCGTATAGGTTTTAAAAGCCTCTTCTTTTATCTTATCAATTAATAAATCATCGTTTACAACTTCTTGAATCCTTTCTATCCAATCGTATTTTTGTAAATATTCACTTTTACAACTTTCCTTATAACAATTTATTAGCAATTCATCAATATTATCTAATGTACAAGCAAAAGAGAAGGAAACAAAATTTGAACCCGTAATTTTGTTTTGTATAAAAAAATCGTCTTTGGGCTTAACAATAACAGATGTGATTAGGTCTAATCCATATTGAATATCAAAGTCACCAATATTTTTGATTTTAACAACATCTTCTCTTGTTTTTGATTGTGTTGTAGATATTTTATCTCTTTTTATTTGATAGAACCCATTTTCTACATTCAAAGCAATTCTTCTTCCAAAAGTGCTATCAAAATTGTTTAAATCTAACAAACTTTCTGCTCCACCAAATGTAATTACGAATTTGACTGTTTTTTCATCTGATATTTGTATTTTTCTTTCAAAAAAGCCTCTTATACCAGTTTGGAAACATCCGTGTGATTCTTGACCGAAAAAATTTGTAAACCATTTAGGATCTTTTCCTTTAAGTCTTTTATAAGAGATTGTATTGCCATTGACACAAAAAGATTCCAATTCACTTTCATCTTTAATATATTGTGAATCAATGAATTCATCTTTTACTAGAAAAATTTTAAATCTAAACTTTTCTTCTTCATTAGACATAAATTTTATCTCCTTTGTAGTTATATTTTTGTTAATTGTAATGCTTCAATTAATTTATAAACATTTGAACATGAATTCCATTCCCATATTCTGTAGTTTTTATTTCCATTATAATTTTTTTCATGTTCAGCAATATATTTTTGATGTATTATTTTTGAATTGTCAATAGCTGTTTTGTAAACTGGAATAAAATGTTTCTTTAACAATTCTCGATCAGACTTGTCATATTTTTTAGAAAGATTTAACTCTCGTTTTAAAAGTTTATCCATTTCTAAAATTAACTTATCATTATCCATAGTTCGTTCAACTTTATTATAATGAGATAAAAGCCAAACTTCAAAAGCCATATTTGAAAATGCGATTTGGACATTACTATTATTTGATAAATTAAGGGCAGGGATTAAAGAGCCTTCTTCCATAGTATTGTCTATGTCAAATACACACCAAACTTGGTTTGCATCTGTTAAAGTTGTGCCATATTCAACTAACTTATACGGATCATAATTGTGGTATTCAACTTTAACATCATATATGCTTCTTTTGCATTTAATTAAATCAAAGTAGTTCTTTTCAGTTTCTTTTCCATTAGTTAAAATATAAAATTTGTTCCTAACCTGTAAATTTTTTTGTCTTCTGCTCATTTTAAACCTACCTATTTAAATTAGGAAGTTTTGAATAGAAGCCTGCTAAGTATTTCTTACTAAACAAATCATTTTTCCTAACACCTTTATAATCTGCAAGCGAAACAAGAGAACTAACGCCATATTTATCCTTGCTGGTAAAATATATTTGATCTCTTCTTAAATCATCATCCATAAGCATTACATTATGAGCAGTGCATATTAACTGTGCATTGTTTGGATTTTTATCAATTGAATTAAACATCTTTAACAAATAGTCAGCAACTAAAAAATGCAATTTTGAATCTATTTCATCTATAAATATTATTTTACCTTTATCTAATGAGGCTAAAATATAACCTAAATAACATAAAAGTCTAGTAGTTCCTTCTGAATGAAAGTCTCTATCTTTAAATAACATAATATCTCTTGTTGCAACTTTTTCATTTTTGTCATTATATACATCAAATTGCGTATCTAGATCAATGTTGTACATGTTTTCATTTTCTTGTTTTAATTGTCCGTATTTACTTGGATCTGCTTGAATTTGCATATTGAAGGCTAAAACGGCATTTAAGTCTCTCAAATCTGCGATCTTATCTTTTACAACATTCATATTTTTGATGCCAATATCGGCTTTCTTTAGTATTTCAACTGCTAAATTTTTATATTTTTGATTTTCTACTGAATATATATCCAAAGAATTTACATTGTTTTCAAACACTATAATCAAATTATTAAACCAATCTATGACATCTTTTAAATAATTAGATATTGATAAATTAAAATTAACGCCTATAGATAAGAATAATGTGGTTTCAGGAACATTAATTAGTGATTGTGCGGTTTCATTTCCTGTTAATTTTATTTTGTTTCTTGTCCTTTCAAAAACCACAGAAGTTCTTTCATTTCTCTTATATAACCATTCTTTTTCAATTCTTTCATGCAATATTGTAAAACCATATCTATATAAATTTCCATTTTTAATTATCTCAACTTCGTATAGAGATGGCTCATCGTATGCGTTTTCATAAAATGCATAATATTCATTTGATTTTACAACATTTGAAAACTGTTGAGCTGAAGATAATCTAATAACATTATACATATATGTTAGCCCTTTTATAATGTTAGATTTTCCCGATGCGTTTCCTCCAAAAATTATTGCTGATTTTAACAGCTCATGTTCTTCTGTTTTATTAAACAACTTTTCATCAACGCTAAAAGTATTTATTTCTTTTAGTTCATCATCTTTGGTTGCTTGTAAACTTAATTCATTTTCATTGTAGAATGATTTAAAATTTTTAAATCTAAAATTTACTAACATAAAAATAGTTTCTCCTTTTAAACACTATTATTTTATTACTATTATATGCAAATGTCAATATTTTATACTATGTTTTTGCAATAATTTTGCAAAACTATATTGTTAACTAATATTTTTTTATCATTAGTAAAAACTTTATAACCACATTTTTATCCAAAACAATGTTCCAAAATATCCAATTTGTTCGGACTGGGAACTAGGTGTGGAGCCAGATTAGGCACACAGTTATGTGTGCCTTTTTTGTTATTGCTTAACCTACCGGTTCTTGGCGAAGCCAAGGCAAACGCAGTTTGCAAACAGCCGGAGGCTGATCGCCAAGGGAATGTTAAAAACATTTCCTGCGTAACGTGATGAGCGAAGCGAATGTAGGAATATTACCGGTAGGTCGTCTGTTCGTCAAAGTCGCGGGGGAACTAGAAGGGCACACAGTTATGTGTGTCTTTTTATTAAAAAACCACCAGAAGATGATTGGTGGTTTTTTAATTTATTACAATGTCAAATGAGTAAGTTATTGTTGGGTTGTTTTTAAGGGTTAACGTAAAGTGGGCAATGCCTTTGCCTGCTAGGATAAGTATATATCCGTTATAAGTTTGGTTAGTTTCAATTGTTATTGTATCAGAAGACGAGTCTATAGCACAGTCAATTTCAGTTCCTTCGTCAGCATCTTTTAGTATACAAGAAAAATTGACTTCGAGTTCTTTCTCTGCAGAGGTAACTGTAAGAACATCATCTTCAAAAGTCGCATTCTTCTTGTACATGAAATTTTCATCAATTTTTATTTTTAAATTACCTTTCTCTTTTATTTTAAATGTTATTATTGCACTTAAATTTGAGATTGTGTCAACAATTTTTAATTGATGTGTCCCCGAGGTTTCAAAAGTTAAAACTTCGTCTGTGTATTCATAGTTATCGTAGTAATAAACAATGTTTGCAATTGCGTAAATAGGAGAAAGGGTAATTTGCGGGATAGTGTAAGTATCGTTTATGTTTAGAGAAATTTCTTCATTTCTAATTCCTAAATCATTTATATTAACTTTTGCTATGTCGATTTGATATGATTGTTCGTAGTTTGAACCATCATTGGCTTTAAATATTAATTTTGTAGAGCCTTCATTTTGTGCTGAGATTTTGTTGTTTGACACTTGGACGATGCTAGGATTTTCAACACTTATTGAATAATCGTTTATAACATTTACTTGATTTATTATTGTGTAACCGATTTCATTAAAAATGTCGTCATTATTTGCTAAATTAACATAATTATTATTAAATAAAAATAGATTTATTTTTCCATTTTTAAATTCCCTTGAAAATGCTACATTAATATTTGAAACATAGTCAAATGCTGTATTTTTAATGGTTTTTGCATAGTCTTTGTATTTAAAATTAAAAATTATTTCACCATTATTTTCGATTTTAAATTTGTATTTAATTTTAGTATTTTCTTTACTAATTAACTGAAAATTTTCTATATTTTCAGATGTTAAAATATCATAATTATATATTAGTTTTTTCGATAAATCTAATTGTAAAACATATTCTTCGCCAACAAATAGATGGGATGGAATTGCATCATCTTTTAAAATAGTAAAACTTGCATTAAGGCTACTTGGCAATACTTCAATGTTGACATATTTTATTACTTCTTTTGATGCCGATTTGACATCAATTTTTACAATACTTTTGCCAACTTTGTTTGGTGTAACAATGTTGTCTGTAATTAAAATGTTGTCGTTATTTGCACTTGTTGAAACGATATACTCTTCGTTGCAAGTAACTTTGATGTTTATGGTATATGGTTCGCCATCGTTATGCAAAAATATGTCGGCTATATTTTCGATATCCAAAAATGGCTCAATGGTAGGTTCGTCAGTGACAATTTCATCGTCTTTTTCTTCATTGATAATTGAATCGTCATCGGCATTAGATTTTGGGATAGCCACAATTATTAAAACAATTGCAAGAGCCAAAGCAACTATGCCACTTATGCTCCATAGAACAATTTTCTTTTTCATACTATCAACTATACCACCATATCCGCCTTTTTTAAACATATTTCAACATTTTTCTTAAATTTTTTTTAAAAACGACTCGATAGGGTATATTTGTTGTTCTGAACAACGGGGATTGTTTATTTTATAAAGTAATAAACATGGTTTATACAATTATTCTCCGCATGTTTCTATTTATATTCTTATGTTATCTTGTAAAGATTCTATTTCTAAGATCAAAATTTATAAAAAGGTACTTTGTGGGAATAAATTTTATGTATGAAAATTTTTTATAGATAATTTCATTGTATAATTAGAATTTAGATAAAAAGGAGAAAAAATGAAGTATAAAGAATGGCTAAACGAATTATATAAGGCCATCGGTAAAGAATAGAACATATGAGAGATATAAGCAATTATTTCGTATTCATATTGAGATATATATTGGAGATTATGAATTATTAGAATTAAATGCAATGGTTCTGCAAAGGCATATAACAATTTTGCTAAATTCGGGGAATGTTAAAACAAAAATGGGGTTATCGCCGAGTACAGTTAATTCGGTTGTATCAATTATGAAAAATTCATTAAGGGTTGCAAATGTTATGAATTTAATCCCAACAGACTATACATCAAAATTGTCAAAACCAAAAGTAATTGAAAAACGTGTTGAATGTTTTACATTTGAAGAACAAAAAAAAATAGAACATTATATTCTATTGAGTGGAAAAATAAAACTATATGGGATAGTTATTTGTCTATACACAGGGTTAAGGATAGGTGAGCTTTTGGCATTAACTTTTGATGATATTGACTTCCATAGAAAAGTTATCAATGTTACAAAAACTTGTCATGATGGAAACCGGTGCAGAATTATAGAAACTCCAAAAACTGCAAGTTCGTTTCGTGTTATTCCAATGGCAAAACCAATCATAGAATTAATAAAAACTATAAAAAAGAATACAAATTGTAAATATATAATCAGTGATAAAGATAAACCAATACTAATTCGCTCATATCAAAGGAGTTTTGAATTGTTATTGAAAAAATTAAGGATTGAACATAAGGGATTTCACTCTTTGCGTCATACATTTGCCACACGAGCGATTGAATGCGGATTTGATGTGAGATCATTGTCGGAAATCCTAGGGCATAAGAACATTGTTATAACAATCACTGTCTACAACTCGGTAAATAGCGAATATGTAAGAGAAGCAACTGATAGATTAAACACCAGAATTCAAGAGCCCGAACAAGAACGAGAAAGAAACTGAGCAAGAAATTGATGATTTATCTGATGAAGAAATTGAACACCAAATTCGTGAACTTGAAAAATTGCAAGAACGCAAACGCAGAAGAAAAGAAAAAGATTTTGAGATGTAGAAAGTGTGTCACATAAGTATTGACTTTGAAAAATCTTATGATAGAATGCAAGTAAAAGGTTGAAGAAATGCAATGTTCTTCAACCTTTTGCATTCTAAAAGGAGGTATGATATAATATGGGTGTTTTTGATGATTTAATTAAAATCGATGAAAATGGAATAGTGAGTTATGTTGGTTGGGTTGAATGGAAACATGTTCCAATGGGGTTATTGCATTGCCCTGTGTGTTTAGTTTTAGATAAATGCTGGTTTAACAATATTCTAAAACCCGAATTACCGCAACATGAAAAATGTCATTGTATTGCAAATAATATTTCAAGACCAATTCCAAATGTTAATTCGAAAGCAAAATGTGACTTAAAAAAATTTACAGATTATATTTTTAGTGATAAGTATGCGTGGAATGGTAAAAGAGAATTATTTGAAATGTTGGGTTTTACAGTAAATGATTCTCAATATCTAAAAGAAGAATATGAAAAACAGGCAGCAAAAAATTATTGTGATAGTAAATATAAACTAGGTAAATTAGATACACAGGGACAAAGAATCAATATTGATATTGAATTTGTAAAAAATGGTAGAAATCTTGTGTTTACTTCTGGTTGGATGGTTAGGCCAAAGGGAGAAATTACAAATAATACACCATTGGCAGATTAAAAAGGAGATAGTATGAAATATTTGGATTTAGTTGAGTTGATAAAAGAAAAACCAGCTTATACAAAAGCTGGAGTTGAACTCGGTGATTTTGGTGCTATAATGAGTGAAAAATCAATCAATGGCAAGTGGCAAGTTGTATTTTCTGAGTTTTATACAGGTAAAGATATTGCAGACATTATGGTTGCAGAGGAAGATTTAAAAGTTCATGAAAGCGTTCCGAAAGATAGATATCCTAAAAAATAATTTGACAGTAATTGACAGCAAATGTACCAGTTTTAGGTAGTTTATAAAAGAATTAGACCGATAGTTGATTTTTTGACTATCGGTCTTTTTTATGGAGCAAATTTTGACAGCAATTGCACCAAAAATTGACAGCAAATGTTTTTTGGACTTAAAATCTTCGTTAAAAAATTAAAATAAAAAAATCGCCAAAACCCTAGGAAAATAAAGGGTTTTAGCGACTTTTAATAAGTGGAGCTACTGACGGGAATCGGACCCGTGACCCCTGCCTTACCAACTTAAAAATATTTTTAAAAAACTTCAATCCTATCTCCTACAATTGCCTAAAATACTAGCAAAATCGCTAGTATTTTTCTTATTAGGTACATAACCATTTCAAACCTATGTACCTACATGTACCTACACGCACTTTTCTCAACATTTTTGGCTTTTTAAACCTGTCTAAAATCGCCTAAAAATATCTAAAACTTTGTTAGTTAAGGTTTGAGAGTACTTTAGTGTGCTTATAAATTATCCCAAATTTTATATGCTTTTTGCAAAACTGTATCATTGCAATGATATAAAATTTGTTGAAGCCAGTTAAGTTTATATCATTAAACTATGTGAATTGATTTTTACAAATCCATATTTTCTCCATGAAATACACTTTTACTGCATTATTTGGAGAAAATATCGTGAAATTGGTTGATTTTCTCCAGATAATATTATATAATTGCATTATCTGGAGGGAATATATGATAGTCACAACTCAACAATTAAAAGAACAATATGTTGATTATTCAAATCCAATAGCAAAAATAAATAGAGATGTAATACAAGGAAAATTATTTCCTTTGGTTAAAGGAATTTATGAAACCAATCCAAATACTAATGGTTCAAGGATTGCACAATTTATTTATGGACCATCCTATTTATCCTTTGATTTTGTTTTGTATCAGCAAGAATTAATTCCAGAAGCGGTTTACAACACATTTACATGTGCAACCTACAATAAGAAAAAAATTAAGACATATACAAATCGTTTTGGAACTTTTATTTATAGAGATGTTCCTAAAGCGGTATTTAGTTTGGGAGTCCTTGCTTTTCAAGATGAAGAATATTCATACCAAATGGCAACAGCAGAAAAAGCGCTTTGCGATAAACTTTATACTATATCTCCCGTGAAAACTATTAAAGATTTAGAAAGATTGCTATTTGAAGATTTAAGAATAGATAAAGACAAGTTTAACGAATTAAACAAGCAAGACATTTTAAAACTTGCGCCACTATATCACTCAACAAACTTAAATTTACTTGCAAAATTTATTAAAGGAGAAAAGTAAAATGCAACAAGTATTAAGCCAGATGTTATTAAAATATCAAATTAACAATATCGAAGATAAAAAGAATGCCATAAAAGAGATTGTCCAAGAAATCGTTCTTTGTGGACTATCTCGTGGTGGATTTTTTAAAGAAGCAGCATTTTATGGCGGAACTGCACTAAGAATATTTTATGGATTGGATAGATTTAGTGAAGATTTAGATTTTTCATTAATAACACAAAATCTAGATTTCAATTTAACCAAATATTTTCCATATATTGAAAACGAAACAAAATCACTTGGCTTAAATTTCAATGTGACAGAGAAAATTAAATCTGTTGATTCCAATATAAAATCTGCTTTCTTAAATGGTAACACAAAAGAACATATTTTATCTTTCTATGAAGAAAGTGAAGATTCTAAATTTATCAATAAAGAAGAAGCAATACGAATTAAGTTTGAAGTGGACATTAACCCACCAACTGGGGCAACTTATGAAACTAAGTTTGGACTGTTGCCTTCTCCTTATCAAGTAAGATTATATGATTTGCAATCATTATTTGCAGGTAAAATTCATGCTTGCCTTTGCAGAAATTGGAAATCAAGAGTGAAAGGTAGAGATTTTTACGATTATATTTTCTTTTTGTCAATTGGAGCAAGAGTGAATTTGGAAAATTTGAAAACAAAGTTGGTTCAATCAAAGTTTATTAATGAAGATTATGATTTAACTATTGATAATCTAAAAGCATTACTAAACGAAAGATTTGAAAATCTAGATATAGAACAAGCAAAACAAGATGTATTGCCTTTCATAAAAGACAAAACAAAACTTGATTTGTGGAGTAAAGAATTTTTTATTGAGATAACAAAAAAATTACAGTCAGTTTAAAATTAGAGGTTTTTATGAAATATTTTGTATCTGGCGACATTCATGGATTTTATGATGAATGGCAAAATGCTTTAAAAGATAAAGGCTTTAACTTAGATAACTCTGAACACAAAATAATTTTTTTAAAAGCATTTTATATAAAACAGGCGATGCTTTGGTTTCTGTCGTTAATATTATGTTAAAAGAAATGGTGGGCTATAAATACGAAGAATTTAACGATACTAAAGAAGAAGATTTTCTGTTTGAGAATAATGGGGTATTTTATATTGGAGAAATTAAAGGTATAAGTAGTAATGTAAAAAGAAGTAATGTTTTACAGGCGGCAATGCATAAAAGTGTATTCTTATTCCTAATTCAAAATAAATCAGAATGGTTTAGAGAATTATTAAGAAACATAATGGCATTATTTGGGCATTGTATGAATTGCGCTTCATTAGATGGTTGCTATCTTGTTGCAAGAAATATGCCAAAGCAGTCATTGCATGATAATTGTGATTGTCGCAAAAAAGATATTACATATTCAAATGTTAAAAATAGTGCAATAGCCGAGTGTGATATAAGGAAATTTACGGTTTTTAAAAATGTAAAAGATTCTAAAGGCAAAAATAAAATATTTTATGATTTGGGTTTTGATATCAACGATTCTGAGTATCTACAAAACGAATATTGTAAACAAGCATTAAAACAGTATCTTTTAGAGAATTATATCCGTAAAAATTTGGATAGAAGAGGCTTAAGGTTGGCAATTTCAACCACTTTAAGTGGAATAACCTTTTATAGTGGTTGGATGCTATATCCCGAAGGAAAAATAAAAAATGCTACACCATTTGGAGGCTGGATAAAATGAAAAAATTAGATTTAGTAAAACTTAAAAACGATAGACCATATAAATTGCACAATTTAAATAGAGGTATGCATGGGATTGTAGTTGATGTAAATTTCGATAATGCAGATGTGCTTTTTTTAATCCACACAATGTCGGAGATTATACAATTGTTAATGTAAAAACTATGGATTTAGATTTGGACAAAGAAAAACTCCCAACAGAGTTTGAAAAAGAATTGTTATCCAAATTAGAGACCTTAAAATCAAAGGCGAAAAATGTCATAGAGCCAATAGCATTAAACGAATATGATATGGTGGAATTGTTGGTTGAAGAAGAAAGATATGCTAAATTCGGTATTCACAAAGGTGATAGAGGTTGTGTTACGGATAATAACGCTGTCCAAAATTATATTGAAGTAGATTTTTCTGGGATAGATAAGAACGGGAATTATTATGGTGATTGTATTTCAGTAAAGATTGATGATTTGAAAGTTATTAAATAGTTTGCCACATAAATTACATAAAAAATTTTGAGATGTATAGATTCTAATGTGAATAAATTATGTCCCAAAAATAGTTTTTAAATTTACAAATTATTGATATATTTTAATCGGTTAAATAGAAAGTGCAACTAGATAGTTTTTTTCGTTTTATTTTTAGTTCTTTACCATTTTGCATAGTAAGTGTGTATCCTTTTTGGTAAGGGCATTTATCGCAAGTCGCTCCAAGGTCATTTTTAAAAGGACAGTGACGAAGTGTCATATATGCAAATTTTGTTTTTGGTGCAATGGAATCTTCACCGCATATAATTGGCAAGTTATAGAAATTTGCACTATAATGGTTGTACACATTAAGTCCACCGCCAATAACGATTTTTGTATTAAAAGTTAGGGCATAGTAGTTATTTGCAATTATTGGCAATTTATTTTTTTCTACAATTTGTTTTAATAGTTCAACATCTTGCTTTGTTGCAAAGTTTGGCAAGTCAAGATACATTGATTTGTTTTGTTTTTTGCAGTGTTCATAAAAATCTAAAATATCTTCTTCACTGTAATATTCGGGAGAATATATTATGTTTGAATTTTTTAAGTATGTATTTTTGTCTTCAACAATTTGAAAGTCGTCAAGTATTATTGCATCGCCAAAGCTTTCAATTTTTTTCTTTTCAATATTATGACTTAAATTTTGCATTACAAATATTCTTAAATTTTCATAAAATGTTCTTCTAAATTCATTCAAAATTGATTTTGGAATAAATACATTGTCGGTGTTAAGATTTATGATTGGGTTAAAGTACTCATTCTTTTGAAAGCAAGTTAAAACATCATTTTGCGAAAGCTCTTGATTTTTGGCAGGCTCAAGCATTTCGCCAAATAATTCAAAATCTTTGCCCAAAATATTGGTTTTTGCATATATTTTTTGATTTTTAAGGGCATTTATTTCAATTTCTATGTCCTTTTTGTTTTCAAAAGCCAAAACTTGTTCTTCTTTTGCATAGTCTAAAATTATATTAACAAAATTTCCAACATTTGCTTTTTGAGTTGATGTTGTCATATACAAGTTTGTGTCAATTTGTTTTAAATCAAACAACGAAATTGTGCTAACTTCTCGTATTCCGTCAAAAAGCTTTATTGAAGATTTTTTTGATAGTTCATAATTACTTGTAAAATATATTTCATTAAATTTTTTGCCATAATTAACTTTTTTAACTTCGCCAATTCTCATGCCAATATGATTGTTATAGTTGGAAATAATCTTGCCATTTCCGTCAAAATATCCAGCGGTGTAATTGCGATTGAAAGCTAGTTTAAGGTTTCGCTCATTGATAGTTTCACCCAGCATCGCTTTTTTATATTCATTTGTTGCCATTGCAACATAAAATGGTCGTCTTGCTCGACCTTCAATTTTCAAAACGTCAACACCAGCCATTTCTAGTTCGGATAATCGCTTTGACATATTGAAGTCTTTTGCACTAAGAAGGTACCCGTCTTTTAAAGTTTTCCCATCTTTTTTTAATGTGTAGGGAAGCCTGCATAATTGTTTGCACTTGCCACGATTTCCGCTTGCATCAAGAAGATATGAACTAATATAACAATTGCCAGAAAAACACACACATAATGCACCTTGGCAAAAATATTCTATTTCAACATCAAGGTTGTCATTAATACGTTTTATTTCATCAAGCAAAACTTCACGTGCAAGAACAATGCGTTTAAACCCAAATTGAGATAAGTACTTTGCACCCTCAAGGTTGCAAATTGCCATTTGAGTGCTTGCATGAATTTCAATCTGTGGGTAATATTTGTGTAGCAAATATGCAAGGCCTATGTCCTGAATAATAAAGCAATCAACACCTTTATTGTATGCAGATACAACCAAGTCAACGGCATCAAGAATTTCATCATCGTTAAAAAGAATATTAACGGTCATGTTAATTTTTACATTATGTATATGGGTAAAAAAGACAATTTCATCAAGGTCATCAAAAGTAAAACCTTGGATATTGTTTCGTGCATTAAATTTGCTGATTCCAAGGTACACTTCGTCTGCACCGTTATAAACTGCCATTTTTAAACTTTCAAAATTTCCTGCTGGAGATAATATTTTCATACAAGCAGTATAACATAAAAATTTCAAATCGTGAACAAAATTTGAAAAAAGATCAAAACCCCACTTGACAAAACGTGTTTTAGGGAGTATAGTTGTGTGTCCTTAAGGGAAGTAAACAAATATGTGGCTAACAATTTTTGTTAGTGACTATTTTTTTTACTTTACTTTTTTGAGAAAAAATTTAGAAAAGGAGATTGATTTATATGACATGGTTTGTTGATATGTTGGGGCAAACATCACAAGTAACGCAAATAATCGTTTCGCTTGCTATAATGATGTTATTTGGTTTTTTATTGACAAGATTAACAAAGCTTGTAAAGTTGCCAAACGTTACCGGTTACATAATTGCAGGTATAATAATTGGCCCTTATTGCTTAAACCTTGTGCCAAGTGGCATTATTTCAAAAATGGACTTTATATCGGATATAGCTTTGGCGTTTATTGCTTTTAGTGTTGGAGAATTTTTTAAACTTGACACGTTAAAAAAGAGTGGTTGGAAAATAATTGTTTTAACAATATTTGAAGCACTTATGGCATCAGTTGTTGTGTTTGTTGTAATGTTCTTCATTTTGCATATAAGTTTATCATTCTCAATTGTTCTTGCAGCACTTGCTTCGGCAACGGCACCTGCATCAACAATAATGACAATAAGACAAACAAAAGCAAAAGGCGATTTTGTTGATACATTGCTTCAAGTTGTTGCACTTGACGATGTTGTCAGCTTGGTCGCATATAGCGTTGCCATTTCAATTGCAATGGCTGGAAATGGTGGGGATGGTTTTAGTTTTGCAGTTGTTGGTTTGCCAATATTAAAGAACCTTGCTTGTCTTGTTATTGGGGCAGTCCTTGGCTTTGTTTTGGCTTTGCTTATGAAAATTAAACATAGTTCAGACAACAGACTTATCATTGTCATTTGTGTGCTATTTGTCTTTTGTGCAATAGGTTCACTATTGGACGTTTCGCCATTACTTGGTTGTATGATAATTGGAATGGTGTATATAAATGTGTCAAAAGACGAAAAGTTATTCCTTCAAGTCAATTATTTCAGTCCACCAATTTTACTGTTGTTTTTTGTAAGTTCAGGACTAAAATTTAATTTGTCATCATTGTTTGCTGGTTCAACTGCAATCTTTACAATTCCACTTTGGGCAATTGGACTAATTTATTTCTTTACAAGAATAGTTGGCAAATATTTGGGAGCATATCTTGGGTGCTTGACAATAAAGAAAAAGAAAGAAGTGCGAAATTATTTGGGACTGGCACTTATCCCTCAAGCAGGAGTTGCAATTGGACTTGCGGCTATGGGTGCAAGAACAATAGGTGGAGAACTTGGAAGTGCACTGCAAACAATAATTTTGGCATCAAGTGTTCTTTATGAGTTAATTGGTCCCGCTTGTGCAAAATTGTCACTATATTTGTCAAAGTCATATTCAAACAAATTGGAAGATGTTGCAACAGATGTTGAAACAACAACAAATGATGGCGAACAAAAAACTGCCGCACAACTTTTGATTGAAAGAATACAAGACATTTCAAACAAAAATAAAAGTGAAATTTCGCAGGAAGAAAAAGAAGAAAATGCCTTTAATGAGGCGGGCGAGGAAGACCTCGAAATGTACTATAACGATTTTAGAAATCGTAATTTAAGAAGAAGGTTATAAAGGAGAAATTTATGAATATTATAGATCCATTGGCAACGGTTATGGGAGAGTGGTCAGCAAAAATAACAGTTGGTTCAATTTTTTTAAGATTATTTTTGACAATAGTTTTGTCAGCAATTTTAGGTTGTGAAAGAGCAAGCAAAAGACATTCTGCTGGGTTAAGAACTTTTATGGTAATTTGCCTTGCATCAACAATTGCAAGTATGCTTGATGAATTTTTTATTGCAACATATGGAATGACATTCCCGGTTGTTTCACTTGGTGCAGTTATTGCACTTGCTTCAATAAGCAACAGCTCAATTATCTTTTCAGCAAAAAGCCAAATTAGGGGACTTACAACATCAGCAAGTTTATGGGCTTGTGGAATAATTGGTTTGTGCATTGGTGTTGGATTTTACACAGTTGCTTTAATTGGTTTTGCAATTCTTTTGTGTAGTTTATCGTTGCTCCCTGGTGCAGAGAGATTTTTGAAAAATCGTTCAAATCATTTTGAAATACATTTGGAGTTGGATAACAAAAGCAGTTTGCCAAACTTTATGGCAACAATAAGGGAACTTGGACTTAGAATTGATGAAATAGAACTAAACTCTGCATATCTAAATTCAGGGTTAAGTGTGTATAGTGTAAGTTTGACCATCATAAGTCCAGAATTAAAAAAATATAAAACACACACCGAAATTATTTCAGCAATACAATCTCTTGAATATGTAAATTATATTGAAGAAATGAAATAAAAAATGCAGACAAATGTGAAGTGACCCCTACGGGGTTCACTTCAAATGTGCCTGCATTTTTATATTGCCAAAAAAGAAAATGTTTTGTATAATCGTTTCAAGGAGAATTTTATGACAACTGAAGAATTATTAAAACTTCCAATTGCTGAATTGGTTGATATGGGCATATGCCCAACGTGTTTAAACAGGGAAACAAATGGTGGAGTTTATGGTAACGACAGCAATTTGAGAATTTATGAGGACAAAGACATTGACTGTCTATTTGTTGCGAATCCAAGAGCAAAAGGGCATATGGCAATTATAAGCAAAACACATTATCACGATATGAGCGAAGCACCTGATGAACTTAATGAAAAAATTGTTAAATTTGCAAAACAATTTATGATTGCAATAAAACAAATTTTTGGTTGTGAAAGGGTGTATATGTGCACAATGTGTGATGGAGCAAATAATCATTATCATATTCAACTTATTCCAAGATATAAAGAAGAGAAACGTGGGTCATCTAATTTCGTTAAACCAAGAATGGAATATGTTTTTGACAAAGAAAAAACTGAAAAATTAAAAAAATATATAAATAATTATGCTCAAAAAGAGAATTAGTCTTTAATTTTTTCCCAAGAAAATTCATTTCTGCCAAAGTGTCCAAAGCACGCAGTATTTTTGTAGATAGGTTTGTTTAAGTCGAGTTCGTTAATTATGTTTTGTGAACTAAAATCAAAGTTTTTGTTTACATATTCATATATTTTTTCGAGTTCGACTTTTTCTGTGCCAAATGTGTCAATATATATAGAAATTGGTTCTTTTAGTCCAATTCCATATGACACACCAATTTCACACTTGTCTGCAAGGTTGTGAGCAACAATATTTTTGGCGACATATCTTGCATAATATGCTCCACTTCGGTCAACTTTGCTGGCATTTTTGCTAGAAAAACATCCGCCACCAACTTTAGCTAGTCCACCATAGGTGTCAACAACAATTTTCCTTCCAACGCAACCACTGTCTGAAAATGACCCCCAAACAGTGAATTTTCCACTTGGGTTAATAATATAGGTCGTTTTTGTTGTCATTGTTTTATAATTTGACAAAATGGGAGCGAGCACTTTTTCTTTGATTATTATTGTTATGTCTTTTAAATCAATGTTTTTATTGTGAGAAACCGAAACAAGCACAGTTGTGATATTTATTGGAGTGTTGTCATCATATTCAACGGATACTTGGCACTTTGCATCGGCATAAAAGTTGTTATCGTTTTTTCTAAAATCATCATATTGCTTCATAATTTTGTGAGCAATTAAAATTGGAAGTGGCATATATTCTTTTGTTTCATTTGTGGCATAACCAAACACAATGCCTTGGTCATTTGCACATATTTCTGTTTTTACAACTGCTTGATTTATGTCGGGGCTTTGCTCACTAATTTCTTTGATTATTTCAAAGTCTTGTGTGTAACCAATTTCTTTCAAAACCTGTCTTGAAATTTTTTCATAATCAATCTTTGCTTTTGTTGTGGCCTCGCCATAGATAAATAGCTTGTTGTTTTTTATGGCACATTCAACGGCCATCATAGAATTTTTGTCTTGCGATAATGCTTCGTCCAAAAATGAATCGGCAATAAAATCGCAAGTTTTGTCTGGGTGTCCAATATTGACACTTTCACTCGTTAAAATTTTTTTCATATATTTTTACCTTTTATTATAAATTTCCATAAAAAAATTCCATCGAAATCGATGGAATAGTATAATAAAAAATAAACCATCGAAATCAGCCTTTAGCACCTTTTCAAAAAGATAGGTTGCTGTGTGGTCATAGGGGCTGTCCCTTACACACTCTTTATGGATAATTTGATATTACAACAAAAATTTTCTATTGTCAATTGTTATGTTTAAGAAATGATGCAACTTGTGGAGCACAAATAATAAACCAACTTGCAAAGTCTTGTGGGGAAGAAACTAACTCTTTGTTTAGTTCATCAATACTAATCCATTTGTATTCACTTGCTTCTTCCAAGTTTAATTTTATCTCTCCGTCATATTTTCCAATAAGCACATGATCAAGTTCGTATTCATACAACGAGTCATTGAATTTGTGCATATATGTAAATGTAAATAACTCCCTTAAGTCTGCCGAAATTCCCAATTCTTCAATAAGTCTATTTTTTGCTGACAAAACAATGTTCTCGTCTTTTTGTGGGTGAGAACAGCATGCATTTGCCCAAAGCCCGCCACTATGGTATTTGTTTTCTGCACGTTTCTGAATTAAGATTTCTTTGTTATTATTGTACAAAAATACACTAAACGCACGATGAAGTACGGGGGATTTGTGGACATCTTCTTTTGATATAACTCCCAGTTGGTTGTCAAAAATATCAACTTTCACTAAATTATTCCTAATCATACTATCTCCTTAAATAATATATTTAAAGTATACAAAAAAATTGTCAGTTTGGCAAATCATTATACATAAGTATGCAAGAATATAGGATAAAAATAATCAAAACCATATAAAATATATAACAAGTTATGTAAAAAAGTGGAGATAAAAACATCTCTCATACAATTGTATTAAGAAATATTGGAATCCAAACTGTTATATTTTTCATGAGTACATGAAGAAAATTCAAGTTTGTCATTATCAAAAATTGCCAAGTCTTCAAAGTTGTTTAGGATATACTTCATTGTTATATTCATACCAACTCCAATTATTTTCATACTATAGCATAAATAAACAAAAAGAAAAGTCCAAAGGACTTTTCTATTTGTTTTCTTGGCAGAAGGAATGGGATTTGAACCCATGATACCTTTCGGTATACCGGTTTTCGAGACCAGCACATTCAACCGCTCTGACATCCTTCCACAGCAAGAGTATAATAACATAAAAAGGGAAAGAATGCAAATTTTATTTGGTTTTTGTTTTACTAATCATGAATGTCAATAATCGCACCTTTGCCTTTACCATAGGTATCCAAAAGTTTTATTTTATCTTTTGTAAACTTTTCCAAACCACCAACATGAATGTTATAGTTTTGTATAAAGCCATACGATTCTTGGTTGAGTTCAATTATGATGTCATTTTTTAATCCGTACACATTATTTTCATCAAGGTTAGATGATATAAATGCAACCATTTGTCCATACCTATTAAACAATGCCTTTATGTACAAATTTAATTCTAAGTAAGGCAAAATTGTAGGTAACTGCTTTGCTTTACTAACGGCATCTTGAATTTCTCTGTATTGTTCAACTTTCATTTTTCTTTCTCCAACCATTTTAAATGCAAAATCTTGTTCGCTGGACATGGTATCTATGTCGGGACTAAATCCGTCTTTTTCAAATTTTAGTGAAATGTTGTTTCCCAAGTCCAAGAAAGAATTTCTTGTGTCTTCGGTGATTTCTTTATACTTAAAACTAAGTGTCTTACTATAATAATTAATATTATTATTTCTGTATATTTTTAGGGCAATTTGATTAAATATTGGCATAAGACATATAAACAGAGACCAATAACATAGGTGAACATATATATTATCCGTTAAAAATATTATTAGGGAATAAATCATAAGGTCTAAAAAGTAAAACGAAAAAACACCGATAGAATAATTTTTTGAAAATGGGGTTTGTAAATGTAAGATTCTATATTTATCCAAAATGTTTAAAGGCTTTGCGTTTGCTTTTATATTTCTAATAATTGAATATACAAGAACGGCAATAGTAAGGAGAAGTAAACTACACATAACAATTATACCTGTTTGAATATCATTTTTTTCTAATTCAATACCTTTGTTATAATCAAAATTAAATACAGAGCTTGTAATACCAAGGACTTCAATAGTTCCATCACTTGTTATTGTAGAAAGAATTACCTCATTATCTTCAATTTGTTTTACTTCGTTAAAATTTATTTTATCCGCAACAATATCATAGATTACATATTTTGTACCGTCACTATCTTGAATAGTTATCCTTTTATCACTCTTTTTGTTTTCAACAACCGAAGTAATGTGAGTTTGTATATTTACAATATTTTGTGGTTTGTAAATAAGGTACATTTGAGTTAAAATTGCTACAAAAAGTATAAATACCATTACAATCAAAATTGAAACGACCACTTGTCCACTTACTTTTTTATTTTTTGGTTTTTCAAGATTTTGCATAATTTTTAATCCTTTTAGATATTTATTATTATATGTATATAATAATTACCCAAAAATATCAAGTTTTGTTTGATAAATAAAAATAATTGCTTTATATAAAAATATAAAAAATCTATATTTGAAAAATGTTTTGAAAAATGAAAATATTGTGTTATTATATCAAAAAGGGGAAATTTATGGAAAGAACAAAAAAAATATTGATGATTTCGTCATTATCATGCCTTGCCGCTGCATGTCTTATGCTTATTTTGGCGGTTTTTGGCGTGCCAGTTTTTAAAGGTATACAATTAAGAGTGTTACTTGTTTTAAGTACATTTGCAATTGCTTGCGGACTTGCAATTGGCGAGTTGTCGGTTATTCAAAAAAATAAAATTTTGGGGTATGTAAGCATTGGACTTTTGGGGGTGTCTGTATTATTTGCACTTATAATATTTTGCTCAAGCATTTTAGATAATGGTGGTGTTTTTGTAAAGATTACAGGAACATTTGCATTGCTCAGCATCTTGTTTATAATAATAGTTTCAAATTATATAAAATTAGGAAAAACAATGTTAGGTTTGCAAATTCCAACATATATTGCACTTATACTTTTAGATTTGTTTTTAATTCTGTTAGTTTGTGGCGTGTCAATATTTGAGATAAAAGGTATGCTTGAAGCATTTGTTATTCTTATTATATTAAATGTAGGACTGTTGATTGCCACATCTGTTATTGCATCAAAAAAGAGAAATTCGGGGAATTATCAAGACGATAAAAAATATGATAATATAGAAGAATTGAAATCGCAAATCACAGCCTTAAAAAATGAGAATGAACTATTAAAAAAAGAAAATGAAGAATTAAAGGCAAAGCTGAAATAAAAATAAAAGTTGTAAGTGAAAACTTACAACTATTTTATTATTCTAAATCAATTAGATCATTATTAAATAAATCGCAATTCAAAAAATCAATGACAGACATATCAAAACCTTTGGCAAGCATAATAACTGTTTTTAGTGTAACATTTTTGTTTCGTTCATTCATTATACACATCATTGTTCCATGCTGTATTCCAGATTTTTGTTCCAGCCTATAAAGTGTCATATTATTTTTAGCCAACAATTCACTCACTCTAAGCCCAACTGCTTTACAAACGTTCATTTTTTGCTCCAAATTCATCTCAACAATTTGTTGATTTTACCCTTTAAGTTTAACAAATATACAAATTTCATTTACGTAGTTAAAACTACATAAATTGTTTGTGAATACATACAATTTGTGGTAAAATATCTACGATAGGTAGATTAAATATTGATTATTATTTTAATCTCTAATTCGGCTTAACCATAAGTAGGTTTACTATTGTGTTGGATTAAGTATAAAATCATTAATAGGGAAGGAGGATTTATGTTATTCAAAAAGAAACATAAGATAGGAGATGCTATCTCAAAATTAAGGAAAGAAAAGGGGTGGACTCAAAACGAACTCGCTGAAAAATTGCAAGTCAGTGATAAGGCAGTTTCAAAATGGGAATCAAATAAAGGAGATCCAAGTATTGAGTTTTTACCAGTTTTGGCAGAATTATTCGGAGTAACATTAGACTATTTAATGACAGGAAAAGAAGCAGAAGAAAAAGTTGTTACAATGAGTAAATTGGAATTGTGTGCCAAAAAAGATGATGTTAATCTATATGAAAAATTAGGATTATCTATTGATTATAAAGATGAAAATGGGAAAACCATTCTTGATTATGTTTTTGAATATGAGAGTAAAAAAATTTTTTTAAAAATATCTAAAAATTTTGAGTATGGAATGAGAGCCCATAAAAATGACATTACATTTTTAGAAAGATTTTATTACATGAGATTGCTTTGTAACGATACATCTATGTTGAGAGATTTTGTTAGATTAGAATATAAGGATTCAACAATTGATAATCATTTGGATAGTTATAAAGATTATATCGGATATAATGGCTCAAGGTATGCGCCAATAAGAAGACAAATTGTCTCAGATAGGATTATTGATTTGTTAATTTATGGAAAGAATACTGATAAAAATATTAGAAATGCAATGTTATCTCTTAATGAAGATGATAATGCAAAATTTTATTCGCCTGCATTGTTTTATTCGTATATTGTATTGTATGTTTTAAAACAAAAAGATTGGAAACTTGCGAAACAACTTATTGAAAATGCACGCTCTTATGATATTAAAAATTCAGAAAGGAAATATGTTTCTGGGTCATATATTGGACATGTTGAATACCCTAAACAAGTATTTGATATACTTTTGGACAATATGCAGTTTGAATTGCTTACACTTGTTAATGAAACAAATATGAGAAATAAAGAAAAATATTACTATAGTTCACTTCATAAAGTATATGTTATAGAAGATTTAAGTTATCAAATTGAATCTAGTAAGGTGCGTCATGATGAAAAAATTTCACCAAAAGAGAAAAGTTTAAAATTAGCGATACACGATGGCATAGTTTCATTGGATGAATTAATTGCAATAAATGATTTTGACTTATATGAAAAGACAATAAAAAATTATCCAATAAGTATTTATGAAAAAGGTTATGAGTTGATAGATAAAAAAGACTACAAAGGATTGTTTGCTTTTATAAATAAAATTGGAGGATTTGAAACGGTTATTAATGATTTAAAGAACAAGAATATTGACAAATTACAAAAAGATTATAAAGGTAGTTTAGGATATCTCAAATCCTCCGATGAGTTAAATAACAAATATTTAAAGAAATATATTTATGATAATCATCGTGGCATGTTTTCTTCTTCATTTATAAATAAAAATTTGGGGATAGATACTTCAGCGTCAAGAGAAAATTTTTATAAGGCAAAAAATTACATAGTTTTGGAAAGTGTTCTAAACAACGATGTGAGATTTATTGAGAAAGCTTGCAAAACAGCTACACAACAAGAACTTGATGATGCCTTAACCCAAATACAACCCAATAATTTTAAAGGTATAGATATTTTGTTGAACTATGGTGCAAAGGTACATAAAAAATGGGTTGATAGTGATGGTGATAGAAGAGATGAAATTGATGAAATAGGAACGGAAGTGTTAAAACAAAATATTAAAGATATTTTAAGGAGAAAGTAAATGACTGATGAACAAAAGTTGATGTTGGGGAATGATTATGGATTTGCAATTTTTCCATATCATTTTAAGGAAGCTATAACTAATCATTGTAATTATGATTATAAAAAAGAAAAAATTGACAATGTCCTTGTCGCAGACTTAGGAAATTTGGGAAAATTTTGGAAATTTATTGATGGGGTTTCATATTTAAGTCTTAATAATGATAAAATTGTTATTAAACAAAATCAAAATGAAAATTTTGGTTGTCTTGTCCCATTGCTAAATGGAGTTGAAAAAGTTATTGTGTATTTTAATGATGGTCAAAAGGAGTTTGAAACACATAAATCAATTTTTAAGAATGTTGATGTTTGTACTATAGATTTTGACTTTAAAAATATAATCAAAAAACTTGAAATTCACTTCAACTATGAAATGGTTGATCCATTAATTATTGAGATTCAGACTGAATTATTTCAAGCTCCAATAGTTGATGAACGTATAGAACTTTTACAAAAATTAAATGTGAAACATGATTGTGGACTAAATTTGATAACAATAAAGTTTTCAAATGCTAACGATAATGTCGCATATACAAAAATTTCTTTATTTGATAATAATAAACAATTAATGGGAATTTTTAAAGTCGATGAAGGAATGTTTTACAAGTCTATAACAGACTTGGCTTTTGGTAGATATTTTTATAAAGTTCAACAATTTGATGAATTCGCAAATTTAATTGTCGAAACTGATTATATAGAATTTGCATTACGTGTACCATATTATGGAAAATCACAGGTATGCCACTAAAAGGAGAATGTTTTGAATTATTTATATTTTGATATTGAATGCTGCGATGGCTATCATATGTGTTCATTTGGATATGTTATCACTGATGAGAATTTTAATGTATTAGATAAAAAAGATATAGTAATAAATCCACAGCATGAGTTTAAACTTGGATGTGATAAATTTAACCCAAGGATTAGTTTAGCTTATTTAGAAAGCACATTTCAAAAACAAAAGTCATTTAAATATTTTTATAACGAGATTAAAGACTTATTAACTCGCCCAAATCAAATATTATTAGGTCATAGTATAACTGCAGATATGCAATATTTAAAAATTGCTTGCGAGAGATACAAGCTTCCAATTCTTAATTTAGAAGCGTATGATACACAAAACTTTTATTATCAATGGAATAAAAAATATAAAACAAGAAGCCTTGATAATATAGTAAAAGATTTAGAAATAGATATTTCAAATTTGCAAGAACATAAAAGTTGTGATGATGCAGAAATTTCAATGTTGGTTACAAAAGTAATATGTGAAAAATTGAATGTTTCAATAAATGAATTATTGGAATTATGTGATAAAAGTAAAAGAGATGGGACAAAAAATGGGTATAGTGAAAAATCTTTAAAAAGGAAATTTTCAAAGCAATTAAAGAACATCGCTGAAAATTATCCAGATAGATTTTCATGGGAATCAATTTGTATTTCAGATACTATAAAAGAAACTGATTATAAATTAAGAATTGCACTTATAAAAGAAATATTTAAAAAAGGCTATAATTACACGTGTAAGGCTTCTGAATGTAACTATTTTGTTCATAGTAATGATTATGGAGAAAGAGACTTATCCTGCGATTATCACATTGAAGAACACCACAAAGATATTAAAAAAATTACTATTGAAGATTTATCAAATATGTTAGGTATAGAAATAACTAGCAACGGTGAATATCTTGGTGAAGATTCAAATAATAACACAACATTCAGTTATGCATTTCGAGAAAGTTTGGCAAAGAAAAATATGACATATGAAGAATATAATAATAAATTAGGTATATAACGCCTATTCCACCAAGATAAACTTGGTGGGATTTTTGTCGTAACATAATTGTTAAAACATTTTCTTTTTATTGGGTTTTGTGATATATTTATTCGTAAGAGAGGTTATATGGAAGAACAAAAATTAAGATTACTTGAAGGTATGGATTCATATTTACCGCATGTTGATGGTGTAATTAATTGTATGAATAACTATTGCCTTAATGCTTACAAAAAGATTGATGTTTTGGCTATTGCACCAAGATATAAAAAATATGTGGACAAAAGCCCTTATGAAATAAAAAGATGTAAAAGTTTTTATTTCCCTGTGCTTGATATTCAATATGGACAAGCAACAAAAGATAAAAAGTTTTACAAAGAAATAATGTCAAGAGATTTTGATATTGTGCATTGTAATTCTCCTTTTAATATGGCAAAGTTTATGTTAAAAGTTGCAAAAGCAAAAAATATTCCTGCAGTAATTACATTCCATTCTAATATGCGTCCAATATTTAGGTCGGTTGTAAAATCAGAACTTATTGCAGAACAAATGGTTAAAAGTTTGGGAAAAACTTACAATCAATATGATGAAGTATTTGTATGCTCTCCACTTGTTGCAGAACAATGCAGGTCATTTGGCTATACTGGAAAAATCTCATATTTGCCATTTGGGACAAATATACCTAAATGTGAAGATAAAACAGAATACATAAAACAAGCGAACAAAGAGCTAAATTTGAGTGAAGACGATTTGGTATTCTTGTATGTTGGAAGAATTGAAAAATTAAAAAGAGTTGACTTTATATTAAAAAGTCTAAAAATCTTAAAAGATGAAGGAATAAAGTTCAAATTTTTTGCAGTTGGGAAAGGTTCTGATATGGACAAGTTGCAAAAGTTGAAAAAGAAACTTGGCTTTACCGATGAAGAAGTTACATTCACTGGTTTTGTAGATTCAAAAATGTTTCCACTTTTGTATTCAAGAGCAAACTTATTTTTGTTCCCATCTCTTTATGATAACTTTGGATTGGTCAAAGTTGAAGCTGCTGCATTTGATACTCCGGGGGTATTTATTGAAGGCTCTTGTGCTGGTTATGGTGTTACTGACGGTGTTAATGGATTTTTGTCAAAAGACACAGTTGAAGATTTTGCCGGCAAGATAAAGCAAGCAATAGCCGACAAAGAAAAATTGAAAGAAATTGGCAAAAATGCAGGAAAAGATTTGTACATATCTTGGGAAGAATGTACCAACCAATTTATTGAAAGATTAAAAGAAGTTGTTAGGAGATATAAAGATGAAAATAAGAAGTAGAGCCCCACTTAGAATTGGACTTGCTGGCGGTGGAACCGATTTATTAAGTTATAGCAGTATATATGGTGGTGCAGTTTTTAATGCAACTATAAGTATGTATGCCTACTGTTCAATTATACCAACAAACGATAACCGAATAAAGATTGTTGCATATGATAACAACAACACATTAGATACGGAAAGTGTTGACCATTTTGATATTGTTGATGACAATTTAATTTTGCATAAAGGTGTTTATAACAGAATTGTAAAAGACTATAATGGTGGCAAACCACTTTCATTTATTATGAGCACATCAAATGATGCACCTGTTGGTTCTGGACTTGGAACGTCATCAACAATGGTTGTTGCCATTTTGGAAGCATTTAACAAATGGCTTGGACTTGGACTTTCTGATTACAAAAAGGCTGAACTTGCTTATAGTATAGAAAGAGAGGACCTAAAACTTAGCGGTGGAAAACAAGACCAATATAGTGCAGTTTTTGGTGGCTTTAATCTTATGGAATTTAAAAAAGATGGAAAAACTATTGTAAATCCACTAAGAATTGACAAACAAATAATAAATGAGCTGGAATGTTCACTCCTACTTTATTACAATGGAAGAAGCAGAAGTTCGGCAAAAATTATTGATGAACAAATAAAAAACACAAAAAATAAAAATGAAAAGACTGTTGATGCAATGCATATCCTAAAACAATGTGCTTATGATATGAAAGATAGCATTTTGGTTGGAGATATAGAAAACTTTGCTCAAATTTTGAGAGAAACTTGGGAGAATAAGAAAAAGACATCATCAATCATTTCAAATAAAGATTTGGAAACTGTAATTAATTTTGCCATGGCAAATGGTGCAGAAGCGGTTAAAGTTTCTGGTGCCGGTGGTGGTGGGTTCTTGATGTTGTACACAAACCCAATGAACAGACAACAACTTATGGACGCAATGAAAAAAATGGACGGGGTATTGTATCCTGTAAAATTTTCAAAGTCAGGTGTTGATAGTTGGATAATTGATTAAGGAGAATATATGCAAGCACTTATTCTTGCTGGTGGCAAGGGAACAAGACTTAGTGAACTAACAAAAAATGAAATACCAAAACCAATGGTAAAAATGTTGGGAAAACCGTTACTTGAATATGCCATAGATAGATTAAAAGAAAATGGGATAACTGACATTTTTATTAGTGTTGGACATTTGCATGAGAAAATCGAAGAATACTTTGGGAATGGTAAAAAATTTGGTGTTAATATCAAATATTTGTGTGAAAATGAACCTTTGGGTTCAGGCGGGGCACTGTATTTTTTGAAAGGAAAAGTTGATTCTGATTTTGTCATTTGTTCTGCCGATGCAATTTTTGATATTGATATACAACGAATGTACGATTTTCACAAGTCAAAGAATGCACTAATAACATTGTTTGCACACCCAAATTTGCACCCATATGATAGTGACTTGATTATAACTGACAAAAATGATTGTGTAAAAGAGATAAACTTAAAAAACACAAAAAGAGATTTCTATTATAAAAACTTGGTAAATGCTGGATTTTTTATTGTAAATCCAAAAGCACTTGAGTACTTTACTGAATTGAAAAAAATTAATTTGGAGCACGATTTTGTAAATCATTATGTTCCACAAAATTGTGTTTTTGCTTATAAGTCGAGTGAATACATAAAAGATGTTGGAACGGTTGAAAGATTTAATTTAACATCAAAAGATGTACAAAACAACATTGTTTCGCACAAAAATTTAAAATTTAAACAAAAAGCAATATTCTTGGATAGAGATGGCACAATTAATATTTACAAAGGTTTTATAAATAATCATAAAGATATTGAATTGTTGCCAACAGTTGTTGATGCAATAAAAAAGATCAATGAAAGTGGATATCTTGCAATAATTGTGTCAAATCAGCCGGTTATTGCTCGTGGCGAGGCAAGCAGAGAAGAAGTCGATGAATGTTTTAAAAAGATAGAAACTTTGCTTGGCGAAAGTGGTGCATACATTGACGGAATTTATTATTGTCCGCATCATCCACATAGTGGATTTGTTGGTGAAGTTAAAGAATTAAAAATAGATTGTGAATGCCGAAAACCAAAAATTGGTTTAATTAAAAAAGCACAAGAAGATTTTAATTTGGAACTAGATTCTTGTTATATAATTGGCGATACAAGCGTTGATATTGAAACCGGTAAAAATGCAGGTATAAAAACAATACTTGTAAAGACTGGAAAAAATGAAGAAAAAGTGGTGGAAAGTGATTTTGTTGCAAACAATTTGCTTGATGCTGTAAATTTTGTATTAGGAGATAAAAAATGAAACAAAGAACATTAGACATAAAAAAAGATTTTTTTGAAAGACACAATGACTTGATATATTTGGATAAACAAATAACAAAAGCAATTGAGTTGATTGTTGGCTTGAAAAAAGAAAACAAAATTCTTTTGTGTGGAAATGGAGGAAGTGCTGCCGATTGCGAACATATTGCGGGCGAACTTTTAAAGTCATTTGAATTAAAAAGAAAATTGTCTGAAAAAATGTACAAAAAATTAAATGATGTATATGGCGATGAAGGAACTTTTATTGCTGACAATTTGCAACAAGCAGTAAAGGCAATACCATTAACATCATTTTGTGCGTATAACACTGCATTCTTGAATGATTGCAATGAAAAAATGATGTTTGCTCAACTTGTTAATGCATTAGGAATCAAAGATGATATATTGATTTCAATTTCAACAAGTGGAAATTCAAAAAATGTTGTTTACGCAAGTATGCTTGCAAAAACTATGGGAATAAAGGTCATTGCTCTCACTGGTGAAACTGGTGGAAAACTTAAAGATATTGCTGATATAACAATCAATGTTCCATCAAAAAGAGTTTATAGAATACAAGAATATCATTTGCCAATATACCATTTGATTTGCCTTTGTGTTGAAAGCGAATTATTTGAAGAATAAATGTAAAATACCAAGAATTACTTGGTATTTTTTTATTTGATTTTTTATATAAATATGATATAATAAAAATATGATAGATAAAAAAGTTACAAGATATTTATGTTTTTCATTATTATTCACAGCATTTTTGCCTGTGGGAGTTTTTTTGATTATATTTGGTGCAACAAAAAGTTCAATACTTTTGACAATTGGAATCATCCTTGCAGTTCTTGGATTTTATGGTTGCCCTATGCTTTGGGTAAAATATGGCGAGATGAAAACATATCAAAACGCATGCAATCAAATAACAAGAAACAACATTCAAACCATTGAAGAATTGGCAACAATCAATAACCAAAAACCAGAAGATGCATTAAAAGCAGTTCAATATCTTATTGCACAAGGATATTTGCTTGGTTATGAAATTGTTGATGGAAAATATATTGTTCCAAAAGATAAAAAAGTTTTGTCAAAAAATGAATTGTTAGAAAAAGAAGGTTATGTAAAAACTGGCGTTTGCTTGGGTTGTGGTGCTCCAATCGAAATGATTGGGGATGCAAAACCAAAATGTCCATATTGTGGAAGAAGATACGACCAAAAACAATAATAGTTTACTTTCATATAAGGGGGAATATATGGAGGCACCAAAAATAGAAAAAGTTGAAGCAAATATTGGAGAAGAAATTGAAAAAAATAGTTTTACTCCTTATATGCAAAAACAAGTAAAAAAATTAAGGAAAAAAGGACTTGAATACGGAGTTAGTGTGCCATATCTAAATTATGAATTAGATAAGCCAGAAAAACAACGAAAAATATTTAATGTCATTGCAATAATGTTCTTTGTTTTGGCAATAGCAATGGTTATTGGTACAGTTGTGATGTATTTTTACACTCATATATTCAGTGCTATATTTGAAATTGCAAATAAATCAAACAATTTAACGAGTTATGACGCTTTGCAAAATTCATTGGGATTGTCCGGATTTGTTGGTATTGCAAGTTGGGCATTAGTATTAATTCTTGTAGTTATTTCAGTACTACCTATTCCTATTATTATTGTAACGATTAGTTTTGCAAGAAAAAATTTAAGTTTTGCAAAAATGTCAAGACAGGAAATGGCAAAAGGTTTTGAAATAAAAAATTTTATTATTTTTTTAATTTTTAGCACGATTTTTACACTCGTTCTTGCAATTATATTATTGTGCCAAGGTATGGCGAGTGGGTTCTTTGGAATTTGCAGTGTTGTATCTCTATTTTTACTTTCTGGAATATGTGCTTTCCTTTCAATAATTATAATTAAAGAAAAGAATAAGGACGCTCAGTGGTTTAATACGCTTCCAATCGAAAGGCAACAAGATTTCTTGAATTTTAATAAAAGTTTAAATTTGGTAAAAAGTAAGAAAAATCAATCAAGAAGAATTTAAAAGGAAAAAATATGGCAAATAATAAAGGAATTTTTAGTTTAATATTCAAAATTTTTGATAAGTTTGTGGACATAAGAGTTGCGTATAATGATATTAAGTCTAACCCAGAAGCAAAAAAGACAAGCACTGTTCTAGCAAAAAGATCAATTTTATATTCTATAATCGGTGCAGTCGTTTTTGCAATTAGTTTTGCTCTTATTTTTTGGGGATTTAGTTTGGTGAATAATGCATCAGTGTTTTTTGGCATCGTGCTAATTATTTTAGGAATATCAATGATATTTTATCCACTAGCGTGCTATATATTGTCATTAAATTTAGTAATAAAACAATTATTACTTAATAAAAAGCCACTTGGATTTGTAGCACTTTCGATATTTTTACTAATGATAGCACTAATAGTTGTTGGAGTAATTTTAGCATTTACATACTTAGGCTAAAATAGACAGTCACTTTATATACAAAATTTGTTGTATGTAAAGTGATTTTTTTGTAGCATTATTGACAAAAGTTGGTTCATAATATATATTAAAATAAAGGGAAAATATGAAGAGGTTTGATATAAACTTATTTAAAAATTGTATTGATGTTAATGCAAAAGATATTGAGCAAGGTGACATTGAAATGTCTGGTATTGAAGAAAAAATTTGGTTAACAAAAAACAACAAAAAGTATTTGTATAAAATTGACGATGAAAAGGTTTTGGGGTTCTATGAACTTATTGTAAGTTACTTATGTCACAAAATTGGTGTTGATTGCGTAAATGCATATCCGGCAATTGATAATAATAACAAGCAAACCGGAGTTGTTATTGAATCATATTTGACTGATAAGCATGAAACTCAAATTTCACTTGCAAAGTTGGTCGAAAAATATAGTGATTACTTTGTTCAAGTTGATGGAAGCAGGCTTGGTTATAGTGTTGAAGAAATTGAAGAGATTGTTCAAAAATTACAAATCTTGGGATTTGAAGTTGAAAATAACCTTATTGAAAATTTGAAAGAAACTTGCCTTGTTGATTATTTGCTTTTTCAATACGATAGACATTTTGGAAATATAGAATTTTTGTTTTCAAAAGAAAATGGTAAAGATTGTATAAGGCTTGCACCAATGTTTGATAATGGACGGTGTCTTAATTATGATTGCGTAACTTTTGAAGATATAAGATGTTTGATGGGAAATAGCGAAGTTTGTTTGTCAATGACAAATAGACAAAGTTCGGATATAGATAAAGTCCTAAATTCAAAAAATATTGTATATTTTATATGCAAAGAAATTCAAAACAATAAACAGCTAAATGAAATTTGCTCAAAACTCTTGACTATTGATTTTGATAAGCTTGTTGATGAAATTGTAAGTATTTATCCAAAGAAGATTAAACAAAACAAAATTGATATAATCAAAAAAACATATGAAATTAGACTAAATTTAATAAAAAAATATCTAAAAATCGCGAAATTAAGCAATGATGAAGCATTTTTATATAAAAGTGTGAAAAATATTAGGGTAAAAGTTCCAAAAGATTTGGGAAGAGAAAATTTTACGATTTTGTCGCCAAATGCCTATGACCAAAGTATAATATCACTAAAAAATCGAAATCGAATTGTTATTGATATGGATGAACAAAAAGATGATGATATAAAGGAGCTTATATGGTAGAACTCTATTTTAAGGATAAAAAACTTGGAACACTTGACTATGATGGTATAAATTACATTTATAACAGTTGTATTGAAAGTGAAAGTTATGCAAATGAAACATACTTTTTGGATATCACTGATTATGACTTGTTTGATAGTAAAGTAAAAACATCCCAAAAATTGTTTAAATTTTTTGAAAAATTCGTAAATCAAGTAAAAAAACGTAAAGATTTGTTAAAAATGTTGCAAATAACAAATAATGATACCGATTTTGATATAATAACAAAATTGGGAAAAACAAAGCAAAATAATGAAAAATTTTATTTAAAGAATGTATAGGTGATTATGGAAAAAATGACTTTTGAAAACAAAAATCAAACTATAACTTATTATGAATGGAATGATGTTCAAAATCCAAAAGGGGTAATTCAAATTGCACATGGAATGGTTGAATATGCACAAAGATATGACAAAATTGCCCAATTATTTAACCAAAATGGATATATTGTTGTTGCTGATGACCATAGAGGTCATGGAAATACAAATCCTGAAAGTTTGGGATATTGCGATGGAGAAATGTTTTTTGACACCATTCTGGATATGAAAAAATTACTAGATATAACAAAAGAAAAGTATCCAAATTTACCATATATATTGTTTGGTTTTAGTTATGGCTCGTTTTTGACTCAATATTTTATTGGAAAGTATGGTAATTGTCTTGATGTAGTTATTATTGGGGGAAGCAGTAAAAATTCAAGAATATCAACAAAATTTGGTCAATTTGTTGCAAAAATTGGTTGTATATTCAAGGGAAAACAAAAACCAGCAAAGTTAATCAAAAAACTTACATTCAACGTTTATGATCGCAAGTTTGATGACAGGTGCTTTCTGTCAACAAACAAAGAGAATAATGAAAGATATTTTAATGACCCATATTGTTCATTTGTATGCAGTTATAACTTTTACTACAATTTCTTTAAAGGACTAAACAAACTCTATACAAAAAATTACAAAAACTCTCTTTCAAAAAAATCTCGCTATGCTAATTATCTCGGGCGAAGATGATCCAGTTGGAAATATGAGCAAGGGGACAAAAAAATTGTTTAACTATTACCAAAAGGTTGGTTGCAAGAATGTTCAACTGAAATTGTATAAAGATAGTAGGCATGAGTTCCTAAACGAAGACAATAACAGGGCTTATAACATCTTGGACTTTGTTAATAAGAATGTAAATGGTTGAATTACTATTCAATTATTGCATTAAAATATATAGAGCACATAATTTAATTATTGTTTGACATCATTGGGCATATTTGTTATACTCAATGAGAATTTGCTAATGTAGCACAGCGGTAGTGCACTCGCTTGGTAAGCGAGAGGTCACGGGTCCGATTCCCGTCATTAGCTCCATAAAAAACCTTGGGAAAACCAAGGTTTTTTGTTTAAAGGAGTACAAATGGCAAAATTATATTTTAAATATGGAACAATGGGTAGTTCAAAAACTGCATCAGCACTTATGTGCAAATTCAATTATGAAGAACGTGGGTTTAGAGTTCTTTTGATAAAATCTTGCATAGATAAGCGTGATGTCCAAAATGGCGAGATTGTTGTAAAAAGCAGAATTGGGCTTTGGGCAAAGTGCTATACCTTTATGGGCGACCAAAACTTATTTGAATTTGTAAAAGATAAGGACTATCTTAATAATCGAGATGTTGTTATTGTTGATGAAGCACAATTTTTAACAAAAGAACAAGTAGAACAGTTAAAAGAAGTGTCAGAGTTTGTTCCAGTGCTTTGCTATGGACTTTTGACAAACTTTAAAACCGAACTATTTGAAGGCTCTAAAAGACTTGTTGAAATTGCTGATTCTTTGCATGAGATAAAATCTGTTTGTCGATGTGGTAAAAAGGCAAATGTCAATGCAAGATTTGCCAACGGGAAAATTTCGGTCGATGGTGATGAAATTTTGCTCGGTGGGGATTCAAGTTATGAAGCAGTTTGCTTTTCTTGTTATGAAAAACTGTTAAAACAAGCAAAAAATGATCAAAAAACATTAAATTAGGAGAAAAAACAATGAATTTGTATGTTATGCGTCATGGAAGAACAAATTGGAATGAAAAGGGAATAATCCAAGGTCGAAGAAATAATATGTTAAGCAAAACAGGTAAGGAGCAAGTTGAAAAAACTGCCTTAAAGTGTAAAGATATCAAATTTAATGTCATTATTTGCTCGCCAATAAAACGAACTATGCAAACGGCAAACATTATGAACAAATATCATAATGTAAAAATTATCAAAGATGCAGATATAATTGAAGTTGACCAAGGCGATTTTTCGGGAAGACCAAATAGTTCGCTAACCGAAGAAGAAAAAATAAAGAAGCATGAAAGGTCAAAAGAATATCATTTGGAAAGCTATGATGATGTTTTTGAAAGAGATAAAAAGTTTTTGAGAACATTAAGGCAAAAATATCCTTACGAAAATATTTTGGTTGTAACGCACAATTGCAATGCGGGTTATATTGATTACATAATAAAGCATGGTTTTGTTGATAAGTATATCTATGATGATCTTGCATTGTTTGATAATGCCGAAATAAGAAAATACACATATTAAAGTTGACATAATTGTTAACTTTTTTATTTGTGAAAATGTCTTTTTATAAAAATCACTTTTCTATTTTTTTTATATGTGATAAAATCAATTTGTGGAATTTTTAGATTGTTATAGCAATAATGATGTTTACAAAAGTATTATGCAAGAAAAGAAGCTGGGAAGGCTTGTTTCTGGCTATCTTTTTTATGGCAATGACAGTGAGTCAAATTGGCAATTCATACACAATGTTGCAAGGTTTGTAATGTGTGATAAAAATGGTTGCAAAACTTGTCCTGACTGCATAAAGGTTGTGGAAGGAACACATCCTGACATTGTGGAATTCCCAAAAGGGAAAAGTTTGTCGGTTGAAGATTCAAAACAAATAACATTGGAAGCAATAAAAAAACCAATGATTGCAAACAAAAAAATTATTGTAATAAATGACATAGATAATTCAAGTGAGGAAGCTCAAAACAAACTTTTAAAAACTTTGGAAGAGCCACCACAAAATGTTATATTTTTGGTCTCAACAACAAATCTTAACAAAGTTTTGCCAACGGTTATTTCAAGACTTGTAAAAAAACAGGTTGAACCACTAAAAAAAGAAGAGATAGAAAAGTTATTTGAAAAAAATAGACTTAACGACCATTTTACATTGGCAATGGAACTTGGTGGGGGATATATTGGAAAAACAAGAAATATTTTGCAAAATGACAACTTTTTAAAAATTTACACCTTGTGCCAAAATATTGTCTGCAGCTTAAAAAGCACTGCGGGTATTATTGATTATTTACCACAAAAGATGGATAAAGACACTTTTAACATAATACTTGAAAACTTATCAAATATGTATCGTGATGTTCTTATGTTAAAACTTGGGCGAAGAGAACTTGTTTTAAACACAAATTTGGTGGCAAAATTTGAGCAAGTGAAAGATGAATATTCAATTCTTGCTCTGCAAAACATTATTTATAACATTGATGATGCAAACAAAAGACAATTTTCTAATGTTGCAATGGGACTTGTTTTGCAAACATTACTTATAAAAAACTTGGAGGTTAAATACTTATGCAAATAGCAAAGGTTGAAATTAGATATGAAGATGATGGCAAAACCTACACCTTTTCGCCAAATGGTGTTGATTTAAAAATAAATGATGCAGTTGTTGTTGACACTGTTAGGGGAAGTGAACTTGGTTATGTTTGCAGTGAGATAACATATGTTGACGAATCGGAATTAAAAGACAAACTGAAAAATGTTTTGAGATTGGCAACAAACAAAGATATTGCACAAAAAAAAGAAAACTTGGAAAAACAAAAGGAAATAAAATCAAAAACTGAAGAATTGGCAGAAAAACTTAAACTTGATATGAAAGTTGTTTCTGCTGAACTTAACTTGGAACGAAGCAAAGTTATAATAAACTTTACAAGTGATGATAGGGTTGACTTTAGGGAACTTGTGAAAGAACTTGCAAGTTGTTTTAAAATTAGAATTGAATTAAGACAAATCGGTTCAAGAAATGAAACTCAATTGCTTGGTGGAATTGGACCTTGTGGCAGACAAGTTTGCTGTAATTTATTTTTGAAAGATTTTGAACATTCAACAATAAAAATGGCAAAAAATCAAGGATTAAGTTTAAACCCAGCAAACATAAGCGGGCTTTGTGGACGTCTTATGTGTTGCTTGTCCTATGAAAATGAGGGGTATGTGGAACTTTTAAAGCAAATGCCAAAAGTTAATTCTTTTGTTGAAACACCAGACGGAAAAGGGCAAGTTGTTTATAACAATTTGCTTAAAAAGAAAGTTCAGGTAAAATTTGTTAAAGGCGACACAACAGAACTTAAAGAATATGAAATAGGGCAAATTAAGTTTGAGAAAAATGACAAATAATTTAAGGCTTGATGACCTAAATTTGGACGGGTTAAAATTATATCAATATGTAGATGGCTATGCTTTTACAAGTGATAGTGTTATTTTGGCAAATTTTATAAAAACAACTCACAAAGATGTTTGTGTGGAAATTGGTTCTGGCAGTGGTATTATTTCGGTGCTTGTTAATTACAAATGCAAACCACAAAAAATTGTTTGTTTTGAAATGCAAGAAAAGTATGCAAATCTTACAAAATTAAATTTTGAATTTAACAAAATGAACAATGTTGACATTATTTGTGATAAGGTGCAAAATTATAAAAACCATATTGAAAAGCCGGTTGATGTTGTGTTTTGTAACCCACCATACTATAAAAATAATGTGTGCAAAAAAAGTGAAAAAGAAGAAATTGCAATTGCAAAGCATGAACAATATCTTACTTTGGAAGAACTTATCTATTGTGCAAGTAAAATGCTGAAGTTTGGTGGAAAATTCTATTTTGTTTATCCAGCACAAAGGCTTGATGAAATATTTGTTTTGCTTGCCAAATACAATTTAACACCAAAGCGAATGTTTTTTGCACAACCAACAATAAATAAAGATGCAAACACTGTTTATATAGAGTGTCATAAGGGTGGAAAGTGTGGAGTAAAAATTTTGCCAACACTTGTAACAAACAACCTTGATGGCGACTATGTTATAACCATTCAAAAGCTATATAGGGATAGTTAGGAGAAATTATGATATATTTTGTTGCAACGCCAATTGGAAATTTGAAAGATATAACAATAAGGGCACTTGACGTTTTGAAAGAAGTTGATGTTATTGCGTGTGAAGACACACGAAATTCTTTAAAACTGCTAAACCATTACGAAATATCAAAAAAACTGATTGCTTATCACAAATTTAATGAAAAGTCTAGTGCTGATGGAATAATTGCACTTGCAAAACAAAATAAAAACATTGCAGTTATAAGTGATGCTGGTATGCCTGTTATCTCTGACCCTGGGCAAATACTCATTGACAAACTTATTGAAAATAAGATTGAGTATACTGTTGTTCCAGGAGCATCGGCAAGTTTGTCTGCATTACTACTTTCTGGTATGGATAGTTCGAGTTTTACATTTGTTGGCTTTTTGCAAGAGCAAAACAAACAACGAAAAATGCAAATAGATAAATATAAAAATTATGAAACAACTTTAATTTTTTATGTTTCGCCATATAATGTGAAAAAAGATATTGAATTTTTATATCAAAATCTTGGAGAAAGAAAAGCCTGTCTTGTGAATGAAATTACAAAAATTCATGAAAAGGTTATTCACTTTACTTTGGGCGAATTTGAAGATATTGAACCAAAAGGTGAATATGTTTTGATTGTGGAAGGGAACAAAGAACCACAAGAACAAAAAGAAGAAATTTCTATTGAAGATGAACTTTTGCAATATATAAACCAAGGACTAAGTAAAAATGATGCAATAAAAACAGTTGCAAAAAATAGAAAGTTGGCAAAAAATGAAGTTTATCAAATTGCATTAACTTTGAATATTTAGATTATTTTACAAAAAAGACAAGAAAGTATTGCACTAAGCAAGTTGCCCAAAAGGGCAACCAAAATTGCTGGTGTGATATTTTTTATTTTACTGCAAGCAAAGTACACGCTGGAAACATAAAAAATTGTTTCGCTACTTCCCATAATAGAACATGCACATCTTGATATGTAACTGTCAACACCATAAGTTTTTATAATGTCAGAAAGCAGTGAAAGACTGCCACTGCCAGTAAATGGTCTAAGCAAAACCAACTCACAAACTTCAGTTGGAATACCCAAAAAATTGAATAATGGGGAAAGTATTTTTACAATGAGCATAGCAAGACCTGACAAACGAAACAGCATTACACAAATCATAATTGATGCGATATAGGGAAATATTGAAAGCACCAAATCAAAAGATTTTTTTGCACCACAAGTAAAACAGTTGTAAACATTAACTTTTTTTATCGTTGCATAAATAATTAGTGACAAAATTAAAATTGGAATAATATATACACTCATTTTTTCTTTTCCTTGATTTTATAAACAAAATGCATAAACACAACACAAATAATTGTTGGAATTATTGTGGAAAGGAATGTTGGCAAAATAATGTCACTTGGGTTTGATGACTGAAGATTCGCCCTAAGGCCTATTATGGTTGTGGGGAACAATTGTAGCCCCATTGCATTTATAACAAGTAACATAAGCATTGCAAATCTTGTTTTTGGTAAATCCTTGTCCATAAGGCGAATTGCCTCAATCCCACTTGGCGTACTTGCGTTTCCAAGCCCAAGCAGATTACAAGACAAATTCATTGCAACATATTTTATTTGGTTTTTGTCTGTAAGTTTAAAAATCTTTTTAATAGGTTTATAGAGCACATTTGCCAACTTTTCCCCAAGCCCACATTTGTCAACAATTTCAAGTATCGCAAGCCAAACTGCGTAAATTGCCAGCAAGTCAATGCACAGCGAAACACAACTTTTGCTTGTGTCTATCATTGCAGAGATTATTAAGTTTGGCGAAACGATAATAAGAGTAAACAAACTTAATATCATCAAACTTGTCCAAATTATATTCATATAAAAATATATGTCAAAAAGGTTTAAGGTATGCGAAAACTTGACTTATACAAGAAGTATAAGGTATAATTTTTGTTGGAGAAAAATATGTTAATAGACACACATTGCCACCTTAACGATGAACAATTAGAAAATGATACAAGAGACATAATAGAAAGGGCAAAAGAGCATAATGTAAAAAAATTAGTTTGTGTTGGTGCAAGTCTTTCAAGCAGTAAAAAGGCCGTTGAAATTGCAAACAAATATGACAATGTTTTTGCAGTTATTGGCGTTCATCCTGACGATGCAAACACATTTGATGACGAGATTTTGGATAAGTTAAGGCAACTTGCAAAGAACAATAAAAAGGTTGTTGCTGTCGGCGAAATTGGTCTTGACTATCATTTTGTGCAAGATAACAAAGACGCACAAAAGCGATGTTTTGAAAGGCAAATTGAACTCGCAAACGAACTTGATCTGCCAATTGTAATTCACACTCGTGATGCAATGGGGGACACTTTGGATATTGTAAGAAAATATAAAGATAAAATAAAAAAGGGTGGAATATTCCATTGTTTTCATGGCTCAAAAGAAGTGCTTTGTGAGATAAATAAAATGGGCTTCTATGTTTCTTATGGTGGAGCAATAACTTTTAACAATGCAAACAGTTTAAGGGAAATTGTAAAACAAACGCCATTAGATAAAATATTAACAGAAACCGATTGTCCATATATGGCACCTGTTCCACTTCGTGGCACAATAAATGAACCAAAAAATATTGATTTAATTTTTGAAAAAATGTGCGAAATAAAAAATATTTCAAAAAATGAATTGGAAAAAATAATAGAAAATAATACAAAAAAAATATTTAATATTTAATTGGAGAACAGATGGAATTAAATGATTTTAAATTTAATAAAAAATTCGGTCAAAATTTTATTTTTGACACAAATTTATTAAATGCAATTGTGTGTGATAGTGGAATTACAAAAGACGATGAAGTGCTTGAAATTGGGCCAGGGGCTGGCACACTTACAAAGGTTGTAGCAAAGTATGCCAAAAAAGTGGTGAGTTATGAGATTGATGAAAATTTAAAAGAAATATTAAGAGATAATTTGCAAGGAATAAATAATTCGACAATAATTTTTAAAGATGCATTAAAAACTGATATCAAAGAAATTGAAAGTAATTTTGATGGCGAATATTCGATAATTGCAAATTTGCCATATTATATAACAACACCACTTATTTTTAAATTTATTGAGAACACTCAAAGGGTGAAATCAATTACTGTTATGGTTCAAAAAGAAGTTGCAGATAGATTTGTTGCAAAGTGCGGAAAGGACTATGGCATAATAACAATTATGCTAGACTTTTTTGGAAATGTAAAAATAACACGTAATGTTTCAAGAAAAATGTTTACGCCAATGCCTAATGTTGACTCTGCTGTTGTTAATATTCAAATTGTAAAAAATAAATACAATGCCAACAAAGATATTTTTTCAAAGATTGTTCATGCAAGTTTTGCAATGAGAAGAAAAACAATATTAAACAACCTATCAAGCGGACTTAATATTCCAAAAGATGAAGTGGTTGAAATTTTGAATAATGCAAAAATAGATCCAAGCACAAGAGCAGAACAACTTTCAACAAATGACTATGTTAAACTTGCAAATTCATATAACGACTTTATTCGACAAAAATAGAATTTTTATTTTTAGCACAAAGCTCTCCTTTTATAATAGAATATATAGTGTAATTTTATAGGAGAGTTTTATGTTATTCAAAAAAACTTTGGTGCTGTCAAGCACAAATGGTGGAAACGAAAAAGCAGTTGTAAATTTTGAAAAAGAAGATGGCGAAATCTTGGGTGAAATTAAGTTATATAACTTTAAAGATGAACCAGATGGAATATTGTCACTTGGACTCAAAGAAGGCGATAAAGTTTCAAAAGCAGGATTGAATAGAGTTGGCAATATGAAATATTCTTTTAAGTTTAATAACATATTAGGTTTAAATGAATTTTCTTGTGCAGTCATTAACATAAATCATGGCGAAGTAAAATCTTTGGTTTCGGGTTCAACACAAGGTAGCCAAACAACGAATGAAATTTTGGCACAAGTTGCAAGCGAAATGGACAATATTACAACAATGAACGATTGCAAAAAAGTGCTTGATGAACACCATATTGAACTTGAAAACCAAGATGAGATTGAACAAGAAATTGATAATTGTATGAAAGAAAATTGTAATGACAAATGCAGTTCTTGCAAATATCGTTACGCATTTTATAGTGGCGAAGAAGAAAAAAATGAAGAATCATTTTTTGACGGAATAAGTGAAGATATCTCAAAATTATTTTCAACACATATGGAAGAAGAACTATTAGAGCAAATTATACCTTTTTCAAAATGGGTAAAAATTGAAAATGAAGAAAGCGATAATTACTATGTCTTGGGGTTAATTTATGAAAACGACCAAGTAAAATATATTTGCTATGGCGTTCCGGGAATGTACAATGAAAATCCACCCGAAGAACTTAAAGGCTATGCCGAGTGGTTGCCAATTGATAGCACAAAAGAAAAAGAATTTGGATATTGGATAACATATCAAGATGCACAAAGTGGCGAGAATGTGAAAGCAGATTTCACTGTTGTGTAAACTTAAAAATTTAATATTGACATTTTTACTTTTTGAACTTTTTTATACTTTGATGCATAAAGTATTATGAAAAGATTAAAGGAGGTAAAAATGTCTTTTTTCATAAACAATACAAACCAGTCAAGACCGGGGCCAATTTGTAATAATCCTGCAAATGGATTAAATGAAAAGGTCTTAATTGAAGTAACTCGTGTTTTTGATGCATGTATGAGAAATGAACAGTTGCAAGGAATCACAATTCAAACAACAAACTATAACCCTGCAAGCCCTGCATTGCCACTTACTTACATTTCAACAGAAACAGACCAAACAACCGGTCCAGTTACATCAAACGTTGTGATAACAAGGCTAGAAAACAGACCTAACTTTGCAAATGTAACAGGTCAAATTACATTCCCACTTATTGTAACATACAGGGATGCAAACGGTGTTTTGGGGACTGCTACATCAAGTTACACAACAGATTTCTCGGCAGTGCTTTGCGTTCCACAACCAGCATTAAGTCCGGTTACAGTAAAAGCTGTTGGACAGTTTGCAAGCACCATTGGAACATACACACAAGAAAACACTTTCACAATAACTGCTTGTGTTCAAATTATCGTAAAAGTTGTTGCTGATGTTGATATACTTGTCCCATCATATGGATATCCTTGTATACCAGAATGTCAAGTGTTGCCAAATGTTTGCCCGGGAGTTGGAGATATAAGCCTATATCCAACAACAGTGCAACCACAAAACATACAAAGATAAAAAAACTGTATAAAAAATTCCCTCAAATTATATTTGTGGGAGTTTTTTTGTTGTATTTAACTTGAAAAATATGTTAATATATTTGTGTATAAAAGGGAAATTGTATGATTATTTTGGCATCCGACCACGCAGGGTTTGATTTGAAAGAACAAATAAAAGAATTTTTTAACAAAGAAAATATAACAACCATTGATGTTGGAACTTACTCAAAAGAAAGAGTTGACTATCCAGACTTTGCAAAACTTGGCAATGAAAAGGTTTTGGAAAATCCAAACAATGTGGGGATATACATTTGTGGCACAGGAATTGGAATGAGTATTGCAGCAAACAGAAATCCAAAAATAAGGGCAGCACTTTGTGAAAGTACTCAATTTGCTTCACTTGCAAGAAGACATAATGATGCAAATGTCTTGGTTCTTCCCGGAAGATTTATGTCAAAAAGAAAGGCAATCTCAATTGTAAAAGAATTTTTAACAACAAAATTCGAGGGTGGAAGACACTTAAAGAGAGTAAGAAAATTATCCACAAAATAGGAGAAAGTTATGGATTATCCTTCATTTATTATTATTGATGATGGCAAGTTTGACCCAAAAGAATTTGAACAAAATTGCAGACAGCACTTTGAGGAATATGAAATTTTGTTTGCAACAAACAGGGCTTTTGATGACATACCAAATATAAGGATTTTTGAAACAAAAGAAAGTGATGCTGACAAAATTATCAACGCACTTATTTCAAAGGTAAGTGGAAATAAACTTGTTTTAATTAGAGAATATACAAACAATTTTAATGATGTTGTTGCTCTTGTTTCGGCTGTTAAAAAAGAAAATCAGATTGCAAAAGTAAAAGAGAAACATTCAAAATTTATTGATTTTTTTAAAAGAATGCTTGACATTGTCATAAATTTTATATTTGGTTACACACTATTTCACACACAACTCTCAATGCTTTGTTTTGGGAAAGTTCCACTTGATGTTTTAAAAACTTTGGGGAACGCATCAATGTATACCAAGATAAACAAGTGGGCGGGCATTGATATTGTTGAAGTTAATATCTCATATAAAAGCAAATTGAAATTCAAACCAAAAATAAAAGGTAATATAATAAGTCTTTGTATTTTTAGCATACTATTTATTGCACCAATTCTTTGTTGGGCACTAATTGATTATAGCAAAAAAGCATTTTATTTAAAGGCACTATATGTTTTTGTTATGGCAATGTCCTTAACAATAATTGCAACAACTGTAATACTTATTTGCGTGAAAAACTTAGTTGGCAATAACGAGTATGAAAAAGCAGAAATAAAAGAAAAGGAGAATATATGAAAAAAGTAAGAATTGGAATAAATGGTTTTGGAAGAATAGGAAGATTGGTCTTGCGAGCAATTGCCAATCGTGACGATGTTGAATGTGTGGCAGTTAATGACCCATTTTTGACATTGGATTATGCAAAGTATTTATTTGAATTTGATAGCATACATGGAAGATTTGACGGAGAAGTAAAGATTGATGGCGAATATTTGATTGTTGGTAAAAACAAGATTAAGTTCTTTGCCGAAAAAGATCCTGTAATGATACCTTGGAAAGATGTTAAGGCCGATTATATCGCAGAAGCAACAGGTGTATTCACTTCTTATGAAAAGGCAAAAGCACACTTAACATCTGGAGCAAAAAAGGTTATTGTAACTGCACCAGGGAAAGAAATGCCTATGTTTGTTATGGGAGTAAACGAAAACACCTACACAAAGGATATGAATATTGTTTCAAATGCAAGTTGCACAACAAATTGTTTGGCACCACTTGCAAAGGTTATCAATGATAATTTTGGAATAAAAGATGGTCTTATGACAACTGTTCACTCAACAACAGCAACACAACTTACAGTTGATGGTTCAAGCAAAAAAGATTGGCGTGGTGGCAGAGCTGCTTCATATAATATCATCCCTTCCTCAACAGGGGCAGCAAAAGCTGTTGGCTCAGTTATACCAACACTAAAAGGCAAACTTACTGGTATGAGTTTTAGAGTTCCAACACTTGATGTCAGCGTTGTTGACTTAACTTGCAACCTTGAAAAACCAACAACTTATGAAGAAATTGTTGAAAAAATTAAAGAATCTGCAAACGGGGAAATGAAAGGTATTTTGTCATATACAGATGAAGCTGTTGTTTCAAGCGATTTCATATCAAATCCACATACTTGCATTTTTGATATAACAGCGGGGATTATGCTTACTCCAACATTTGTAAAACTTGTTGCTTGGTATGACAATGAATGGGGTTATTCAAACAAAGTTGTTGACCTTATTGCTCATATGGCAAAAGTTGATAATAAATAGATGAAAAAACAAAAAAACCGAAACTATAATAGTTTCGGTTTTTTGCTAACAAAACGAATAAAAAGGAATTTTTTATAATTAAAAAAATAAAGGATATGTGATTTAAAGATAAGTTCTCGTTTTGTTATAAAATAAGGATATGAAAAGATATGAATTGAAACAGATTTTTCTGTTTCGTGGATATGTTATCTTACAAAAAATAAAAAGTAAACAAAGTGTGACAAAAAAATTTGGACTTTTGCAAGTCCAAATTTTTATAATTTTTGGCAATTTGTTGTTTGTATAAAGTCATGGAAAGATATTATAATTCAATATTATTCTCATTTTCTTGTGCGGATTGATAATCTGTTTTATTTGTTTTGTGTTTGTTTTTATACTCAATATATTGTTTTTGTAAATCTTTATCTGTATTTATAATTACAGAGAACAATTTGTTTATATGACTACCATATGTCATTTTTTCGCCATCAATTTCAACAATATTTTGCAAGTGTGATAAATTTTTTTGAATATATGAACGCCTAATTTGCATTACTTCTTCAATATTTTTCTTGGTTCCATCATTTCTGTAAATTAGTGAAAGGGCAGGGTATTTATCAAATAAGTATGGCATAATGTTGGAATTAGATTTTGAATTGTATGCCATTACATCATCAAAATTTTTTGAGATTAAATAACAAAACGCATCATCACCATTAAAGTATTCCTCAGGGTTCGCAAAGTGCTTTGCATTATAACTTAATTTTTCTTGACAATTTTTTGAAAAATCCGTATTTGGTAATGTTTTTGAAACGAAGTCTATTGTTCGATTGTAACCATATATGTCAGCTTCTCTTTCTATCCAAAACTTTCCATGGTTTTGTCTGTACCAATCATAGTTCGCATTGATAAGAAGATTTTCTTTAATATATATAAGTGCATTTGGTGAAAGTTTTGATAGGTCATATTCTTGGGCAAGATGATGTTGCATATGGTGTCGTTCTTCGTGGTTAAATCGTTGCATTTCGTTTAGCATCATTTCATCTTTTTGATATTTTGAAATGCCTTCCTTTTTATAATAATCTACCCATCTTAACAAAAAGGCTTCATTGTTATGATTGTAGTATGCATGACCATCACTATCTACAGAAATTGAAGCTCCCGCACCTTTGTCAACAACATTTCTTCTTGATAGTTTTTCAAGACCATCATTTGATACAGTTTCATCTAATAACTCATAAAGGAATGGTAGTAATTTCTTTTCCGCAAAGGTTTTTCGCTTTCTGTCACCATTTATCCCAGGTTCATTATATAACATTCGAAATTTTAATTTAAGCTTTTCACTATATAGTTGCATTATTACCTCTTTTTATTATCAATAGTATATACCCAAGATATTTTTTTGTCAATTTTATAAAATTACTATAAAAAATTTGGACTTGCAAGAGTCCAAATTTTTTGTGTCCATTTATTAAACAACAAGTGGAAGAATAATTCCAAGAAGTACAACTAATAAAAGTACAAAATACAATACTTTCCAAACGGTTTGTTTTGATCTAACATACTTCCAAGCAAGATAAGCAACAATACAAATTGCGATTGCTGTTGCAAAACCTTGTAAAGCTTGAACTATTTTTAGGTTTACGCCACACAATGCCAAAATTGATGCAACAAGGTACAATATTGCCATTGCACCGATTGTCCAAAAACTTATTTTGTTAAGTCCCCAAACTGCTCTTGTTCTTTTTGTTTTTGTAGTGCTTTTTGAACTACTTGAACTAGTTTTGCTACTTGATGTTGATTTACTTTTTGTTTCAGCCATAATTTTCTCCTTTCTTTACGTTGCATATTTTAGCAAAAATATTTAAAAAAATAAAGTGTTTTATATAAAATTTTGTGCACTTGTTAATTATTTTTTACACCTATTTGATTTTTTACATAAAAAATATTATACTAGCACTATGAAACAAAAAATATTAGAATTTTTAAAAACAAGCAAAATCAAATTCAAAAGTAAAGATGATATGATTTTGTTTTTTGCTGGAAGATTTACAAAAACGCCAAAAGAAATAAAAACCATAATCAACTCAATGATTGCCCGTGGAGAAATTTTTGAAAAGAAAAAGGGTGAATTTAAGATTACCGGTGAAGATAAAAAACTTATAAAAGGCAAGATAATTGGAAACAGCAAAGGCTATGCATTTTTAGTGCCACAAGATAGAACCTTGCCAGACTTTTTTATTGCTCCCAAAAAATTGAATGGTGCAATGGACGGAGATTTGGTTCTTGCAAAAATTCTTGAACAAACGGAAGAAGTAACAGAGTGTGAAGTTGTTTCAATTTTGGAAAACACAAACAAAAACATTGTTGGAACAATTACTTATGTAAACAAAAAAAACGCTTTTGTTATACCTGACAACAAAAAATTGTCAAAAGATGTTTTTGTGCCACAAAATATGACAAAGGGTGCAAAGCAAGGATATAGAGTTGTTGTAAAATTAAACAAAAATAACAATGACAAACTCTCTGGCGAAGTTGTTGAGATTTTGGGCGAAAGTGATGATATCGCAAGTTTGGAACTTGGAATAATTCGTGAACATAAACTTTATGAAGAATTTCCAAACAGTGTAATGAGTGAAGCAAGAGCAATTCCGCAAAGATTGCAACTCAATGACTATATAAATAGGGTAGATTTAAGAAATAAAAAAATATTCACAATTGATGGTGCTGATTCAAGAGATTTTGATGATGCAGTATCTTTGGAAATGAAAGGCGAAAATTACTTACTTGGTGTGCATATTGCCGATGTTGGTAATTATGTAAAATATAACACCGAACTTGACAAAGAAGCCTACACTCGTGGAACAAGTGTCTATTTTCCAAATATGGTTTTGCCAATGCTTCCAAAAGAACTATCAAATGGAATATGCTCGCTTAATGAGGGTGTTGACAGGCTGACGCTTACTTGTGAAATGGAAATAAACAAACAAGGCGAAATTGTTTCACATGATATATACGAAAGCGTTATTTGCTCTTGCCATAGATTGACATATGACCAAGTTTATCAAGTGTTGTGTGGTGATGAGAATGAGAGCAAAAAACTTTGTGATATAAAAGATATATTGCTTGAAATGAACAAATTATCAAAGATTTTGGAACAAAGAAGAAAAGATGCCGGAATGCTTGACTTGGATATTGCAGAAACTGAAATTGCTGTTGATGAAAACTATAATGTAAGTTTTGTTAAGAAAAGAGAAAGAAATGACGCACACAGACTTATTGAAAACTTTATGGTTGTTGCAAATGAAACAGTTGCAAAACATTACAAATTAAAAGATATTCCATTTGTTTATCGTGTTCACGAAAAACCTGTTTTGGATAAGATAAAAAGTGTTTGTGCATTCTTGAAAAATTTGGGAATAGAAACTGATGAGATAACAGATATTACCCCACAATTTTTGCAAGGCATACTTGAAAAAACAAAAGATAAAGATTACAGCGAAACATTAAATAAGGTTGTTTTGCGTTCTTTACAAAAAGCAAGATATCTTGATGAACCATTAGGGCACTTTGGACTTGCCCTTGAAGATTATTGTCACTTTACATCGCCAATAAGAAGATATCCAGATCTTACTATTCATAGAATAATCAAAGAATACTTACACAAAAAAGTTAGCAAGAATAGAAAACTTGAACTTGCCGATTTTGTGTTAGATTCTTCATTTAGGTCAAGCGAAATGGAAAAGAATGCAGATGAAGCAGAAAGAGATGTCGATGATTTATTCAAAGCTGTGTATATAAAAGATCATATTGGCGAAGAATTCGAAGGCATAATTTCAGGTGTGCAAAATTATGGTATATATGTTGAACTTGAAAACACAGTTGAGGGTCTTGTAAAGATTGAAAACTTGCCACAAGACAATTATTTGTATATGGAAAAATCACTAAAATTAAAAGGCAATGCTCACGTTTATAGTTTGGGGGATAAGGTAAAAATAAAAGTTATCAATTCAAATGTGTTTGATAGAAAAGTTGATTTTGAACTTGTTTAAAAGGAGAGTAATATGACTGATGGCGAAAAATTGATTTGCAATAACAAAAAAGCATATCATAATTATTTTATTTCACAAACCTACATTGCCGGAATTGTACTTTTGGGAAGTGAAGTTAAGTCGGTTAGAAATGGTGGGATAAATATAAATGATTCATTTATCACAATAAAAAACAATGAAGTTTGGTTAAAAAATGCTTTTATCAAACCTTATGAAAAAACAACAAGTTATGTTCCAGACCAAAATAGGAATAGAAAACTATTGCTAAACAGACAAGAAATCGACAAACTGTTAAAACAAACAATAATAAAGGGTAATGCACTTGTCCCACTTAAAGTGTTTTTAAAAAATGGACTTGTTAAAATTGAAATAGGTCTTGGGAAAGGTAAAAAACTTTTTGACAAAAAAGATACATTAAAGAATAACGACATAAAGCGTGCAATGGAAAGGGAAATTAGGAACATTTAGCGTGTTGACAAAATAATAATAAAATTATATATTGTATATGCGTTTAAATTTGGGGACGTTCCGGATTTGACGGGGAGTGGTAAACTGGACGCAAAGCATGTGGTATTTTTCTTTGCAATACCTAAAAAAACAAAGAAATGCTTAAACGCAAACAATAATAATGCCGTTGCTATGGCTGCCTAAGTGCAATTAGCAATCTAATAAATGAGTGTCGAGTTTATTAGATAGGATAGACACAAAATTTTGAAAGGTGTCAAACTTTCAATCTTATTTTTGACTCGCTTAAAAAAATTGTGTTTGTGCAAGTTTTTTAAGTTAAACCAAATCACAAAATAAACATGTAGAAAAATCCACTTTATTCTTTTCGGACGCGAGTTCAACTCTCGCCGTCTCCACCAAGTAAACAAAAAGAAAAGCCATTTTTGGGGCTTTTCTTTTTGTTTATAATGATATTCCCTAATAGGGATGAAAATTGTTTCACGAATGATATTGTTTTGCAATGATATTTCGCCAAAGCAAAATGGTGCGTGTGAATATTTATATTATACATTTGTTTAAAACACATCTAAAAATATCATTTTAGTTTTTGTAATATATATGGTATAATTGAAAAAATTGTTATTGGGGGAATAGTGGAAAGTAAACGACATCAAAAATTGTATGAGCATTATCAAAATGTATTAGGTCAAAAGCCAACATTTAGTTTGAAATTAAAAAAGAATGTTTTACCTAATGACATGAAACCAATAACAACTTACGTTTTTGAGCCTACCAAAGAACTGCCCTTTTGGAAATTATGCACCATTGGGGCGAGTGATTATTTAATGCCTGAAAGAAATATTGGCTGGGGAAGAAAAGCTAATCGCAGAAATGAATATATGATGTTTATATCTCCAGATGTGAAAGTTGATGAGACTGCTACAGAATGGCTTGTATTAAACTCAATGCTTTGGTCAACTGCGGAATATGCTTTTAATGAAAAAGATAATATAACAGTGTCAGATACCATTGACTTTGGGCTAAAGGGTAAATATTGCGGAACATTTTTGTTATTGCCAGAAGTTTTTAAGACACCAAACATTGTTAAGTGCTTTATTTCTAAACATAAATATATTAGCATTTTTCAAGTTATGCCCATAACAAAAGAACAACTTTCTAAAAAACTAAAAAAAGGAACAAATGGTATATATTGGTTAATGGAACAATTTTATACTCACGACGATGATTATAAGCTTATTGCATCAAAACCATTTGCAACGCTATAAGGGGAAAAAAGTTATGATTACAAATTCTCAATGTGAAAGTCTTAAAAGAATGGCACAAAATATAAAACCAATTTTGGAAATTAGCAAAAAAGATATTGGTGTAAAAGAAATTTTAGATATTTCTATTGCTCTTGATTTACATGAACTAATCAAAATATCTATTCACCCTAATGCAAAAACTAATGCAAAGACTTTTCTAAATGCTATTTGTGCTCTTACGGGTGCAGAACCTGTAAATATAATAGATAACGAAATTGTGATTTATAGGCGTTCTTCAAACAATAACATAGAACATATAGAAATTTAATTATAAGACTTTGAGTTTTTAAAGGAGAAGAAAATATGTCAAATAGTGATTTAATTAACGAATTAATATCAAAAGAATTTGAACAACAATATTTTGAAGAATGTAAATATATATGGCAAAATTATGTTCCACTAAAAGGTAAATCAAACTGTTTACAGGGTGAATTGTTAAGAGAAATAGAAAAAATACGATGTGAAGCACAAGATAATGGAAATATTAATTGGGATAAAGAGTTTACTCATTTTTGTGAATTTATAACACAAAACCTAGTAAATCAGCCAATTTTTTCAGAAAATGAAAAACAAAAAATTTATATAATAATGAACTATATTAAAGAATGTGGACTATATGCTCAACAATACAATAAAGGAAAAATAACAGATGATGATGTTATTCCAGAAAAACTTGCATATACAAAAGATAATTTATATGACATTATTTGTGATTTTATAGGAAAATTACAAAACAAACATCCAGAACCAATCAATTATAGTTTAAACACGAAATCAATAAAAAGGTAAAGCAAAGATATGAGCGTCTCAAACGATAAGATAGAAAAATATTTAAAACTCGCCCAAAAGAAACCACAATATTATTCCAAATTAGGCGATTTATATTCCGATGACGGCGATTTCAAAACCGCAACGACGTACTATCAAA
>ERZ808240.487-NODE-487-length-52401-cov-18.036908_pt1 | contig 52401 bp, 50 predicted proteins | sample MGYA00521084_ERZ808240 | MGnify/ENA primary metagenome ERZ808240 (study PRJEB31516, sample SAMN03275571) | gut metagenome | biome: mammalia-associated habitat; material: feces | host: Papio cynocephalus | place: Kenya | collected 2012-08-06 ...
CCCACTCTTCGGTATCGAAAACGGGAAATACACAAAGTATTCCGACCTTTCCGATGCCTCGATTGGACGAAAAATCTCTCGCTCACAGTCCTTGCCGATTCATTCAGAGCTTCCCTGTTACTTTCTATGATCGATCTTCCGTGCCGCCAGATTGCCCATGCCCTGCAGCAGCTGCACGATGGCGACAATGAATACCAGTGTCACCAGCATGACCCCGGTGTCGTAGCGATAGTAGCCGTAGCGGATGGCGATGTCCCCCAGTCCGCCGCCGCCGATGACGCCCGCCATGGCGGAGTAGCCCAGAACCGTGCCGAGAACGATGGTGCCGCCCACCAGCAGGGAGGTTCTGGCTTCGCCGATGAGCACCTTCCGGACGATGGTGCCGGTTTTCGCCCCCATGCTCAGCGCCGCTTCAATGACACCGGCGGGGACCTCCTTCAAGGAGGATTCCACCATTCTGCCAACCAGAGGCGCCGCGGCCAGCGTCAGAGGGACGATGGTGGCGGTAGAGCCGTAGCTCTTGCCCACAAGCAGCTTGGTCAGGGGCATCACCGCGATCAGCAGGATCAGGAAGGGGATGCTCCGGGTGACGTTGATGATGATATCCAGAATCCGGTAGATTGCCCGGTTGGGCGTAATGCCGTTTTCGTCGGTCAGCGTCAGGGCAATGCCCAGAGGCAGGCCGATGACGTAGCCGAAAAATGTGGAGACGAGGGTCATGTAGCAGGTGTCCCAGATGCCCTGAACCATCATTTCGATCATGGCCTTATCCAACATAGCGTTCTTCCTCCTCGTCTTCGATCAGCAGCAGCCGCTTGGCCGCCCGGGATGCGGGATGGGCAAAGATGTCGGCAACGCTGCCCTCCTCCTGCACCAGTCCGCCGTCCAGCACCGCAACCCGGGTGCAGACCTGCTGGATCACCCGCATTTCGTGGGTGATGATCACGATGGTGATGCCAAGGGTGTCCCGGATGCTTTTCAGCAGCTTCAGAATGGTTTGCGTCGTCTCCGGGTCAAGGGCGCTGGTGGCCTCGTCACACAGTATGACCTCCGGCTCGTTGGCAAGCACCCGGGCAATGGCAACCCGCTGCTTCTGCCCGCCGGAAAGCTGGGCGGGGTAGGCGTTCGCCTTGTCCGCCAGTCCCACCTTTTCCAGCAGCTCCAGCGCCTTTTCCCGCCGCTCTTTTCTGGGAATGCCCCGGATCTCCAGGGGGAAGCAGACGTTTTCCAGCACCGTCTGCTGCTCCAGCAAGTTAAAATGCTGGAAGATCATGCCGATCTTCTGCCGGCGCAGGCGGAGCTGCTCCTTGCTCAGCTTCAGCAGACTTTCCCCGTTCAGCAGAACGTCCCCGCTGTCGGGGCGTTCCAGCAGATTCATACATCGCACCAGCGTACTCTTGCCCGCGCCGGACAGGCCGATCACGCCAAAAATCTCCCCCTTCCCGATGGAGAGGGATACGCCCTTCAACGCCTCCACGCTGCCGTTTTTCGCGGTGAAGGTCTTACACAGATTATGGACTTCCAGATAGGTTTGTGTCATGTTCTTCAGCTCCCTGTTCAAGATAGCACAGCAGGGCAGCCGCGTTCTACGGCTGCCCGCTTATGCTTTTCAGTCCTCGAAGGGAATCACCGCACCGTCGTAGGTGTCGTTGATAAACTTCTTGATCTCGTCGGACTTGAGAACCTTGACCAGAGCCTGAATGCCCTCGTTATTCTCGTTGCCCGCCTTGACCACCAGGACGTTTGCGTAGGTCTTGGCGGCGGTGGAGGCACTGGTCTCATAGGCCACCGCGTCACGGGCGACGGAGAAGCCCGCCTGCAGCGCGTAGTTGCCGTTGAGCACCATGAAGGCGACCTCGTCCTTGACCCGGGAAACCTGGGCGGCCTCCAGCTCCTGGATCTTCACATTATGGGGATTTTCCACAATGTCCTTGACGGTGGCGTCCAGGCCGGCGCCGTCGGCCAGCTTGATCACGCCGTTGTCCTGCAGCAGAAGCAGGGCGCGGGCTTCGTTGGTGGTGTCGTTGGGGACTGCGATCACGTCGCCGTCGGTCAGCTCGCTCAGCGCGGTCTTGGTGCCCGGATAGATGCCGAAGGGCTCATAGTGGATGGCGGCCACGGCGACCAGGTTGGTACCCTTCTTTTCGTTGAAATCGTTCAGATAGGGGACGTGCTGGAAGTAGTTGGCGTCAATTTCGCCGCTGTCCACCACCAGATTGGGCTGCACGTAGTCTTCAAACTCGGTGACCTCCAGCGTCCAGCCTTCCTTGGCGAGAATTTTTGCGGCCTCGGCAAGGATCTCTGCGTGGGGCGTGGGAGACGCGGCCACGGTGATGGTGCCCTTGGGCGCTACGGTCTCGGAAGCGGCGGCCTCGGTGTCGGCGGTCACGCCGCCCTCCACCACCAGGGTGTCCTCATATTCCTTGCCGTAGGTGTCCAGCAGGGTGGCCTCGTAGTCGGCATGGAAGAAGTTTTCCTCGCCCAGCGCCTTGATCTCGTCGTTCAGCCAGTTCAGCAGGGTGGTGTTGCCCTTGGTGACGGCAGGGGCGATGGTGTCCGCGCTGCCCAGGGAGGGGATGCCCACCACATAGCCGGGATTTTCGATGGCGAAAGCGATGACCTCGGTGTTGTCGTTGGCCCAGGCCACGCCGTTGCCGTTTTCAAAAGCGGTCTTGGCTTCGGCGTAAGCGTCGTACTTCTGCAGCTTGATCTCGGGGTTGTTCTTTTCCAGATAGGTCTCGGCGGTGGTGCCGGAGATCACGATGACCTGGTCGTCAGCGCCGATCTGATCCAGAGACGTGATCACCGCGTCCTCGGGGGAAACAACGCCCAGCGCCACATTCATGTAAGGAAGGGCAAAGTCCACTTCCTGCGCCCGCTCAGGGGTGACGGTGAAGTTGGCGAGGATGATGTCCACCTTGCCGGTCTGCAAATACTCAATGCGGTTGGCAGCCTCGGTGGAGACGTAGTTGATCTTCACGCCCAGATCCTGCCCGATGCGGTTGGCAAAGTAGACGTCATAGCCCTGGTACTCGCCGTTTTCGTCCACGTAGCCGAAGGGGCTCTTGTCGGAGAATACGCCGATGTTGATGGTGCCGCTGGACTTGATCTCTTCCAGCGTGCGGAAGGCGCCCTTGTCTGCGGATGCGTCGGGTTCGGTGGATTTTGTGCCGCAGCCGACAAGCAGGGAAGCGGCAACGGTCAGGCTCAGGAAAACGGCTCCGATTTTCTTGATAAAGTTTTTCATGGAAAATTCCTCTCTTTTCAATAAAGTTGATCAATTCAGGGAATCTAAGCACAAAAAATGCCGGGGCTTCAAATAGCTCCCGGGCAGATGGCGTTATGATATCCCTTCGGAAAAATCATGCTTCAGGTGCAGCAAAACGTATACGAATGCACCCCGCCATACGGATATGCCCGGGAGATACGCATTCGACAACAAGACTGTGCTGCATAAGAATTGACTTCAAACATTGCAATCCGCTCCTTTCGTTCATCCGCTTAGATTCGATGGCTAAATAATACACCCACTTTCCTATCTTGTCAATAGGTTTTGAAAAAATATTTTCCTATTTTTCTGGTAGGGAGTATGGACTTATCGATCATCAGGTGAAAGCCCGCCCCGCGAAGCGCGGAGCGGGCAGTCCATACTCATATCACGTAATCGTCTCCTGCGGGACACTGCTTGATCAGGTCGGCGATGGTCACGCCTTCCAGATAGTCCCGGATCACCTTATCCAGCCCCTGCCACAGCGCCAGGGTGCGGCACTGGCCCGACCGGGGGCAGGTGTCGGCGCTTTCCTCCAGGCAGGACACCGGGGCGAGGGATTCCTCCGTCAGCCGCAGGATGCTGCCAACCGTGTACTTCTCGGGGCTTTTCGTCAGTCGGTACCCGCCGCCCTTGCCCCGCAGGCTTTCCACGGCCTTTGCCTTGACCAGCATCCGGATAATGCTCTCTAAGTATTTTTCGGAAATCTCCTGCCGCTGGGCGATCTCCTTCAGGGAAATATACTCCCCCGACCGATGCTCAGCAAGGTCGATCATCACGCGCAGAGCATACCGCCCCTTTGTGGAAATCAACATAACCGCTGCCTCCAAGTGGAATTCTGTAATTCCTATTATACAGCAAGGTTTATGGGAAATCAAGAGGGGCAAATCCCCAATATCTGAGGATCCTCCGATCGGGGCCTGCCTGAAAACCGTCAGCATGTTCATGGGGCAGGCGGAAGATCCATCGCTGCTGGTCATATTCCCGGTTTTCGGATCGCCCGTGATTTCACCTGCAATTCAATCATTCCGGCCGATTACAAAGGCCGAAGGGAGAGGACTTCCTTACGAAGCCTCTCCCTTTCGCGCGTCCTTTGAGACGTTATGCGCCCGGGGTATAGGTGTATTGCAGCACCTCGCCGGTTTTATCGTTGCAGACGATCCTGGCAGTGCCCAAACGGGTCAGGTTCTCGTTTTTGGCCGCCGGGGTCTTCTTCAGACTCCAAAGCTCCGTCTGGTCAAAGTTCTCTGCGGCGGAGCCGTCGGCGGGGGTGACGGCGTAGTAGGCCACGGTGTAGGTCACTTCCTTGCTCAGGAAGGGCTTCTTCGCGTACTCGATGATGGCCACGCAGGGCTTATTCTCCCGCGTCCGCACGGAGATGATGTCGTACATCTCCTGATTTTTCTCCACCACTTCCGCGGCGGAGTAGTTCTTCGTCAGGGAGTTGTTTTCATAGTAATAGCCCAGATACCCCGCCACGCAGCCGCAGCCCAGGACGAACAGCACCGCCAGAGTTGCGATCTGCTTTTTATTGAATTTCAGAGCATCCTTGGCGTGCCCCACGCTGTAGGTCAGGCCGAGGCGGTTGGTGATAGGCAGCATCACGCCCAAAAACAGCGTCAGCAGCACGGACTCAATGGGGAACATGAAAATATTCTTGATCATGCCGGGGACGACCATGGCAAGGGTATACTGCTTGCCGTCCATGTAAAGGGCATAGTACCACATCATAATGGGGGTCTGGAGCAGCACATTGATGACGAGACTCACGGTAAACCGGCTGAGCATGACCCGTGTTGTCGTGACCTTCGCCCGGTACAGGAACAGGCCGAACACCAGCGAACCGCCGATCTCCGTCAGGATAAAGGGCAGGAAGTAAATGCCATCCGGCCGGATGATGTAGCCCAGCACGTCCGTGATGCCGGCAGCCAGCATGGCCATCACGGGGCCAAAGACCATAGCGCCCAGGGCGTTGATAAAATACGCGGTGTTGATCTTCAGGAAGGGCGTGATGGGAATGGCCAGCTGCTTCATAACCAGGCGCAGAGCGATCATGAGCGCCGCGAACACCAGCATGTGGGTGTCCTTCAGCTCAGCGGCGGCGTCACGCCAGTAGGCTTTGGAAAACGGGTGGGAATACAGGGTATTGCTCTTTTGCGATATGGACATAAAAAGTCCTCCTTTCATGTAGCGACGATCCCAAGCTCCCGCATTTGCCCTACGGAATCGTGTATGCAAAAACTCCCCTTGCGGCTTTCGCCGAAAGGGGAGATGAATTACAGACACGGATAACCCGTGGGGAAGGGCAACGCGAAAGCCGCGACCATTCGCCCGACCGAGTATCGTTGCTACATAAAGGAGGTTATCCCATATGCAACAGCGGGTGCGGTGACCCCATCGTGGAACGTTCCTTCGTCCTTCGGGCAAACTCCCCGTCCCGATGGCACTTAACGCGAGGTCTCCTACTCTGTTCGCTGTCAAATATACACGAAAGGAGCGGAAAAGTAAATAGGTTTTTTACATTTTTTCGGAAATTTCCGCAATTTATTCGGTGTTCGTCTTTGCCATAGCCGCCCGCATCAGCACCATCCGGTAAATTTCCCCGTAGGACAATCGCTCCACCCCCTGCGCCGCCACCAGGGGAACCTCCTTCAGCACCATGTCGCCGGACTTTACCGTAAGCGTCCCCAGGCGCTGACCCCGGCTGACGGGGGCGGTGACCGAGGCTTCCAGCGTCACCTCGCTGGTGACGCCGCTTTTCTGCGCCTTGTCGATGAGCAGCGCCATGTCCTGCTCCGGCACCGCGCTGACCCCGGCGTCCTTCCCCAGCCGCACCGGGATCCGGTTGTCGCAGTCGCTCAAGTCCGGGCTGACCACCGCGAAATTGGCAAAGCCGTAGTCCAGCAACGACTTGCAGGCGGCGTTCCGGGACTGGCTGGTCTCCGCCCCCATGACCACGGCGATCAGCTCCATGCCGTCCCGCATGGCCGACGCAGACAGGCAGTACCCCGCCCCGGAGGTAAAGCCGGTTTTCAGCCCCGTGGCGCCGGAATAGAAGCGGATGAGCTTGTTGGTGTTGGACAGGCCGAAGGTGCCGCCCCGGACGGTGTCCATCCAGATGGTGGTGTAGTTTTTGATGAGGGGATGGTATTTCAGCAGCTGCCGGGACATAAGGGCGATGTCGTAGGCGGAGGTCCGGTGGTTCACCGCGTCCGCCCCGTCGTCCAGACCGGTGCAGTTGACGAAGGTGGTGTCGTTCATCCCCAGCTCCTGGGCCCGCCCGTTCATCATGGCGACGAAGGCGCTTTCGCTGCCCGCGATATGCTCCGCCATGGCGCAGGCGCAGTCGTTGGCCGAGGACACCGCGATGGACTTGAGCATGTCGGAAACGGACATGGTCTCCCCCGCTTTCAGATAGATCTGGCTGCCGCCCTTGGCGGCGGCCGCTTCCGAGGCCGTCACCATATCCGTCAGGGCGATCTTCCCGGAATCCACCGCTTCCATGATGAGCAGCATGGTCATGACCTTGGTCACGCTGGCGGGGGCAAGACGCTCATGGGAATTGGACTCATACAGAACGGTTCCGGTGGCGACGTCCATCAGCACCGCGCTTTTCCCCGCCACGTCCAGCTCTACCGCCGATGCCGGCAGCGCGATCCGGCACAGCGCCAGAACAAGCGCCGCGGCACATATCATCCGCTTCATAGTCATCCCTCCAAACGATTCGTAGTACAGCCTATGTCCGCGGGGGATGAATATACCGAAGGGAACCTCTGATTCAACCGGCAAGAACCGCCCACGGCCGCAGACGATTGATTCAGAGGCTCCCAAGTATTTTTCTATGGAAACTTTCCGCGGGATGTGGTATAATGGCCTCGCCGGATCATTCAACGTGGGGGAAGCGATCCTTCCCCCCGCAGTTTATTTGGAGGAAATGCCATATGAGAGGAATCCCATCGCTGATCACAGACATTCGCAAGAAAGTATTCACCGAGGTCGCCCGCATGGCCTACAGCGGCGGCGACTACACCCAGGCGGAAGACCTGCCCTTCAAGATCGTCCCCGGCGACCAGCCCCTGCACCGGGAGTCCATTTTCCTGGAGCGTGCCATCGCGGGTGAGCGGGTGCGGCTGGCTATGGGTCTGTCCATACGCCCCGTCCAGACCCGCAGCCTGATGACCGAGGGCATGGACGCCGCCGCCATTGCCGAGCAGTACTATGAGCCGCCGCTGATCAACATCATCCCCTACGCCTGTCACGCCTGCCCCACAAATCAGTACCGGGTGACGGAAAACTGCCAGAACTGTCTGGCCGCCTCCTGCCAGCAGGTTTGCCCCAGGGGCGCGGTTTCCTTCGTCAACGGCAAAAGCCACATTGACCCGGAAAAGTGCATCAGGTGCGGCAAATGTGCAAACGCCTGTCCTTACCATGCCATCATCCACATGGAGCGCCCCTGTCAGGCGGCCTGCGGCATGGACGCCATCGGCTCCGACGAGCACGGTAAGGCCGTCATCCATCAGGATAAGTGCGTCGCCTGCGGGCAGTGCCTGGTGTCCTGCCCCTTCGGCGCCATTGTGGACAAGGGGCAGATCTTCCAGGTCATCCAGTCCATTCTGAAGGGCGACCAGGTCATCGCCATCGTTGCCCCCGCATTCATCGGCCAGTTCGGAAAGCTCTCCACCCCCGGCAAATTCGTCAGCGCCATGAAGATGCTGGGCTTTGACCGGGTGGTGGAGGTCGCCGTGGGCGCAGATATGTGTACCATTGAGGAAGCCAAGGACTTCCTGAAAAAGGTGCCGGAGCAGCAGGACTACATGGCGACCTCCTGCTGTCCCGCCTGGCACTCCATGATCGAAAAGCTGTACCCCGGGGAGATGAAGAAGATCTCCATGACCCTGACCCCCATGGTGTTCACCGCCCGGCTGGTGAAGAAGGAGTATCCCGACTGCAAGGTGGTATTCGTCGGCCCCTGCGCCGCGAAAAAGCTGGAGGCCATCCGGGCAGACATCCGTTCCGACGTGGACTTCGTCCTGACCTTTGAGGAATTGCAGGGCATGTTCGAGGCCAAGGACGTGGATTTTGCCGCGATCCCCGAGGAGAATACGCTGAACAAAGGCACTGCCGCCGGTCGCGGCTATGCCGTTTCCGGCGGTGTCGCCGGCGCGGTGACCGCGCTCATTGCCAAGGAGCATCCGGAGCTGGAGATCAAAACCGCCCGGGCGGAGGGACTGCGGGACTGCCGCAAGCTGATGCTGCTGGCCAAGGCAGGCAAATACAAGGGCTATCTGCTGGAGGGCATGGCCTGTCCCGGCGGCTGCGTTGCCGGCGCCGGAACGCTGCTTCCGGTGGATCTGGCCGCGAAGGTGGTCGGCAAATACCAGTCCGAGGCCAAAGCCGCCTCCCCGCTGGAAAGCCCCTACCGGGACGAGGGAGAGCATCTGGAGTAAAGTTCGATCCCTGGCAGCTTATTGCTGCCAGGGATCATTTCCGCTCGTCCGGAAATATCATATGCTCACAGATTACAGCTAAAAGGCGGTGGTGCATAAAAAACAGCATTCCCGGATAAGTCCATAGGAAACCGGGGAGTTTGTCCGTAAAACGCGCAAACCTATTTTGCGCAGAATCCAAGTATTCCTTCGCTTTCCGATACCTTTCATCGGTTTCCGCAATGCCGTAAATCCTGAATCGCCGTTGTTCCGGTGTTAAGGAACCTCTGAATAAGTCGCCTGCGGCTGTGAGCGGATCTTTTCCGCCCATTCTTCGGTATCGAAAACGGGAAATAGAGCGCAGCCGCTGCCGGCGTAAGCCGGCTTACGGATGCGGCATACCCCTTGCGGGTACATACAGTATTCCGCCGTTTCCGGTACCTCGATTGGCCGAAAAATCTCTCGCTCACAGCTCTTGCCGATTTAATCAGAGGTTCCTTAATTTCATCTTTCTCACCCCTTACTTGGTATATAACATTTTGTTGTATAAATCAATATTACATTTTGTTTTGTATATACTTGATTTGGCAGGGGGGGTGTAAGCCATATACGAACGCATTCGGAATCTGCGGGAGGATCATGACCTCAAGCAGGAGGACATCGCGCGGCTGCTTCACTGCACCCAGGCCTGCTACTCCAATTATGAGACCGGTAAGCGGGACATCCCCACGGAGGTGCTTCGCACATTGGCGGACTTCTACCACGTCAGCATCGACTATCTGCTGGAGCAAACCGGCCGGAAAGAACCGTACCCCAAATAACAACCGTCCCCCGGCAGGCTTACCGCTGCCGGGGACTTTTTCACATATGGAGCTCCGGCGGCCGTGCCCTGCGGGATATTTTTCGCGCCCCGCCTGCCCGCTGCACATTTTTTCGCCGCCGGAATACCATGGAATGAGCGGCAAAGCTCAAAATTCGATATCGGAGGTAACTTCTATGTGCAACAACAACGGTCTGTGCGGCTGCCTGAACAACAACTGGTGGTGGATCGTCATTCTGATCCTCTTGCTGTGCAACTGCGGCGGCTGGAACGGCTGCGAGAACAATAACAACGGCTGCGGCTGCGGCTGCTAAACAGAGAACGGGCGCCCTTTCCGGGCGCCCGTCAATTTTTAAAAGCCTCGCAGAGGAAAACCGCCCGCAGGCGGCGAATAAGGTCAGATCATTTTCTGCCGGGGCGTGTACCTGGCAGAAAATACCTTACAGGCTGCAAGTGCGCAAGTTGGCCGCCTTCGGCGGCCAAGGAGTGCGCGCGGCAGACTGCAAGCCCCTTTGTCCCCAAAGACCGCCGGCCTTTGGGGACAATTTGAGGGAGCGGTAAAACCGCTCCCTCATCTTGTTTAAATTACATATCGAAGGGTTCCATGCTGAGGACGGGGTGACCCACCTCGGACAGGAAGTTCAGCAGCTGCTCGGGATCCTCGGTGCAGATGGTTTCATCGGCGATCATGTCGGTGAAGTTTTCTACGCCGTACATTTCCAGAGCGGTCTTGTCCAGGCGCTCGCGCATCTGATCCTTCAGGATCTTGGGCAGCCAGACAATACGGCCGGGGCCGCCCTCGGCGGCGATGAACTTGTGGGAAGCGATGAAGTGCTTGCCGTGACCCATGAAGCCGGGGGTCTGCACGCCGCCGCCGGTCATGGAGGCCATCTCGGAGAAGGTCATGCCCAGAGGCGTCATGCCCGCATGCTCACGGCAGGTAATGACGACGCCCATGGTGACAGGCTCGACGCCGCAGATACACTCGAAGCAGCCGCAGGAGGTCATGGGATCCTGGAACAGGGAGTACAGGGTAACATGCTCCAGAGCACCATGGCTGTACTTGTTGACGGCCTCGTCCACGGTGGCGTAGCGGCCCAGCTTCTCGTCGGTGCAGCCTTCCTTGAGGATGGGCTGGCAGGGACCGGCGGGATCCAGTTCCTTGGTGGCCTTGGCGTCCAGCCAGGAAACGGCGCCGCACAGACCCAGACGCTCGGGAGTGACGATGCACACGTGGCTGGGGGAGAAGGCCTGGCACATGATGCAGGTGTAGTACTGATCCACGGACTCGTCGGTCATGGAGGCCAGACGGGCGTCACGCTTGTCAAACACTTCGTTGGCAGCGGCGCGCAGAGCGGCGTTCTTCTCGGGATCCACCACGATGGTGACCTGGCACTTGTCCACGACGGCCTCGAACTCGCTCTTGACCTTGGCGTACAGCACTTCGCCCAGATGCCTGAACTTGAAGCCGGCATCGAAGTCGGCCTTGGAAATACGGATGCGGATCATGTCCCGCTGACCGGTGTGCATAACGCCCTCGATGCAGTTGATCCAGGAGTGGATCTTACGCTCCATAACGGACTCGAAGTCGGGCTGCATGGCCTTGCCGGCGACCTCCACGGTGTAGCTCAGGGAGATCTTGGAGCCCACGGGGATGTCGTCGATCTCGGGGCCGTCCACAATGATCTTGTGGTCTTCCACCTCGGAAGCGTCCCGGGTCTGCACCAGCTCGAAGCAGTCCACGCGGGAGCCGTCCACTTCCACCTGCATGTCGCCGCGGCGGATGATCTCACCCTCGAAGGCGGTGGCGAAGGCCACGGGGATGTCGATGTTGGTGATCTTCAGCTTGATGTCCCGGGCTTCCAGAGAGGTGGCGTTCCACTTGGAGGTATCCAGCTGCTGGATCAGGGACTTGGGAACACGGAACATGTTCTCGGTCTCGTTGGAGACGACGGGGAAGCCCAGGCAGATGGCGCCTGCGCCGTAGGAGACGATCTCATCGGACAGGGGCTTGTAGGCGTTGACAAAGGCCTTGACACGATCCATGGTGTACTTGGCCAGAGAGGCGAAGTCGCCGGGGGTCACGTTGCCGAAGATCAGCGCGGCACGGACGGCCACGGAGACGACGTGGATAACGGACTGCATTTCGTAGCCCAGAGGCACCACGCGGACGTTCTCGCCCAGCTTCATGCCGGCGTCGAAGCAGTGCTTGATGGAGTCGCCGGTGAGGGTGACCAGAATACCCTGCGCCTGGTAGGACTTGGCCAGAGCCACGGTCTCGGCGGGGTCTTCCGCGCCGCCGATGATAACGGCAACGCCGGGGATGTCGCCGGTGACCAGCGGCACGCCCAGATTACGGACGAAGGCGTCGGTCAGGTGACCCATTTCCGGCTCGGCATAAGGCTCCGCGCCGTGCAGGTACTTCAGCGCTTCCAAAAACTCGGCGCACAGAGCGGATGCAATGCCGCTTTCAAAGGCGTCGTGGAGGCGGTTGTTGCGGGTCATCTTGGACTTGATGGTGTCCATGGCGGCCTTCATCTCACCTAAGTTGGTGATCTTCACGCCGGTGACGCCGTAGTAACAGGGCAGGCTGTAAGCGGTGCCGGGGAAAGAAACAGGCTCGCTCTCGCCGTAGGCGGCGATGGCCTCATCAATGGCGGCTACAGTACGGGCATAGTTGTAGTCGTTGCCGCCAAAAACTCTTTCAAAAAGTGTCACGGTATTTCCTCCTAATTTAAGATTCATCACGATCCAATATCGCTTTGATTTTCCGGATTTCTTCGATTGCCGCAGGACTGAAATCATAGGGGGATTTCCCCTGCCGGTCGGCGTCTATGATGTCGGGATTGTAGTGGATGAAGCCCAGCAGATCCTCCGCCGGGATGGCGGAGCGGATAAATTCCTCGTCGCCGTCGTCCCGGATCTTGTTGGCCACCACCCGGACGCGGGTAATGCCCAGATCCTTTGCCAGACGCTTGACGTTGTGGTAGGTCTGCACCGACCTCGCGCCGGGCTCGATCACCACGATGAACTGATCCATGTTGGCCGCCGTACCCCGTCCCAGGTGCTCCAGACCCGCTTCCATATCCATGATGACCACATCGTTCTTCCGATAGGTCAGCGCAGAGAGGACGGCCTTCAGCATCACATGCTCGGGGCAGACGCAGCCGCTGCCGCCCAAGTCCACGGTACCCATGACCAGCAGCCTGACGCCGTTGATCTCCTTGGAGAAGGTGTCCGGGATGTCCGCCACATAGGGGTTCAGCTTGAAGAACTTATTGGCGGCATTGGCGCCGGTGCGCTCCTCCACCAGAGTGCGCATTTTGGAGATGGGGACGATGGCGTCCACCTCCTCCTGGCTCAGACCGAGAGCCAGTCCCAGGTTGGCGTCGGGATCCACGTCGGCGGCCAGGACGGTGCGTCCCTCGTCGGCGTAGAGCCGCGCCAGCGTGGAGGCCAGGGTGGTTTTTCCCACGCCGCCCTTGCCGGTAATCGCTAGTTTCATTGGAAAAAGACCTCGTAAGTAAAAGTTATCCCGAATTCAAATTGCTTTTTGTTCGGGTGACGCAGGTTCCTCAGATGCCCAGTGCGGCGCGCTTGGCCTCGATGCACTCGATCATCTTGTCGCCCAGCTTCTCAATGTCGGTTTCCACGACGAACTTGGCCTCGACCCAGTCCTTGATGCCGTGCTCGCCCTGGAGCAGCGCGGTGACTTCCTCGGAGCCCTTGGTGTAGGGGTCAACGCCCAGGAAGGTCTCGATACCGGTGGCCACGACGTAGTTGCCGATGGAGACGGCCTTCTCGGACATCCATTCGGGAGCGCAGCCCACGACGGGAATCTGAGAAATGTTGATGCCCCAGTCCTTGGCGATATCGGAGGCCAGGATCATCATACGGGAAATATCCACGCAGGAACCCATGTGCAGAACGGGCGGGATGCCGGCCAGCTCGCACACGCGCTTCAGACCGGCGCCGCAGTAATCCTTGGCCTTCACGGGATCCATCAGACCGGCCTTGGCGGCAGCCTGTGCGGAGCAGCCGGAGACGATCAGGATGATGTCGTTTTCCAGCAGCTTCTTCATCAGCTCGATGTGAGCGGTGTCGGGGCGAACCTTGGGGTTGTTGCAGCCGACCATGGCCACGGCGCCCCGCAGAACGCCGGAATGGACGCACTCGATCAGGGGCTTGGTGGTGCCGAATTCGTCCACCTGGGAGTTGGCGACGCCGTCGAGGACCTTCTTGATGGCTTCCAGAGAATAGCCCACCCGGGCGTTCTGCTTCAGGCTGGGGATGTTGACCATCTCGGGCTTCCGATTCTTGAAGTTGTCGATCGCCATCTTGACAATGGCCTTGGCGTTCTCACCGGCGGTCTCGGCATGGAACTGGATGAACTCGGAGTCGGGCATCCGGGCAATGGGAGAGGTGGTGATGAACTTGGTATGGAAGCACTTGCTCAGGGGACCCAGGGCGGGGAAAATGCACTGCACGTCCACGACAATGGCCTCGCAGGCGCCGGTCAGGACCACGTTCTCCTGGTTCAGGAAGTTACCGGCCATGGGGATGCCGTGACGCATGGCGACCTCGTTGGAGGTGCAGCACACGCCGGAAACGGTGATGCCCTTGGCGCCCACGGACTTGGCGTATGCGACCATATCGGGGTCGTTGGCGTAATAAACGACCATTTCGGACAGGCTGGGATCATGGCCGTGAACAACGATGTTGACGTTGTCCTTCTCCATGACGCCGATGTTGGCGGTGGTGTCAATGGGCTTGGGCGTGCCGAACATAACGTCGGAGAACTCGGTGCCCATCATGGAGCCGCCCCAGCCGTCGGACAGACCGGCGCGCAGAGCCTGACGGATCAGGGCTTCGGGCAGAGAAGAGCAGCCCATGTGGGTCATGTGCAGCGCGGTGGAGACTTCCCGGTCGATGGCGCGGGGCTCGATGCCGGCTTCACGCCACAGCTTCTGGGTATGCTCGGGAGCGCGCTTCAGGAAGCGCTGTACGCCGAAGGGCTTGCCGTACTCCAGCAGGCCGATCTCGGCCATTTCGTGAGCCAGGTCGTAGATGTCCTTGCCTTCGGTCTCCACGCCCCACTCCTTGGCGATGCGGATCAGCTTCTCAGGATCCTTCACCTGATAGTTGCCGCCCTCCTTGGTCTGGTACAGGGTGTGCATGATCTCGCGGCCGTGGTCGGAGTGCGTAGCAGAGCCGCCGGCGGTGAACCGCAGATAGTTACGGCCGACGATGCCATGTACGTCGCAGCCGCAGATGCCCCGGGGGGCCTTCTTGGTGATGCGGCACGGGCCCATGGAGCAGATACGGCAGCAGGTGCCGGATTCGCCGAAGCCGCAATGGGGGGTCTGGTTCTTGACCCGCTGCTGCCAGGAGTCAGCGCCAACCTTGCTGCCGTTTTCCAGCAGTGAGTTGGTAGCTTGCTCCATCTCCTCAACAGTTGTCAAATAAGCCCAATCCTTCAAAGTGATTTCCTCCTAATCATTTGATTCTTTGAAAAGCCTGTGCATACCCTTTGATAAGTCATAGAGTATCGATAATATTGTACTAATTTAATGCGGAATTGTCAATCGTGGAATTTGACACATTTTGCGCAGTTTTCCTATCCCCCAGGGGGGGATTTTTGGCTATTTGTTTGAAACGGGTACAAACGGGGCGTTTTCTGCGCCTCTTTCCGCGATTTTGAAAAATTTACCCCTCCCCAAATAACCGGCGGGGACGCAAAAAGCCGCGGGGAAGCGTGCCCGCTCCCCCGCGGCATAACGGATCCCGGTGCTTACCGAATCGTCAGCTTGTGGCAGTGACCCTCGCCCAGAACGTGCTCGACGCAGGTCTTAAAACGCGCAAATTTATCGTTGGGGACAAACGCCAGCGCCGTACCGGCGAAGCCGCCGCCGTGGATACGGACGGCGCCCTCTCCCTCCAGCAGCTGCTGGCTGAGGGCAATGGTGAACGCCATGTCCTGCTTGCGGATATAGCCTGCCGGGGTGACATTCTGAAGCAGCGTCCAGGACGCCATGCCGGAGGCGTTGACCAGGTGCAGGAATGCGCCAAAATCCCCGTCCTTCAGCGCTCGCACCTGGGACTTTACCCGGCGGTTCTCGTTAAAGAAGTGGATGGCTCTCAGGACTGCCCGGTCGCCGGTGACCCTGCGGACTTCGGCGATGCGCCGGTAGAATTCCGCCTCGTCCACATCGTGGAGGACCTCCTTGCCGAAGAACGCCGCCACGGCCTTCATTTCCACGGGCATGGCCGCGTACTCGTCCGTCAGGTCGGCGTGGTCCGCGCCGGAATCGATGGTGCACAGGGTGTAGCCGCTGTGGGCAAAATCGTAGTCCACCTTTTCCACAATGGGGTTTTTCGGGTCGGCAAAATCGATGTACACCAGGCCGCCCACGCTGGAGGCCATCTGATCCATCAGGCCGGAGGGCTTGCCGTAGTAGACGTTCTCGGCGTACTGGCCGATCTGGGCAATTTCAATTGCGGAAACCTTGCCCTCCGCAAACAGGCCGTTCAGGATCCGTCCGATCAGCACCTCGAAGGCCGCGGAGCTGGACAGGCCGGAGCCGGGCAGGACGGTAGACCTGACCTTTGCTTCAAAGCCGCTGAGCTTGCAGCCCCGCCGGACGAACGCCGCCGCCACGCCCCGGATCAGCGCCGCCGTGGTGTTCTTCTCGGACTCTCTGGCCTCCAGATCCTTCAGGTCGATCTCCACGGGCTTGTAGCCCTCGGAATCCACCCGGATGATGCTCGTGCCGGTCAGGGTGACCTCCGCCGTGGTCTCCATATCGACCGCCGCCGCCAGCACGCAGCCGTGCTGATGGTCGGTGTGGTTGCCGCCGATCTCCGTGCGGCCGGGAGCGGAAAAATGATAGGTGTCAGCCATTTTGAACCTCCGTCAAAAAACGTTTCAGGGCAGCTCTGCCCGCTTCGGTACACTTGTAAACGCCCGCGCACTCCAGAACCCGGGCAAACACCTGACCGATCTCGTACTGAATGATCGCCTCGGCGTTTTCGGCGTTAAATTCCGGGTGCCGCGCCAGAAATGCTTCCGCCCAGTCGGCGTGCTTGGAAAGCGCCTCGTTCTGCCGCAGGTTTTCCCCCTTCAGCAGGGCTTCCCGCAGGTCGGCCATTTCCTTTTTCAGTCTGCCGGGGAGCACGGCCAGACCCATGACTTCGATGAGGCCGATGTTCTCTTTCTTGATGTGGTGAAGCTCCTTGTGGGGGTGATACAGCCCCATGGGATGCTCCTTGGTCGTCAGATTGTTCCGCAGAACCAGATCCAGCTCATACCGGCCGTCGCGCATACGGGCGATGGGCGTGACGGTATTGTGGGGTTCGCCGTCAGTCTGGGCAAAGACCATGGCCGCCGGGTCGCTGTAGGTGCGCCACTTGGCGAGAATTTTGCCCGCCAGGTCGCAGAGACGGTCTTTGTTCTGAGCGTTCAGGCGAAGCACCGTCATGGGGTATCTCACCACGCAGCAGTCCACGTCGTCAAAGTCGGGGACCTCAAAGCCGAACTCCCTCTCCGCCTTTTCCATGGGGAAGGTGTGGTGGCCGCCCTGGAAATGCTCGTGGGACAGAATGCTTCCGCCCACGATGGGCAGGTCGGCGTTCGACCCCAGAAAATAGTGGGGGAACTGCTCCACGAAGGAAAACAGCTTATCGAACACCCCCCGGTCAATGACCATGGGCGTATGCCGGGAATTCATGACGATGCAGTGCTCATTATAATAGACGTAGGGCGAATACTGGAAGCCCCAGAGCTGGCCGTTCACCATCACCGGCATGACCCGCAGATTCTGCCGCGCCGGGTGGGAGACGGTCCCCGCGTAGCCCACGTTCTCGGGGCAGAGCAGGCACTTGGGGTAGCCGGAGGCCTTTTTCAGCTTCGCCGCCGCGATGTCCCGGGGGTCCTTCTCGGGCTTGGACAGGTTGACGGAGATTTCCAGCTTCCCGTATTTGGTCTCCGCCGTCCAGCGCTCGTCCTTGGCGATGCGGTCGCGGCGGATGTAGTTGCAGTCCTGGCTGAGGGTGTAAAAATAGTCCGTCGCCGCCTTGGGGGATTGGGCATATCGCGCCCGGAACTCCCGCACAACCTCCGACGGGCGGGGCGTCAGGCAGCCCATGAGCTTCGTGTCGAACAGATCGCGCTCGGCGACGGTGTCCGCGATCATTCCCTCCTGGGCGGCGTAGTCACACAGCAGATCCAGGCATTCCGGAAAGTCAAAGCGCCGCTCCTGCTCTTCGTAGCCTTCCAGCCCCAGCTGGGAAAGCAGGGTATTTCTCGCGAACGTCTCGTCCAGCGGGTGGAGAAGACCGCGATCCTCGGCATAATCCAGCAGCGAGTCCAGCGCTGCCCAAACGGTTTCAGTCGTCATAGCCATGGGGATGCTCCTTGTGCCAGTTCCATGCGGAACCGATGATGGTCTCGATATCGTCATATTTCGGCCTCCAGCCAAGGACGGCCTTGGCCTTTTCGCTGGACGCCACCAGCTGCGCCGGGTCGCCTGCCCGGCGGGGGGCCATCTCGCATTTGATGGGCTTGCCCACGACCTTTTCCGCCGTGTCGATGATCTCCTTCACCGTGAAGCCCACGCCGTTGCCCAGATTGAAGACGTTGTTTTCCCCGCCGTTCATCAGGTACTCCGCCGCCAGAATGTGGGCGGAGGCAAGGTCGGTGACATGGATGTAGTCCCGGACGCAGGTGCCGTCCCGGGTGGGATAGTCGTCGCCGTAAATCGACACGTGATCCCGCAGTCCGTTGGGAACCTGCAGGATAATGGGGATCAGGTGGGTCTCCGGATTATGCGCCTCGCCGATCCTGCCGGACATATGGGCGCCGCAGGCGTTGAAGTAGCGCAGCGCCACGAACCGGATGCCGTGGGCGACGGACGCCCAGTAAAACATCCGCTCCATGGAGAGCTTCGTCTCGCCGTAGCAGTTCGTCGGATGCGTCGGGTCGGTCTCCAGAATCGGCACATGCTCCGGCTCGCCGTAGGTCGCCGCCGTGGAGGAAAAGACGATGTATTTGACCCCATGCTCGATCATGGATTGGAGCATCGTCCGGGTGCCGCCCAGATTGTTATCGTAGTATTTCAGGGGATTGACCATGCTCTCGCCCACCTGAGAATTTGCCGCGAAGTGGATGACCGCGTCGATCTTCTCGGAGGAAAACACATGGTCGCAGAATTCCTTATTACGGATATCGCCCTGATAAAATCTGGCCTTCGGATGCACCGCCTTGCGGAAACCGGTTTCCAGATTATCGGCCACGACCACATCGTAGCCATTGTCAATGAGTTCATATACGGTGTGGCTGCCAATGTAGCCCGCACCGCCAAGCACCAGAATCGTTTTCATGAATGCAACCTCCCTTTTCTCCACAATAGCGGCAGATGATTTTCATCTGCCGCTATTATAATACAGGATTTACTTCTTGGCAAGATATTTCCGCATATCCAGCGAGCAGGCCGCCAGAATAATGCCGCCCTTGATGATGTACTGCATGGAGGGGTCGATGCCCAGCATGGACAGCGCCACGAAGATGATCCGCAGCACGAACACGCCCAGGACAATGCCGCTGATCTTGCCGGTGCCGCCGACGAAGGAAACGCCGCCGATGACGCAGGCCGCGATGGCGTCGCACTCGTAGTTGAGGCCGGCCGACTGGGTGATGGAGCTGATACGGGCGCCCTCAATGAAGCCCGTAACGCCGTACATGGCGCCCGCCAGGGTGTGGACCATCACGGTCGTCCAGAACACGTTGACGCCGGAGACCTTGGCCGCGTCGGCGTTGGAGCCGACGGCGAACATGTTCTTGCCGAAGGCGGTCTTGTTCCAGATGAACCACATCAGCGCCACGAAGATCACGGCGTACAGCACGTACCAGGGGATGGAGATCTTCGCGCCGGAGCCGGTGACGAACTGGATCATGGGCGCGGAGACCACGTTCTTATACTCCTGGGACAGGCCGGAAACGGGCTGGCCGTTGTTGCCGTTGAGCATAAAGAAGATCAGGATCAGACCGTAGGTAATGAGCTGGGTAGCCAGGGTCACGATGAAGGGGTGCAGGCTGAACTTGGCCACGAAGAAGCCGTTCACCATGCCGATCAGCGCGCCGATGGCCACGACAATGAGAACCGTCAGCAGAATCCAACCCGGGGTAATGGCCGGAAGGTTGGAGAACAGCTTCCGGGAGATGGTGCGATCCTGTAATAGCGCGCCCGCGACGGCCGCGGTCAGGCCGACCACACGTCCGCCGGACAGGTCGGTACCGGTCAGGACGATACAGCCTGCGATGCCCAGCGCCATGGGCAGCGACGACGCCACAAGGGAAATGATGTTCGCGATGGAACCCGCGGACAGGAAGTTTTTGTTCTTGATTGCCGTATAGACGATGAAAATAATCATCAGAATATACAGCGCGTTATTCAGAATGCCGTCCGACCAGAACCGGCGGCGATCCGCCTTGTCGAGCTTTTGGTATTCTTCGCTCTTTCTCTGAAGCTGTTTGACTGGATTTGCCATACCGCTGCCTCCTTATACATACTTCGCCGCAAGACGCATGATGTCTTCCTGCGTTGCTGTCTTTGCATCGACTTCACCGGCCAGCCGTCCGCCGGACATGACTAAGATCCGGTCGCACACGCCCAGCAGCTCGGGCATTTCGGACGAGACCATGATGACCGTCTTGCCTTTGTTCGCCAGATCAAGGATCAGCTGGTAAATCTCATATTTCGCGCCGACGTCGATGCCCCGCGTCGGCTCGTCAAGCAGCAGCACATCCGGGGTGGTGAGCAGCCAGCGGCCGATGATGACCTTCTGCTGGTTGCCGCCGGACAGGCTGCGGATCTTCGTCTCCTGAGAGGGCGTCTTGGTGTGCATGGCGTCGATGGACCACTGGGTGTCCTTCCGCATGGACTTGTCGCTGAGGACGAAGCCCGCCCGCTTGTGCCTGTCCAGACTGGAAATGACGGAATTCTCCCGGATGTTCAGGATCCCGAAAATACCCGTCGCCCGGCGCTCCTCGGTGAGCAGGGCAAAGTTGCTTTTGATAGACTGCCGGGGGTTCAGATTCCTGCACTCTTTGCCGTCCAGCAGAATGCGGCCGCTTTTGCGGGTGGCGACGCCGAACATGGTTTCCAGCGTCTCCGTCCGGCCGCTGCCGTCCAGACCCGCCAGACCCAGGATCTCGCCCCGCCGGGCGGTGAAGGAAACGTCCCGCAGGTTATTGTACAGTCCCGTCAGGTGCTCGACCTGCAAATAGACGTCGCCGGGCTTGTTGGTCTTCGGGGGGAACTGGTTGCCAAGCTCCCGGCCGACCATCAGGCGGATGATGTCGTTCATCTCCAGCTCGGAGGCCGGACGGGTCGCCACCAGCCGGCCGTCACGCATGACGGTGATCTCGTCGGAGATGCGCTTGATCTCCGCCATTTTATGGGAAATGTAGATGATGCCCATGCCGCGATCCCGGAGCATGTTGATGATCCGGAACAGGTGCTCAACCTCTTCCTCGGTCAGCGAGGACGTGGGTTCATCAAATACGATGACTTTCGAGTGATAGGAGACGGCCTTGGCGATCTCCACCATTTGACGCTGGGAAACCGGCATCGTGCCCATGACCCGGTGGGGGTCAACGTCGATGCCGAGCTCTTCAAAAATCGCCTTGGTATCGCGAAGCATTTTGCGTTCGTCCACAATAAAGCCCGCGATCTTGGGATAGCGCCCCAGCCACAGATTGTCCATGACAGTCCGCTTGAGCGCCTGATTCAGCTCCTGATGCACCATGGCGACGCCGCTCATCAGCGCCTCCTTGGAGCTGGTGAAATTGACCTCGCGGCCTTCCAGATAAATATGGCCGCTGTCCTTGGTGTAAATGCCGAACAGGCATTTCATCAGCGTGGATTTGCCGGCGCCGTTCTCGCCCATGAGCGCGTGTACGGTGCCCGCCTTGACTTCCAGGCTGACATGATCCAGCGCTTTCACGCCGGGAAAGGTCTTTGTGATATCCGTCATCCGGAGCAGTACGGTTTGCTCCACCTTGGATTCCCCTCCTTTTTTGCTGGCTCAGGAAGCTCTGGATAAATCGACGAGAGCTGACAGCGAGAGATTTTTCGCCAGATGAAGGTATTAAAAGTGGAGGAATACTTTGTGTATTTCCCACTTTTTATACCGCACAGCTGGGGAAAAAGATCCGCTGTTCAGCCGAAGGCGATTTATTCAGAGTTTCCGCTTTAAGAAGGGCAGCCGCCGTCACAGCAGCGGCTGCCCTCTTTTGGTTCTTATAATTTACTTGGTGTAGGGAGCGTAGGCGACGAACAGCTTGTTGGCGATGCCGTCGGCGACGGAGTACATCTCGGTGTTGGTGGCGGCGGTGGCGGCGATGGCGTCGGCCATGGCGGTGCCCTCACCGGCATCCTTGACGACGGTGGCGATGGCAACGGCCATGCCCTCGGCGTCCTGCTTGACGGTACCGGTCATCTTGCCGGCAGCGATCAGCTCCTTGGCAGCGTCGGTGGCGTCAACGCCGAACACGGGGATGGTGGTCGCGCCCTCGGCACCGGTGTTGTAGCCGGCAGCTTCCAGAGCGGAGATGGCGCCTTCAGCCATGTTGTCGTTGTTGCAGATGATCAGCTCGATCATGTTGCCGTTGGCCTCGTTGTACTGGGACAGGTTGGTGTTCATGTAGTCCAGAGCAGCCTGTGCGCTCCAGGCGCCGCCCAGATCCACCTGATACTTGGAGGCGTTGGAAGCGTCGAAGTACTCCAGAGCGGGCTTGCCGGCGGCGGTCAGGACGGCGTCGGCGTCTTCAACACCGTACTGGGTGCGGTAGATGGCCTCAACGTTGCCCTCGTCGCCCTTGAACATGGCGTAGGAGATCTTGCCGTCGCCGTTCAGGTCAACGGTGTCCCAGTTGGCCAGCAGGTACTCGCCGACCATCTTGCCCTGCAGGTGACCGGCTTCGGGCGCGTCGGTGCCGATGAAGCAGATGCTGGCGTTGGCGTTCAGAACGGAGCCTTCCTCGCCGTCGGCCTCAACGGCGCGGTTGAAGAAGATAACGGGGGTGCCGTTCGCCATGGAGATGATCTCGTTGGCAACGTCGGAGGAGCCGGAGGTGACCATGTTGACGACCAGCAGGTTGTAGCCGTCGGTAATGGCGGTCTGGATCTGCTCGTTCTGGGTGGTCTGGTTGTTGTTGCCGTCAAAGTTCTGGTAGGTAACGCCCAGGCCGTCCAGCTGTGCGTCCAGAGCGGTACGGACGCTGGAAATGTAGGTGTCGGCGAAGGTGTAGTAGAACACGCCGACCTTCAGCTCGGAAGCCTTGGTCGGAGCCTCGGTCTCGTTCCCTGCGGGAGCGGTGGTGGCGGCGGGGGCGGTGGTGGCGGGTGTGGTCTTGGAGCCGCAGGCGGCCATGGCGATCACCATGACGAGCGCAAGCAGCAGTGCAAGTGCCTTTTTCATTGCTTTTTCCTCCATAAATTTCATTTTTTCCGGTTCCGCCGATTCGGCTTCACCGTAACTCTATTGTATCAGATAGGAAACTTTTTCACAGTCGTTTTTCCCCGGGGATTTTCTCAAAATTTTATGCCGCTTCCAAAAAACACGCTCCGTTTTTGTGCAATAAGCCCTAAAAGACGGAAGAAAAAGAGGAATATGCTGTCACGCTGTCCCTCAGCCGAAGGAAAACATTGCCTTCTGGCTTTCCATGGTGAACATATTCTCTTTGGTAACGATGGTGGTGGCAGTGTCGATGAGCGCCGCGGGATCGAATTTCTCCCCCTGCAAGACCTGCCATGCCTTCTCTACGCCAAGGTAGCCCATAGCGTAGCAGTTCTGCACCACCAGGGCGGCCACCGCTCCGGTTTGCAGCAGCTCGATGCAGTTAATGTTGCTGTCGAAGGATACGGCGTGTACCTGCCCCGTCAGCCCCAGGGAGTCCACCGCCTGGGCAACGCCCACGGCCAGCGGCTCGTTGAAGCCGATGAGCACATTGATCTCCGGATGCTCCCGCAGCAGCTTTTCCGCCGCCAGCCGGGCTTCCAGGGCGTCGGTGGCCACGTTGACGGCGTAAATGCCCCTGACCCGACTGTCCGTAAGCAGCACCTCCCGGAAGCCCTGCTCCCGTTCCCGGCAGTTCTGGGTCTCGGCGTAGGCGTTGACGATGCCTACGACGATTTCCTCCTGCTCCGTTTTCAGCGCGGCCTCCGCGCTCATGCGCCCGGCGGCCACATTGTCCGTCCCGATACGCACGGAAACGCCTTCGGAATCCACGTCGCTGTCGATGACCACCACCCGGACGCCTGCGGCCACGGCCTCGTCGATGGCGGCGGCGTTTTCCGTGTAGCTGATGGCGGAGAAGACGATGGCGTCCGCCCCGTCGGCCACGGCCTGACGGATATAGTCGTTCTGCAATTCAAAATCCTCCTCCGTGTCCGGGGCGAGGATGGTCAGATGCACGTTATATTCGGTTTTTGCGGCGTTTGCCCCGGCAAAGACCGATTTCCAGAACTCCGTGGCAGCGGATTTGGCGATCAGATAAATATTGTACGTCCCGCTGCTCTGACGGGCGCCGGCGCAGCCGGAAAGGCACACCAGCAGCGCCAGAAAAACGGCTATGACCTTAATGCTTTTCATACTCCGCCTCCTCCCGTACCTTCGGCATGCGCACCGTCACCTTCGTTCCCTCGTCCGGGACGCTTTCGATGGTGATGCCGTAGGCGTCCCCGAACCAGATCTTCAGCCGGTCGTTGACGTTCTTGATGCCGATGCCGGACTTCCCGTCGGGCTTCCGGCGGAAAATTTCCTCGATCTGCTCCGGCTCCATGCCCACGCCGTTGTCCTCCACCGTGAAGAGGACGGCCTCCCCCTCGGCGCGGACGCGGATCTCAATATGTCCCTCGTCCACCAGACCGTTGACGCCGTGGTAAATGGCATTCTCGATGATGGGCTGGAGGGTGATCTTGTTGCACAGGTACTCCGTGCAGTCTTCCTCCACATCGAAGTGGTAGGAGAACTGCTCCTTGTAGCGCACGCTCTGGATTTGCAGGTAGCTCCGGGCGTGCTGCACCTCGCTGCGGATGGGGATCAGCTCGTGGCCCTTGCTGATGCTGATGCGGAACAGCCGCGCCAGGGCGTTGACCATCGCCACGGCCTCCCCGTTCTTCCCCTGCTCGCACATCCAGGAGATGGAGTCCAGGGTATTATACAGGAAGTGGGGGTTGATCTGCGCCTGTAGGGCTTTCAGCTCCGTCTTGCGGAGGTTAACTTCCTCACTGCGCACCGTAGCCATGAGCTTCTGGATTTTTTTGACCATGTGGTCAAAGGACGCCGACAGGTTCTCCACCTCCCGGACGCCGGTGACCGGCTCATAGGAAAAGCCCTCGCCGGTTTTTTCAAAGCTCTGCATGGCGACCACAAGATCGTGAATGGGGCTGGACAGCACCCGGGAAAGCATCAGGCTCAGCAGCACCGCCGCGATTAAAATAAACGCCGCGCCGATAAGGGTAATGCGCATGATCTCCCCCATACCGTCGGTGATCAGCTCCTGAAAGGAGCTGACGCCCACCACCCGCCAGATGCCGTTTTTCAGGGTCTGGACGGTGTAGATGGTGCTCCCCTCCACGTGCGTCCCGTCGGGGAGGGAGGCCGTCAGGTCGGTATTCTCGCTTTTCAGCTCGGAATAAATGAGCTGCTGCTGGGGGTGGTAAACGAGGTTTCCCTCCGTGTCCTCCAGGAAGCAGTAGCCCCGCTGGCCGATGCCCACGCCGCTGATATAGGTGGAAATATTGGAGCAGCTCACATCCACGGCGATGTACCGCTCCCCCTCTCCGGTGGTGGTGGGGCGGACGATGGTCACCACCCAGGGGTAGTCCTTTACGAAAATCGACATGACGTGGGGGGCGGAAATGTAGCCGCCCTCGTAAAGCGCCCGCTTGTCCGGGTCGAAGGAGAGGTTTTGCAGGATGTCCTCCCGCAGGCGGCGGCCAAGGCTGTAGCAGTTGCGCATTTCCCCCTCCGCGTCGTAGGTGGTGACGGCCACCACGTCGGCGCGGATTTCCAGGAACGCCTCGAACCGCGCCTCCCGTTCCTCCGCGGGCAGGTCTAGGTAGCCGGTCAGCAGCGTCACCGCGTCGTTCATGTCCTCCAGGTATTCGTTCATGGTGCTGCCCGCCTGGGCGATGGCCTGACGGCTGGTGGTCTCGGCGTTGCGCAGCAGCGTCCGGCGATAGGTCTGCATAAAGACCAGATTGGCGCACAGAAGCACGCTCACCGCAACCGCCGTGAGCGTGAGCGCCGTGATAAGATTCATGCTGACTCCCTTTTTCCTCATGCGTCGGCCTCTTTCTGCTCCTGACGCATCCGCGCCGGGGATTTGCCGTAGTACTTTTTGAAGCAGTAGCCGAAATAGCTCTGGTCGGCGTAGCCGCAGCGGCGCGCCACCTCGGCAATGCGGCTGCTGCCGCTCCACAGCAGCTTCAGCGCCACGTCCATCCGCTTCTGAATCAGCAGGTTCATGAAGGTGTCGCCGTAGAATTTCTTGATGTTCGCGCCCAAGTAATTGGCGCTGATGTGCAGCCGCTCGCTGACGGATTGCAGCGACAGCTCCTCGTCCATATATTCCTTCTCGATGATCTTCAGCGCCCGGGCGCAGAGCATGGCCATATCGTCCCAGCCCCCGGCGGCGTACAGTCCGCCGCCGCTGCGGGCGATCTTCAGGGCTTCCATGGCTTCTAAGTAAGCGGCGTGTCCTTCGCCGAGGGACGCGTACTCCTTGCTTATGCCCGCCAGCGCTTCCGCGCCCCATGCCCGGCGGGTGGCCTGCCGCAGCTCGTCCAGGGATGCGTACAGCCGCCCGAACCCGTTTATGGAGGCCAGCAGAAGCACGACCCGGTCGCCGCTGGAAAATCCGCAGCAGGAAAACGCCCGGGAGAAAATCCGCTCCGCCATGGGAAGCAATTCCGGGTGCGCCCCGTCGGGCAGACTGAACGCCGCCACCACGATATGCTCGTCCCCCCGGATTTCCATTCCGGCGCTTCGCAGGGATTCCGCCGCGGCGGACGGCTCCGGGCGGGCGTACTCGTCCAACAGCATCGTAGCCGTGACCATCCGCAGCGCTTCCGCACCCCCCTGGGGGCGGGTCAGGCTGGCAAGGCGTTTTTCGATCTTGTCGTGGATCTTCCGCAGCTCCTCCGTCAGCTCCGCCATGCTGATGGGCTTGAGAAGGTAGGCCACGATCTCGTCCTCGATCCCGGCCTTAGCGTATTCAAAATCGTCGTAGCCGCTCAAAAACGCCACTTGCAGCAGCGGCTGGACGGCCTTCGCCTGTCTGGTGAGGGCCGTCCCGGAAATAAACGGCATCCGGATATCCGTCAGCAGGAAATCCGGCTGAAGCGCTTCCACCAGCTGTAAGGCATCCAGCCCGTTCCCGGCGCGCCCCACAAGACGGAAGCCCAGAGATTCCCAGTCGATCAGCTGGCAGACGGCGCCCAGCAGCTCCGGCTCATCGTCCGCCACCAGAACGGTCAACACCTGATGCTTTTCCATGCTCAGCCCTCCATTCGTATTCTTGATTTGATTATAAAAGATTTCCGGAAAAAACACAAGCCCGGAATGTTACATTTTCACATTCCGGGCTTGCCTCTTGATTTGGTTTTTGGTTATTTTACAAGTGCATCAATGTTTTCCGTCGTGATCTTCTGCCACGGAATGGTCAGAGGTTCCTTCTGGGCGAAAATCTCCGCTTCCCATTTTTCGTAGTCCGCCCGGTTCACGAACCGGCGCTCTCCGTTTTCCGTTATCAGGTAGACATAGCCGTCATGCTCGGTGTCAATATCGTCCGGGTAGGGCGTTTGCGTATAGGGATCATAGTCGGACAGTTCCTTGCACCATGCGTCCACGTAGAAGGCGTCTTTATAGCTATCCTCCGCTTCATCATAATACGCAATGGTGTAAGGCCAGAGGACATCCCCCGCATACCCCTGATTGTGGGCAGCGTCCACCTTGAGCATACCGGGATAATGGGTCACTCCCACATAATTGCAGGCCTCTACCCGCACGCCGTCGGTCTGGGGATCATAGCCATAGATGGTCTCGCACATTCCCGCCACGGCAGTGTTGAATATGGAGACCAGCAGTTCTTCCTCCCCATCTCCGTCCACGTCCGTGACGGCAAAATGCTCATCCTCGATGGTGCCCGGTTCCCAGAGCATAATTTCTCCCATTTCGGGCATTTCCGGCCAGCGCAGCTCGTCATGGACGGTCCGGAGCGCCCGCTGGAACGCGCTGCGGGCAGCGTCGTTCCGGTCAGGGGCGGTAGTTTCCGGCTGGGTGGGTTCTGCCGTTGTTTCCGCAAGGGTGGTTTCCGGGGCAGCGGCACTCGGTTCCTGCGCCGTGGTCTCCGGCGCTTTCTGCCCGCCGCAGGCGGAAAGAAGCAGCAGCATCACCGCCAACATGAGACATATTTTCTTTTTCATTATGTTTCCTTTCTTCAGTCCAGCACAATGGGCGCTTCCTCCACAACTTCCTCCGTCAGGCAGTCGTGCTCCCGCATCCATTCCAGCGTGTGGGCGGAGTCGGCGTAGACGTACAGGGACGCACCGGTGACGTACATGCCGTTCTCCCCCCAGAGGGATATGTTCAGGGACTTGGTCTTGTACAGCTCTTCATTGTAATTGTCGTACCCCCAGAAATATCCCGGATGGTAAGCACCATTCTGAGTCATGGTGCGCTCGTCGCAGTCGGCCTTGACGGCATCCAGCAGGGACTGCACCAGCTCCGGCGTGATCTGGTATTCATGCAGGGTCACGCTGCCAATGTTTATGGAGGTAATGTCCGACACATTAAAGTCATCCCGATAGCCGTACCGCGCCTGCTTCCACACAAATTCCCAGCGGCTTGTGTACTCGTTTACGATCTTACCCTCGTCCAGATTTGCCCAGATGATATAGCTGCGGGTCATGGTGCAGCCGTTTTTCAGCTTATATTGAATCTGGACGTTGTCTGTGGTCAGCATCGGCCCGTCCTCGTTGTAGCCGCCCTCGCCGTAGACGAAGCCGTCCTCCGGCATGACCGGGTGCTTTTCCTTTTCCTCCCGGTGCTGGATGTAGGCCAGGGGATAGCTGCCGTAGCTTTCGATGTGATCTTCCAGCGCCATGGCGTGGAGGGTGGTGATCTGCCGGATGTCTTCCTCGTCGGTCAGCTCCAGTCCGTCATAATTCAGGGTCACGGAGCTGACGTCCTCCGCATTCGGGATGCGGTCTTCAATGCCCAGCACGTCAAAACGGGTGGCCACCAGGCTCAGGGCGACCACGGCGGTGAGAATGCCCAGCCCGACCCAGCTGCGCAGCTGGAACACCCGGGTGGTGCGCTTCAGGAGCATCTTTCCGCCGAACCAACCGGCAGCGCCGCCGCAGAACAGAATGAGATAAACCATCGAGGTACTGGCATCAATTCTGTACGCGAGGAAGGTGTTCACGCACATAACCACCAGCGCACCGACCCCCACGGCGCAGACCAGCTGAAACAGCGGCTGCAAAACGGGGAATGCGATGGCATCCCCGGCGCACTCCAAGTCCCGTTTCCGGTACAGCACCAGTCCCACAAGGGCGAAGACGATGCCCACCGCCGCGTAGATCAGCAGGGCGGTAAGCTTCCCCTGATCGACGCTGAACGCCGCCACCATTTCGCTTTCCCGGCCGTAGAACCGCAGCGACAGCTGGTGAAAATCCTCCACCGCCACATACGCGTCGTTGGTCATGTTCGCCACAGGCGTCAGCAGATTGACCCACCTGTCCGGCGTGACCACGCCGAAGAGCATGGGCGTATACAGGGTGTTGATAATGTAGTAAAGGATATACGCGCCGCCGTTTAAGACCGCGTACACCACCGCCATGGCAAAGCGGTTGCCGGTGCAGAACACGCTGAAAACCGCCACGCCGAAGAAGGTGATGAATTGCAGATTGGTATCAACGTACCACCAAAGGGCGATCTGCCACGCGTTTTTCACAATGGTCGCGTTCAGCAGCGGCACGGACAGCAGCGCCATCACCGCCGTGGGGATCATGGAGAACAGCAGCCCGGAAACCACGTTGGTCAGAAACAGCGTCTCCCGGCGCATGGGCATGGCGTGCAGAGCGCTGCACATCCGGGAATTGTACAGGTCGCCGAACAGGAGCATGGCGCTGATCGGCGCGAAGAACAGGTTTACAAGACCCATGACCTGAATAACTTCCCCCATCCGGGAGGCGAACCAGAACGTCCGCCCCATTTCCCGATTGTTCTGGTACAGCATCATCATGCCCAGAATCAGGCACAGGGTGTACACCGCCATCACCGGGGCGAACCGGGTCAGGTTCTTTTTAAGCACGGTCTTATTAAAGAAGGATGTCTTTGATTTCATAGTCCACGCCTCCCAGCTCGTAAATGAAGATTTCCTCCAGCGAAAGCGGCAGCACGTCAAAATACGCGGGCTTGAGCGCCGCTATCTTCGCGCCGACCTCCTCGGCCTCGCCCCGGACGATCAGGGTCTTCAGCCTTCCGGAAACCGTCGCGTTGAGAATGTCCAGCTCCTGAGGGGCGTCGCCCACCAGCTGCAGCTTCACGGTGCTGCCCTGCATGTCCGCAAGGCTCTTTTCCAGCAGCATTTTGCCCCGGTTCATGATGCCCACGTAGTCGCACACGTCCTCCAGCTCCCGCAGGTTGTGAGACGAGATCAGCACCGTGGTGCCGTTCCCCGCCACGTCGGAGAGAACGAGACCCATGACCTGCCGCCGCATCACCGGGTCAAGGCCGTCCACCGGCTCGTCCAGAATCAGCGTTTTGGGGCGGGTGCAGACGGTCAGGTGGAACGCCGCCTGCTTCTGCATCCCCTTGGAAAACCGGCGGATGGGCGTCCGCTTGGGAAGCTGGAACACGTCGTACAGCTTGTCAAACAGGGCATCGTCAAAGGTGGGGTAAATGCCCCGGTAGAACCTGCGCATATCCTCCAGCGTCGCGGAGGGATAGTAGAAAATTTCGTCGGGGATATAGCCGATGGTGGCCTTCACGGCGGGATTTTCGTAGATGGGCTGGTCGTCCATGGTGACGCCGCCGCTGTCCGGGCGGTAGACGCCGGTGAGGTGCCGGATGGCGGTGGACTTGCCCGCGCCGTTGGGGCCGACGAGGCCGTAGACCCGCCCGCTGGGGACGGTGAGGGTCAGATCGTCCAGCGCCTTAAAATTGCCGAAGGTCTTGGTCACATTCTTCATTTCAAGCATGTCTATGGTCTCCCTTCTCGATTCTGGCCACCAGCTCGCCGTGGCTCGCGCCCAGGGTCAGCAGCGCCGCGGCGGCTTCGTCGAAGCTCAGCAGCAGCCGTTTTTTCTCCCGTTCTCTGATCTCTCCGTCGCCGCAGACGAAGCAGCCCTTTCCCGGCACCGTGGCGATCCACCCCTCCGCCTCCAGCCGCCGGTAAGCGCGCTGGATGGTATTGGGGTTAATGGCAAGCTGGGCGGCCAGATCCCGGACGCTGGGTAGCTTCTCCCCCGGCCGCAGCACGCCGCCGGTGATCTGCTCCCGGAATCCGTCCACGATCTGCGCATAGATCGGCCGGGAGTCCCGGTAATCCAAGTGTACCATGGTATTCCTCCTTAACTGTATTATCTGTACTAGTACGGTTAGGATAACCCAGGATACAGAATTTGTCAATACGGGGGGAGATTAAGAGTTTTTTAAGGGAAGCTCTGATGAAATCGACGATAAGCTGTGAGTGAGAGATTTTTCGTCCGATCGAGGTATCGAAAGCGGCGGAATACTGTATGTACCCGCAAAGGGTATGCCGCATTCGTAAGCCGACTTACGTCGGCAACGGCTGCGCTCTATTTCCCGTTTTCGATACCGAAGAGTGGACGGAAAAGATCCGCTCGCAGCCGCAGACGATTGATTCAGAGCTTCCCTGAGGTCTATCTGAAAACCGGAAAGGACCCGCTAACCGGGCATGCTGACGGTGAATTGCCGAATTGTGCGGTGTTGCCCTTGCTTTTTTCCTATCCGCATGGTAAAATGTTCTGACGAAACTGATAAAGGGGGAGTTTGCTTGAAGCGTATCGGGATCGGGCTTTTTCTGTGCATGCTGCTCATGGGCTTTTTCACGCTGCCCGCCTCCGCCGAGAGCGCAGCCTCCCGGGTGGATACCTACTGCACCGTCAGTGCCGAAGGAAGCTGCCAGGTGAATATGACCGTCACCCTGCGCATGGAGTATGTCGCCACCTCCATGAGCTTTCCCCTGCCCGCCAACGCCACGGGCATTACCTTAAACGGCGCGTCCGTCTCCACCAGCAAGACGTCCTCCGCGACCCTGGTGGATATCAGCCGGGTGGTCAGCGGCATCACCGGGGAGATCCCCCTGAATTTCAGCTTTACCCTTCCCAAGTCCGTGGGCGTTGTGACCGTTGACGACAAGCGGGAGTTGCAGCTGAGCATCGAGCTGCTCAGCGGCTTTGAATTTCCGGTGGAGCAGCTGAGCTTTGTCATCACCATGCCCCCGGGAGATATGCCCAACGCGCCGAAATTTACCAGCATCTACCGCCAGGAGAGCATTGCCTCCGACCTGACCGTCACGGTGAGCAGCAATCAGATCATCGGCGCCAGCAAAACCACCCTGAACGACCACGAAGCCGTCACCATGACCATGCTGGTGGATCAGAAGATGTTCCCCACCGTGAGCACCTACATCCGGGAGGGCAACCCGGAGATCAAATATATGCTGATCTGCGTGGGCCTGGCGCTGGTGTACTGGCTGATTTTCCTGCGCACGAAGCCCATCGCCCACAGCCGCAGCACGACCCCGCCGGAGGGCATTACCGCCGGCGAGCTGGGGTGTCGTCTGACCTTGTCCGGGGGCGATCTGACCATGATGGTGTTTACATGGGCGCAGCTTGGGTACCTGCTCATCCAGACGGACGGAAGTAAGGTGCTGCTGCGCAAGCGCATGGACATGGGCAACGAGCGCAGCCTTTTTGAAAACAAGATTTTCGCCCTGCTCTTCGGCAGCCGCCAGACGGTGGACGCTACAGGCTTCCCCTACGCCAAGCTCAGCCGCAAGGTGTCCGCTATCGTCCCCAACGAGCGGAATATGTACAAAGGCGTCAGCGGGAACATGAAGATCTTCCGTGGCCTTTGCTGCGGCGCCCAGATCTTCTGCGGCGTGTGCGTGGCCATGAATATGACCTCCGCCCGGGCGCTCCAGATTTTGCTTTCCATCATTCTGGGGGTCTTCGGCGCGGTGTCCGGGTGGCTGATCCAGGATATGGCCTACCGCACCCATCTGCGGGGCAAGCTGCCCATGCTCATCGGGGCGGTGTGCATCGCCGCGTGGGTGGTGCTGGGACTGCTGTGCGGCCAGGTCTGGATCCCGCTGTGCAGCGCCCTGGGGGAATTTCTGCTGGGCTATTTCGCCGCCTACGGCGGAAAACGCAGCGATCTTGGCAGCTATGCGGCGGCGCAGGTGCTGGGCTTCCGGCGCTACGCCAAGAAGCTTCCCACGGAGGATGTCAGCCGCCTGATGGCCAACGACCCGGATTATTTCTTCGATCTCGCGCCCTTCACGCTGGCGCTGGGGGTCATCAATCCCTTTGCCAGAGCCTTCGGCCATCGGAAGCTGGAGCGGTGCCCGTATCTGGTCACCCGCGCCCGGAACGTCCAGACGGCGGAGGAATGGGCGGGCATTCTGCTGGACACGGCCGACCGGATGGACGAAAAGCTCCGCCGGATGCAGATCGACCGGTGGATACCGGCTCGCCTGCGGCGGAGGAGAAAGTGAATGAAAGACCCACGGGTCATTGAATGGACGATCGTAAAACAGCGAACGGAGCGTATCGGTACCGATACGCTCCGTTTTTATGTATGGGCACACCCCCCTTGGCTCCCCCTCTGGGGAAGCTGTCACCGAAGGTGACTGAGAGGGCGTTGCAGCCTGGTTTCCCCTCTCCGTCCTCGCTGCGCTCGGCCACCTCTCCCATAGGGAGAGGCAAGGGGGCAGACCATCCCGTGGGCTTCTGTGTTATTTCAGCATCTCCCGAACCTGGGCGATGCTCATCCCCCGTTCCCGGGCGATGGATGCGATGTCCTCGTACTCGGTCTTTTGCCGCTGGACGCCGTAGCCGGAGGAGCGTTTCTGCCGAACCTTGCCGTAGGGAGTGGAAAGAATCTCCGTGCGCCGCTCCAGGGTGTAGCGGTTTTGCAGACTTTCCCGGATGCCCAGGGTGGTGGTGTGGCGGAAGATCAGCTGCGCCATTTTCTCCCGGTCGCTCGTCCGGCACAGGACGCTTAAGAGCACGCCGGGGCGGTTCTTTTTCATGCCGATGGGAGTGGTAAACACGTCCAGCGCGCCGCCGAGGAGCAGCTGCTCCATGGCGAACCCGATCTCCTCACCGGTCATGTCGTCGATGTTGCAGCACAGCTCCGCAATGGTGTCGGTCTGGTCGGCGGTTTCTCCCAGCATGACCCGCAGGCAGTTCGCTTGAGGGAAGTCTTTTTTGCCCATGCCGTAGCCGGTTTTCTGCACCCGCATGACGGGCAGACTGCCAAAACCGTCGGCAAAGTATTTCAGCAGCGCCGCGCCGGTGGGGGTACACAGCTCGCCCTGGACATTTCCGGCCTGAATGGGCATCCCCGCAAGAAGCAGGGCGGTTGCCGGTGCGGGAACGGGGAGAATCCCGTGAGCGCACCGGACGGTGCCGCTTCCCACGGAAATTGGGGACACGATCACCTGATCGGGGCGGATCTCCCGCATCAGCAGGCACACGGCGGTGATGTCCGCAACGGCGTCCATGGTGCCGACCTCGTGGAAGTGAATCTGCTGAACCGGCACGCCGTGGACGCGGCTTTCCGCCTCGGCAATGAGATTGTACACGGCCAGAACGTCCAGCTTGACCATGGAGGGGATGGGCAGTCTGCTCACGATTTCCCCGATGCCCTCCATGCTGCCGTGGACATGGCCGTGATGATGGCTATGGAGGTTCTCGTCTTCCTCAATTCCCGCTACCTTGACGGAAAAATGGGTTCCCGCCACGCCGCATTTGACGCTTTTTTCCGCACTGACGGTGACGCCGGGGATGCCGAGGCCGTTCATTTTTGCAAGAAATGCCGCCCGGTTGGGAAGCAGCTCCAGCAGCGCCGCGGCGAGCATGTCCCCGGCGGCGCCCATGGCGCATTCGATGTACAGCGTTTTCATCCCTTGACCTCCATGTGGTTGATCATGTTCGCCAGATACCCCGCGCCGAAGCCGTTGTCGATGTTCACCACCGACACGCCGCTGGCGCAGGAATTGAGCATACTCAGCAGCGCCGCCACGCCGCCGAAGGACGCGCCGTAGCCCACGCTGGTGGGGACGGCGATCACCGGGCATTCCGCGAGACCGCCCACCACGCTGGCAAGCGCTCCCTCCATGCCCGCGATGGCGACGACCACGCTGGCTTCCATAATATCATCCATATGGGCAAGCAGCCGGTGGACGCCGGAAACCCCCACGTCGTACAGCCGCACCACCTCGCTGCCCAGCACCTGCGCCGTCAGCGCCGCTTCCTCGGCCACGGGGATATCACTGGTGCCGCCGGTGGCGATGACGACCTTTCCGATGCCGTCAGGCTGGGGAAGACCACCCACAATGCCCACCCGGGCGTCCTTGTGGTAGTCCAGTTCCCGGGTGCTGCCGACGTAAGCCGCTGCCTCGGGGGACATTCTGGTAATCAGAACGCGGTTCTGGCCGTTGGCGCCCATGGCGTCGATGATGCCGCCGATCTGCTCCGGGGTCTTCCCCGCGCCGTAGATCACCTCCGCCGCACCCTGGCGCACCTTCCGGTGGAGATCGACCTTCGCGTAGCCAATGTCCTCGAAGGGGGCCTTTTTCAGCTCCAGCATGGCGTCGTCTACGCTGGTTTTTCCGGCCTGAACGGATTCCAGCAGCTTTCGGATCTCAGAGTTCACTTGCGCACCTCCAGATTCAGCAGGACGCCGTCATAATCTTTGCGGAGCTCGGTCACGATCTTCTCCCGGTTTTCCAGAAGCAGAGGCAGGTCGGACTCCCGCAGCTCCAGCTTCGCGGTATTGCCCACCATGCGGACGCGGAAGTCCCGGAACCCAAGCCCGAACAGAAATCCCTCCGCCTTTTCCGTCTGCTTCAGCTTTTGCAGCGTAATTTCCTCCCCGGTGCGGATCCGGGTGGCAAGGCAGGCGTAGGCGGGCTTGTCCCAGGTGAACAGCCCGGCTTCCTTGGAAAGACGGCGGATCTCCGCCTTGGTCAGGCCGCACTCCCGGAGAGGGGAGCGAACCGACAGCTCCCGCAGCGCTCGCATTCCCGGCCGGTCGCCGGCGTCGTCGGAGGCGTTGGTGCCGTCCAGCAGCACCGGGAAGCCGTCGTTTTCCGCCGCCCGGAGGATCTGCCGGAACAGGGTGTTTTTGCAGTGGTAGCAGCGGTCAGGGGGGTTCGCCACGACCGCGTCGCTGGACAGGGCGTCCACATGCAGCACCTGCATGTCCGCGCCCACCTCGCTGGCTAAGCGCCGGGCGTCTTCCAGTTCAAATTCCGGCTGGAAGGCGGTACTCACGTAATAGGCTTTCACCCGTTCGGCATACCGCGTCGCCGCGTACAGCAGGTACGCCGAATCCACGCCGCCGGAAAAGGCGATGGCCACCTCCGGATTTTCCGTAAAAAACTGTTCCAAGGTCATATTGTAACCTCCCGTGCCCCAGAAAGAATTTTTCCCATTATACACGAAAACAGGAGATCTGACAAGGGGCAAGTAAGGGAACTCTGAGCAATTCGCCTGCGGCAGCGGCAATCGTTTGGCGGAATTTTGCCGATAAAAAAGGAGGGAGCGGAAAATTCCGCTCCCTCCTGCCCAAAAGCTCAGGCTTCCTCAGGGGAAAACTCGTCCTTGCCGACACCGCACAGCGGGCAGACCCAATCTGCCGGAACCTCTTCCCACGGCGTGCCGGGGGCTACGCCATTGTCGGGGTCGCCGACTTCGGGGTCATAAACGTAACCGCAGACATTACAGACGTATCTCACAAAAATACCCTCCCTTATTCGGAAAATGTGTATCGGACGATCACGCCGTAGCCATCGCCCGTTGTAATAACAGGCTCGCCTTCGGTGTTCTTTCCGACGTCCAGGATCGGCCAGTCGCTGTGCTCGCGCACATATGCTTCCGGACTTTCTGCCTGTACATCCAGGAACTCCTCACGGCGGTGCGCCTCACCGCCGCAGGGGTTGATGGTTTCGATCAGAACCTCATAATCATGCATAAAACTGCCTCCTTACCTTGCGGGCTCGATGTCTGACCGGAGAGCGCCGAACGGACGGCTTCTGCCCGCCCCGAAGTGCCTTCGGCACCCGGGGTGAAGCAAATGCATCGCTTCCTGCGTTCAGCCTGCCATCAGACATGACGCGCTCACTTCTTAAAAATGTCGCTCAGCTTTTCGGCAGCGGTGTTCACGGCATCAGACACGACACCCGCAGCCTTGTTTGCCTTGGCGGCGGCCTTCTCCAGAGCGATCTCTCTGCCAAAGTAGCGGTTCAGCATGCCCTGCAAGGCTCTGCCGTGGCGTGCCTCGTCTCTGGCCATTTCGTGAACGGTGTCGTGGATGGCGTCCAGACCGTTCTTCTTGGCACAGGCGGCCAGGTCGAACTTGCCCTGGGTGGCGCCGAATTCGCAGTCAACACGCCATGCGAGGTTGTCTTTGGTGGTAGCCTTCATGTGAGGCTCCAGATCCTCGCCCAGCATCTCGGCGAACTTGGCGGCGTGCTCGGCTTCCTCGTGGGCAGCCTTCTCCCAGTACAGGCCGATCTCGGGGTAGCCCTCCCGGTGGGCAATGCGAGCCATGCACAGGTACATGCCGACCTCGCTGCACTCGCCATGGAAGTTGGCCGTCAGCTGATCAAAGATGTATTTCTTGTCTTCCTCGGAGATATCGGGGTTGTTCTTCACGGTCTTGGCGTAGAGGCCATACTCATGCTCGGCAGCCAGCTTGCCCTCGTCCATGACCTTGAACTTGGAGCCGTCAACGCCGCAAACGGGGCACTTGAAGCCTTCGGGCATAAACTCGCCTTCGTAGACATAACCGCAAACGGGGCACACAAACTTCTTCATAATCAATTCCTCCAATTTTTTATTATATGATAATAGCTGATTTGCTTGGGATCACAACGGATTCCCCCCCGATACCCTTCGGGAGGGGCGACCGCCCGGCGGTAAGGAACAGGATATTCTGACACGGGCCAAACCCTTTCAGCCGGAGTTCAGTATAAATCACCGCTTTTGCGGACGGTGACGTCATCGTCCTGCTCTTTCTTCCGCTTACAGCCACGGCATAGACCGGTGAAGGTCAACTGACAGCTGTGCACCTGAATGCCGGTACATTCCTCGGCGGCCTGTCCCAGCGATAAAGGAACCGCCGTATCGGGAAGGTCGATCACCGCGCCGCAGGCTGTGCAGATGAAGTGGACATGGGGGCGGGTATCGGCGTCGAAGCGTTCGACGCCGTTCACCGTGCCCACGCTCTGGATCAGACCCTGACTCTTGAACAGGGAGAGGTTGCGATAAACCGTCGCAAGGGAGATGTCCGGGCACTCCGCCCGCATCATGTCGCGAACCATCTCTGCTGAGGGATGAAGCACGGTGCTGCGGAGGCAGGACAGGATCGCGTTGCGTTTTTTGAATTGTTTTGCTGCCGCTTCCATAGACGCCTCCGCTGATTTGTTTATAAATAAGAACGGTTCTTATTTATATCCAGAGTATAGCACGGGGCGACGCATTTGTCAAGAGGAAAATGAGAATTATTTGCATTTATTTCCAAAAAAATTCGACCGCTGCCTGTGGCATGTCAGCGGTCGGCAATGTTCCTACGGCATCCGATGACGTTCCCCCTTTTCTTCCGCGTTCAGCGCGTCCACCACGATGTCCGGGTAGGGATTGGCGATCACGGTGCGGTAGGTGTGGTAGATCACCATGCCGGGCTTGCCGTTGGGGATTTTCTTCACCTGCTTCACCGGCGTCACGTCCACGGGGATGTTCTGCCCGCCCCCGGTTTCGGCGTAGTAGGCAGCCAGCTGCGCCGCCTGGGTGACGGTATCGTCCGGGGGCGTGGTGCCGCCGCAGGAGATGATGACGTGGGAGCCGTGCACCTTGGAGGCGTGGCACCAGATGTCGTCCTTCCGGGCAAGGCGGAAGGTCAGCTCGTCGTTCTGCCGGTTGTTCCGGCCGACGTAGATCGGATAGCCGTCGGTGCTTTCAAACCGCATGGGGGGCAGCTTGGCCTGCTTCATGCGCTTCCGGTCGGTGTCGGGACGGAGATACCCGCCCTCCTGTAACTCCCGGCGAATTTCTTCCAGCTCTCCCTCGGTACCGGCGCGGTTCAGCTCCTCCAGCACGCTTTTCAGGTAGTCCAGCTCCAGCCTCCCCAGCTCCAGCTGCTTCGTCAGCTCTTTCTCCGCGTTTTTCATCCGGGCGTAGTCCTTATAATACTTGGCGGCGTTCTGGTTGGGGGAGAGAATGGGGGAAATGGGAATGTCCACCGGCCGCATTTCCTCGTCGTAGAAGTCCTCGCACCGAACGCTGGTCTGCCCCTTCACGATGCGGTGGAGGTTGGCCGTGAGGATATCCCCCAGCTGGCGCAGACGCTCCCGGTCGTAGGTGGCCTCCAGCTCCTTTTCCTGAATGGCCAGCTTTTTCGTCAGGCGGCTGCACAGATTCTGAACGGTCTTGCGCACGGCCTGACCCTTCTGCCGCATGGCGTCCTTCTGATCCCGGACGGTGTAGTACATGTCCAGGAGCTTTCCGAAGGACGCGGCGCGGCGGCATTCGCCGTATTCCCGGATGGGGCAGAAGGCGAACTGCTTCGGCGTGCCGTCGGGGAGGGCATAATAATAGGGCGCGGGGTGGCTTAAGTGCTCGTGGAAGAACAGCGACAGCTTGTCGGCGGTGGTGTCCACGTCCAGCGCATCGATGCGGGCGTCCGTACTTCCGGCGGCGTACAGCGCCGCCTCCCGGCACACCAGCGGGGACAGGCCGCCCAGGGTGTCCATCAGCCGGTCGGCCAGAATGTCCGCGCCGGGGGCTGTGAGCAAGTTTACATAACGCTGAACATCCCCCTCCGGGGCGCTGTCCAGCGGGTTCAGCTTCGTGACCGGCTCCGGCGGCTGATACATAAGACCCGGCAGCGCCGCCCGTTTGGCGCTTTCGTCCAGGCCGATGCGCCGCAGGCAGTCCAGAATCCGCCCCTCGGGGGACAGCAGATACAGATTGCAGGTGCGCCCCATCAGCTCGGCTACCAGTGTTTTCCGCACGGGAAAGCCCATCTCGTCGGTGCAGTCGAACCGGAACGCCGCCGCCCGCTCCATGGGGGGCTGGGTGATTTCCGTCAGCTTTGCCCCCAGAAGGTGCTTGCGCAGAAGCATACAGAACATGGGCGGCTGCGCCGGATTCTCCGGAGAAGCCGCCGTCAGATGCAGCCGGGGGGCGGTGGGGTTGGCGGCGAAAAGCAGCTTTTCCCGTCCCTCCTGGCAGCGCAGATGAACAATTATCGTGTCTCTGGCGGGCTGGTGGATTTTCTCCACCCGTGCGCCGATGCACCGCGTGCGGACCTCCTCCAGCACGGCGGATAAGAAAAAGGCATCAAATGCCATGATGCAGTCCCTCCTGATCTTCCATAACGGCCTTGAACAGTTCGTTCAGCCGCTGGGTTTTCCCGGCCAGGTACAGCGCGCCGAACAGGGCTTCTAAGCCGGTGGCCTTTGCGTACTCGGCGGGGGTGGCGGATTTGGGCACCGCGTGGACATGGGCGTTTTTCCCCCGGCGGTAGTAGGCAAGCTCCTCCTCGGTCAGCAGGGGCAGCAGCTTGTCCGCGAATTTTGCCTGGGACGTGGCCTTCACCATCTGAATGGTGTCGTGGTGCAGCTGCCCCACGGTCTTCTCCCCCCGGGCGCAGAGGTAGCCCCGGCAGAGAATCTCAAACACGCAGTCCCCCATATGGGCAAGCCCCAGATTGGAAATGGCGTCGATCTCCGACTGAGGCAGGTTCATTTTGAAATAATTTTCCATAGCTTCTCCCGATTGACCAGAAATTGGGCGCAAAGCCCGGTGAACAGCCCGGTCAGAATGCTGATGACGATCATCACCGGCAGGTAAACCGCCAGGGACACCGTCCCCGTCAGGGCGACGGCCATGGCCATCTGCCCGACGGAGTGGGCGACGGCGCCCAGACACCCGGCGACCCAGAGCTGCTTTTTCGTAAGGATTTTCCGTAGGGCGACGGTCACGCCGATGGCGCAGACGCCCCCGGCGCCGGAGTACAGAATGGTGCTGAAATTCCCGGCGAACACCGCCCCCAGAAAAATCCGCACCGCCAGCACCGCCGCGCCCTCCTTCGGCCCCAGCACGAAGACGGTGAACACCGTTACAATGTTGGCAAGCCCCAGCTTCACACCGGGAATGGGAACCGGGGAGGGGATCTGGGCTTCGATCATGAAAATGGTCAGGGCAATGGCGGCCAGCAGCGCCAGCAGCGTCAGTTTTTTTGTTTTCAAATCCGGCACCGCCTTTCTGAGCGTTTCTATATCCGATACAGCCGTTTCCCGTTTTCCATGGTGGCGGCGTGGACTTCCTCCACGGAAATGCCCCGGATTTCCGCCAGACGCTCCGCCATGCGGTACAGCTTTCCGGGGTCGTTGCGTTTCCCACGGAAGGGCTCCGGGGACATGTAGGGGCAGTCGGTTTCTAAGACAATGCGCTCCAAGGGGATGGCGGCGGCGGTCTCCACCGCTTTCCGGGCGTTTTTGAAGGTCAGAACACCGGTAAAGCCGATGTACCAGCCCCGGGCGATGAGCCATTTCGCCATTTCCGCCGAGCCGGAATAGCAGTGGAATACCCCCGTGACCTCCGGGAATTCCTCCACAATGCGAAGCCCATCCTCATGGGCTTCCCGCTCGTGGACGATGACGGGCAGACTTAAGTCCCGCGCCAGCCCCATCTGGGCGCGGAAGGCCGCCTGCTGACGGTCTCGCGGGATGTCCTCGTAATGATAGTCAAGGCCGATTTCGCCGATGGCCTTGATTTTGGGATTCAGTTTACATAATGTTCGGTATTCTTCCAGAACGGCGTCGTTTACCTCGTCAGCGGCGTCCGGGTGGGAGCCGACGGCGGCGTAGATGTAGTCATACCGGTCAGCCAGAGCGGAAGCCGCCCGGGAGGACGCGAGACTGCATCCGGGATTCATTAAAAGCCCGATGCCCTGCTCCGGAAGGGCGGACAGAAGCGCTTCCCGGTCGGCGTCAAAGGCGCGGTCATCCATATGGGCGTGGGTGTCAAACAGCATAAGCTCTCCTTATACAATAAGCTACTCAATGACGGCCACCAGACAGCCGTCCATCTCCGTGACCCGGGGGTCGTCCAGGGAAAAATCCGTCCCGTTGGGGTATCCCCGCAGACCCTCCCCGGTGCGCTTGACCTGTGCCTCCTTCAGCACCCAGAAGGTCAGCAGCGCCCGGCGCTTGTCCGGGGCGGCGTCGAACTGCGCCTTTTCCCCGGGGGACAGAATTTTCTCCGCCAGGGCAAGGTTTACGTTCCGGTCAAGCTCCTCGGCGTCAATGCCGACCTCCCGCCGGGACAGGGCGCAGAACGCATGCCGGGGGGTGTGGGAAACGGAAAAATGCCAGCCGCTGCCGGGGAAATAGGGCTTGCCCCCCGCCGCTACGGCGATAGGCGGCAAATCCAGTCCGGTTTCCTCCCGGTAAAGCGCCGCCAGCAGCGCACGCCCCGCTTCGTGGCCGGTTCGTCCGGCGAGGGCGCAGGACGCGATTTTCACAGCGCGTCGATGATGTCGGATTCCGACGGTTCCTTGGGGCGGCGGTTTCTCATCCGGTCAACCAGAATGGCGACGCCCACGATCAGCACCAGCAATCCGCACAGGCTTATGACGACCCGGGAGGTCGTCATGGGCAGAGCGATCAGCACCGCGCCCAGAACCGTGGTAATGACGGCGGGAAGAATGCCGTAATGATACCGGCTTGCGTTCAGAATGTCCTGAACACCCCGGACGGCCAGCAGGATACCGGCCAGACGCCCCAGCCCCGCGGCCAGCATCAAAGGATTGCGCAGAAGCCACGCGCCCACGGCGAAGCAGCAGACGGCGGAAAGCACCTTCCCCAGGGTGTCGAAATGCCCGGCGACGGCGCTGACGGCAAACACGACGCCCGCGATCAGCAGCCCCCACCCCAGAATCTGCGCCACAAGGGCGGAGGCAGAGTCCGGATGAATGAGAAGGATCAGACCCAGCACCATCAGCAGCACCGGGGTAGCAATCAGACGAAGGACGGACAAAATGGTATCTTTCATAACAGGGTCACCTCTCCGAAACTCAGTATACCCCGAATCCGGGGCGGTGTCAATCGGAGAAAGCGGAAATCGGGGGTGTTGCCTAAGACGCACGACGCCCCCCTCGGAACGAGGGGGGCGCTGAAACACGGCGAGTTACGGAAAAGCGGAGATAGCACCCTTTGTTTGCCCCACTTGGGGGCGTCCCTTTTGAGTGAGGGAATGGGGTCTACCCTCCGCCGATACCCGGTTTCTCACGCAAAATGCGCGGCTTCCTTCCTCCCTTCCCCAGCATCACCTACATCTTGTGATTTTTCCACTTTTTTCAATCCCACATGTTGTGTTTCGACAAAATCTGCGCCGCAGTTGTGCTACTATGATTCCAGGCTTGCAGGACGAAGCCGGATGACTGCCGCCGTGGCGTCGTCCGTCTGCTTCCCGCGGCCATACTCCAGAATTTTTGCCGCCAGCTCCCCAGGCGGCATGTCCGGAGTCAGGTCAGACCGGCGGGGGATTCCCTCTCCATCCACGCCGTCGCTGAGCAATACCAGCGCTTCCCCCCGACGCAGGGACAGCTTCTCCACCGTTTCCCGGCTTTCCGTTACGGAAATCCCCGGCGGTGGGGTGGCTGTCCCTATTTTTTCCGCGCTGCCCCGGCGAAGCAGCCAGCTGGGGGCGGCGCCCCACTTGTACAGCGTGGCGTGGCCGGTGTCGAGATGAAGTTCCGCCAGATCCACCGTGACCGCCCCGGCGCTTCCCCGAAGGGCGAGAATGCTGTTGAGGGTGCGCAGGGCGTGGGCGGCGGGAAACCCGGCGGTGAGCATCTGCCGCAGAAGCGCTCCCGCCGACTGCCCCTCCTGGGCGGCGCCCAGCCCGGTGCCCATCCCGTCGCACAGAAGGACGTAGTACCGGCACTCGGATCCCGGAAAGGCAAGACACCGGTCGCCGTTGGCAAGCTCCTTGCTGCGGCTGCGGGCGGCGGCCTCGGCGCGAAACCATGCCCGCGGCCGCTGCCCCCGGCGGGGCAGATCGTCGGCAAGCCCCCGCAGATAATCTCCCAGAAACTGATACTGCTGCACCATTGCCGCCCGGTACTCCGACTGCCGGGCGCTGTCGGCTTTCAGCAGCTTCAGCAGCTCCTGCCCCCGGCGAAGCTCGGGAATCAGCCGCCCCGACTTGCGGCATTGGGCGTCCAGGGGGTTTTGCAGCAGAGAAATATCCAGCGACGACTGCTGGGGGCAGCTGTTCCGGGCGGAGCAGCTGCCGCAGGCGCGCTGCCGCACCTTTTGCAGCACGGCGGAAGCGTCAACGGGGGGCGGCGCGGTTTCCAGAAAAAGCTGCTGGGTGACGCCGAGGACTTCCGCCCCCAGCTCCAGCCGCACCTGCGCCAGCCCCGTCTCCCCCCGGCGGCGGGCGGTCTCCTGAGAGGGCGGCATCAGAATTCCCAGCCCGCCGCCGAGAATCAGCCCCGGGAGCGGCGTGTAATCCCGAATGCCGCAGATCGCCATTACCACCAGGCACGCCGCCCCCGGCGCGAGACAGCGCATCCACTTGCGCTCAAAGGGAACCATGCGGATCACGCCCGCGAGACACAGCACCGCCGTCATGGGAACGTTCGTCACCTGCGCCAGATCCAGCCCCAACCCTCCAAGCACCGCGGCGGGGAAAGCGCGTCCCACCGCCAGCGCCCCCGCTGCGAGATACCCCAATCCAAGATAAGGCGCCGGTGAAGCCTGGGCCAGCGCCAGCACCGCAACGCCCCCCACCAGCCAGTCGGTGACGGCGGTGCGCCTGCCCAGCGCCACGGGGAACAGCAGTCCCGCCCCGGCGGCAAGAAGAATCCGCAGGAAATAGACCGGCACCGGCACGGTGTCCCGCAGCACCAGCTGGAACAGCAGTCCGGTCAGCGCCGTAAGGAATGCGGCAATGGCGGGCAGAATCAGCGGCTGCTCCTCCGGGATGTGCCGGGCGAGGAGCAGCGCCAGCAGTCCGCCGGAGGCCGACCACACCAGCCCCTGCAATCCCGCGATGCCCCAGAAGACCCAGTAGCCCAGCATCGCCCCCAGACTCATGACCGCCGCGTGCCAGCCGCTCATGGCGAGGATCAGCCCCATGGCCAGGGGCTGGGGATAATTGCCCAGGCTGGCCGCGCTGAGCAGAAACCCGCTGCCGCCGCACAGAAGGACGACCCCTCCCGTGCGGATCTTGGGGTTCAGCAGCAGCCTCTGACACGTTCGCCGCCCCCGCCGCAGGTACGTTTCCATGGATGCAATCATTTCCACCACAGCCTTTCCTTAGTGATGGGAAAATCCTATCACGCCGGAAAAAATAATGCTGTCGGATTCGCAATGGTGATAAAGATTCTTAGGAAGCTCTGGTTAAATTGACAAGAGCTGGCAGCGAGAGATTTTGGCTCCGGGCAAAGCATGGAAAATGGAGGAATACTGTATGTATTTCCCGTTTTTCATGCTGAAGACCGGGGGTAAAAGATCCGCTGTCCAGCCGCAGGCAATTTAATCAGAGTTTCCCTTGCATCGGGGGCGGGATGGGTGTATAATGACCTGTAATTAAGGAAGCTGGAAGGAATTTGATGACGGCCATGGGAAGAGAATTTGAACGGAAATACCGGGCGGATCCCGGGATGATTGCCTCCATCCGGGCGTCCTTCGGGGATTTTTCCGAGATCCGGATGGAAACGGTCTATTATGATACGGTAGACGCCGCCCTGAGCCGCCGGCGCTGGATGCTGCGGCGGCGGTACGAAAACGGGACGTCCGTCTGCACCCTGAAAACGCCCCTCCCCGACGGCAGCCGGGGGGAATGGGAGACTCCGTGCGACGATATCAGGTTGGCAGTGAAAGAGTTATGTAAACTCGGTGCGCCGAAAGACCTGCTCACCCTGACGGAAAGCGGCCTGACGGAAGCCTGCTCTGCCCGGTTCACACGGCTGGCAAAGCAGATCACCCTGGAACGCTGCACCGTGGAGCTGGCGCTGGACGAGGGCGCGCTGATGGGCGGCGGGAAGACCCTTCCCTTCGCCGAGGTGGAAGTGGAACTGAAATCCGGCGAAGAAGCCGCCGCAATCGCCTTTGCCGAAGGACTGGCACAAAAATTCGGCCTGATCCCGGAACCCAAAAGCAAAGCGCAGCGAGCCATGGAATTGTTAGATTAAGAAAAGGACATACAGGAGAGAGAACTATGCCCAAATTTGAGACGCTGTTTTCCAGATACGACCGTCTGGTGCTGTTCGACACCGAGACCACCGGCCTAGCCTACAACCGGGACGAGATCATCGAGTTTGCCGCCGTGGTGCTGGAGAAGGTGGACGGAACGCCCCAGGTGGTGCAGGAGTATGACCAGCTTGTCGCCCTGTCCCCCGGCGGGTTCGTGCCGCCGAAAATTCAGGAGCTGACCGGCATTTCCACCCAAGACCTGCGGGAACGGGGACTGCCCAAGACCAGAGTGTGCCGGGACATCGCGGAGATGATCCAGGGCAACACCCTCTTGCTTGCCTACAACGCCCATTTTGACCTGAGCTTTCTATTCTATATGCTTCTCCGGGACGGCGACCCGGCCATTCTCAAGGGCAAGGACAAGCTGGACCTGCTCACGGTCTACCGCGACCGCCACGGCTACCCCCACCGGCTGTGCAGCGCCATCGAGGTCTACGGACTTTCCGGCAAGGTGGTCAATTCCCACCGGGCGGTGGACGACGTGCTTGCCACCGTGGCGGTGATGGAGGAAATGGAGAAGGAAAAGGACGACCTTGAGCGTTATGTAAACCTTTTTGGTTACAACCCCAAATACGGCATTGAGGGCAAGCCCATCAGCTCCATTACTTACAAGCCCCAGCCCTATAATCCCGTGAAGCCGCTGTACGAAGCGTGATTTCGGGACGGAAAATCTATAATTTCGGGAGATTTTTATGAATTGGTTGAATGTTTTCGGGCTGGTCATGGTGGCGGTCATCATGATACCCAATATCCTGTTTGCAATGAAATGCAAGGACGGATTCGTGAACAAATGGAACAATAAATTTGTGGAAACCGTGGAACAAATCGGCAGGTTCGGCTGCTTTGGATTCATGATCATCAACATTCCGGGAACGTGGTTCGGGTGGTGGTCCGACGAAGCGTTTGCCGTATATCTGGTGGTGGACGCCCTGCTGGTGACGCTTTACTGTGTGATCTGGGCGGTCTGCTTTCGGAAAAGCAGCGTTTTCAGAGCGTTGGCGCTGTCCATCATCCCCTCCGTTCTGTTCCTGTTCAGCGGGATTATGAGCCGGTCGATTCTCCTGACCATTGCCGCGCTGCTGTTCGCGCCCAGCCATATCATGCTTTCCTATCAGAACGCAAAGTGATTTTCACCACAGGAGGTAACAATATGCTGAATCCATCCGCCTATGCCCTGGGTGCCAACCGCTCCTGCATCCGGGACTTGTTTGAATACGGCTGCCGGCGGGCCGCCGTTGTGGGACGGGAGAATGTCTACGACTATTCCCTGGGCAACCCCTCCATCCCCTCGCCGAAGGAGGTGGACGAGACGGTGCGTCAAATCCTTGATGACACCGATTCCCTGCTGATTCACGGCTACACCTCCGCCGTGGGCGACTATGCCACCCGGAAGGCCGTTTCCGACGACTTAAACGCCCGCTACGGCGCGTCCACCGTCCCGGAGGAATTCTTCATCGGCTGCGGCGCGGCGCCGGAGCTGGTGAGCGTGTTCCGGGCGCTGGCAGTCCCGGGGGCGGAAATTCTGGCGGTCGCGCCCTATTTCCCGGAGTACAAGCCCTTCGCGCAGGAGGCGGGGCTGGAATTCAAGGTCGTCCCAGCGGACATCCCATCTTTCCAGATCAACCTGACCGCCATGGAGCAGATGCTCACACCCCACACACAGGCGGTCATCCTCAACTCCCCCAACAACCCCTCCGGCGTCGTCTACACCCGGGAGACCTATCAGGCACTGGCGAAGATCCTCAACAGAAAGGCCGCGGAGTATGGCCACCCCATTTACATCGTCTCCGACGAGCCGTATCGGGAACTGGCCTACGGGGTGGAGGTGCCGTTCCTGCCGGAAATCTACCGGGACACTGTCATCTGCTATTCCTATTCCAAGTCCCTGTCCCTCCCCGGCGAACGAATTGGCTATGTGTATGTGCCCCGGAAGGCCACGGACGGCAAGGCGCTGTACTGCGCCGTTGCGGGGGCTGCCCGGGCGGGCGGCCACGTCTGCGCCCCCAGCCTGTGGCAGAAGGTCATCGCCCGGTGCGCCCACCTGCGCCCGGACTTGGAGAGCTACGACCGCAACCGCAAAGCCCTTTACGAGGGGCTGACCCGGATGGGCTACGAAATGGCGAAGCCCGACGGCGCGTTCTATCTGTTCATCAAATCTCCCGGCGGCGACGCCAACGCATTTTCCAACGCGGCAAAGAAGAAAGACCTGCTGGTCGTCCCCGGCGACGGCTTCGGCTGCCCGGGATATTTCCGCATCTGCTACTGCGTGAGTCTGGAAATGATTCAGAAAAGTCTGCCGGTGTTCGAGGAACTGATTCGCTGCGGAGAGTGGTAAAGCATTTTTTGTAATACGATGGACGGGGGAGTGAAGGTTCATGAGTATAGTTCGTGCAACTCAACAAAAATTACAAATAGCAATTCATTATAACAAAGTGATTGATTATCTGGAAGGTGCTGGGGTGTATAAAATTCATAGTGATCCCAGAGATGTTACTTCTCCTCACGCCTTTAATTTCAGCATGGAATGTTATAATAAACTTGCCGCTAAATGCCCTCAATTTGAATTGGACAGACGGTTTTCGGAAGAAATTATTTCAAAATTAAAAAGTGATGAATGTAATGTTTATGATGTTTATTATCTTTTCAACTGTCTTGCTGCCCAATTAAGACTGGAAAAGAATGGTATTGCCTCCTTCGTGGTAGAAGATTCCAAACTTGATGAAATATGTCAATTATTGAGAGGAAAAACGCTTGTTTACCAAGACAGGTTAAAGAGATGCCGCGACGAAAAAGGAGAATATTATACAGACGGCATGTTTGGGTATATGCAAAGCGAAAGTAATCGTGTGTATCACGAGACCGGTAAAAGAATTTTATAAGCTGAAGAAATGAAAGCAGCAAATTCAGGCCGTTGGTATCCACAAAAGTGGCAGCCAACGGCCTGTTTTCTATGCTAATCGGCCAGAAAATCCGGAATGAACCCGGTATCCGCTGCCTCGGCCTCCTGTGTGAAGCCCTCCAGTTCGTTCAGATACATCCAGCTGAGCACCGCGTCGTATTCTTCACTGGTGACCCGGCGGTCGAAGGGGGCGGGAAGGCCGCCCATGGGCGTGTACTGGCGCATCAGGCTTACCAGCACTTCCCCGGGGGCGAAATTCTCCCCGATCCAGTCCAGCACCCGCAGGGAGTTCTCCACATTTCCGGGCAGGATCAGGTGGCGGATGATGACGCCCCGGGTGACCTTTTCCCCCTCCCAGCGCACAGCGCCCACCTGCCGCACCATCTCCCGGATGGCGTCGGCGGCCACGGGAAAATAGTCCATCGCCCCGGACAGCTGGCTGGCAAGACGGGCGTCCGTGTACTTGAAGTCGGGAAGGTAAATGTCAACGCACCCCTCCAGCGCCCGCAGCGTTGCCACCCGCTCATACCCGCCGCAGTTGTACACCACCGGCACGGGCAGCTTGGGCCGCAGCGCCGGGAGGATCGTGGGCAGAAAGTGGGTGGGGGTCACAAGGTCGATGTTTTCCGCCCCCTGAGCAATGAGGTCTTCAAACAGCTGCCTGAGCTCGGCGGAATCCATGGCCTTCCCCACCGCGCCGCCGCTGATGGCGGCGTTCTGGCAGTAGCTGCACCGCAGAGTGCAGCCGCCAAAGAAAACCGCGCCGCTTCCCCCAGCTCCTGCCAGCGCCGGTTCTTCCCATTTGTGGAGCATGGCCTTGGCCACGAGGGCGGTGTCCGGGCAGCCGCAGAAGCCCCGCTGTCCCGCCGTCCTGTCCACGCCGCACCGCCGCGGGCAGAGATTGCAGTTTCCGTAATCCATACGCATCCCTTCCTTTGGGGGTATCATATCAGTTTTTTCGCCTTTTCTCAACCCCGGACTTTACCGGCGGGGGAAAATGTGGTAAACTACAGAAAATAAACTGTCTGCGCCCCTACGCAAACAGCTCTCAGAAAGGGGTAATTTAATGGATATCCGACTTGCCGAAACCCGGGATATTCCCGGCTTGATCAAACTGCTGCTTGAGGTGGGAGAAGTCCACCACCGCATCCGTCCCGACCTGTTCCGGGCGGGTGCGCAGAAATATGACGAGCAGACCCTTGCCCGGATGCTCACCGACGATACCCGCCCCATTTTCGTGGCCGTGGAGGACGGGAAGGTGCTGGGCTACTGCTTCTGCATTTTGCAGGTGCGGGAAAACGATCCGGTGCTCCTGGACGACCGCACGCTGTACATTGACGACCTGTGCGTGGACGAAAATTGCCGGGGCAAGCACGTGGGGCAGGCGCTGTACGACCACACCCTGGCCTACGCCCGGGAAATCGGCTGCCGCACGGTGACGCTGAACGTGTGGTGCGGCAACGACAGCGCCATGCACTTCTACGAAAAACAGGGGCTGAAACCCCGGAACATCCACATGGAAACCATTTTGTGAGGAATGCCATGCTAGTCAAAAACCAGATTTACGAAGCCGAGATCACGGACTACACCGCCGAGGGGCAGGGCGTCGCCCATATCGAGGGCTGCGCCGTGTTCATCCCCAACGCCGTCGCCGGGGAGAAGGTGCGCGTCCGGGTGGAGAAGGCGCAGAAGACGTGGGCGGCGGGGAAGATCGTGGAGATTCTGGAAAAGTCCCCCCACCGGGTCAACCGGGAGTGTGAGGTCGCCAAGCTCTGCGGCGGCTGCGATTTCTGGCACATGGACTACGCGGAGGAGACCCGCCTGAAAGCGGAGCGGGTGAAAAACTGCTTAAACCGCATCGGCGGCGAAAATCTGGCAGAAGTCCCCATTCTCGCCGCCCCCGGCTGCCACGGCTACCGCAACAAGGCGCAGTATCCGGTGGCAGTGAAGAAAGGACGCGCCTACGCTGGGTTCTACCGGGCGGGCACCCATGACGTGGTGGAAAACGCCCGCTGCCGCATTCTCCCGGAGGAGATTGACGCGGCAAAGGATGCGGTAATTGATTATGTAAACCAATACCGGGTCAGCGTCTACGACGAGACCACCGGCAAGGGGCTTCTGCGGCATATTTACGTCCGCCGGGGCGCGGTGTCCGGGCAGATTCTGGTGTGTCTCGCGGTGAACGGGGAAAAAATCCCTAAGCCGGAGGCGCTTATTCAGCGGCTGAAGGGCATTCCCGGCTTTACCACGCTGGTGCTGTCCGTGAACACGAAGCGGGGCAACGCCGTGCTGGGCGACCGCTTTCTCACCCTCCACGGCCCCGGCTATATTGAGGACACCCTCTGCGGCCTGAATTTCCGCCTGTCCCCCCGGTCGTTTTATCAGGTGAACCACCATCAGGCGCAGCGGCTGTACGAGATGGCGATTTCCCAGGCGGAGATCACGAAGGCCGACACGGTGCTTGACCTGTACTGCGGCGTCGGCACCATCACGCTGGCCATGGCAGGCGCGGCGGGGAAGGTCATCGGCGTGGAGGTCGTCCCTCAGGCGGTAGAGGACGCCCGGGACAACGCGGCGCGAAACGGCATCACGAATGCGGAATTTTTCTGCGGCGACGCCGGGCAGGCGGCGCTGGAGCTGGAGAAAAGCGGCGTAAAACCGGACGTGGTAGTAATAGACCCGCCGAGAAAGGGCTTAAACGCGGACACCATCGAAGCCCTCCGCCGCATGTCCCCTAAGCGCATCGTCTACGTCTCCTGCGACCCGGCAACCCTGGCGCGGGACGTGGCGCTGTTAAAGGAGCACGGCTACACCCTGAAAACCGCCGCCGCAGTGGACATGTTCCCAAGGTGCGCCCATGTGGAGACGGTAGTTCTTTTATCCCACAAAAAAGCCGACAGTTATATCCACATTGATGTGGAGTTTGGAGAGGGCGAGGGCAAGATTCCGGTAGATAGTATTGCTAAAAGAGCCGAAGCGTACAAGCCCAAAGAAAAAGTGACCTACAAAATGATTAAGGAGTACATAGAAGCGAAATACGGCTTCAAGGTACATACCGCATATATCGCAGAGGTAAAGCGAAATTTGGGATTGCCGATGTATGATGCTCCTAATGCGGTAGAAGAATTGAAACAGCCGAGGAAACATCCGACACCAGAAAAGGTAGAAGCAATCAAAGATGCACTTCGTTATTTTGCAGTGATATAAAACTTTACTTACAATCGAATATTTCTTACATAGCCGTTTATTCATTTATTTGAGTAAGCGGCTTTTTTCATCCCTATTTTTCGGAATAGGGATATTTTTTGTAGAAGGAGGAGGTTTATTTGAACACGCAAATCATCGCCATCGCCAACCAGAAAGGCGGCGTTGGCAAAACAACAACCTGTG
>ERZ808240.488-NODE-488-length-52366-cov-13.380398_pt1 | contig 52366 bp, 41 predicted proteins | sample MGYA00521084_ERZ808240 | MGnify/ENA primary metagenome ERZ808240 (study PRJEB31516, sample SAMN03275571) | gut metagenome | biome: mammalia-associated habitat; material: feces | host: Papio cynocephalus | place: Kenya | collected 2012-08-06 ...
GGAAGCGTCTTTACAGCCACGCAGGAACGTGCTGGATTGGAAGTAAAGTACTTTGCATAGACTGCGTTGAATGCTGCAAAATCATCCATGTTGGAGAGGAAGCAGGTGGTCTTGAAAACCTTCTCTGCGCTGCTGCCTGCAGCCTCAAGGATGGCAATGACATTCTTGCAGCTCTGCTCTGCCTGACCTGCGATGTCGGCTGGCATCTCACCGGTTGCTGGATCAACTGGAAGCTGACCGGAGGTATAAACTGCATTGCCTACGATAAAGCCCTGTGAATATGGTCCGATGGCGCCTGGTGCATTCTGAGTATCAATCTTCTTCATGATAGTTTTCTCCTTTAGTATGTAAAAAATAGATTATATGAATTACCCGTTTCGACATGGGAACGGGTAAATTCCGGTAAATTTAGCAGCCTCTCTTCTGAAGCTCGGTCACAATGTTTGAAACTGCTGCCTCAACAAGCTTCGGATCGGTCGCAAGATTGAGACGAACAAAGCCCTTGAAGTTCTCGCCGAACTGCTCGCCATAATCGACGGCAATCTTGCAATCCTTCAGGATGAAGTCATGTACCTCCTCCTTCGGCATGCAGTCCCGAAGATCCAGCATGGCAAGGTACGTGCCCTCGAGCGGAACGACCTTTACCTTCGGTGCCTTCGCTGCGAGCTCGCTCTTCATATAGTTGTAGTTATCTTCAATGACACCAACGAGGGTCTTCAGCCACTCCTCGCCATGACGGTAGCCCGCCTCGGTAGCGATGAGACCGAGAATGTTGTTGGCATTTCGGTTCATGCCACGTGCGAAGAGGTCATACTGTGCACGAAGCTTCTCATCTGCGATGATGATATGGGAGTGCAGAAGTCCGGCCAGGTTGAAGGTCTTCGATGCTGCATTCAGGCAGATGATTCTGTCCTGGTACTTGCCACCAGCGACTGCCAGCGCCGGAACGAAGCGATGTCCGAAGAGGCAGAGGTCCTGATGGATCTCATCGCTGACGATCAGTACATCATGACGACGGCAGATCTCGAAGAGCTGCTCCAGCTCCTCCTCTGTCCAGACACGTCCGGCCGGATTATGCGGTGAGCACTGAAGCAGAAGCTTCACATCGTTCTCCACGATGGCCTTCTCGATGGCCTCGAAATCAAGTGTGAACTGATCCTTTTCATCACAGTGAAGATCGACCTTCACAAGCTGACGATCGTTATAGGTGATGACGTTGTGGAACGGATAGTATACCGGTGTCAGGATCATGCAGTGATCGCCTGGCTTCGTGAATGCGCGAAGCGCCCATGCAATGGCGGTCACACAGCCGGTACAGAAGCGTACCCAGTCCTTCGGAATAGCCAGTCCATAGCGCTCCTCCATCCAGTTCGAAAGAGCTGGATAGTAGCTCTCCGGTACATCCGAGTAGCCATAGACACCATGCTGTACACGCTTTGTGAGCGCCTCGATCACAGCATCCGGTGTCCGGAATTCCATATCGGCGATCCACATGGAAATGAGATCACGGGTTCCATACTTTTCCTCAAGCTCTGCATCCCACTTCGAGCAGTCCGTACCATGACGGTCTACGAGATACTTTGCAACAAATTCTTCCTTATTCACAATGTTCCTTTCCTATCCATTTCGTTCACCTCAGGCAGGTGAGCTGTTGTACAACAGGTCCTTCCAAAGCTGAGGTGACGAAATCAATATCGTTTAATTTTTAGAATGCGCCACTCCAGCCGGTTACGGTCAGAAGGTATACAATCACACAGGCGAGTCCGATGAAGCACAGTACCTTTGGCAGTGCCCACTTCATCCACTTACCGAATGGCACATTGGCCATCGCGCAGGAACCTACCATCCAGCCAAGAAGCGGAGAAACGAGGTTCGTAAAGCTGTCACCCATCTGGTAAGCAACGACGGCGAGGTTCGGCTCGAGGCCCAGTGCCTCGGAAACCGGCTTCATGATCGGTACCAGGATGGCTGCCTTCGAGGTAGCCGATGGGATGATCGGGTTAATAATGGAAACGATCAGTGTAAGGCCGACACTCGATACGGAGCGAGGGAGTGCCATCAGCGGCTCGGTTAAGAAGTGTACGATCGGGTGGATGACATTACCATCCGAGAGAATAACGGAAATAACCTTTGCAAGACCGATGACGAAGATAACGAAGGCCATGGATGAAAGGCCCTTTGCGAAGCTGTTTGCCAGCTGATCTGCATTCATGCCGCCGAGGATGCCGACGATCACCATGTTCACCAGCATGATGGCAATCATGAAATCGAAGGTCTTATTGGAATCCCCGCCGATGTACGGATACAGCGCAATCAGGACATACTGTCCGATGAAGCAAACAAGGATCAGAACCTTCCGCCAGGTCATGTGGACTTCCTTGATGAGTCCTTCCTCATCTCCTACCGCGCCCTCTGGACGCCAGCCCTCACTGTACATGAGGGACTTCGTCGGGTCCTTCCGAATCTTCGCCACATAGTGGAGCACCATGATGATGGCGATCGCAAGGAAGAAGTTCATGATCAGAAGACGTGTGAAGAAGGCGGAGTACGGAATGACCCCCATCAGCATCTGTGTCGTTGCCTGCTGTGCAGGGCCGGTACCGAAGCCAACGAGCGCTGCGAAGGTGGTTACAGCCAGTGCGCAGATCGGATCGAGCTTCAGCTTCTTTGCGAAGAGAATACCGATTGGCACCACCGCGATCAGTGCATCCGTGCCACCGAAGCCGCCGAGGTATGCCATCAGAATCATCATCATAATGACGAGAAGATTTGCGCCCTTATCCTTCAGCTTTGCGACGGACCAGTTCATCATATCATCCATGACACCGGTATCGAGTACGACATTCATCGCTGCACCGGAGATCATAACCACAAACATGATCGTGGACGCGCTGTTGAGGCCGGTCTTGATATCCATCAGCGCCTGCCATGGACTGACCGGTGTCTGGTGTCCGAGGTAGGTGAGCTCTGTACCGATGATCTCACCAGCCTCATTGGTTTCGAAGGTACCTGCCGGGATGAGATAGGTTGCCAGACATGCCAGCATGATGATGCCTGTCATGATCCATAGAAGATGAGGCATCTTGAATTTTTTCTTTTCTTTTGTAGGTTGAACGCCTGCCATAGATTTTTCCCCTTTATATTGATACGATATTTCGTTTTTAATCGTTGTGGCTGAACACGAAGGCAAGCTCTGTCAGCGTGCCGAGTGGTAATGCAGACTCATCGATGTCGAACTTTCCATTGTGATGAGCAGCGCCACTGCCTAATTCTGCATTCCGAATGCCGAGCATGCCGAGTGCTCCTGGGTAGCGATCCAGATATGCGCTGTAGCACTCCGAAGCGAACCAGCGGTCGCAGTCTGCGAGCTTGTCGCCTGCACCCAGCTTTTCCATCTCTGCCTGTACACGTCCCACAACCTGCGGATCGTTGATCACAGCCTTCGGACTGATGTTATGACGTCCCTGATAGCTGACCGTACAGTTGAACGTTGCAGCGGTTGCTTCCGTGACCTTATCAATGATCTTCAGTGCCTTCTCGCCTTCCTCTGCGTTGAAGAAGCGGGCGGTTCCGCCGATATAGGCCTCATCTGGAATGACGTTCGTCGCTGTACCAGCCTGCAGCATACCGAAGCCCAGAGTGACGGTTTCCTCGACATTCAGCTGGTTCATGAACGCGGAATTCAGCTGTGTGATAATGTGTGCTGCCGGGATGATGGTGCTGATCGCCTGATCTGGACGAGAGCCATGACCGGCCTTTCCGTGCAGATAAATACCAATGCCGATCGTTCCGGCCATACGTGGTCCAGCGACGACATTGACCTTGCCTGCATCGAGTGCGTTGTATACATGAAGTGCGAAGCATTCATCCACCTTGTACTTCTTCAGGGCCTCCATCATCGTATCGATGCCGCAGTTTGTTTCCTCGCCCTCTTCGAAGCAGCAGTAAACATTGCCCTTCAGCTGGTCCTTCAGCTGAAGCAGTACCTTCATGGTGCCGAGCAGCATCGCCATATGGGCATCATGTCCACATGCATGGCAGGCACCGGCCACCTCAGAGATGCAGGCCTTCTTCTGCTTCAGATTGTTTTCGTCCTCCTGCACCGGGAGTGCATCAATGTCGGAACGTAGCACGCGGTTAATGCCCGGCTGTGCGCCCTCGATCGTTGCAATGAGCCCGGTTCCTGGAAGCTTCTCGTATGGAACCCCCATCGCCTCCAGCTCACGAATCAGCACCTCGCGGGTATGAAGTTCTTTTCCAGATACTTCTGGATGACGATGAAATTCACGCCGCATCGAAATGATGTAATCGCGCTGCTGTTCTACCAAAGTTCTAATATCCATGGTTTCACATTTCCTCTCTATCTCTTCATTCGCTTATAAACGATGAAACGATCGAAAAATCGTCCTAGGCGCTTCCTCTGGGCCCATAAAAGGAAGTTATCTTGGATATTCCATCCAAAACATCGACGTTTTTTCTTCTGTTTATGTATAAAATTTTATTAAAAAACGACGCAAAGTCAAAAGGAGACGATTTTCGTATGGCGATACTCAGTACCTTGATTTTTCGTCAGAGTGGAAAAACAAAGCTCGTCTTTGGTGTATTCCTTGTATACATAAAAAAACATTCAATTTTCCGACCGTTTGCATATTTTTTTGTCTTCCGATAGATACAAAAAACGACCATTCCTCGCATGCGTTCATGCAATGAATGGTCGTTCAATTCTTCCATATTTAAACTGGTCACCGAGTGGGGTGCTTCGCAGATGAGCAGGGAGAAGCGAGCTCTTCCGTGACAAGGACGTCTTCGCTGAAAGCTACAGCTGCTGCAGCGTGCGAGGGCGAGTCCTTCCGCGACCGGGCAGACTTCGTCGAAAGCTACAGCTGCTGCAGCGTGCGAAGGCGAGTAAATACCTCTCCGATTTTCTCCTGTATGAAGAGCGTCTCGACGTGCATCGGCACGGAAAGGGCGTCGCGATTAATGATGACGAGTCGCTTTCCACGAAAGTACTGGATGAAGGAAGCTGCCGGATAAACCGTAAGGGAGGTCCCGCCAATGATGAGAATATCCGCTTCCGCAATGGCCTGAATGGCACCACGCACCGCCTCCTCTGGAAGGCTTTCCTCATAGAGCGTAATGTCCGGACGGATCACGCCACCGCAGCTGCAATGTGGCACCGGCTCCTTCGATTCGAAGATGTAATCCTCCGGATAGGTCTTCCCACAGCGCATACAATAGTTCCGTAAGGCACTGCCGTGAATTTCATACACCCGATGACTCCCGGCCTTCTGATGCAGGCCATCGATGTTCTGTGTCACAATCGCCGTAAGCTTTCCGGTCTTTTCGAGATCCGCAAGGTAGCGGTGCGCAGCATTCGGCTGAATCTTTCGCGTATCCATCTTCTGCCGATGAAACTCGAAGTACACCTCCGGTTCATTCATGAGACAGCTGTGGCTGAGAAGGTACTCCGGCGCATACTGCTCGAAACGGACATCATGCTGATTATAAAGTCCGTCCTTACTGCGAAAATCCGGCACACCGCTCTCGGTCGAAACCCCCGCTCCGCCGAAAAATACGATCTTCTGTGCCTCCTCCATCCATGATTTTAATGTTTTGATTTTATCTTCGTCCATCGTCCTTCATGCTCCTTTATTTTCGATGAAACAGCCCCTTCAGAAGTGCACGGAAACCACCCGATGGCAGCTCCTCCGAAAGCTCCTCTCGGAGGTCATCGCTTGCAAGACGTGGATTGTAGATTTTCTCCTCTGAAAAGACCCGGTCCAGTGGTATATCCTGCGCATCCACGGGCACCTCCGGTACCATCAGCGCACCATAACAGAGGCCATACTTATACAGGGTCTGTCCGTGCAGCCAGCGATCATAATACCCGGCCCCATGGCCGAGACGATGACCGTAGCGATCGGCCGATACGCACGGGACGACCGCCATCGCAAGCTTGTAGCCATCGATCACCGGAAGCCCGGCCTTCGGCTCCAGAATACCATACCGGCCCGGCTCGAGGTCCTCCCAGCTCATGATCTGCACGGCTTCCATCCGATGATCCGGTCCCGGAAGGCAGCGTGGTACCGTTACAAGCTTTCCCATCTGCCAGGCGGTCTCGATGATCTCCTTCGTGGACGGCTCCTCATCGATGCTGACATAGCAGAAGATCGAATCCACCTGCTGAAAGATCGGATAGCAGAGGAAGCGCGTCGCGATCTCAGCATTGGCCTCCGCCTTATAATCTTCGCTTAAATTCTTTCTCTTTTCGCGGATCATCGTCCGCAGCTCATCTTTTGTCATGGTTTTTTCCCATTATTTTGCCAAATAGCGGAGCAGCGTCGGCAGCAGAATCGTCATGTCGATCGGCTTCGCCACATGATCGTTCATTCCAGCCTCCAGCGCCGCCTGCTTGTCCTCGGCGAAGGCATTGGCCGTCATCGCGATAATCGGAATTTCAGCCTTCTTCGGATCTGCCATCTGACGGATCTTCCGTGTGGCCTCATAGCCGTTCATCACTGGCATCTGAATATCCATGAGGATCAGGTCATAGTAATCGTCCGTGGCATCAAGAAGCATCTGATAGCAGGCCTGTCCATTGATGGCATGCTCCACCGTGAGGCCTTCTTCGGAAAGCAGCTCCATGGCGATTTCCGCATTCAGCTCATTGTCCTCGGCGAGGAGTATCCGATGGCCTTCAAGCTTCTTTCCATCCTCCTCGGCAAATGTCTCTGTTCTTTGTGTGCATGTCGCCTGATCCGCGAGGGTGAGGGCAAGCTCAATCGTAAACTTCGTGCCGACGCCCTGCTGGCTCTCCACCTGGATCGTACCGTCCATCTGCTCAATGATGGATTTAACAATCGGAAGTCCGAGGCCGGTTCCAACGACCTTGTTTTCCGTCGTTGTATGCTCTCTCGAAAATTCATCAAAGATATGCGGCAGGTAATCGGCGCTCATGCCAATGCCGGTATCCTCACAAATGAAGCGGTACCTTGCCTTTTTCACGTCCTCTGATGGCAGCTCTGTGATATTCACATGAATCGAATGACCACTCGGTGTATATTTCACAGAATTGCCCACGATGTTCAGACAGATTTCTTCGAGCTTTGTCTTGTCACAGAGAACACAGGTATGGGTCACCCGGGTTTCATACGTATACTGGATGGTTTTCTTTCGCATCTCCTCCTCCAGCACCGTATTCAGGGAGCAGAAGAGCGCGTGAAGATCCGATGCCTCCAGGTTCAGCGTCGCCTTGCCGCTTTCGATGCGTGCCATCTCCAGCACCTGATTGATGATCGTGAGGAGGAGCTCACTGGAGCTCTTGATCTTCGAAATATAATCCCTTGCTTTCTCCGAATCGCCCAGATTCTTCTCCAGCAGGTCCGTAAAGCCCATAATGGCATTCATCGGCGTACGAATGTCATGGCTCATATTAAAGAGGAAACGGGTTTTCGCCGCGCTGGCCGCCTCGGCCTTCTTCGCCGCATGCTGAAGCTCCACCGCATACTGCTTTTCCCGGCTCCGCTTACTGAGAAACAAGTAAAAATAGGTCGCCACCATAAGTGACAGAATGTAGCAGAAAATACCGCCGAGGATCTTCGAAAGCAGTGGTACCCAGCCCTTTACCGGGACAATGTCAAAGTACCAGGTATCGTTCGGGATGCTGCAGGAAACCGTCACATAGCCCGTCGGCATCGCCTCCTGGCCCTGAATGATCGTTCTCCGCTCACCTGTATCCCCGTCCTTCTTCCAGATATCATAGGCATAGGATGCCTCACTCAGCTCCGAAAGATCGATGCTTTCCATGAATTTATCCCAGTCGATGACGAGGATGACAAAGCCCCAGAATTCCTCCGTTCCGGCTTCCGTCATCGTATACACCGGGTTAAACAGAAGCGCACCGACGCCGCCCTGCTTCAGCTCGAAAGGTCCACCCAGAGTATATTTATTCGTCTGCTTGGCAAGATTCGCCTCGTATTTCCGCTCGTGATCCCGCAGCATATCGAGTCCGAAGGCTTCCGCATTCGCATGCGTCGGATAAATCTCCTGCACGATGCCCTTCGGTGCAAGCTCAAAGGCTCGAATAACGCCGCCTTCATTGGAAAACATACTCGCAAGCTGTGAAAAACGTGCCTCATCGAGCGAGCCTTCCGCCTCGATAACATTGCCGAGATAATCTGCGCAGGTTTCATAACGCTCCATCTGAGACTGGATACGCCGCACGGTATTCTGTGCCATGAAGGTCGCCGATACCTGCTCATTCTTTTTATAGTTTTCAAATACCCATTGTCCACAAAGAAGCAACAGGATAAAGGCCACGAGGCCCACGAGATAACATTTTCTCTGTATTTCTTTTTCTACCAGACGCTGGTTAAACATATAGAAACTCCATTTTGATGATATAGGGACATTATAAAGCCCAGAGCCTGCAGATGCAAAAGAAAAGTCTTTTTCTGAAATAAAAATAATTTTCTTCAAAAAACGTATTGTCAAAATAATATTCGCATGCTACTATATAGTCACAAGATAAAAAAAGACTCGTTAACAGAACATCTTCTGACGAGAAAGGAAGACGCAGACGTTAACAAAGTGGTGATAAATTCGATCACCGAAACGATACCGTAGGAAGAGAGGTATGAAAACGATGACACCAGCACAGTGTATCGATAATATCTCTGGACTTCAGGAAAGATAAAGTGATTTGATAACAGCGCATAAGCGGTCATGTTATTCAGCGTAGGAGTGTTCCTCCAGTAAAGGATCTTTCATCAAGTCCACGCGATATTATCATTTTAAAAAAGAATAGAAAGAACAGATATCCAGTTTGAGATAGCACAAAGCTATTTGAACATACAGGTTTGTTACCTCGAGGAGATACTCCGTTGCACTATTAAATTTTAAAACCGAATAAAGCACTGAAGCGAAAAGCTTCCATTAAAAATATTCAGAGGAATCCGAAACGGATTCCTCTTTTTTTGCACCACTCTCCTGGCTCTCCTGCTTCGCATGTGGAAGCTTCAGACCTTCTATCACAGCTTTCTGCTTATTCTTACGCGCCCTGCCTTTCTGCCTTTCACCTGCATGCTCCACCACATAAAAAAGAGGCCGCCCCCTCTGGTCAGCCTCTCTTTTGCCATATCACCTGAAGATCAGTGAATCAGATCCTCATAGAACTCGAATGCTTCCTTATCCGTAAAGCCCTCATGTACAACCTTGTGAACGGCCTGTGCCATCTCAACCGGATGCTGGCTCTGGAAGATATTTCGTCCCATATCGACGCCGCGTGCACCCTTCTGGATGACTTCGTACGCCAGTGTCAGTGCATCCTTCTCAGCAAGCTTCTTTCCACCGGCAACAACGATTGGTACAGGGCAGGCCGAAACAACCTCTTCAAACTTATCGCAATTATAGGTCTTTACGATCTGGCAGCCCATCTCCGCAATGATACGGGTTGCCAATTTGAAGAAACGATCCGTACGCTCCATGTCCTTTCCGACTGCGCATACGCCCAGGGTCGGAACGCTGTAGCGCATGCCTGCATTGATGACCCTGCTCAGATTGTCAATGCTGGAAAGCTGTCCATCCGCTCCGATAAATACCTGTGAAGCCATACAGTCTGCATTCATGCGAATGGAATCTTCGATATCTACAGCAACGACCTCATGACTTAAATCATCCTGAAGCATGCTGGATCCAGATGTCACTCTCAGTGCGATTGCATTCGTAAATTCTGGCTTTAAGCATGTGCGGATCGCGCCACGTGTACCCATGAAGCAGTCTACGTATGGTGCCAGCTTCGGTAATAAGAGATCCAGTCTCTCAAGACCTGCCGTGCTACCCATGAAGTAGCCATGATCAAAGGCGAACATGACCGTATTTCCGCTCTTCGGATTAAAAATATTAGCCAGATGATGCTTCATGCCCCAGTCCAGGCTGTTCGCACCCTTCACATAAAAACCATCGTGATTTGCGAATGGTGTGTCCACATGATAATCCTTTGCTACTTTCAGTCCCTCTAAATCTGCCATCGATGTATTTCCTTTCGACTATATTCAATTCGTTACAACATACATATCAATTCGGTTACTATTATATTTGGTTTTTTATGATTTAGAAATCATAATCGTTCATGTTTTCTGATGTGAATACGAGACGCTCTGGAAGGAGAACGACACCGTTATTCTCATCACCTGTGCTTGCGCCAGCGGCGATGCTGTCATTTGCAAGAACTTCGCAGGATCCGATCTCCGGAATATCGATGGAATCGCCAACCTTTGCAGTGTTGCCTGCAGCGAGGTATGCAGCTACATAACAGCCCATTGCGCCCTGAAGCTTCGCATCCCAGAGGCCCCAGTTATAAAGGGTACCATTCGTGCAGTACTGCTTTACAGCATTCGGTGTTGCAAATCCTGTGATCGTGATGTTGTCCTTGTTGTAGCCCTTGTTCTCTGCAGCCTGTAACTGGCCAGGAAGAGCGGTCGAGTCATTACAGATGATAACATCGATATCCGGGTTTGCATCGAGAACAGCCTCACCTACGGTGATGGACTTCTCTGCATCCTGCTCAGAATAGTAGTTGTCCGGATTTACATTGGTCCAGTTCGGGTAGTTTGCAGCGATGATCTTCTCACCTTCTACCTGCCAGCTGTTCTGGTCGGTTACGGTTGCCTGTGAGTAGTGCCAGCAGTACTTGATGTCATCCTTCTCTGGATCCTTGCCTCTGGCCTTTAAGCCATCAACTGCCATGTCTACCAGCATCTGGCCTAATACCTCTGGTGTTCCCTGAGAAACCATGAGGGTTCTGTCCTCGCTGTTCGCATCGGAGTCCCAGGTGGAAACCACGATACCAGCATCCTTTGCCTCGTTCAGCGCATCGGATACACCGGCTGCATCTACGGTTGAAATGCAGATGGCATCGACGCCTGCCGAAATTGCCTGGTTGATAACGGATACCTGATCAGATACGGCTGCATTGGAGCTGCCCATGTAATTTACGGTAATGCCCCACTTCTTTGCATACTCCTGTGCACCATCATTGGCAACCTCGAAGAATGCGTTACCGGTCAGCTTCGGGATGAAGGCAACGGTCTTTCCCTCTACGCTTGCACCCTCGGTGGCTGCTGCCGCTGCGGTGGTTTCTGCCTCTGCCTTTTCAGCTGCCGCTGCAGTGGTCTCTGCCTTCGCGGCTGCGGTTGTCTCTGGTGCAGAGCTGCTGCCACATCCAGCTAAGATAGATGTCAGCATGGCGCCTACTAACACGGTCGATAAAATCTTTTTCTTCATTACATTTCCTCCTTTTGATACGTGATATGTATGTTTAGATATGATCTAACTAGGTTGATGCAGCGATTTTCTGTCGCTGTGTTTTTAATTTTGCGCGATAATTCACGAACGCCGGATGTACCATCAGTGCCAGGCCTGCATACAGGAAGCTTCCACCGAGTGTCGCAACCATCGCCTGTACACCGCAGTACGCGATAAAGAAACCGGTCAGAATGCCACATAAGATGGCGATCACAATGGCGAGCGCCACAGCTGCCCAGATATTCAGTCCCCAGTCCTGCCATGCCACACCGATGATGATGGAGGTAAGTCCCACGATGGATCCCGCCTGAATATCGATGCCTCCGGTAATCATGACCAGCGTAACAAAGATACCGATCATGCCAATCGGCACAAAGTCATTCAGGCTTCGAAACATCGAAGATGCATTTAAGAACTTCGGGTTCGCCAGTCCAAAAATCAGAAACTCAATCAGGATGACCGCAATCAGAAAGCTGTTCCAGTTCAGCACAGCCTTACGCTTTGCACTCTTCGTATTTGAAACATTTCCGTTCATTATGCCTTCACTCCTTCCGCAGCCATGTCATCCCGCGTTCTTGCCTGCAGTCTTTCATGTCTTAATTTCACTCTGGATCGAATCTGCATGACTGAATCCACAACCACAATGACGATCAGGATGCTTCCTGTAATTGCATCGTTATAATTGGATGAGAAGCCCATAAATACCAGAAGATAGCTGATGGAGCTCATGATCACCGCACCGATCGCAGAGCCAATCACACTTCCGACACCACCCGTCAGGCTGATGCCACCGAGGACGCAGGCTGCGACCGCAGTCATTTCATAGCCATTACCGCTGGAGGTTGTTACAATTCCGATTCGGCTGCAGAACAGAATTCCTGCAATCGATGCCATAACAGAGCAGACCACATAGGACAGGAATTTTGTTTTGACAGGATCAATGCCGACAAGCTTTGCACCGTCTGCATTGTCACCAACGGCTTTGACGTATCTTCCCTTTCTCGTTTTTGTCAGAAGAAGGTGGATCACGAGGGTGAGCAACAGGGCTCCGATAAAGTAATAGGTGATACGGATTCCAGGAAGTGCCTTCGCTGAAATGTCCTTGAAGCTCTTCGGAATGTTGTTGACATCTGCGCCATTCGTATAGATGAACATCAGTCCTCGTAAAATACCATTCACACCCAGGGTGAAAATGAGGGAAGGTGCCTTCATAATGGCGACGCCGAAGCCATTAATACAGCCGACGAGGATGCCAATAAGAATTCCAACGATAAATGCGATAAACCAGCTCGTCCCGTTGCAGATCATGGTACCCACAACCACCGCTGTCATGCCGAGGCAGGAGCCTACCGAAACGTCGATTTCTCCGACCATGATGGTGAAGGCCATCCCGACGGAAATAATGACGAACACGACCGCGGAATTAAAGCAGGCTGAAATATTACCCACCGTCAGAAAGGCCGGATTGATACAGCCAACGACTGCAAAAAGTAAGATCAGGAAAAAGAAACTGGTCATTTCTCTCTTTTTCAAGAGTGCTTTCACGCTATTCATTCTTCTTTCTCCTTTCCAACGACACCGAAGGACGCTTCTGTAAGATTCTCCTGATTGATTTCTGCACGTGTAAATTCACAGTTCAGTCGTCCCTGATGGATGGTCACCGCTCGATCACTTAATTCAATGATTTCTTCCATATCAGATGAAATAAGGAGAACCGCCAGACCCTTCTTCGAGAGTCCCTTAATGATGTTATATACATCCGTTCTCGCACCAGCATCGATGCCTCGGGTCGGTTCATCCAGGATAATCAGCTTCGGACTCGTTGCAAGCGCATGTCCGATCACAAAATTGCCTGGTACTACTATATTGAGAACCTGACACAGCAGGAGATTGCAAAAATCCTGGGGATCAATCGAATCAAGATTCTTCGTTTACTGGACAAGGCAAAGGAAAACGGGCTCATTAACTTCCAGATTCGAAACAGCAGCGCGAAGCGCCTGAATATGGAAAACCAGTTTAAGGAGATCTTTCATTTAAGTGATGTACTGATCATCCCAACCGTCCCATCCAGCGACTCCCTCAATGATTCGCTGGCGCAGGCCGCATCGATGTACATTAATCAGCGTCTGAAGGATAACTCCTACATCAATATGGGCTATGGCGATACACCGAGCCGGATCCTGAACTACCTCGCGCAGCGGTCAGAGAGTCCGATCAACGTAATTTCGCTCACAGGCGGTGTCAATTACTACCTGCCAAATGCACAGTCGAACGTCTTCAATGCACGCCTGCATCTGATTCCGAGTCCGCTGATTCTGAGTTCTGCCTTTATCATGGAAGAGTTGAAGAAGGAGCAGGCGATCCAGCGCATCGTCAACATGGCACTGCTTTCCGACTTCACTGTTGTAGGCATCGGTGGCGTGGACACGAATACGGCCACCATCATCAAGAACGCCATTCTGACGCCGGATGACTACCTGTTCCTCACAAAGCAGGGTGCCGTCGGAGATATTTTAAGTCACTTTATCGATATAAATGGAAATCTGATTGACACAGATCTCGAGAAGCGTTTGATGAGTCCGGCTCTTTCCGACATTGAAAAATTCAACAACGTAATCGGTGTTGCTGGAGGAGTCCATAAGGTCGAAGCAATCTACGCCACCCTGGTTGCGAGCTACCTCGATGTTCTCATCACCGATGAAAGCACTGCTACATCAATCCTGGAGCTTTATCAGAAAACACATTGACCATAGATTCTGAAAGAAAGGATGGTTCATGAAATGAAAAAATACTTAATGGCGATCGATGCCGGAACGGGCAGTGTGCGTGCTGTTCTCTTCGATCTCAAGGGAAATCAGCTGGCCTGTGCGCAGCACGAGTGGACACACAACGAGGACCCACGTTTTCCAGGAAGCATGGATTTTGACTGGAAATACAACTGGGAACTTGCAAGCAGCTGTGTTCGGAACGTGCTTGCAGAGAGCGGCATTGACCCTGCAGAAATCGCCGGTATCTCGACGACCTGCATGCGCGAGGGCATCCTGCTCTATGATAAGGATGGCAACGAAATCTGGGCCTGCGCCAATGTTGATGCCCGGAGCAATGATGAAGTGGGGGAACTCATTCGCATGGACCCGGATCTCGAGCTTGCGCTCTATAAGAAATCCGGACAGAGCTATGCGCTGAATGCTATCCCGCGTATCCTGTGGGTCAAGAACCATCTTCCAGAGGTCTATGCAAAAACCGCAAAGGTCGGCATGTTCAATGACTGGCTGATCTATAAGCTTACCGGCGTGCTGGCCGTCGAACCAAGCAATGGTTCGACCACGGGTCTTCTCGATCTGGAGACACGCCACTGGGATACGGAAATCGCCGAAAAGTGTCATCTGCGCACCGACATTTTCCCGGAAATTCTGGAATGTGGTTCGATCGCCGGAGCAGTGACGGCGAAGGGCGCTGCAGAAACCGGCCTTGCGGAAGGTACACCGGTGGTCGTCGGTGGCGGTGACTGCCAGCTCGGAACGATCGGCGTGGGGGCCTGCAGTCCTGGAGAGGCCGCAGTATTTGGCGGCAGCTTCTGGCAGTATGAATTCAATACCGCAAACGGGAAGACGGATCCTTACGGCCGTGTACGTGTAAACTGTCATGCTGTTCCAGGCGTCTGGCAGTATGAAGCACTTGCCTTCAAGCCAGGCCTCGTGATGCGCTGGTTCCGTGACGGATTCTGTCAGGAGGAAAAGCGAAAGGCCAGGGAAATCGGCGATGATCCATATAATCTCATGAACCGGGAGGCGGAGAAGATTCCTGCTGGCTGCTATGGCATGATGTGCTGCTTCAGTGATGTCATGAATTTCATCAACTGGAAGCATGCCGCTCCTACCTTCACGAATTTTGAGCTCCTGCCAGAGAAGTTTAACAAGTATACCTTCTATCGTTCCATCCTCGAGAACACTGCCATGCTCGTCAAGGGACACATTGAGCTTGTAAAGGAAGCTACAGGCAATGAACCGGACAAGCTGATCTTTGCAGGTGGCGCTTCTGTAAGCGACCTCTGGTCTCAGATTCTTGCGGACGTCACAGGAAAGACCGTTGTGACACCGGTCGTCAAGGAAGCTACCGCACTTGGCGCTGCGATCCTTGCAGGCTATGGCGTTGGCATTTACCCATCCATTGCCGAGGGAGCTGCGATCTGCGCAAAGATGGACAAGACCTTCACACCGAATCTCGAGAACAAGAAGGTCTATGATGAGATGTATCCGGTCTGGAGAGAGGTCTATAAGGCAAATCTCGCGCTCTGCGACCAGAAGCTTACGAAAAACATGTGGATTGCACCAGGCCTTTAAGGGAACGCCTTAAAGCGACTGCTAACAGAGCAGTGTATGCTCGAGAGCATCAGAGCCGTAAGAAAACGACGCTCACGGCTTGAAGAAAGGAAGGAAGAATATGTTTGTTGTAAATGAGAAGGATTTTGAATATCGTTTCGGTGACAGCGGTCCGAAGTACCTGATGAAAGGCCCTCGTATGAATTATGCGCTGGTACAGTTCCAGCCAGGGCAGGATTTCCAGGCACACTACCACAATATCATGGAAGAAAACTTCTATATCCTGGAAGGAAAGGTTGACATCGTCGTCGACGGCGTTTGCCATACCTTAAGTGAGGGTGATTTTATCCATATCGAGCCAGGTGAAGTTCACTATGTAAAGAATGCCTATGATCGGACCGTCAGAATGGTTTCCACTCTGGCACCTTTCCAGGAGGTCGATAAGGTGAATGTCGAGAATCCGGTATATTAAAGCAGCAGTTAATGATTGTCTTCCCATAAAAGAGAAGCGGCAGATCCTCTGATCCGCCGCTTCTCTTTTGCTTTTTCATAAACTACAGGCATGCGGAAGCCCGAAATCAGCTCCTGTGCCTATGCCATTTTCTAATTGCATAGGCACATTGATCGAATCTGTCTCCAGCATGCCTATGCTCTCCATCCGGCTTCTCCCGTTTTTACAGGCACATTTCGATTTTAAAGCGCTTACAGTGCCTATACCTAGGAAGCTGTACTTTCTGTCTCAGGCCTTCCTGCGTCCGATCGTATCCCGCTCTGCCACGTGATCCCCGATCAGGTAGCTGTCCTTCTGCACCGGCTCCAGCTCATGAAGATCGTATGGTGTCTCCTGATAAACGAAGTTCAGCCAGTTCGTATAGGTGCAGTTCGAGGTCGAGCGCCAGCTGAGGATCGGTTCCTTCGTCGGATCATTGTCCTCATAATAGTTCACCGGGAGCTTCGGATCGAGACCCTTCTTCACATCCCGCTTATACTCCTTGTCGAGATCATACTTGTCATACTCGGAGTGCCCGGTGATAAAGATCTGACGACTCGAGCAGGCGAGAATCATATAGCTGCCGCCCTCCTCCGGCTTCACGGCTTCTGCCACGACATAGAGCTCTGGATTTTTCCGTACGGCCTCCTCATCAATGCCGGTATAGCGCGAGATGGGAACATTGAAATAATCATCCATGCCTCGCATGATCATCTTCTTTCGATGCAGCACCTTCTGACGATAAATACCGGACAGCTTTTCTGGAAGGAGTCGCTTCTCAATTCCATAATGATAGTAAAGTCCTGCCTGTGCCCCCCAGCAGATATGGAAGGTCGAGAACACATGCGTTTCTGACCACTTCATGATGCGTACGAGCTCCGGCCAGTACTCTACCTCTTCAAATGGAAGCTTCTCCACCGGGGCGCCCGTAATAATGAGCCCATCGAAATACTCCTCCTCGACCTGATCGAGGGTCACATAAAACTTGTTGAGATGGGAGGCATCGGTATGCGTCGACTGATGGCTCGCGACCTTCATAAAGGTGATTTCCGTCTGAATCGGGAAGTTTGAAAGCACCCGCAGGATGTCGAGCTCCGTATCCTCCTTCAGCGGCATGAGGTTCAGAATGGCAATGCGAAGTGGTCGGATCTCCTGGGACTGCGCACGTTTCTCATCCATGACAAAGATGTTCTCATTCTCCAGGATATGTTTTGCAGGTAAATCATTCTGTACTTTAATCGGCATGGTACCCCTCCGCTCGTTCAATATTTATTTTTTCAGTATATCTCAGAATTCTATTGCATACAACCAGAACTCATGTTATAGTACTATCCGCGCTTGAGAGATCAAACGTACAATTTCATAACTTATTCAGAGACGGTGGAGCTACATAGGAGCGATGAAGCCGCAGCAACCCCGGAAACGGAAGGTGCTAACCTGAGCGAACAGTTTTGTTTCGAACAATAAGATGCGGATCTTTCAGCCTGTCGATTGTTCGACAGGCTTTTTTCATGAACGGCGATATGCCAGAAAGGAACCTACTATGCTATTTTCATCCGAGCAGGTATCGAATGGACATCCAGATAAAATCTGCGATCAGATTTCCGATGCCATCGTAACCGACATTCTTCAGCACGACGATCTGAGCCGTATTGCGGCTGAAACCATCATTAAGGATTATGAAATCACCGTCATGGGTGAAATCACCTCAAATTACGAGCCAGATTACGACAAGCTGATCCGTGACGTGCTTCGCAGCATTGGCCTCGCGGATGTTGAGAAGTACAACATCCGCTACCTGATTTCGAAGCAGTCCCCGGACATCGCCATGGGCGTAGACCAGGACGGTGCCGGCGACCAGGGCATGATGTTCGGCTATGCTACCAACGAGACGAAGGAAATGCTTCCGATTCCATACGTGCTTTCGACGAAGGCCCTGCTGAAGCTCCGTGATTTCAATGTAAAGGACGGCTTCACGAAGCTTCGCCCAGATGCGAAGGCTCAGGTTTCCTTCGATTACGACACACATCGGATCGATACCTTCCTGATCTCCACCCAGCATGCCGAGGATATCTCCCTCGATGAGGTGCACGAGATCGTATCGAATATCATGAAGGAAACGGCAGAAGAAATGGGCCTCAATACAGATTTCCGTATTCTGGTGAACCCGACCGGCCGTTTCGTGCTGGGCTCCTCCTTCGCTGATTCCGGTCTGACCGGCCGTAAGATCATTGCCGACACCTATGGTGGAGCAGCTCATCACGGCGGCGGAGCCTTCTCAGGAAAGGATCCGAGCAAGGTTGACCGTTCCGCAGCCTACATGGCCCGCAAGATCGCCCGTGACATCGTCAATGCCGGGAAGGCGGATCGCTGTGAGGTACAGCTTGCCTACGCCATCGGCGTGGCCGAGCCGGTTTCCGTATACGTGGACTGCTTCGGTACAGAAAAGCAGGATCGCAATACCATCTGGGAGGAAATCAAGCACAACTATGATCTGACACCAAAGGGCATCATTCGTGCGCTGGATCTCCGTCATGTGGACTACAACCTCGTATCGAGCTACGGTCATTTCGGAAAGGCCGAGCTTCCTTGGGAGAAGTAAGTTGTCCAGTAGAACATCAAAAAAGCGAAGGCTGTGGCAGGACAGCCTTCGCTTTGATTTATTATTCGGCTGTATACTCGAGATACTCGTCCTGCTCGTGTCCATCCTTTTCTGGCACCTGCGCTTTCCAAAGATCATGGTTGCGAAGATATCCGTGCAAAATGTTCTGTATCTCCTCCTGCTGCTTCCGCTCCTGATTGGAAGCCTTGGATTGACCGCCCGTGCTACGGAAAACCGTCTTGGGAGCCGTCTGTGTACCCAGCTTTCCTGGCCTGTCCTCTTCCTCGGCCTGCTTGCTGCACTTGTGCTCCTCGTGCTGCCACCGTACTGCTCCAGTACCAAAAATCCAGAGAAGTACCTGGTGTTGGATACCGACGTGGAACCGGACGCAGAAAGCTCGATTCGTTCACTTTTCCCAGAAACGCTCAACGCCATAGCCGGGGATACGGACTACCAGTACTATAAATACAGCAGCCTCTTCGAGGACATGCTGTACATCACCCTCGGAGAGACGTTGAATGTGGACGACTTCGAAAAGGAATCCACCCGTCTCCAGGCTCTGCCGCTGTGGACATCCCCGAACGCCAGCATCCACACCGAAGGGAATCTGACCCGTCTCGATGCCCTGACGCCCGAAGGCCTCCGCCTCCACGTCACCCTCGACGCAAGCTGCCATCGTATTCTCTACTCCGCCAGCGATCGCGAAGCGTCAGCATAGGCATTTCATCGCACACATCTAAAAAAGATGCCTGGAGTCCCCAAAAAAATCCTCCGTATTTTCGCCCGGGCCCGAAGAGCCAGGGAAAACCATACGTAGAGGACGCTAAAAAATCAAGCCAGGTCCCCTTCGCAGCACTTGGAGAATCTCTCCTTGGCACCCTCTGTCAACGGAGCGTTTTCATCAAGAAAACGCGACGATTGCAGAGGGCTTAGTGCTGCTTAGGGTTCCTGGCTTAGATTTTTCCGTCCTCGGAGTACTGTGTTTTCCACGGTTCCTCGGGCCCAGCGAATCCAGATGGTGCCTTTACTTATTGTAGTTCACAATGGTGCCGAAGTCTGGCTTCAGGGAAGCGCCGCCGATGAGTCCACCGTCGATATCCGGCTGTGCGAGAAGCTCCTTGCAGTTGCCTGCATTCATCGATCCACCATACTGGATGCGGATGGCTTCAGCCGTATCGGTGTCATAGATTTCGCCAATGGTCTCACGGATCGCCTTGCATACCTCCTCAGCCTGTGCAGAGCTTGCGGTCTTTCCGGTTCCAATCGCCCAGATCGGCTCATAGGCGATGACCACGCCCTTTGCCTGCTCTGCACTCACGCCCTGGAAGGCAATCTTAATCTGCATGCGGATCCAGTCCTCCGTGATGCCCTGCTCTCTCTGCTCGAGAGACTCACCACAGCAGACGATTGGCTTCAGGCCCTTCTCGAGTGCCTTGAGGAGCTTCTTATTGATATCTGCGTCGGTCTCATGGAAATATCCTCTTCTCTCAGAATGGCCCATGATGACATACTCTACACCGGCATCTACCAGCATATCTGCGGAAATCTCACCCGTATAGGCACCCTTGTCCTCAAAGTACAGATTCTCCGCGCCAACGTGTACATTGGTGCCCTTCACAGCATTGACCACAGGAACGAGGTCAATGGCCGGTACACAGTAAACCACATCCACATCATCATTCTGAACGAGTGGCTTCAGGGTTTCTACCAGCTTCAGTGCCTCCGATGGAACCATGTTCATCTTCCAGTTTCCGGCAATAATCTTCTTTCTCATATCGATACCTCTATTTCAATTTCGTTCCCCCACGATCAGAGCGCCCGCTCACGTCTCCGAAAAAGCGTTGAGGATTCAAAAAAGCCGGAGGCGCTCCTACGGAAGGTCTCCGGTTCATGATGGATTAGTTCTTGTCGTCTGCAGCTGCAACGCCTGGAAGCTCCTTGCCCTCAAGGAACTCAAGGGAAGCGCCGCCACCGGTGGAGATATGGGTCATCTTATCGCCATAGCCGAGCTGATTTACAGCGGCTGCGGAGTCACCACCACCGATAATCGTGGTTGCATCCGTATCAGCCAGTGCCTTTGCAACGATCTTCGTACCAGCAGCCAGGGTCGGGTTCTCAAATACGCCCATCGGTCCGTTCCATACGACGGTCTTTGCCGTCTTGACAGCCTCTGCATACAGCTCTGCGGTCTTCGGTCCGATATCCATGCCCATCTTGCCAGCTGGGATTTTGTCAATGTCTACGACCTCTGTGTCGATCGGCCCATCGATTGGATCTGGGAAGTGATCTGTGATGACAGCATCTACCGGAAGAAGCAGCTTCTTGCCAAGCTTCTCAGCCTTTGCAATCATCTCCTTGCAGTAATCGATCTTCGTCTCATCGCAGAGAGAAGCACCGATCTCATAGCCCTGTGCCTTCGTGAAGGTGAATGCCATACCACCACCGATGATGAGGGTATCGCACTTCTCAAGGAGATTCGAGATAACGTTCAGCTTATCGGCAACCTTCGCACCACCCAGGATAGCAACGAATGGACGAACCGGGTTCTCTACAGCCTGACCGAGGAACTGGATCTCCTTCTGCATCAGGTAGCCAACGGCGTGCGGTCCCTGAATATACTTCGTAACGCCAACATTGGAGCAGTGTGCTCTGTGGGCCGTACCGAAGGCATCATTGACGAAAACATCCGCAAGGGAAGCAAGGTCCTGAGAAAATGCATCACCGTTCTTGGTCTCCTCTGCTCTGTAACGAGTATTCTCGAGAAGAATCACATCGCCATCCTTCATGGCCTCTACAGCAGCTCTTGCATTTGGTCCTACAACCTCAGGATCTGCCGCAAACTTCACCTCCTGGCCGAGCAGCTCAGAAAGTCTCTTTGCAACCGGTGCGAGCGTCTTCGATGGCTTATCCTCTTCCGTCTTGATCTTACCGAGGTGAGAGCAGAGAATAACCTTGCCACCATCCGCAATCAGCTTCTTAATGGTAGGAAGTGCTGCTACCAGACGGTTCTCATCTGTAATGACGCCATTCTTCAGTGGAACGTTGAAGTCACATCTGCAGAGTACTCTCTTGCCCTTTACGTCGATATCATCGACCGTTACCTTATTTAAACCTGCCATAATTAATCTCCTTTTTAAAAAAGAGGCCAGGCCCAAGAAAGGCCGGACCTCTTTAAAGTCATATCCCTATTCTCTTATGAGGATCAGTCAGCAATCAGAGAACCGAAGTACTTGATGGTTCTTACCATCTGAGATGTGTAGGAGTTCTCGTTATCATACCATGAAACAACCTGTACAAGAGTCTTGCCGTTGCCCATTGGGAGAACCTTGGTCTGTGTAGCATCGAAGATAGAGCCAGCCATAGAGTTGATGATATCAGAAGATACGATCTCGTCTGTGTTGTACTCGAAGGACTCTGTCTCCTCTGCCTTCATCTGAGCGTTTACTTCATCTGCCGTTACTTCCTTGTTTACAACTGCATCAAGGATGGTGGTAGAACCTGTAGCTACAGGAACACGCTGTGCAGCACCGTTCAGCTTGCCATCAAGCTCTGGAAGAACGAGGCCGATTGCCTTTGCAGCACCTGAAGATGCAGGTGTGATGTTCTGAGCACCTGCTCTGGAACGACGAAGGTTGCCCTTTCTCTGAGGTCCATCGAGGATCATCTGGTCGCCAGTGTAAGCATGTACCGTGGTCATGAAGCCGGACTCGATCGGTGCAAGGTCATTCAGAGCCTTGGCCATCGGAGCGAGGCAGTTGGTGGTGCAGGATGCAGCAGAGATGATCTGATCATCTGCTGTAAGAGTCTTGTGGTTTACATTGTAAACGATGGTCTTGAGGTCCTTACCAGCAGGTGCGGAAATAACAACGTGCTTAGCACCAGCATTGATATGAGCCATGGACTTCTCCTTCGAGCAGTAGAAGCCTGTGCACTCGAGAACAACGTCGATGTCAAGCTCCTTCCAAGGAAGGTTTGCAGCATCCTTCTCCTTGTAGATCTCGATCTCCTTGCCATTTACGATGATGGAGTGATCTGTAGACTCTACTGTGCCGTTGTATCTGCCGTGGGTTGTATCATACTTAAGAAGGTATGCAAGCATCTCCGGGCTGGTCAGATCGTTGATTGCTACAACATCATAACCCTCTGCCTGGAACATCTGTCTGAATGCGAGACGGCCGATACGACCGAAACCATTAATCGCAACTCTTACTGCCATAATAATATCCTCCTGATATTTAATGAAATGAATGGGAACTTTTCTTTTCCATTAGCACTTGCTATTGTATGCTATCAAATGTCTTTTTGCAAGTACAAAACGGCTATTTTGTGAAAAATTTCACAGCAAATTTACAATTGGGGACGTTTTTATATGAAACTGCAGGGGCCCGGAGGGGCTGCCACCAAGAAAAGCACTGAACTGAAGCCCCCGGAGGGACCGCTCCCGGAAACCATGCGTAGAGGTCGTTGAAAAATCAAGCCAGGTCCCCTTAGCAGCACTTAGAGTAATTTTTCCTCAGCACCCTCTGTCAACGGAGCGTTTTCATCAGGAAAACGCGACGATTGCAGAGGGCTTAGTGCTGCTTAGGGTCCCTGGCTTAGATTTTTCCGACCTCGAAGTACTGGTTTCCGGGAGCGGTCCCTCCGTGGGCTTTCTGAACATGCTTTCTTGGTGGCAGCCCCTCCGGGCTCTTCGTATAATTGATTCACTGCAGCATCGACTTCACATAGCCTGCGATGTTGTCGGCGTGATCCGAGATGCGCTCGAGATTACTGATGACATCGAGGAAGACGACACCGGCGGAGGTGTTGCACTTGCCTTCGCTCAGGCGCTGCATATGATGCTCGCGCATCTCCCGCTCCATCCGATCGACCACATCCTCGGAGCGCTTGGTGTCGATGACTTCATCGATGCTGTTGTCTTCGAGCGCATTGATGGAGAGACTGAAGCTCTCCTGCGCCTTCTGTCCGATCTTCTGAAGGTCATGGATTCCACTTTCCGTGAAGGCCACATGGTTCTGATAAATATACTTCGCCTTTTCGGCAATGTTCTCTGCATGATCGCCGACACGCTCCATATCGGTCAGCGTATTCAGCATACGCGTTACCTCAAACTTCTGTCGATCGCTGAGGGAAAGCTTGTCGATCTTAATAAGATAATTCGTGAGGAGTCCCGTCATATGGTCGATCAGCTTCTCGCGGTCATACACATCCTGAATCAGCTTCTCCTCACCGCTTTCGAGTGCATTGCACGCATCGTTGATGTTCACGGCTACCACGCGTCCGAGGTTCACGATCTCACTGCGGGTTGCCGAGAGCGCAATCGCCGGGGACTCCAGGATACGCTCATCGAGATGACGGCGAAGACGCTGCTCTTCAATGTTCAGCTTATCCTCTGCGCTCTGTGCGCCATCCTTTGCGCTCGGCTCCTTCACGAGGATACCCGAAAGCTTGACCAGGAAATCGCCGAATGGATACAGTACGAGGGTACAGCTCACATTGAAAATCGTATGGAAGATGGAAATTTCCACCGGAGAAAGTAAGCCGTTGAAGAAAGATGGCACAGCAAAGGACGCTGCAAAGATCAGAACGCCGAACATGACTGCGCCGGCCACATTGAACAGAAGGTGAATGCAGGCGGCGCGCTTCGCGGTGCGACTCGTTCCGGTTGCAGAAATCATCGCCGTGACGCAGGTACCGATGTTCTGTCCGAGGGTAATATAAAAGCCGGAGGCTCTCGGCACGGCACCCGCGAGGGCCAGGGTCTGCAGGATGGAGACGGAGGCCGCCGAGGACTGGATCACGCCGGTGACGATGGCGCCCACGAGGATGCCCAGCACCGGATTTCCACCGATGGCCCGGAAGGCATCGGAAAAGATCGGGGAGTCCGCGTACGGAGAAACAGCCCCCGACATGAACTCGAGTCCGATAAAGATGAAGCCAACGCCGATGCAGAAGTTGCCCAGCAGGTCGTCATTGCCCTTCTTTCCAAACAGGAGCCGGAAGGCGCCAATGGCAATCAGCACCGGGGCAAAAAAGTCCGGCTTCAGCACCGTCAGCATATCGCTTGAAATCTGGGTCAGCGATACCATCCAGGCCGTGATGGTCGTTCCGATATTCGCGCCCATGATGATCCCGACGGCCTGTGAAAGATTCATGATGCCGGCATTGACGAAGCCGACGACCATGACGGTGGTGGCGGAGGAGGACTGCACGAGGGCGGTAATGGCCGCGCCCAGGACGACTGCCATGAAACGATTCTTCGTGACGATATCCAGAAAGCCGGAAATGCGGTTTCCAGCCGCCTTCTGCATGCCGTCACTCATGACCGACATGCCATAGAGGAACATACCCAGTCCGCCCAGCAGGCGGAAAAAACTTGCAATGTGATCTACTGTCATAGGATCTCCTGAAAAATGGTCGATATACATCGACGGTCGGGTAGAAAGGCCTACCAAAGCGGATTATAACAGACCGTAAAATTCCTGTAAATATACAGTAAGGTTCCTTCTGCTATACATATCCTGCTTCTTTTTTCGAAAGATCCAGGCTCTCCATCTGAAGAGAGAATGGTGATGCCGCATACGCATGAAGCTTCCACTCGCCGGGCGGGTACGAAAAAAGCCGACCGTGGAGCGGCTCCCTGTGGAGCGTCATCCACGATCGGCGGATCGCATTCATCTGTTTTTTTCAGGTGGCTTATGCTGAGAAGCCATAATAGTGGTTGATGCCTGTCAGCAGTCCACTGGCAATCTTATCACACGCGGCCTGGCTGTGATCGCTCGCTTTATCGCCGACCTCGATGTCCACGGACGGAATCGTCGAGTAGGAGGTCTGTGTAAGATCCATGTCCATGCTGCCGCTGGAGAAGACCTTGAGCCCTGCATCCTTGAGTCCCGCCACGAGGCTCTCGCCGAGCTTTTCATGCTTCTGCCAGTAGCTTGCGACCGGTTCCATCGACTTCAGTGCGTCCGGCGTGCTCATGTAGAACACACCCTTGTTGGATTTCGTCGAGTCGAAGTGGATCGCGATATGGCAGTCTGCCTTGTTATTTGCAATCACCGTGCGGGCAATGTTATCAAGCTGTACATCCTTCTCATCCCGGATCATCAGGACATCATAGCCGTCCTGCAGGAGCTGCTTCTTCAGACTCTCGGCCACCATCAGGGTCGCCACCGGCTCTGCAGTACCATCTGAAAAGGTCATGCCACCCGACACGGCCGTCGCCGTCGTACTGCCTGCGGACGTCGAACCACCGGTCACCTTTTTCGTGCCATCCGGATGGCAGAGCGTACGTACGGACTCGCCGCCCTTCGTCCCGTGGCCTGCATTGACTGCTACCGTGATGCCCTTTCGTGCACTCTCGGCGACATCGGTCGTATACAGCACCGCCTTTCCCGTATTAATCTTCGAATTTCCTGCGTACTTCCAGTCGAGATTCAGTCCGATTTCCGTGCTGGCGAGTGCGCTCATGCACATGAATACGGACAGCACCGCGGTGGTGAATAAAACGCTTAACTTCTTCATGCTCTTCTCTCTTTTCTTTATCCTGTGGGCAGGCCGCTCTGATGCGGCATCCCGTTTTTTCAATTCATTAGAAGTCTACGCGAAAAAAAAGAGGCATGCAACAAAGAAACGCTGACATACCTCTTACGTATTTCTTACGTCGATTGGCTCAATGCACCAGGGCAGAAATCCCGAACCAGATCAGGACGATCACACCCAGCACGATGCGATAATAGCCGAAGATCGCAAAGCTGTTTTTCCGAATATAGCGCATCAGGAAATTGATGCAGTAAACACTCACCACATAGGCGACCACCATGCCGAGCAGCAGATAGAAAAGCTGCGGTCCGGTAAAGGCGAAGCCATACTTCACGAGCTTCAGGAGACTCGCGCCGAACATGACCGGTACCGACAGGAAGAAGGAAAACTCGGCGGCCGGTGTACGTGCCACACCGATCAGCATGGCGCCCAGGATGGTTGCGCCCGAGCGGGACGTACCCGGAATCAGTGCGAGGCACTGGAAGAGGCCAATGTAAATGGCCGTTCGAAGATCGAGCTCCTGCAGATGACGGATACGGAAGTCCACCTGCTCATTCCGCTTCTCAATCAGAATGAAGAGAACGCCATAGATGATCAGCATCAGGGCAACCACGAAGCCATTGTACAGGTACTTGTCCAGAAGATCATCAAAAAGAATTCCGATCACGGCTGCCGGAATGCAGGCGGCAATGATCTTGATCCAGAGATCGACGCGGGATGGCACGAGTCCCATGCGTCCGGTCGAGCGGCGGCGCGCAAATGGCCAGAGCTGACGGAAGAAGGTGGTCACCACGGCGAGAATCGCGCCCAGCTGGATCACGACCTCGAAGACCTTATAATACTCATCCGGCTGGTTCAGCTTGATGATTTCATTGACGAGAATCATATGTCCCGTGCTGGAGATCGGAAGCCACTCTGTAAAGCCCTCCACAAGTCCAAACACGATAATTTTTAAGGTTTCAACAAAGCTCATTCTTTTTCCTCTTTTCGATGGCACGCGCGGCGTGCTGAGTTCATCCGGTGCCGTCAGACATTTTCATGCCGACGCGGATCATCGTCTTCGTATGGAAGTCCGACCTATGCATCTTAGCGTTTCATTCTGAAACATGCAAGTGCCTGTTTTCAATCTGCCAGTCGATCGGGGCAATTCCATGCGTCTCCAGGAAGGCATTGGTCTTTGAAAATGGCCGGGAGCCGAAGAAGCCACGGTAGGCACTGAGCGGACTCGGATGCGGGGACTTCAGGATCAGATGCTTCGGATTATGAAGCATGGCCTCCTTCATCTGCGCCGGCTTTCCCCACAGGATGAAGACCATCGGTCGGTCAATCTGATCGAGCACGCGGATCGCAGCATCCGTAAATTCCTCCCAGCCAATGCCGCGATGACTGTTCGCCTGATGGGCCCGCACCGTCAGCACCGTGTTCAGCAGCAGCACGCCCTGTTCTGCCCACTTCTTCAGATATCCGTTATCCGGAATCGTACAGCCGAGGTCATCATGCAGCTCCTTATAGATATTGACCAGAGACGGCGGGATCGCCACGTCCGGCTTCACTGAAAAGCAGAGGCCATGCGCCTGCCCTGGCTCATGATATGGATCCTGTCCGAGAATCACGACCTTCACCTTTTCGAGGGGTGTAAAGTCGAAGGCATTGAAAATGTCCTCTGCAGCTGGATAAATCGTCTTCGTTTTGTACTCCTGATCAACCGTATCATACAGCTTTTCATAATACGGCTTTCGAAATTCCGGCTCCAGTGGAGCCAGCCAGTCATTGGTAATCATCATGTTTTACTCCTCCGGGCGATACACCGTGTGACTCCGTGCCTTCGATACATTTTTATATAAATCATAAAGCAGGGATCCTGTTTTTCCTTCCTCCGGGTAATCGTCTCCACGCTTCAGGTCGAGCACATACTTCCCATAGCAGTTAATGATGGTCGTACCACTCGGATGCTTCCGCACGCGCTGAAAATCGCCGCCGTAGCATGGATGCACATGGCCATGAATCATATACTTTGGATGATAGCGTTCGAGAAGCTCATTGAAGCAGCGAAATCCCTGATGCGGCAGGTCTTCCATATCTCCATATCCCTCGGCAGGCGCATGGGTGATCAGGATGTCGAAGCCGTTCCGCAGCGCAATCGACTTCCGAATACGCTCAATCCGCTTCTCCATCTCCCGCTCCGTGTACATGCAGTCCCCCTCGCGATAGCGCATGGAGCCCCCCAGTCCCAGGATGCGAAGCCCACGGAAATCATAGATGCGATCGTCGATACAGTCGCAGCCAAGGGGCGGTCGCTCGGCATAGTCCTCGTCATGGTTGCCACGCACATACAGGAGCGGTGCATGCCCTGCGGTCACGAGAAACTCCAGATAATGCGGATTTAGATCTCCTGCAGACACGATGAGATCAATGTCTCGGAGTTCAGCCGGGTCATAATAATCGTAGAGTTTTTTCTCTTCTTCATCTGCAATCAGCAGCACCTTCATATCTTTTCCTTCCTCTGCCGCATCGGCATCTGTGCGGGACCAGCGCACGCTTTCTTTCCACGAACATCGACGCACCGGCAATCTGTGCGCGGTCTGCGATGCTATGCCTTTAAAAAGCCACTGATACGGATCAGCTCCTGTGCCCGCGGGTTAAAGTCCTGAAGACGCGGAATCTCGCCGACGACATTGTCATTCAGCCAGTGCATCTGGACAATGTCTTCGCTTGAAAGCCGTGGACTGTTTTCATCCTTCACAAGCCCGTCCTGGCTGTGCAGCTCCCCGTCAAACGGATGGATCTGCCCGCAGAGAATCCCCTGTCGAAGTGACAGGAGCAGCTTTCGGGAGGCATAGTGAAGCTGTCCCGACAGGATGACGTCAATGACACCGGACTCCATGCCAAACCAGAAGTTCAGCGCCTGGTGCGATTTCGTCAGGCGGCTGTTTTCCCAGGAGCCCTCCAGAATCGAGCGCAGAATGATCTCATAGAAGCGTCCCCAGTCAAAAATCGGGGTTGCCACATTGGATACCGTTCCATCCTCGGCGATATGATAGACACCAAATTCCCGCGAAATTTTCTTCGGCGGGGTCAGCTCCGGCCCGGAAATCGTCCGCACGCCCTTCGAGAGCAGTGACTTTTTCCAGTCATGCTGCTCGAGAGCCGACCACTCAAGATGTACGCGGGCATAGGGATCGATCATCTGTGCACCGATGGCGAAGGCATTGACATTGGCAAGCGTACCATAGAGTGGGCAGAGCTCCGCGTAGCCAAGCTCATGGCCTTCCGTCACGGAAGCCGCCAGGGCGCCCATCAGGAACTTCGCCTCATACATACGGCCATAGTAGGTACGGATCGAATTGTAGCTTGTATTGACCGAGCAGTTCAGGATGTGCACCTTCGGATACTTCACCTTCGCCTGTACCGACGCCTCGACCATCATTCCGGTCGTCGTAAAAACCACCTGGGCGCCCGCCTGCACGGCCTCGTCAATGGCGTCTGCCGCACGGGACGGCGTATCCTGATCCTGGTACACCATGGTTTCAAGCTGTGTGCCGAAGCGACTCGCAATGTAGTTCCGTCCCAGCTCATGCTGGTAGGCCCAGCTCGAGGTCTCCGGATTTTTCTCATAAATAAAGGCTACCTTCAGCTTCCGCCCGCTGCTCTGTGGCGTGAAGAGGTGAAAAATCGAGTTGTCCTTCTGGAGCACATCCGGCGTTTCCACCAGCCGTACCTCCTCTGGCTCCTTCAGAAATTCATGCCAGATCTTCTCCAGGTTCTGATCGATTTCCTCAGTGGCGACATGCTCGAGGCTGTGCGCTCCATAGATGCGAAGATAAATGAGGAAGGCATCCCCCCGCGTGACATCGAGACGTCCACCGCCCTTCCGGAGGAAGCGCTCCGCAAAGCGCGAAAAATCGGCCTTCAGATCCTGACGCTGCTCCGTCGTCCACGGCGTCTGCATGGAAAGCCCTCGTACGTCGCAGAGCTTCTGATAAGCACCCTCCTCGGAGAAGCGGATACCGTAAATGCCCGTGGCCTTAAAGAAATCGATAAACTCGAAGTAGATCCGGTTGGTTTTATCCTCCGTCCGTTCTGGAACGAGGCGAATCACATTGGCAAGAATGGAAATGGCCCCATTGTACTTCGAGACCGAAACCCGCTTGTTGCCCTCCTGTACATAAAAGCGCCCCATGTATTCATACACGAGAATAGCATCACGGATGCCCTCCTGCATTGCCGAATCATAGAGAGCCGACCACTTCACAGAAAATTCGGTCTTCGTTGGAAGCAATGGCATGAAATTACTGGCAAAGGACTCCTGACGGCCATGGGTCTTCGTGCCCGCGATATCGTCAATGGGAATTTCCATGAGGCCGAGTGGATTCTCCGCCTGAATGCTCTCCGGCTTTACGATTTCGTCCAGGGCCGTCAGGTACGGATAGCGGCCGAATGTAATATCCCGACGGTACTGACTCTCGCCCATGTGCCATGCCTTTACATAATCCTCGATCATCGCGGCTCCTTTCTCCATGCTCCTGCGGTCCTGCCTTTTCAGTCTACACTATCATACTCTGTCGGCACGGGCAATGCCACCGACAAGTGTATTTCTTTTGAGCAGGGGCGGAGGGGGTGCCCTCAGAAACACAGTACTCCAAGGTCGGAGAAATCTAAGCTGGATACCTGAGAGTGGCTGTATGAAACCATACGCAAGAAACGTTGAAAATCCAAAATCGGACCTTGTAGAAGCACTTGGAGTAATTTTTCCTTAGCACCCTCTGTCAACGGAGCGTTTTCATCAAGAAAACGCGACGATTGCAGAGGGCCTAGTGCTTCTTAAGGTCCGATTTTAGCGAATGATCACGGGGGAGTGCCGCCCGCAGGGCGCGGGGGGCCCCGTGATGCCTAAGTGGCGAACGTGTTCAAAACTGTGCCGCAGGCACAGTTTCTGATTTTCCGGTTCTGGAGTACTGGCTTCATACAGCCACTCTCTAGGATCCGGCTTGATTTTCATGTCCTTTTTATATGGTTTCTGAGGGCGCTCCCCTCAGGCTTTCTGCCGAGCAAAGTCGTCACAGAATTCGGTCATCACTTCGGTCCTGTCAGGCTGCCGGCCGTCAGTTCTTCGATGGCACCGGAATTTGTGGTGGTGCTGGCTGGAGAGCTGGTCGTGCTGCCTGGTGCAGTGCTGACACCGTTTGACTGGGTTGGGCCCTCATTCTGGGCTACGCCGCCTGGACCACCGCTCGTACTGCTGCCTGGCTCAGTGCTCGTCGTCGTGCCGTTTCCAGCGGCTCCCGGCTCCACCGTGGATACGGTCGTGCTGCCCGGTGTCACATTCGAGCTGCTGGTGCTTCCTGGCTGTGTGGCGGTTACAGCGTTGCTGCTGCCTGAACTCGCACCGCTCGAGGTCGTCGAGCCGCTGCCACCATGGGTAACGGAGACATTGCCCACCGAAGACGTGCAGACGCCATTCGAGCCGAAGCTGTAGTTCGTGCCGCCGATCGTCACGGTCTTTCCAGCGATCATCTTGCCGTTATCGAGATAGTAGTAGGCGCCGTTCAGCTCGAGCCAGCCTGAAACCATCTTGCCATTGTCAGTGAAGTAGTACCAGCTGCTGTCGATCTGCTTCCAGCCCTGTGCCATCTTGCCGTTCGACGGGTCGAGGTAATACTTATGACCTGCGGTATCGGTCTTCCAGCCGGTCTGCATCACGCCGCTGGCATTGAGATAATAGTAGCTTCCATCCTGCGCATACCAGCCGGTCTGCATCACACCATTGGTCTCGAAGCGGTACCAGGAATTGTCGATCTTCGCCCAGGTACCCATGAGAAGCGTGCCATCTCCTGGCTGGAAATAATACCACTTATCGTTGATCTTCCGCCAGCCGGTCGCCATGGAGCCGTCCGCCTTCAGATAGTACCAGCGTGTCGTGTTACTCTCCGTCAGCTTCAGCCACCCGGTCTGCATCACGCCATCCGACTGCAGATAGTACCACTTGTTGTCTACCTGCCGCCAGCCGGTTGCCATCAGGCCATTCGAACGGAAATAGTGCCAGTTGTCATTGATCTTCTTCCAGCCGGTCACCATATAGCCGTCGCTGCCAATGTAATAATATCCAGAAGAGGTGTGAATCCACTTACTGTAGATATACTTGTTCGTGGAATCATCCACATAATAGTACTTGCCGTCCTTCTGGCCCCAGCCTGCCAGTGCCGGCGTCGCAAATGCAGCACAGCCGATTGCAAGTGTGAGTCCTAAGGCGCGCATCCTGGCCTTCATATTCATAGTGTTGCCCTCCGATTCTTCATAGCTAGATTCTATCACGCTTTCCTGAGGATGTCCTATACGCTCCCCTTAAATTTTCCCCGATTTTTGTAAGATTTTATACGCATCCTTAAAATATCGGTACATGCGAAGCGTGTAGTCGCCAAAGGACTCGCCGAGGGACATCTTGTACACGCACCAGAGCGCCCAGAGGAGCCCGCCAAGCCCCATGTAGGCTACGACCAGCAGGCTGGCATCCTCGTCGCAGAGTCCGTGAAGGGCAATGCCGCCGTCCGCAGCCGTCGGTGACTCCGCCGGTACGTGGTCTTCACCGGAAGCTCTCGCAGTGTCGAATTCCTGCATAAGCGCAGGCTTCTTCGCATTCACTTCGTCTGCTGTCGGATTCTCAGGCTCCTGCAGCGGTGCATTCCGATAGACCTCCATCAGGTTTTTCGCTTCGTCAAAGCTCATATAGGAGTAAATGGCCGCCATGGCGAGGTCCGTCAGCGGATCCGCCATCCCACAGTACTCCCAGTCGATCATCTTGAGGCCCTCATCCGTAAAGATGAAGTTATCCTTCACGGAATCAATGTGGGCGATCGTCTTCGGGCGCTTCTGCGCCGCCACGAAGTGGAAGACCTCCTCTGCATGGCGGCGCACCTCCGTATAATCCTCAAATGGAATCTCTGCACCTGCTTCGCGGATGTAGCCCTCATAGCGTTCCATTTCCTTCTGAAGATCGAAGTCATGCTGCAGGACGATCCCGGAATTATGGAGGCGCTTGAGAAGCGTCATGCACTGGCGGAGCTCCACCGGATTCCCGTAGTCTGCATTGCGCGCCCCATGGTAATAGCGGGAAATCTTATATCCGTTCTCCGGGTTAAAGTACACAAGCTCCTCCGTGATGCCGAGTCCGGCCACGGCCTTGTAGACCTCGTTTTCATGGAAACGGTTGATCAGCTTTTCAGTACCCGGTCCTGGAATCCGGCAGATGTAGGCCTGGCCACGGCAGGTCTCTGGAGCCTCGGGTGTATCCAGCACGGAAAAGTACCAGGACTTGTTCGTCATGCCGGCCTTCAGGCACTTGATATGCACGATAAAGGATTCTGGAATGCCAAACACCTTCGAGACAAGCTGCATCGCCTCGGAGCCCGAATGATTGACATACTTCTCATCGAACTGACGGAGCTCCTCCAGGTTTTCAAATTCGTAGATCTCATCCTCCGGCTGCCGATTGATGTAGATCGGCGGCAGCTGCTTCAGGTTGCGGATCAGTACATCCTCCCAGTAGAAGGACTCCGTCCCCGGCATCCGATAATAGCGTTCGATCATCGGCAGGAATTTCTCCGAGAATTCTCTGGTGAAGTAGACAGGGCCATACATGCACCATTGATCACAGCCTCCGACATGAACCTCCTTGATGGCACCATTGCGTGCGGTCTCCATCGCCCACTCGCGTGTTTCACCCTTCATGAAGCTCGCCGCATACCAGCTGTCCGCCTCATAGCGATGGTACATGTTTTCCCGCATCCAGTTGTCAGAGGACAGAATATAGCAGTTTTTGCCTCGAAGCACCGACGCTGCGTGGTACATCGTCGCCAGCGTATTTTTCGTCACATACTCCGGATTATAGAGAAGCTTCACCTGGTACTTATCGATCAGATAGTCAAACTTCTCCTTGAGATAGCCGACCATAATCGTGATATCGGTGATGCCCACCTCCTGAAGCTGACGAATCTGACGCTCAATCATCCGCTCGCCGAACACCTCGAGGAGCCCCTTCGGGGTCTCATAGGTCAGCGGTACGAAACGGGAGCCGAAGCCCGACGCCAGCACGAGGGCTGCATCCACCCGATACGTCTCCAGCGCCTGCTGCCCCTCTTCCGTCAGGGCATACAGCACATTCCGTCCGCGCCCCTCCTCCGAGCTCTGCTTCCGAAGAAGTCCCTGATCCACGGCTCCCTGCAGCAGCTGGTTCGTTTTTCCGAGCGACACGCCCAGCGTCTCTGCGAGATCCCGCTGCGTACTCTCCGGCTTCTCAAACAGTGTCCGTAAAATGATCGTCGTCTCCCGATTCTGCATGACCTTCTGTTCTCCTTCTATTGCTTTGCTATTCTGCGCTTCTATTTTACATTTATGTTCATATTTTAATTTACACATCTATTCCTGAACATAGTAACATAGATATTATAGGGTTTCAAGGAATTGAATTCATCGATAAACGTTTTAGACTGTATCTGGCACTCTGGAAATCCTCCCGAAGCGCCTTATGCAGGTAGTAGCTGACGCTCTCGAACAGCAGACAGACACCGGGCAGGCAGTGAAAATTATATACGATTCTAAAAAACGCCCTGCCGTATATACTATTTTCCTTCACAGTGTTTGTTAATAATATATCAATATACACAACAGGCTCTTTTCAAAAACTGTATATATGGATTTTGAGGCTTCGAAGCCTAAATGTCCGCTTTTCATATATACAAATCGTCCTTTTCATAAATCGTATATACTCATTTCTTATTTATAACCAAAAAAAGTCTGATTTCATAGATACGATTTCTGAAAAGGCCTTCGCGTATATACTTTTTACTTCCCAATGCCCGTTTAGACGCAAAAAGCATAGATACGATTTTGAAAATCAAAGGATAGTATATATTCTGCATGCTAGCTGATCGTCACTTACATCCAAATCCCACACAGCTCATGCAAACAAAAAACAACCCGCCCGCAGGCGAGTTGTTTCACTTTTGTACATACGAGACTGTCACGCATCCTGAATATTCTACATACTGGAAATGGAGATGTCGTTTCTGTATTTCAGCATCATGGCTCCGATGGATCAATCATTTCGGATTCCGGGATTTTTTACTCCAGCTTTCAGCATCATGGCTCCGATACTTCGAAGATCATATCGCCATAGCTTGGATATGGCCAGAGATCCTTGTCGACGATCTGCTCGAGCTCGTCCACGGGTGTCCGCAGAGCCCGCATATCCGGTACAATCGTATCGTGATAGGCATGGGCCTTCTTTTCGGCATCCTTCTCCGGGCCATACTGCTCGACATCCTGGAGAAGCTGTGTTCTCGCCTTCTCCATATCGGCAAGCAGCTTCGACGCATGGATCAGAAGATTTCTCTGTACCGATACATCCGCCTCCGGGCAGGCCTCCTGCACCTTGCGAATCGAATCGGCAAGACGGGTTGTGTAGTGAATCACCGCTGGAATGATCTGCTTTCCGGAGATGTTGATCATCGCACGTGCTTCAATGTTGATGACCTTCGCGTACTGCTCATACTCGACCTCCTCGCGGCTCACAAGCTCGGCCTCTGTATAAATGCCGAACTCCTTAAAGAGCTGAATGGCTTTTTCGGTCGTCAGCGCTGGAATCGCATCCACCATGGACGGCAGATTCGGGAGGCCACGGCGTGCGGCTTCCTCCACCCATTCCTCGGAATAGCCATTGCCATTGAAAATGATACGCTGATGCTCCGTGAGAAGCTTCTTAATATAATCATGGCAGGCATCGCTGAAGTTTTCGGCCTTTTCAAGTGTATCTGCGGCTTCCTTAAACTGCTCCGCCACGATGGCATCGAGGATGATGTTTGCGCTGGCGATGGACTCCGCAGAGCCCACCATACGGAACTCAAATTTGTTGCCCGTAAAGGCGAACGGAGAGGTACGATTTCGATCCGTCACATCGGCGTAAAGATCCGGCATCGTATGAACACCTGTTGGAAGGATCTTTCCCTTCTTCGATTCCGTCGCATAGCCGGTACCGATCATCTGCTCCACGACATCCTCGAGCTGGGTGCCAATGAAGGCGGACACAATGGCTGGTGGTGCTTCATCCGCACCGAGACGGTGCTCATTGCCCACATCGGCAGCGCTCAGACGAAGAAGATCCGCATGCTTATCCACTGCAGCCAGTACACAGGCCAGCACCAGCAGGAACTGAATGTTCTCATGTGGCGTGTCGCCTGGATTCATCAGGTTGATGCCATCATCCGTCACGAGGGACCAGTTGTTGTGCTTTCCAGAGCCATTGATCCCCTCAAATGGCTTTTCATGCAGGAGACACTCGAGTCCATGTCGCGGCGCCGTCTTCTTCATGACCTCCATCACCAGCTGGTTATGGTCCACCGCGAGGTTTGCTTCATCGTATACCGGTGCCAGCTCATGCTGTGCCGGTGCAACCTCATTGTGCTCGGTCTTTGCGGTGACGCCCAGCTTCCAGAGCTGCACATCCACATCCCGCATGAATGCGGCAATGCGATGACGGATCGAACCGAAGTAATGATCGTCCAGCTCCTGGCCCTTTGCCGGCATCACCCCGAAGAGGGTACGTCCGGTATAGATCAGATCCTTCCGCTGCAGATACTTCGAGCGATCGATCAGGAAGTACTCCTGCTCGGCGCCGACCGATGGCTTCACCGACTTCGACGTGGTGTTCCCGAAGAGTCGAAGAATACGCAGCGCCTGCTCATTGATGGCCTGCATGGAGCGAAGCAGCGGTGTCTTCGTATCGAGTGCCTCACCGCCATAGGAGCAGAAGGAGGTCGGAATGCAGAGCGTCACGATCTCGCCATGCTCACCCTCGCGGCGAAGGAAGGCCGGACTCGTGCAGTCCCAGATGGTATAGCCTCTCGCCTCAAAGGTGGCACGAAGTCCACCGGATGGGAAGGAGGAGGCATCCGTTTCACTGCGAACGAGCTCCTTCCCTGAAAACTCCATGATCACCTTTCCATCGGCATCGGCTGCGGAAATAAAGGAATCATGCTTTTCTGCCGTGATGCCGGTCAGTGGCTGGAACCAGTGGGTATAGTGGGTTGCCCCATTTTCCAGTGCCCACTCCTTCATCGCCTGTGCGACGGCATCGGCAATGGTTGGATCGAGCTCATAGCCCTCGGTAATGGTCTTCTTCAGCTTCTTGTACACAGCCTTCGGAAGACGCTCCTGCATGACCTTGTCGTTAAAGACGTCCTCACCGAAAATTTCGGTCACATTGATTACTTCACTCATTCAGACTCTCCTTCTACTCCCCATGAAAGGAAGAACGTAGTGCGTGAAAAGAACCCGTCCCCATAGCGGGGGCAGGTTCTAAAGAAAACAGTTTATGCCTTGTGTGCAGAACCGAAGACCTCGATGCGTGCCTTGCACTCCTCGATGATTGCCTCTGCACCCGGCTTCAGAAGCTTACGAGGATCATAGCCCTTGCCCTTCAGGTCATTGCCTGCCTCGATGTAGGCTCTCGTTGCCTTGGCAAAAACGATCTGCAGCTCGGTGTTAACATTGATCTTCGATACGCCGAGAGAAATGGCCTTCTTGATCATCTCGTCCGGGATGCCGGAACCACCATGCAGTACCATCGGAAGATCGCCGATCTGCTCCTTGATGGCTGCGAGCACATCGAAGTCAAGACCCTGCCAGTCTGCAGGATATACACCATGGATATTGCCAATGCCAGCGGCCAGGAAATCCACGCCGAGATCTGCGATGCGCTTGCACTCTGCCGGATCTGCCTTCTCACCTGCGGAGGTCACACCATCCTCAACGCCGCCAATGCCGCCGACCTCAGCCTCAATGCTGACGCCATGTGCATGTGCGAGTGCCACAAGCTCCTTGGTCTTTGCTACGTTCTCATCGATATCATAGTGGGAACCATCGAACATAACCGAGGTAAAACCAGCCTCGATGCACTTCTTTGCGCCTTCGTAGGTGCCGTGATCGAGATGCAGAGCAACTGGAACCGTAATGCCGAGCTCTTCTACCATGGCCTTCACCATCGCCGCTACGGTCTTAAAGCCAGTCATATACTTGCCCGCACCCTCGGATACACCCAGAATGACCGGAGACTGTACCTCTTCACATGCAAGCAGAACGGACTTCGCCCACTCCAGATCATTGATGTTGAAGTGTGGTACAGCATAGTGACCAGCAAGCGCCTTATCCAGCATTTCCTTCGCGTTAACTAACATTTTATTCCCTCCTAAAAGAATAGCATTTGCAAACTATGTGAATATATTAACACAGTCTACTTTGTATTTCTATAGAAACATCGATTTAGGAAAATAAGAACTTTTCCACCATCTGCTGCATCTCTGAAATCTCACACACCTCACTGTGACGGATCTCGGCATTCCGCACCTCACGGATGGCACGTGGCTCCTGCACGCCGGAGAGCTCCGACAGCTGATCGATCACGGAAAATACATCCTGATTTTCCACATCGATACCGAGGGCCTTCATCACATTCGGCGCAAACTTAAATGGACTTGCCGTGGATGCAATAACCGTCTTCCGTGTGTCACCACTCGACTCTCTGTACTTCTCATAGACGGTCGCTGCTACGGCCGTATGCGGATCCAGCACGTAGCCCGCGTCCTCCTTCAGTGTACGAATGGTCTGGAATACCTCGCTTTCCTCCGCATAGCCACCGATGAAGTCAGACATGAACTGACGCATGTCCTCGCTGATCTCATACACGCCCTTCGTCCGAAGGTCCTCCATGAGCTGCGCGGTCTTCGCACAGTCGCAGCCTGTGCTGAGATAGATGAGCCGCTCCAGATTTGAAGAAATGAGGATGTCCATCGATGGGCTGGAGGTCAGAATAAATGGACGGTTCCGATCGTAGGCACCGGTGTGGAAAAAGTCCGTCAGCACCTTATTTTCATTGGATGCACAGATCAGCTTCTCGATCGGCACTCCCATATGCTTTGCGAGATAGGCTGCCAGAATGTTTCCAAAATTTCCTGTCGGAACGCAGACATTGATCTTCTCCCCCTCGGTGATGTCCCCCGCCTTCAGCATCTGGCCATAGGCATAGACATAGTACACAACCTGCGGTACGAGACGGCCGATATTGATGGAGTTCGCCGAGCTGAGCACCACACCGCGCTCCTTCAGCTTCTTTGCGAAGGCACGATCGTGGAAGATCTGCTTCACACCGGTCTGGGCATCATCGAAGTTTCCACGAATCGCCGCGGCATGGGTATTCTTCCCCGGCTCCGTCCGCATCTGCAGCTCCTGGAAGCGGGAAACACCCCCATATGGATAGAAGACGATGATTTCCGTGCCTGGCACATCCGCAAAGCCCGCCATCGCGGCCTTTCCAGTATCACCGGAGGTGGCCGTCAGAATAACGATGCGATCCGTCACCTGATTTTTTCGTGCGCTCGTCACCATGAGATGGGGCAGGATGGACAGCGCCATATCCTTAAAGGCGATCGTCTTTCCATGGAAAAGCTCGAGGTACCAGGCATCTCTCTTCTTCACGAGCGGTGCAATCCTCGGATCCTCGAACTTCTCGTCGTAGGCAGCGCTTATGCAGTGTCGAAGCTCCTCCTCCGTAAAATCCGTAAAGAATTCCTTCATGATCTCATAGGCAAGATCCTGATACGACAGCGTACTCAGCTCTGCAAGTGACTTCTGAAATGTCGGAAGTGTCTCTGGCATAAAAAGCCCGCCGTCGTCCGCGAGTCCCTTCAGAATCGCCTCCGATGCACGAAGTCCCTTCTCTCCTCCACGGGTACTATTGTAAAGCATATGGCTTCCTCCCTTTCTTTTCTCCTACTGTGGTCATCGTACGTACGGTTCTTCTCTCTTACGAGCGGATCCGCACGCTTTTCTTCCTCTGCCATCCTCTGCGCCTCACGTGGTGCACGATGCGGACTTGTTTTTTTCATTCGCCCTCTGCGCATCTACTCCTTCGAGAGGATCTCCTGAATCTTCGTCCGCATCAGGTCAAAGGCCACATCATTCATGCCACTGTTGATGACGATATCCGCAAGGGCCTTCGTCGGCTCCACATACAGATAATGCATCGGCTTCACCGTCGTCAGATACTGTGCTGAAATATCCTCCACATGACGGCCACGCTCCTTCACATCGCGAATAATGCGGCGAATGATGCGTTCATCTGCGTCGGCTTCCACATAAATTTTAATATCAAACAGGGAACGAAGCTCTGGATTTTCCAGCACGAGGATGCCTTCCACGATGATGATCTTACTTGGATGAAGCTCTGTCGTCTCCTTCGTACGGTTGTGCTGGGAATAATCATAGACTGGGCACTGTACGCTCTCGCCGCGTCGAAGTGCCTTTAAATGGGCGATGAGAAGATCCGTCTCAAACGCATCCGGATGATCATAGTTGATCTTCTGCCGCACCTCAAACGGAATGCCATCATTGGCCTTATAGTAATTGTCGTGATAAATCACGGTCACCTGATCACCGAATTCAGCTTTCAGACGATTGGTAAAGGTTGACTTGCCGGAGCCCGAACCACCGGCAATCCCGATCATAATACAGCTCATCTTCCACCTCCCACAAATTTCTTAATATCATATATTACAATGCTTCTGTTTTCAAGAATTGCTTTCGGTGCATGAGAAGAAGTATCGGACGGCGGATCCAGACCGCCTCCGTTCTTTTACAGCTTTTCCCAGAAGCCGGTTCATCCCTTCTCGTGCCGTAAACGATGCCGACGATGCCAGCGCTGCGCCACCGTCACCAGCACGACACCGAGCAGCACACCGCTGCTGTCAATGAGCACATCCGTGATCCGCCCGGCGCGTCCCGGCACAAAGAGCTGATGAAATTCATCGCTCGCCGCATACAGCATGCCGAGTGGAAGTACCGTACAGAAAAGCGATCTTCGTCTTTCTGGCATCACCGTGAGCAGATAGCACAGGCTGTAAAGCACGCCGAGCACCATATACTCACTCGCGTGTGCGAGCTTTCGTACCGGATGGTCGATTCGAATGGCGAGCTGCCGCTGCGCCGCCGGTGTCCAGTCCCGATAGCCCGGCACGACGAGCTCTGCCACCAGCTCGCCCGCACGGAGGCTGGTTTCCGTCGAGGTATCTGCATTCTGCTGTGACATGGTAAAAATAAACGCCATCCAGAGGAGACTGAGGAGCAGAAAGAAGCGTGCAGCCTTCTTTCTCCGATGCAGCTTTCCCTGTGCATCGCCTCCTCCATGTGCTTCGTGCTCCAGCTGCTCGCTTTCTGCTGCCTGTGGGATGATCTGCTGCTTTTCCGGCATCTGCCCATCTCCTCGTGTAAAGATCCCTGGTCTACGGGGACGCCGATGCGGTGTAATCTGACGCACGCTGAGAAAAAGGAAAAAAAGTGACAGGAGAAGCAGCAGGAGGAGTGCAATGAGCCCCGCCTGCATCAGGCTGAGGCCGAGCGTTCCGCGAAAATAAATGGGAAGACCGGCGAGTGCGAGGCTCAAGGCCGTGCCGACATAAGACATCAGCGTGGATGCTGCCGTCATGGCCATGCTGAGACTCGATAGGATGCCGAGACTCGTTGCAAGGACCGCACATACCGCTGCGGTTCCCAGATAGAGCACGATATCGAGAAAGCCAATGCCGCCATATATGAAGACCGTGGCAAGCGCTGGAAGTGCACTCAGGACGAGCAGCGAAAGGGTACTGAGAACACCCATCAGCTTTCCCACGATGATGTCCAGCGGTGTCAACTGCGTCGTCAGAAGAAGTCCCAGAGCCCGCGTATCGCGTTCACTGGAAATAGAGGATGCCGCCAGCGCAGGGGCAATCAGAATCAGAAGCACGAGCTCCAGTGCTGCGGTCATATAATAGGTTCGCAGGAAGCTCTGATATGGAATTTCTCCTGTCAGCTCCGCCGTGGATACAATATAGAAAAGATGAATCAGGATGAGAATGACCAGTCCCGCATTGCATGCCGTCACCAGCAGTGGCAGTAGAAAGCTTCGCGCGCTGCAGAGCTCATCCCTCCGAAAAATCGGATTCCGCTTCATAATAGCTTACCCTCCTTTCCTCTCGTGCGCCCGTGAGCTGCAGAAACAGGGCCTCCAGATCTCCCTTTTCTCGATGGAAGCCCTGCACGGGAACCCCTGCTTCGATCAGGCGTCGAAGCAGCGCCGATTCCTCCTTCGGTGAACCAGTATAGGTAATCAGCAGCTGCTGATCCCGAATACTGATGGATCGGACCTTCGCATCCTTTTTCAGCGTCTGCATGGCAGAGCTCATATTCCCCGCAATACGGATAATGATTGGATTGGAAGCGTCCACTCGATCCAGCACGTCGTGGAGCTTTCCTTCCATCACCAGCTTTCCATGATTCAGAATGCCAATATCGGTACAGAGCTCTGAAATTTCCGTCAGCATCCGGGAGCTGATCAGCATGGTTTTTCCAGCATCCGCAAGCTCGGCAATGATTTCCCGAAACTCGACACGGGTTGCCGGATCGAGGTCGGCGATCGGTTCATCTAGAATCAGAATTTTCGGATCATGGATCAGTGCCCGTGCAAGACTCAGCTTCTGCTGCATGCCGCGGCTCAAGGTATCCATATACTGTGTCTGTCGGTCTCGCAGCCCCACAAGATCGAGCAGCATCTGAATCTGCCGCTTCGCCTTCGCTCCAGAGAGGTCATAGCAGTCTGCAAAAAAATCCATATACTCGGACACCCGAAGATTCGGATACATGCCGATACGATCCGGCACATAGCCGATGCGTCGCTTCAGACGACGGATATCCGCACCTGCTTCCATCCCATCGATGGTCACGGTACCACGGTCTGGATAAAGCAATCCGAGAAGGATGCGGAACAGCGTCGTTTTTCCAGCACCATTCGGTCCCACCAGTGCATACAGTGCGCCATCCTCCACCTGCAGGCTGAGCCCATCCAGCGCGGTCACATGACCATAGCTCTTTGTAATGTTCTGAATTGAAATCATGTCCTCGCTCCTTCCCGCACTTCAGGCTCCGGCGTCGTTCGTGTTCGAAGCTGGATTCTCCATGTCCACGTCTGGATCCTCTACTGTCGCCCCACTTTCTTCCAGGGACGCATCCGTATCCCGGACAGTCACGGTCAGCATCGGAAGATATCGTCGCGCATCGATGCCGGCATTCTCCTCGCTCGAGATATACCGCACGATGAGAACATTGTCCTGATCAAGATAATTTTCGAGCTGTGCCCGGGTCAGCACACCTGCACTGACGTCCATAAGGTCGAAGCCACCCGTCGTATAATTGTAAAAGCTCATGCTGCCACGGAACGGCTGCAGGGTACCGAGGGTACCGCTCGCATCCACCGCATCTGTATCACGCTCCTCGAGGCTCTCGATGCTAAGGCTTGTGATCTCATTGCCCTCCCCGAGATGGTAGGCCAGCGTCGTCGGCCAGGCACTGCGGGTCGTATTGTCGCTCGGATCATAATCCCCGGACTGCACGATCGGATCCGTCGACAGGGCACTGTAGCTGTATACATCCCCGACACGGGTGCTGAGCGGAAGGGACGAGATCACCATGGTCATGCCATAGCGCTCGATGCCCGTATCCTCGGTGAAATCCAGCGTCGAATGCTCCGGATCCTGCTCACGCACATAGCCCACCACGCGTGCATCCCCAAAATATCCACGCATGCTGTTCGTAAGATACGAGCGAAGCAGACTCTGCCACGCGTCGCTCGTCACACTTTCGGCTATGGCGCGACTGTCCCCCACCGGCACATTGACGACCTCACAGCTCTGCAGGTCAATGCTGGCGCCCGCAGCGAGATGACCGATCCGGATGACCTTGCCATACAGAAGGATCGCCGCATCACTGAGCTCATAGCGCGTGTGATTGGTCAGGGTGCCCCGTACGCTTCCATCCGCATACACGATGTCGGACAGAAACGCGCCTTCCGTGTTCGGCATGCTGTTGTGCAGCTCGAAATAGCGTGCCGTAAACGGCGCCGCATTCTGGATGGAAAGGGTTTTCTTCTCCCGTCCATTGTCAATGACCGTATGGCTCACGGACGCATCCGCCGACAGCAGGGTCTGAATGTCCCCCGTGAAATCCGAGCCCTTCAGCACAGGATAGACATCATACTCGGTCTTGACCGGAAGCTCATAGCTTCGGAAGTAGGGCGAGCGAAGATTCAGATAATCGGTCTCATCCACACTGCTTTCCGAGATTTCCTTCAGCCGGACATAGGTCAGGAAGGGGCCATGGAAGCGGGTTCCCAGCCCCATCACATACACGAGCACCGCCGTCAGCGCCGACAGAAGGAGCACGCCTGGGCGATACATGCGAAGAACCTGTCGCTCCCGCAGATAGAAATAGAAGCCCGGGCCGATCAGCAGCACATAGGCCCCGAGGATCACGGCATAAAGCAGTGGCTTCGGAGCCTTTCGGAGGTCACTTCGATTCATGAGCTCCTGCACATCCCAGTAGCGGGTAAGGCTCTGCTCGGACGCGGCTACCGACAGCGTATCCAGCCGGGTTTTCCCAAGAATTGTGGTAAACAGCTGATCCACATAGCTGCTCTGCTGTGTGGCGTAACGGGTGAGATCGCAGAAGTCATAGCCGCTGATGACCACGAGGCCGGCGCCCTCCGAGACCTTCGCGAGGATGGGCTGTCCATCCGACAGCATCATATCCTGTCCCCCCAGCATATGAACCGGGGATGCGGTCAGCGTGAGGGTATCTTCATCCACGTCGCCGCCTTTTCCCTCGGTGCTCCCCATATGAAGGTTCATCGGCACTGGCTGAAGCGGGGACTTCAGATAGGATGAAAAGTACGGGCTCAGGGCCTCCATGCCGCGCGCACCCGTTCCCATCAGCAGAACGCCACCGTCCCGTACCCACTGTGCAATCACCTCTGCCTCGTTGTTCCGGATCCGCTTCACGGAGAAATCGGACAGGAGCAGCACATCCAGCTGATCGAGCTCATTCTCTGACTCTGGCAGTGCATCCACGGACAGCGGCACCGTTCGAGTGCGCAGGAGACCATTGTTGATGCCCACATCATTGAGATAGGACAGCGCATCCGGATGATCCGAGATGACGCCAATGATGAGCTCTGCGTCCGAGCTCGCCACGTCGAGTCCGATGCGCCGTGATCCGAGGGTATGTCCCTCACGATCCTCTGCCGTTACGAGCAGCTGGCTGATGCCGGCACTCAGTGATACCGTGGCATGCAGGGTATCCGAGGATCCTCCCTCGACGATTTTCGGGTAGCGATACTCATAGACGCTGTTCTCCGACTCGACCATATAGATATGGATGGAGCCGGAAAAGGTCGTATCCAGATGGTTTTCGATGCCAATGCTGACAGGCAGACGCCGCCCGGCCTTTGCGGTATTCTGGTAGCCGTAGGTCACGGAAAGGTCGACGCTGTCTGCGTAAACGCGAAGCGTAAGGCACAGGAGAAATGCAAAAAGGACGGCAAGCAGCCGTACCCCCTGCGCAGCTCTGTTTCGTTTCATAGCCGAACTCAAAATTTTCTCTCCTCATCAAAGTGAATCTTCAGACGTACCGTGAAAACGGTTCCGGAAAGATCCGACGAAACCGATACCGTTCCGTGGTGCATCTCCGTAATGTTCTTGACAATCGCAAGGCCGAGGCCCGTACCTCCCGGTCCGGAGGCATTGGTCCGACTGTGATCCGTCCGGTAGAAGCGGTCGAAAATCAGTGGCAGCTCGTTTTCCGGAATGACATAGCCATAGTTCACGATTTTAATCGTCACGACTTCACGATCCGCTCGAAGGCTCACGCGAATGCGTTTTCCTTCCTTTCCATATTTGATGGCATTGCCGATCAGGTTATCGAAAAGGCGGGCCAGCAGGTCGCCATCCGCCTCGATGAGCTGGGATTTTCGATTCGATACAAAATCATAGCTCAGACCATTCTTCTGAAAATTCGGATAGCTTTCCTCGAGAAGCTGCGCGAGCAGTTCCACGATGTCCAGCTTCTGCACATTCATCTGGACCTTTCCATAGGACAGCTTCGTGAAGCCGAAGAGCTCCTCAATGAGCTTCTGAAGCCGAACGGATTTATTGTAGGCAATTTCCAGATACTTCTGCCGCATATCCGGAGAAAGTGTCTTATTTTTCTGGAGCAGCTCGAGGTAGCCGAGAATCGAGGTCAGCGGGGTTCGAAGGTCATGGGCCACATTGGTGATGAGGTCCGTCTTCGACTGCTCGGAGTTCCGCTCCTTATCGATGAGCTCCTGGATATCCTCCTCCATACGGTTCAGATTTTCTGCCATTTCCGTAAGCTCGCCCTCGCCCTCAAGCTCGAGGCGGGTACTGAGATCGCCCTCGGAAATCTGCTGGACCGCATTCGCGATGGTTTCAATGTCGCGGGCCGTTTTTCGCTGCAGAAAGAGGAAAATAACGGAAAAAATCAGAATTCCGAGCAGCACAAACAGAAGGACACTGATGGTCGAGCCGAACGTGAAGCGCTGCAGGGCCTGCGAATCATTGCCTGTCTGGTAAAGAAAGCTGGTGATGGCGGTGATATTCGTGATGAGAAACACGAGAAGAATCATCGTGATCACCGCCGAAATGCCGATATGTGCCATCAGCTGCATCATATAGCCATGCCCCTGGGCATGTTTTCTCTGATCGTTCATATCTACTGAAGGGGTAAATCTGTTTACTTTTCGATCTTATAGCCGACGCCCCATACCGTCGTAATGATCTTATTCTCACGGGTATCCTCCCGCATCTTTCCACGAAGCCGACGGATATGCACCATGACGGTATTATTTGCCTCGTAGACCTTTTCGTTCCATACCTTTTCGAAGATCTCATCCGTCGAGAACACCTTCCCCGGGTGGGACGCAAGAAGGAAAAGAATTTCGAACTCAATCGGGGTCAGCTTGATGTCCTCGCCGTCAATCGTCACACGGTGATTGTCCTTGTTGATGGTGAGGTTTCGAATCGTGATTTCATTGCTGACAGGCGCACTGCTTGCATTCGGATTCAGCTGCGTGTAGCGACGAAGCTGGGACTTGACACGTGCGGTGAGCTCCAGCGGGTTAAACGGCTTCGTGACATAGTCATCGGCGCCGCCTGTAAGGCCCACGATCTTATCGAGGTCCGTGGACTTCGCGGAAAGCATGATGATGGGAATATTGGACTTCGTCCGGATCTTCCGGCACATCTCGAGGCCGTTCATCCCCGGCATCATGATGTCGAGAAGCACAAGGTGAATCTCCTGCTCTTCGAGGATCTTAAAGCCCTCCTCCGCATTGTACGCCTTAAATACCTTATAGCCATCGCTCACCAGATAGATTTCCACCAGCTCTGCGATTTCCTTTTCGTCGTCCACGACGAGAATATTTGTCTGTGGCATAATTACTCCTTTCCGTAGTTTCCCAGAATACGAAGGGATGTGATCTGATCCTCGAGTCCAGCGAGCGCATTGATCATGTTCGGCATGGACAGGTTGCCCTCCAGATCGATGAAGAAGCGATACTCGAACGGCTTCTCCGGAATCGGTCTGGATTCAATCATCATCATGTTGACATCGTTAAAAATAAAATTCCCGAGCGCATTATAGAGCGCGCCTGGCTTATGTGCCGTTTCAAAGCAGATGCTGATCTTCCCGGCGTCCTCGGTATAAATCTTCTCCCGACCGACGACGATGAAGCGGGTCGTATTGCTTTTTTCCTGATTCACATTCCGCTTTAGAATCTGCAGGCCATACAGCTCTGCAGACAGCTCCGAGGCCAGTGCCGCGATGGTCGGATCCTTCTGATCCCGCACATAGGTCGCCGCAACGGCCGTATTCAGTACCGGTACCGCGGTGATGTTCGGATGCGCCTCCAGGAAAGCGGAGCACTGTCCGAGGGCCTGCGGGTGGGAGTAGATGCGCTGCAGCTTCTCCATGCTGGCGCCCGCCACACTCATGAGCGCATGCGCCACATGAAGATCGACCTCCTCCACGATGCAGAGGGACGGGTAGCGTACCAGAAGATCAAAGATATCCGAGACCGCACCATGGCTTGAATTCTCGATGGGCAGCACGGCATAATCCGCCTCGCCCTCGACCACTGCATCCATGGCATCCTTCCAGGTCTTTACATGGGTGAAGGCATGCTCTGTACCGAAGCACTGGCGTGCCGCGAGATGTGCATAGGCACCCTCTACGCCCTGGTATACCACCCGCTTTCCTTCCTTCGGCAGCGCTTCCAGCTTCTGAAAATCCGCATGGAAGGCTTTTCCGTGTGCAGACAGAATGCCGAACTGACGGCGGCGGGATATGGTCATCATCTGCTGGTACAGCTCACGAATGGCCTTCCGATCGAAGTCCGTATGGAGGTAGGACTGTACCGTTTCGATCTTCTGTGCCTCGCGCTCCGGGTCAAACACAGCCTTTCCCGTTTTAATTTTATACGCGGCAACCTCCTCACAGAGGTCCATCCGCTTTTTATACAGCTCTGTGATCTGACGATCGATCACATCGAGCTGATCCCGAATTTCTAAAAGTGCATTCTTTTCTTCCATGTTTTTCCTTCTTGCTTTGATCGTACGATAGAGACAGCAGCATCCTGCAGCTTCTTACGACCGTACCTCCGTCTGGTGCGTACCCTGTCGGTGAGGTGGACAGCTTTCCAGCTTCTGCTGGCAGCCCTTCCTGCCACAGAGGCTTGACACCCTCCTCACGATGATCACCTTCATGCGTTCTTTTCCTCTTGAAGCATCGCTTCCAGATCTGCCTTCACGGCATGCTGCACATAGCTTCCGATGTGCTTCTGCTCCTCCTCTGAGAGCTGCTTCAGCTCAATCGGTGTGCCAATGCATACCTTGATATGCTGTGGCTTGATGCTCGGGAAATGAGCTTCCAGGATCTCCCGCGTATGAATCATGGAAACAGGCACGATCTTACAGCCCGTCTTTTCGGCCACCTTGAAGGAGCCCTCCTTGAACGGCTCCATCTCGAGCTCGGAGGCCCCCTCCGAACGTGTGCCCTCCGGATAGATCCAGACAGAAATTCCCTCTCGGATTTCCTTGATGGCCGCGATGATGACCTTCAGCGACTGCTTCAGATTATTGCGATCCATGAAGAGGCAGCCCAATGCCTCCATCCAGCGCCGAAGCGGTTTGATCTTTTCCATTTCGATTTTCGCAATGAAGCCGGTCGGACGGTCGACGAGCGTATAGCCAATGATCACATCGAAGTATGAGCGATGGTTGCCCACGAAGAGCACGCCCTCCTCCTTCGGAATGGATGTGAGGTTTTCCATGCCCTCGACCTCGACGGTCACATGCGACAGTCGGAGAATCTTCTGGAAAACGCCCTGAATGATCGGCAGCGCATAGGCCGCACGCTCTCTCGGCGACGAAAAGCCCTCCAGCTTTTTACGATAGCGAAGCTCTCCGAGAAGAAGAAAGACAATGGCATAGGTTAATACGAAAAAGGTAGACAGCATAGGTACTCCTTTGATACGTCTTACAGTACGTCAGAAAAGTGTGGGCGAAGCTTTCGGAAAAAGGAAAGTCCCACAAAGAAAATTCCGAGGGTCACGACCCAGAAATAGAGTCCGAGGGTCGGTCGCATCCAGAAGCCTGCTCCTGTCAGCATGGAATCACGATACCCGGCCACGATATAGTACAGTGGGTTCAGCTTCAGAAGCGTTCCAACCCAGGGTGCACGGCTCGTGAAGAGGGTTTCATCATACATGATCGGGCACATCCAGATGCCAAACTGAAGGCAGATTCCAACAATCTGCTGCATGTCCTTAAAGAAGACATTGACCGCACTCGTGAGATACCCGAGCCCGAGAATCAGCACGGAGGCTGCAAAGCTGTAATAGAAAATCTGGATCCAGCTGATCATCGGGGTCTTCCCGGAAATCAGGAAGGCAATGAGCATGATGACCACGAAGCAGAGATGCACGAAAAAGCAGGAGGCCAGCTTGATGATCGGCAGCAGCTCCACGGGGAACACCACCTTTTTCACGAGATAGCTGTACTCCTGAAGGATTCCGGTCAGGGTATTCAGGCCCTCACTGAAGAAAAACCAGGGAACCAGACCTGGAATCAGCCAGATGACATAGCTTGTATTCGGCACCGGTGGGGCTGATTTAAAGCCGTAGGGTCCGAAGATAAAGGCATAAATCACCACGGTTGCAAGTGGCTGGAGGAACATCCAGATGATGCCGAAGTAGGAGCCGACAAAGCGCTTTCGGAAGTCGGACTTCGCAAGGTCCAGGATCATCCGACGCTTTTCGGCGATATGCTGCAGTAATTCGATCAATGCTTTCATATAATGAATTTTCTTTCTATCAAGTTTTCGTCATCTCGTACGAGATGCCTTCTGTCTGAACGCTTTATTATACCACTCCTCAAACACGCTGCACAACGGTGATAAAGCATCTAAGAAGAATATATGCGTCCATCCCCATCATAAGGCTGAGAAGGATTCCATGGAGCTGTACTTTTCCATGGAAGATATACCGGAAACGGTCCAGCTGCGTCACACGAAATGCAAGCAGAAGCACTGGAAGGTATGGAAGGAAGTAGCGTCCCTGCACGCCCAGAATATAGAAGGTATCTGCTGGTGTATAGGCGAGGAGCATGCTGACCATCAGCACGAAGCTCAGGAGCAGAAAGACGAGGATCATCCAGGCTCTTCTTCCACGTGTCAGTGTCGGTTCCTCCTTCCGTCCCACGACGGCAAGTGTCAGCGTCCCGCCCCAGAACAGCACGAGACATGGAAATGGTGTCACAAGACCTCGATCGAAGGCGCCGAGCCACATGCCGACGGTTGTGCCGAGGAACTGTCCCCCCAGGATGCCGAGGGTATTTCGAATGATACGAAAGACAAGTGTCCGATCCTGCAGCAGCTCGGAAAGATCATGCAGCTTCACCGTGTTCACCTCACCTGCCGAGGTGAGCTCCGGTGCCTGTGTCACGCCGGAAGCATTGACATAGCGGAGGAGCTCCCGGACATTCACGAGCAGGATGGAGCCGACGATGAGGAGGCCAATGAGGGCCACGGACAGCAGCCACTTCGGCCACGGCTTCGTCCCCCACTTCCGAACAGGAATCAGGAAGCAGAGCAGAAACAGCGTGGCATAGATCATCTTGCACGGGGAGAGCAGAAGCGCCAGCAGGGAAAGCTCCAGTACATTTTTCCAGGAGATTTCCGCGCGTGGCCGAGCGAGTGCAAGGTCCAGAATCACCGCAAGGAGATAAAAGCTGAGCGCCATGATGTAGCTGTCATAGCTGTAGCTTCCGGCGAGCTCCAGGGTCATCGGAAAGAGGGAAATGGCGAAAAAGACCTCTTTTCCGATGGGGGTCCGACGCACGGCGAGGCTTCCAAGTGCTGTAAACAGCAGGAGATTCATGAAACGCCCGAGCAGTACGAGGCCAATCGCACTGAGGTGAAGAAGCCGTGCAAGCGTAATACCGAGCGCCGGAAGAAGATAGGCGCAGGGCGTCGTCTTGACCGGCTGCTGCAGGGTGATGCTGCTGCCCTCCTCCGTCGCGTGAAAGAGCCCCTTTTCATGCATGGCTTCGTAGACGGAACGATCCAGGGTCTGCCCAAGCACTGTTGCCTTACAGGGATCATGATCCCCCGGCCAGTTCACCAGATACTCATCCTCCTGTCGGATACGGACATTGCCCTCCGCATCCCGCACCGGCTGCCCCATCAGCTGATTTGACAGTGCATAAGCGCCCGTAAAGTGAAGGATCTCATCCGGTGCCGACAGCGGCGGAAGCGCCAGCATAAACAGAAGCCCCACAGACAATACGGACACGCCGTAGATCTGATGAAGCTTCCATTTCGCACGATAAAAAAGATAGATCACGGCACCAAGAATCACGACAAGCGCGATCAGAAGGAGTGCAAACCAGTAGCAAAGGAACGCATCCTCCGTGCCCAGAAATGATTGAAAAAGCTGAAACATGAAGTCCTCTCGAATAATAAAGTTCAAAAAATAAGAGGGACGGTACATATCCATGAGCCTCTCCGCGCTTCGCGCGGCCCTCTCATGTCTTGCAAAGAGACCATGCCATTTCTATGCGCCTACGGCGCTGGCATGGTCGCCTGATTTTGACGCTTTCGCGTCAAAACGGCCTCGCC
>ERZ808240.489-NODE-489-length-52234-cov-5.719178_pt1 | contig 52234 bp, 50 predicted proteins | sample MGYA00521084_ERZ808240 | MGnify/ENA primary metagenome ERZ808240 (study PRJEB31516, sample SAMN03275571) | gut metagenome | biome: mammalia-associated habitat; material: feces | host: Papio cynocephalus | place: Kenya | collected 2012-08-06 ...
GTAGCATATGTCCTTGGAGAGGGACAATAAAAACTACTACTCTATAATACAAGGGTGAATCAAAGCAATGGGCTTATTCAGTAAGATTGGCGCGGGTCTGAAAAAGACCCGGGATTCTCTCATCGGCTCGGTCAACGGGATGCTGCGCAGCTTCACCCGTATTGACGAGGAGCTGTTCGAGGAGCTGGAGGAGATTCTGGTGATGGGGGACGTAGGCGCCGCCACCGCCGCCCATATTTGTGAGCAGCTGCGCCAGCGGGTCAAGGAGCAGGGGGTCACCGACCCGTTGCAGGTGCGGGCGTTGCTGCGGCAGATTGTCGCGGAGATGCTGGCAGGGGGGCAGGAGCTGCAGATCGGCACCAAGCCCTCGGTGATTCTGGTGATTGGGGTCAACGGTGTGGGCAAGACCACCACCATCGGCAAGCTGGCGGCCCGGCTGAAAAGCGAGGGTAAGAAGGTCATTCTGGGGGCAGCGGATACCTTCCGTGCCGCCGCTATCGAACAGCTGGAGATCTGGGCGGAGCGCGCCGGGGTGGATATTGTCAAGCATACCCAGGGCGCGGACCCGGCGGCGGTGGTGTTTGACGCCGTGACCGCGGCCAAGGCGCGGGGGGCGGATGTGGTGATCTGCGACACCGCCGGTCGGCTGCATAACAAAAAGAATCTGATGGATGAGCTGGCAAAGATCAGCCGCATCATCGACCGGGAGCTGCCGGATGCGGACAAGGAGATCCTGCTGGTGGTGGATGCCACCACCGGGCAGAACGCGGTCAATCAGGCGCGCCAGTTCAAGGAGGCTGCCGGTATCACCGGCATTGTGCTGACCAAGCTGGACGGCACCGCCCGGGGCGGCGTGGTGCTGGCGATTCGGGAGGATCTGCAGGTGCCGGTGAAATTCATCGGCGTGGGCGAGGGGATCGACGACCTGCAGCCCTTTGACCCGGAGGCGTTCGCCGCCGGTTTGTTTGACGAGGAAGAAGAGGGCTGACGGAGTTTTGGTTGCCCCGACCGGCTGACCGATGCCGTCAACAGGAAAGGAACGGTTGAACCTATGAAGTTTGTTATCGCCACCCATAATGCCCATAAGCTGCTGGAGATCGAACGGATTTTAGCGCCGCTGGGGATCGCCGCCGTCACCGACCGGGATCTGGGGCTGAACCTGCCCGAGGTGGAGGAGACCGGCGCCACCTTTGCGGAAAATGCTTACCTCAAGGCGGCTTCCGCCTGCGCTTTCACCGGGCTGCCCGCCATCGCGGACGATTCCGGGCTGATGGTGGATGCGCTGGACGGGGCGCCGGGGGTGTATTCCGCCCGCTATGCCGGGGAGAATGCCACCGATGCCGATCGGGTGCAGAAGCTGCTGGGCGCTCTGGCGGAGGTTCCGGCGGAGCGGCGGCAGGCGCGGTTCGTGTCGGCGGTGTGCTGCGTGTTTCCCGGCGGGGAGACGGTGCGGGCCGAGGGCACGGTGGAGGGCGCCATCGCCTTTGCGCCTGCCGGGGATAACGGTTTCGGCTACGACCCGGTGTTTCTCCGGGGGGAGCGCACCATGGCGCAGCTGTCTCCGGCGGAAAAGGACGCCATCAGCCATCGGGGGCGGGCGCTGGCGCAGTTCTCCGAGAAGCTGAAAGAGTACTTGAACCGTTCCGGAGCGTCGGTATGATCATTCTCATTGCCGGAGCCTCCCACACCGGAAAAACGGTGCTGGCCCAGCGGCTGCTGGAGCGGTATCACTACCCCTATCTGTCCATCGACCACCTGAAAATGGGGCTGATCCGCAGCGGGCGTACGGCGCTGACGCCGGAGAGCGACGACGGGGCGCTGACGGCGTTGCTGTGGCCGGTGGTGCGGGAGATGGTAAAAACCGCCATTGAAAATCGACAGCATCTCATCGTAGAGGGCTGTTACATCCCCGGCGATTGGGCGGCGGCGTTTCCGCCGGATTACCGGGCAGAGATTCGTTATATTTGTCTGGTGATGAGCGAACGCTATATTCGCCGCCGTTTTGCGGACATACAGCGGTATGCCGATGCGGTGGAGCGGCGCCTGACGCCGGATTTCACTCTGGCGGACGCCTTGGCGGATAACGCCCGGATGCGGGAGGAATGCCGCCGCTGGGAGAATCCGTATGTGGAAATTGACGGCTCATATGAGTCGGTGTATGAGGATTGTATACAGGAGCTGGCCCGACAGGGGACAGCGGCCGAGAGAGGAGCTACACTATGTTGACCAGTAAACAACGTGCCTACCTGCGGGGGCTTGCCAATCCGCTGGAACCTATTCTCCACGCCGGAAAGGGCGGCGTGTCCGACACCCTCATCCGGCAGGCGGACGATGCGCTGACCGCCCGGGAGCTGATTAAAGGGCGGGTGCTGGATACCGCCCCCGGCTCTGCCCGGGAGCTGGCGGAGCAGATCGCCGGGGCGGTGAACGCCCAGGTGGTGCAGGTGGTGGGACGGAATTTCGTGCTGTTCCGTCAAAAGCCGAAGGACAGCCAAATCACACTGCCCCGGGCGTAAAAGCCCCGGGGAAAAGGAGAAATCCGTGGAGAAGATCGCATTATTCGGCGGCAGCTTTGACCCCATTCATCCGGGGCATATCCGGCTGGCGCGGCGGCTGGCGGATGCGCTGGAGCTGGAGCGGGTAATTCTGATGCCCACCTTTGTGCCGCCCCACAAAATTCGGGAGCGGATGGCTCCGGCGGCAGATCGGCTGGCGATGTGCCGGCTGGCGGCGGCAGCCGATTCCCGGCTGACCGTCTCCGATTGGGAGATCCGCCGGGGCGGCGCCAGCTTCACGGTGGACACGCTGGCGGCGCTGCAGGAGGCATACCCGGAAGCCCGTCTGTATCTGATCACCGGGGCGGATATGTTCTGCACCCTCCATACTTGGTATCATTTTGCCGACATCGCCCGCATGGCGGTGCTGTGCACCGTGCCCCGCCCCGGGGTTTCCCGGCAGGAGCTGACCGCCTATGCGGCGATGTTGCGCCGGGAGGGGGCGGAGTGTTATGTGGATGCCGGGGCGGAGATGGAGGACTCCTCCACGGAGATTCGCCGCCGCATCGCCGCCGGGGAGTCGCTGACCGGGCTGCTTTGTCCGGCGGTGGAGGACTATATCCGGCAGCATCATCTGTATCGGGAGGAGACCAGTATGGAAAGCACCACCAGAGACGAGCAGTTTCGCGCCATCATTCGCACCCGCCTGTCGGACTACCGGTATCGGCATTCCCTGTGCGTGGCGGATGAAGCCAGGCGGCTGGCGCAACGCTACGGCGCCGACCCGGCGAAAGCGTATACCGCCGGTCTGCTCCACGATATCATGAAAGACACGGACGGAAAAACCCAGTTGCAAATTCTCAAAGATTTTGCTATACTACTAACCGATGTGGAGCGGGCGGTGCCGCAGCTGTGGCACGCTGTCAGCGGGGCGGCGTTCGTGGAGCATATTCTGGAGCTGCCGGACGCGGAAATTCTCACCGCGATCCGCTACCATACCACCGGGCGGGCGGGCATGACCCTGCTGGAGCGGGTGCTGTTCGTAGCGGATTTCACCTCGGCGGATCGGGAATATCCGGATGTGGAGGAGATGCGCCGCCGGGCGGACGAGTCACTGGAGAGCGCCATGGAATACGGCATATCCTACACGGTGCGGGAACTGCTGGAGCGGGGGAACCCTATCCATCCCGATACCGTGGCCGCCTATAATGAAATTGTGCTGGCACAAAAGGCCGCACAGGGAGGGCTTTCGGATGAAAAATAAACCGCAGGGCAATCAGGTCAGTCTGGCGGGTGTGGCCGGAGAGCAGGGGCAGCGCCGCAAGGGCAAAAAACGCCGCAAGCTGAATGCCTGGGGCATTCTGCTGGTGCTGGCGGCGGCGGTGCTGCTGATCGTGCTGGGAAAGAAGCTCTATGACCGGATTACCGCCGGGCCGTCTCTGACCGGGCGGGAGATGGTGGAGTATACCTATTCCGCCGACAGCGATGTGAGCCATACGGCCTATTACCTGTTGGGCGTGACCGGGGAAAAGGCGACCGACCGGATGGAGCTGGTCTCGGTGCTGTGTCTCAACCGCAGCGGCAAGACCGCAGAGGTGCTGCAGATTCCAGTCAGCACGACCCTGGGCAAGGACAGCGGCCACGCCGCCGCGGTCATCGGGGATATCTGGGGCAATCCCACCCCGCTGACTTTCTGCGCCTCCTGCCGCAAGCAGGTGACGGCGGAGGAAGTGCAGGACGGCAAGCATACCTGCGGCACCAAGGTGGAGAACCGGGCCGGTTCCTCCTATACGGAACTGGCAAAGGTCATCAATACCCAATACGGTCTGCCGGTGGACAACTATCTGGTGATTCCCCGGGCGGGTCTGGCGCAGCTGATCGACGCTTTGGGCGGCGTGGATGTGACCTTGGATAAGAAAACCAATCTCAACGGCGTGGAGCTGGAAAAGGGTGCTCAGACCCTGTCCGGCGAGGCGGCGGTGTATTACGCTTTTCAGCTGGACTATAACGGCTCTCCGGAGTCGGATATACAGCGCATGGGGCGCCAGAAGCAGGTGCTGGCGGGGATGCTCAGCCGGCTGGAACGGTATAAGGAGGATGACCTCTTTAACACCGATCCCAAGCGGATGGATGTGCTGTCCAACGTGATGGCGGGGCGCAACCCCATCCGGACGGATACCAGCTCCTTTGGCAAGGCGCGCCTGATGGGACACGGCTCCGACGGCTCGGCAGACAATGTGAAATATAACAAGGCGCTGGCGGAATGGCTGGTGGCGCTGGCTAAGGTGGGACCGGATCAGGTATCCTGCACCGTGCTGCCCGGCGAAAGCGCCAAGGTCGGATCGCTGACGGTGTATTCCCCTCATCGGGAGCAGACGCTGACGCTGCTGAGCGAGCGGTTCAATCCCCGGGGCAGCCTGACATTGACCGCCGAGACGGCGGCGGTGCCGGAGCTGAGCAATAAGCAGAAAACGGAGCCGGAAACGGTGACGCTGGATCAATCTCTGACGGAGCAAACGGCCGCCACCACCACGGCGGCAACCACGACCACCACCACGGCAGCGGAGGAATAAATGGAACTGAACGAAATGCTGAAGACCGCTGTCCATACGCTGGACAGCCATAAGGGCGAGGAGCTGCTGGCGCTGCAGGTGGCGGGGCTTACCTCCATCGCCGATTGCTTTTTGCTGGCCACCGGCGGCAGCGCCAACCAGGTGCGCAGTCTGGCGGACTATCTGGAGGAGGCGCTGGGACAGCAGGGGGTCACCCCCCAGCGGATCAGCGGCTACGCCATGGGCGATTGGATCACCATGGATTACGGCGATCTGATCGTGCATATTTTCAAGCGGGAACAGCGGGCATTTTACGATCTGGAGCGCCTATGGAGCGATGCTCCCGCTTTGAATATTGCCCCCTATATGGTACAAAAAGACGATGATCAGTAAGGAGATATGGATATGACACGGTACGATCCTGCGGAAATCGAGGCCAAATGGCAGAAAATCTGGAATGACGAGCATACCTTTGCGGCGACGGACGACTATACCAAGCCGAAATTCTATGCGCTGGTGGAGTTTCCCTATCCTTCGGGACAGGGGCTGCACGTGGGGCATCCCCGCTCCTATACGGCGTTGGATATCGTGGCGCGGAAACGCCGTCTGCAGGGCTATAATGTGCTGTATCCTATGGGCTGGGATGCGTTTGGTCTGCCCACCGAAAACTTCGCCATGAAGAACCACATTCACCCGGAGATTGTCACCAAAAACAATGTGGCGCGGTTCAAGAGCCAGCTCCAGATGCTGGGCCTGTCCTTTGACTGGGATCGGGAGATCAACACCACCGACCCGTCTTACTATAAGTGGACTCAGTGGATTTTTATTCAGATGTTCAAAAAAGGGTTGGCGTACAAAAAAGAGATGAACGTCAACTTCTGCACCGGCTGCAAGGTGGTGCTGGCGAATGAAGAGGTCGTCAACGGCGTATGCGAGCGCTGCGGCAGCCCTGTGGTGCATAAAAACAAGAGCCAGTGGATGCTGAAGATCACCGCCTATGCCGATCGGCTGGTGGATGACCTGGACGGCTTGGATTATGCGGAGCGGGTGGCGACCCAGCAGAAAAACTGGATCGGCCGCAGCTACGGCACCGAGGTGAATTTTGACACCACCGCCGGAGATACGCTGACGGTGTATACCACCCGGGCGGATACCCTGTTCGGCGCCACCTACATGGTGGTCAGCCCGGAGCACGCGCTGGTGGAGCGATGGATCGCCGACGGGCATATTCGTAACGCGGAGGAGGTGCGCGCCTATCAGGCGGAGGCGGCCCGCAAGTCCGATTTCGAGCGCACCGAGATGAATAAGGATAAGACCGGCGTGCGTCTGGACGGCGTGCGGGGCATCAATCCTGCCAACGGCGCGGAGATTCCGATTTTCATTTCCGATTATGTGCTGGCGTCCTATGGCACCGGCGCCATTATGGCGGTGCCCGCCCACGATGAGCGGGACTGGGCGTTCGCCAAGAAGTTCGATCTGCCCATCATTGAGGTGGTAGCCGGCGGCGATGTGCAGAACGCGGCTTATACCGATTGCGGCGCCGGGGTGCTGGTCAATTCCGGCTTCCTGAACGGCAAGACGGTGAAAGAGGCGATCCCCGCTATGCAGGAATGGCTGGCCGATCAGGGCAAGGGTAAGAAAAAGGTCAACTTCAAGCTCCGGGACTGGGTCTTTTCCCGTCAGCGGTATTGGGGCGAGCCGATCCCCATGGTGAATTGCGAAAAGTGTGGCTGGGTGCCGCTGCCGGAATCGGAGCTGCCTCTGCGGCTGCCGGAGCTGAAGGATTTTGAGCCCACCACCGACGGCGAAAGCCCCCTGTCTCGGCTCACCGATTGGGTCAACACCACCTGCCCCCATTGCGGCGGCTCGGCGCGCCGGGAGACGGACACCATGCCCCAGTGGGCGGGTTCCTCCTGGTATTTCCTGCGGTATATGGACCCCCACAACGATCAGGCGCCGGTCAGCCCTGAGGCGGTCAAGTATTGGGGTCCGGTGGATTGGTATAACGGCGGTATGGAGCATACCACCCTGCACTTGCTGTACAGCCGGTTCTGGCACAAATTTCTGTACGACATCGGCGTGGTGCCCACCAAGGAGCCGTATCAGAAACGCACCAGCCATGGCATGATCCTGGGCGAAAACGGCGAGAAGATGTCCAAATCCCGGGGCAATGTGGTGAACCCCGACGAGATTGTCAAGGAATACGGCGCGGATACCCTGCGGCTGTACGAAATGTTCATCGGCGACTTTGAAAAAGCCGCCCCCTGGTCCAGCAGCAGCATCCGCGGCTGCCGTCGGTTCCTGGAGCGGGTGTGGGCGGTACAGGATAAGCTGCTGCCCGGCGACGCTGTGCGCCCGGAGCTGGAGGTGTCGGTGCATAAAACCATCCGTAAGGTGGGAGAGGATATCGAGACCCTCAAGTATAACACCGCCATTGCGGCGCTTATGGCGCTGATGAACGATTTTGACCGCTGCGGCGGCGCCAATCGGGAGGAATACCGCATCTATCTGCTGCTGCTCAATCCCTTTGCGCCCCATATGACCGAGGAAATTTGGCAGAATCTGGGCTACGGCGGTCAAATTGCCCATGCCAAGTGGCCGGAATATGACGCGCAGAAGTGTGTGGAGAGCACGGTGGAGATTGCCTTGCAGGTCAACGGCAAGATCCGCAGCCGCATTTCTGTGGCGGCAGACGTGACGGCGAAGGAAGCGCTGGCAGCTGCCAAGGCTGACGAAAAGGTCGCTCCGTTGCTGGAGGGGATGCAGCTGGTGAAAGAGCTGTATGTGCCGGGTAAGCTGGTCAATCTGGTGGTACGACCGCAGTAAAGCGCTTTTCGGTGAAAAAATCGCAAAAAATCCGAAAAGTCCGCGAAAACCCCTTGACGAATCGCAAATAATCCGATATAATGATTTCTGCATTATTGCAAATTACCCCTGCTTTTTGCGGAGGGAGGGAATAGAATGTCTGAAGTTCATGTCAAAGAGAATGAGTCTCTGGATAGCGCTCTGCGCCGTTGGAAGAAGTCCTGCGCCCGTTCCGGTGTGCTGGCTGAGGTGCGCAAGAGAGAGCACTACGAGAAGCCTTCCGTTCGTCGGAAGAAGAAATCCGAGGCTGCGCGCAAGAGAAAGTTCAAATAATCTGCGAGCATGAGGGGCGTTGCTGCGGCGACGCCCTTCTTTCTCTGTAAGGAGGGATGGCTATGGCGCTGTTTTTCCCCACGCTGTACCGGCGGCGCATCACCGATGTGACCGCCGACGATCTGCAGCGGTTGGGTGTGACCGGATTGCTGCTGGATGTGGACAATACGCTGACGACCCATGACAACCCCGATGTGACGCCTCAGGTGCTGGAATGGCTGCGACGGCGGCAGGACGAGGGGCTGCGTCCGGTGATCGTGTCCAATAACCGGCCGGAGCGGGTGGCGCCGTTTGCCCGGCAGCTGGGGCTGCCCTTTCAGGCAAAGGCGGCGAAGCCTTTATCCCGGGGCTATCGGGCGGCGGCGGCGCAGCTGGGGCTGCCGCTGCGGCAGTGCGTCGTGATCGGCGATCAGATCTTCACCGATATTCTGGGGGCAAATCTGGCAAAGATGCCTTCGGTTCTGCTGGAGCCGATCCATCCGGAAACGGAGCAGAAATTCATTGTGTTCAAGCGGCGATTGGAGCGGCTGCTGCTGCGGGGCAGGCAGGCGCGCCGTCGAAAGGAGCAGTATGGAGAATAACGGGATTCGATTCGGTCCGGCGGGGAATTGCGAGGCTTTCCGCGCCGCCGGATATAAGGCTACGGAGCAGGTGTTTGCTTTTCTGGCTGAATGGGGACTCAATGCCTACGAATATCAGTGCGGCCGCGGTGTGCGCCTGTCGGAGCAATCGGCGGCGGCGATCCGCCGGCAGGCGGAGCAATACGGGGTGCAGGTATCGCTCCACGCGCCCTATTTCATTTCTCTCGCCTCGGCAGAGGAGGAGAAACGGGAGAACAGCATTCGGTATATACTGGACAGCGCCCGGGCGGTGACGGCGTTGGGCGGCGACCGCATCGTGGTGCATCCCGGGGGATTGGGCGGCCGCAGTCGCCCGGAGGCTACGGCGCTGGCAGCGGAAACGCTGCGAAAAGCCCAGCAGGCTCTGGATGAAGCCGGACTGAGCGGGGTGCGCATCTGCCCTGAGGTGATGGGGAAGATCAATCAGCTGGGGGATCTGGAAGAGGTGCTGACCTTCTGCGGCGTGGACGAGCGGTTTTTGCCCTGTGTGGATTTTGGGCATCTCAATAGCCGTACCGGCGGTTCGCTGGATAGCCGGGAGGCATATGCCGCCGTGCTGGATCGCATCGGAGAAACGCTGGGGGAGGAGCGGCTGCGCCGGTTCCACATCCATTTTTCCAAGATCGAATACACCGACGGCGGGGAAAAGCGGCACCTGACCTTTGCGGATACGCAGTTCGGGCCGCAGCCGGAGCCGCTGATGGAGCTGCTGGCCCGGCGTGGGCTGACGCCTACGGTGATCTGCGAATCCGCCGGGACCCAGACGGCGGATGCAGCGGCCATGCAGGCGACTTTTGCGCGGTTTTTGCAGAAAAATGCGGATCCCGACGGGAAAAATTGAGAAAAATCTTAAAAAAGCGAAAAAACATCTTGAAATCTGCGGCATTATCCTGTAAAATGAAGTCAGTAATAAAATGGAGGAATTGACAGTATGGTATCAGCAGGCGATTTTCGTAACGGTGTCACCTTTGAGATGGATGGCAGCGTATATCAGATTATTGAGTTCCAGCACGTGAAACCCGGTAAGGGCGCGGCTTTCGTGCGCACCAAGATCCGCAATGTGATTGCCGGCACCGTGGTGGAAAAGACGTTCAACCCCACCGACAAATACCCGGCGGCGTATATCGAGCGCAAAGAGATGGAATACTCTTACAGCGACGGCGATCTGTACTATTTCATGGATCCCGAGAGCTATGAGCTGGTGCCCATCAACGGCTCCGATCTGCCGGATAACTTCAAATTCGTGAAAGAGAATATGGTGTGCCGCATCATGTCCTATAAGGGCAAGGTGTTTGGCGTGGAGCCCCCGAACTTTGTGGAGCTGCAGGTCACCAAGACCGATCCCGGCTTCAAGGGCAACACCGCCACCAACACCACCAAACCGGCCACGCTGGAGACCGGCGCGGAGGTGCGGGTGCCCCTGTTCATCGACGAGGGCGAGATGATCCGCATTGATACCCGCACCGGCGAGTATATGGACCGTGCGTAAATAGACCGATAAACCGATTGCAAAGGAGCGTGTGACGTATGACAACAGCGGAGAGAGTGGCGTACCTGAAGGGCCTGATGGAGGGCATGAAGGTAGACGACAGCACCAACGAGGGCAAACTGCTCAAGTTGATCGCGGACATTCTGGCCGATATGGCAGAGGATATGGCCGATCTGGAGGATTATACCGCCGAGCTGTCCGAGCAGGTGGATGAGATCGACGAGGATCTGAACCTGCTGGAGAGCGATTATTTCGACGAGTGGGACGACGACGATTGCGAGGGCTGCTGCGGTTGCGGTGACGACGACGAGTATTACGAGGTCAACTGCCCCAGCTGCGGTGAGGAATTCGAGGTCGATGAGGAGTCCCTGCTGGATGGCAGCGTCGATTGCCCCAATTGCGGCGAGCATCTGGAGCTGACCTGCGAGGATGAGGACGACGCGGACGAGGAGTGATCCTCCGGCGTGGTCGGATCGTTGGATGTAATGAAAAGCACAGGTTTCCCCTGTATCGGGGAGCCTGTGCTTTTGTTTTTGCACTTTTCGATCAATTCCGCCGGTGTGGGGTCTGCTCAGTCTGGGGGGCTGGCGGTGAATTGGATCCGCGCCCCTCATTCCCGAAAGATAAATATTGGCACGGGGATATCTCCGGTGCGGTTGAGGAATGTTCCCTCCAGCACCGTGAATCGGCGGTTGTCTACGGTGGCGAGAAACGTCAGCAGCGCATCCCGCTCGGCGGTGCCGTTGTTACGCCCGTGGTAGAGAGACAGGCTCATGACGCCGCCGGGTTTCAGCAGTTCCAGCGCCGCCTGCACCGCCGGCAGACTGGTTTCCGGGGTAGAAAACCGGCTGTGATCGCCGCCGGGCAGCCATCCGAAGTTGAATACGATGGCATCGACGGTTTCTCTGGCGGCGTAGCGGGCGATGTGGCTGTGACAGTCCTCGTACAATCGGATGCCCGGCGTGATATGGGGGATGGCGGGCGTACCGTCCGCCGCATTGTGGGTCTCCACGGACAGCCCGCTATGCTCCAGCAGCCGACGGGTGGATTCCACCGCCTCCGGTTGAATGTCCAGTCCGATCACGCAGCCGGTCTCTCCGACCCGCTGAGCCAGAAACAGGGTATCCCGTCCCCGGCCGATGGTGGCGTCGATGCACACGTGCCCCGGCCGGATGTGCGTGGCCAGAAACCAGTGGGCCAGCCCCAGGGTGTTCAGCGGATAGGCGCTCATGGCTGTTCCTCCCCGGGGTGCAGAGCGGTGTGCTCCCGCAGCAGCTCTTCGCGGAGCTGCGCGCCGGACCAGGCGCTGTTGGTGGGGGTCAGAACGGCTTTCAGCGGAATGGGCGGCAGACTGCGCAGGCCCCGCAGCAGACGGTTCTGAGCGCCGGGGGACAGATAGGCCATCACCAGCACCGGTTCGGTGAAGGGCGGTGCTGGCGGTGGGGTTTCCGGCAGAGCCCCGGACAGCAGCGCGGACAGCGGGATCCCCTGCTGGGTGGGCAGGACGCCCCGCACCCGCAGCTTTTGCTGGGCGCAGAGCCGCCGCACCGCCCGGCCCTGAGAGCTGTTGTCGGATAGATTGTACAGTAGCACGGTGGCAATCGGCATATGGTCAAACCTCCTGTATTTCTGTTGAAAAACCCGGAAAATCGGGTAGATTCGTCGCTTGTTTCCGTCAGATGGGTATGGTACAATGTGAAAAAAGCTGGGGAGGGGTTGTACGATGAGTCGTTTCAAGGGTTTTTTGGAGCGTAAAGGCATCCGTCCGTCGTGGAAACTCTATTTCGTCGACGCGATGGGCAGTATGGCACTGGGGCTGTTTGCTACCCTGCTGATCGGCACGATCTTTAAGACGCTGGGGCAGTATACCGGCTGGGGGCTGTTGACCGAGATCGCCGGGTTTGCCACCTCGGCGACGGGGGCGGCGCTGGGTGTCGCCATCGGATACACCTTGCAGGCGCCGCCGCTGGTGCTGCTGTCTGCCGCTGTGGTGGGGATGATCGGTAACGGCCTGGGCACGACGATCGCCGTCGGCGGGGCGGAGCCGCTTCAGGTGACGGCGGGGCCTGCCGGAGCCTTTCTGGTGGTGATCGTAGCGGTGGAGCTGGGCAAGATCGTGTCCAAGGAGACCCACATCGACATTCTGGTGACGCCCGTGACCACCATCCTGTCGGGGATGCTGTTGGCCAAGCTGGTATGCCCGGCCATTGCCTATGGGATGTACTGGCTGGGGCATTTCATCAATACCGCCACCGAATTGCAACCGCTGCTGATGGGGGCGCTGGTGTCCGTGGTGGTGGGGATCATCCTCACTCTGCCCATCAGCTCCGCCGCGATCTGCGCCATGATCGGGATCACCGGTCTGGCGGGCGGGGCGGCCACCGCCGGGTGCTGCGCCCAGATGGTGGGCTTCGCGGTGATCAGCTTTGCGGAGAATCGCTGGGGCGGTCTGGTGGCTCAGGGGCTGGGTACCTCCATGCTGCAAATGGGGAATATCGTGAAGAACCCCCGCATCTGGATCCCGGCTACGCTGGCTTCTGCCATCACCGGCCCGCTGTCCACCATGGTGTTTCGGCTGGAGTGCACCGGCGTATCCGCCGGAATGGGCACCTGCGGCCTGGTGGGACCGCTGGGTATCCTTTCGGACATGGGCGGGGGCGCGCAGGTCTGGTTGGGCATCGCCGTGGTGTGTCTGATCGCCCCGGCTGTGCTGTCGTTGGTGTTTGCCGCTCTGCTGCGGCGCATCGGCTGGATCCGTCCCGGCGACATGAAACTGGAGCTGTAAGCATAGGTGGGACGCCCCGGACGCTTCTTCGGCAAGGTCGCACGTAGGTCGTCTTTGCTGCTCTGTGTGCGGAACATGGCAGTTTCCTTTGATCGGGCAATGCGCCGCTACAATACGCGGCTCATCGAAAATCTTTGATCGCGTATCTCATGCATGAAAACAGTGGTTGCTGCTGCGGGTGCGGCGGCAACCACTGTTTCTTTTGGTCGATAGGGGCAGCGTCTGCGTGCTGCTTCTTATATGTCCACTGTCATGCCGTCGTAGGAGATCTCCAATCCGCCGTTGACGGCGGGATCCAGCGCGCCGTCGTAGTTGATGCGGCCGTTGTGGGAGAAATGGTTGGCGATGAGCCGGGTGCGGTCGTCGATGACCTCCGCCCGGCGCAGCTGCTCTACAAAGGCGGCGTCCCGCTCAAAGTTCATGTGTCCCCGGTATTCGATATGAACGATCCCCTCGGTGCAGTCCATGGACACCAGATCCAGATGCAGCCTGCTGTTTTCCAGCCAGCTCCAGGTCTCTTCGTCAAAGCTGCTGGTATCGTGGGCGTACAGCAGCGCCTTGCCGTCCTTTTGGATGATGTATACCAGCGGCTGCGCAGTACCGTGTTGCGCCGGTAGCGGCGTGACGGTATACCCGTGGGTCTCAAAGGAGACAAACGGTTCCACGGTTCGGATGAGCACCCGGCCGGAATCCAACAGGACGCCCCCCAGCTGCGCCTGCAATTGCGCGGCGGTCTCAGCGGAGCCGTATACGGTCAGCGGAAATTCCGCGTCCATATGGGCGAACCCGGGGCGGCGGTTGTCCAGCTCCTCCGCATACAGGTGGTCGGAGTGGGTGTGGGTGATGAGACAGGTATGGACCCGGCGTAAATCCAGCTGGCCATACAGGGTGTGGAGATAGGTGTCCGCTCCCAGATCCAGCAACAGCTGTCCGTCGATGAGCGCCTGACTGCGGGTGCGGATATTGCGCCCGCCCAGCCGCCGCGCCTCCTGGCAGATGGCACAGGAACAGAAAGCACCGGGGATCCCCTCTGCCGCGGCAGTCCCCAAATAAATCAACTGCATTGTCCGGTGAACCTCCGTTTTTTGTTTTTCCCCATTATAGCAAGAGGAGTCCCGAAAGTCAACGTTCGTCGACTGGCATTGTGCATAGGTTTTCTGGCGGTTTTTTGGACGAAACCACCATTGTCCCCTTGCGAAGAATCCGGTATAATAATTTAGTTAGACAAAGTCTTGTGGATATGACGGATTTCTGGACGAAACCGTGGGCAGTGGCTTTGATCCTCTCGCAGGGGATACGGCCGTTTCTTCGGCCGTGCTGTCCCGTTGCTGCGACACGCGGTCTGCCGAAATTGCCGTCCGGGTGCGAGAAGATTTTCTGCTTTGAAAATCGGGAAGCGCGGAAATGCGGTCGTATCCCAAAGGATAAGATAAGCAATACGGGGATATACCGATTCGGGAGCGGCCGTATCCCGAGCATTGGTTAGGTGAAAGCATTACAGGAGGGAAACCCATGGAGTTTGCAAGCTGTCTGCAAGCCATCAAACGGAATATGCAACAGGCGGTGATCGGCAAGGATGCGGTCATCGACCGGCTGCTGATCGCTCTGATCTGCGCCGGTCATGTGCTGGTGGAGGACCTGCCGGGTCTGGGAAAAACCACGGCGGTGTCAGCGTTGGCTGCGTCGCTGGGCTGCTCCTTTCAGCGCATCCAGTTCACGCCCGATGTGCTGCCCTCCGACATCACCGGTTTCAATGTGATCCGCCTGCAAAGCGGCGACTCGGTGTTCCATTCCGGCAGCGTCCATAATCAGATCGTGCTGGCGGATGAGATCAACCGGGCCAGCCCCAAGACGCAGGCGGCGCTGCTGGAGGCGATGCAGGAGCGGCAGGTGACGGTGGATGGTGTGACCTATCCGCTGCCCCAGCCCTTTATGGTGCTGGCGACCCAGAATCCGGTGGAGATGGCGGGAACGTACCCGCTGCCGGAAGCGCAGCTGGATCGGTTCCTGATGCGGATCCATATGGGGTATCCCACCCGGGCGGAGGAGCTGGAGATCCTCCGCAGCCATCGGTCGGTCACGGATCGGGTCCGGCTGGAGCCGGTGGCAGACGCGGCGGATATCCTGGCCATGCAGCGGGCGCTGCCCACCGTCCGGGTGGACGAGGCGCTGATGGAGTACATGGTGCAGGTGGTGGAGACAACCCGCAGCGCCGAGGGGGTGGCGCTGGGCGTCAGTCCCCGCGGTTCCATCGCGCTGATGCGGGCCTCCTGCGGGCGGGCGATCCTGGAGGGACGGGATTATGTGCTGCCGGAGGATATTCAGGAGCTGGCCCCCTGTGTGCTGGCGCACCGGATGGTGATGAAGAATCGTTCCGGGTTCCCCGGCACTACGGCGGAGGATGTGGTGGCGGATATTCTGCACTCGCTGCGGGTGCCGAAGGTGCGCGGCTGATGTCCCCGGGAAGGAACGGACGGGTATGACGGTACGGGGAATGGTCTGCCTTCTGCTGGACGGGGGGCTGCTGATATTGGCGCTGGGCAGCGGCCTGCGGAGTCTGCTGCTGGCAGGGCTGTGCATCGGGGTGTTTATCGCTTTTGCGGCGGTGTCTATGCTGTCGGTGGCTCTGTCGCTGCAGGCAGAGGGAGCGCTGGCGGCCGATGAGGTGCTGCGGGAATCGACGGTGACCTACACCCTGTCGCTGCGGGGCGTGGTGCTGCTGCCGGTGATGGGACACCTGTCTATTCTGCCGCCGGGCGCGGGTAAGGGACAGAGATCTCTGCGTCAGCGCCACGCGCTGTTTTTGCTGCCTTCGACGGGGCGGCGTCCGCGTCGGTTTGTGTTTGAGTTGAATTGCCCCCATCGGGGCTGCTGGACGGTGGGGCCGGAGCGGCTGCGGGTGCAGGACGTGTTCGGCCTGTTTTCTCTACCGCCTATGCGCCGCCGACATATGCAGCAGCCACTGACGGTTCTGCCCCGGGCGTATTCGCTGCCGGTGGGCGAATTGCCGGCGGCGGGCAGCGGATCGGCGGACGGACGGGGGCGCAGTGCGTCCGATGGGGAGATGTCCGGGGATACCCGTCTGTACCGGTCCGGAGATTCGCTGCGGCGTATCCACTGGAAACAGACCGCCCGGGCCGGGAAACCCTATGTGCGCCAGTATGAGACGCGGGGCAGCGCACAGCTGCTGCTTTTGCTGGATATGGCGTGCCCCGGCAGGAATACGGCGGCGCTGGCGGATCTGGCGGCGGAGACGGCGCTCTCGCTGGTGCAGCACGCTCTGGCAGAGGGACAGACCGTGCAGCTGGCGCTGGTGCGGGCGGCGCAGGGCATTTGGATGATGGAATACTGGCTGCGTAGGGAAACGGAGCTGGAGCCGCTGCGGCGGCAGCTGGCGGAGGCGGAATTCTGGACGCTGTCTCAGCCGCTGGATCCCCGGCAGCTGTGGGATGCGGATCTGACGGCCACAGGAGCCGTGCGGGTGGTGACGGCGCAGCCCTCCGAGGCGTTGCTGGCGTCTCTGTGCACCTTGCGGGAGCAGGGCCTGCGGGTATCCTGTCTGGTGCCGGTGGAGCCGCGGACGGGGACGGATGCGCCCCCGCTACCCGGAGAGGATGGCTTCGCCGCATTGGTGCGGCTCCGTCAGGCGGCGGATATAGCGGAGAAGGTGGGGGATGTGCTGTGAGCGGCAAAAGACGTGCGGCAGCCCGCCCCGCCGAAAGATCGGAGCGTCCCGCCATCCGGGAGAGCCGGGTGGAGTTTCTCTGGGAGGTGGTCTGCGGCTGGCTGCTGGCGGTGGGGATCGCACTGCTGCTGAATGTGCAGTTTCCATATCCTCTCGGAGTGCCGACGATTCTGTGGCAGACCGGTGCCTGTATGCTGGGGGTGGCGCTGCTGACCCGCCGGTGGTTTCTGCTCCCGGCTGTGCTGGGGGCAGCATTGGTCGTCGGACGGATCTGGCTGCTGCTGGCGAAGATCCCTTTGGGAGAGGCGTGGCGGCGGATGGTGGAGTTTGCCGCCTGGTGGCTGGCGAATCTGCCGCAAAGCTCGCCGCTGTTCACTCCGGAGAATATGCGTCTGGTGCACATTCTGGTGAATGTGGGGGTGACGCTGCTGCTGTTCGCCCTGGTGCGGCTGTGCCGCCAGGCGCTGATCCCGCTGCTCCTGTGTCTGGCGACGCTGGCGCTGGTGGCATTGCTTGGGGACAGTCAGGCGGATGTGCCGGCCATCGCCGCTTTTCTGGCAGGCGGCTTCCCGCTTGTCGCCCGGGATGTATATGCCGGGCGCCGGGCGTTTTCCCGCCGTAACCGGTACGCGCCGCTGGGGCGGCGATGGGTGGTGCCGACGGTGGCGGTGGCGCTGTGCGTGGCGACGGCGGCGGGGATGCTGCGGCTGCTGCCGGAGGACACCTCCGGGATGCGCACCCGGCGCGGCTCTCAATGGACGGCGGACGCACAGGCAGCCACCGGGATGTATTTGCCGGAGCAGAAGGCGGCGGACGCCGTCACCCTGCGTATGCTGGGGCTGCAGCCCCGCCGCTCCCATATCGGCGGCAACCGCAAGCCGAACGCCTCGGCGGTGTTGGCGGTCACGGACGCCCCGGAGGGACTGCTGATGCGGGTGACGACCTTTGACAGCTATGACGGAAAGCTGTGGTCCAACCGGTTTTCCACCGCCTACCGGCTGAACGGGCCGGCCGGAGAGAAGCAGACGGAGCTTCTGGGTTCTCCGGCGCTCACAAATGAACTGTGGAAAGCGGGGCTGGACGCGGTCGCCAGACGGGGGAAGATCCATGTCAAGCTGACCCAGGGCTCCAATTTCCTGGGTACGGTCGGGCAGACCGCTGCGCTGACCGAGCAGACGACCACCAAAAATCCGTTGCTGTTCAACGATAACGGCGAGGTGCTGACCTTTTTCACCATGCCGACGGGGTATGAATACACCCTGAAGTCGGCGGTGATCTGGGCGGCGGCGCTGGACGAGGACTCGATCGCCAAGCTGCTGGCCATCGGCTCGACGGTCAAGGAGGACCCCATTCTGGACGATCCGGAGCAGCTGGCGCGGTATACGCAGCTGCCGCAGGGGTATTCCAAAAAAGCGGCGGAGATCGCCACCCATTGTGCCGCCGATGCCGATACGGCGCTGGAACAGGCGGCGCGGCTGTGCCGGTATTTCAGCGTGGCCGCCGGATTTCGGTATACCGACCAGCCGGGCTATTTCGGCAACGGGGATAACGTGGTGGATCAGCTGCTGGAAAATCAGGCGGGCTATTCGGTCTATTACGCGACGGCCATGGCGACCATGGCGCGGTCGCTGGGGATTCCCTCCCGGCTGGCGGCGGGCTACCGTCTGGTGGAGCAGGGCGAATATACCGTAGCGGACACGGCGCAGGCCTATGCGTGGGTAGAATGCTATTTTCGGGGGATCGGCTGGCTGAGCTATGACCCCAATCCCGAGGCCAATGTGTTGGCACAGCGGCGAATCCTGCTGCTGCGAAAACAGCAGCAGGCCGCCGAGGAGCCGGAGGAATCGGAAAAACCGGAGGAACCGGAGAAACCGGAGGAACCCGAAAAGCCGGAGGAGCCGGAGAAACCGGAGGAACCCGAAAAGCCGGAGGAGCCGGAGAAGCAGACGTCGGCCATCCGGCCGGGATGGCTGGCGGCAGCGCTGTGCGGGCTGGTGGTGGCGCTGGCGGCACTGCGGGGCGTGATTTCGGCGGTGCTGCTGCGTCCGGGTGCGGTACGGCGGCGGTATCCGGCGGCATCCCGCCGGGCAGAATACGTCTATCAGGATATTCTCTGCCAGCTGGCGGCACTGGGCTGTCCGCTGCGCACCGGCGACACGCTCACCGCCTGTCTGGAGCGGGCGGAGCCGCTGCTGGGAGCGGCGCAGACCGAGCAGCTGCGGCTGGCGCTGCGACCGGTGATGGCACTGCATTACGGCGGCCATCCGCTTACCGCAGAGCAGGCGGACGCGGTCGCCGCTGCCCATGCTGCGCTGGAGACGACCGTGCGGCGGCGTTTGGGCTGGTTACGGTACAGTGTGCGTCGGCGGGTGCTGCTGCGGTGGCATTTCCGGGCGGTGCGCCGGATTCAGGAGAAATAGGAGACAAGGCATGAAACAACCATTGCAATCAAATGAGACGTCCACCCGCATTACCCGATTCTGCATCGGCGTGATGTCCTTTCTGCTGTTGGCGGCGGCGGTGTTTCTGTGGCTGTGGAACAGCGGCACCGCCCCCGACGCCTACTGGGCGCGGGCGACATATCTGGTGGGGGCGGCCGGACTGCTGGCGGGGCTGGGCACGGGCATCTATGCCGCTCTGCTGCGCCCGGAAACGGAGCGCCGCTCGGCATGGTTCTGTCCGCTGGCCGCTGCGGGATTGACGCTGGCGGTGATGCTGCTGGCCTATGCCCGTCTGGAGGTATGGCCGCTGGGCAAGGAATCCGTCATGCTGGTGGATATGCACCACCAGTATGCGCCGCTGCTCAGTGAATGGCGGTATCGGCTGCTCCATGGAGATTTTTCCACCTATTCCTTTCACATCGGGCTGGGGGCGAACTACCTGCCCGCCTTCGCCTATTATTTGGCCAGTCCGCTGAATCTGCTGCTGGTGCTGTTTCCTCAGCGGCTGTTGAGCGAGGGCATCTGGCTTATCACGCTGCTGAAGTTTGCGCTGGCGGCCGGGGCGTTTGCCGCCTGCGCGCAGGCGGCGTACCGCCGCCGCAACGGCGCGGTGATCGCCCTGGGAATGCTGTATGCCATGACCGGCTATATGCTGGCCTATTCCTGGAATATCATGTGGCTGGACGGGGTGGCGCTGCTGCCGCTTCTGGTGCTGGGGCTGGAGCATATGCTGCGCACCGGCCGGTTCCTGCCGTATACCCTGCTGCTGGCGCTGGCGCTGTATGCCAATTATTACATTGGGTTTATGCTGTGCGTGTTTCTGGTGCTGTATTTCCTTCTGTGGCTGCTGCGGAAAGCCCGCACCGGCGCGGCCGCTCTGCGGGGGTTCGGCCGGTTCGCTCTGGCCAGCCTGCTGGGCGGCGGGCTGGCGGCGTTTCTGCTGGTGCCCACGGCTCTGGCGCTGTCCCGTACTTCGGCAGCGGGGGGCAGTCTGCCCCGGTTCAACGCCAACTTCCCGCTGTTTGATCTGCTGGGTCGGATGTTCTACGGAGCGTCCCCCACCATTCGTTCCGGCAATTTGCCCAACCTCTATTGCGGGGTTGTTGCGGTGCTATTGCTGCCGGTGGCGCTGGGCGACCGGCGTGTGCCGCTGCGCCGCCGGCTGACGGAGGGCGGCCTGCTGGCGGTGCTGGCGCTGAGCTGCACCATCAATCAGTGGGATCTGGTGTGGCATGGATTGCACACCCCGAACGATCTGCCGTACCGGTTTTCTTTCCTGCTGTGTTTTGCGGTGCTGCTGGTGGCCGGGCGGGTGCTGGCGCACCCCCGGGGTGTATCCGCCAGGGCGGTGCTGCTGAGTCTCGGCGGCTGCGCCGCATATCTGGTGCTGTGGGAGAAGCTGGATGGGGATACGCTGACCGCCGAGCGGCTGTATGCTAATTTGCTGCTGCTGGCGCTGTATGGGGCGTGGCTGCTGTTCACCGCCCGCAGGAAGCTGCCGGAGCATATCGGGCAGCGGCTGGCGGTGCTGCTGGTGGCGGCGGAGCTGCTCATCAGCAGCGGCGACGCGCTGCAGGCCATGAACCGGTCGGAGTTCTTTACCGACCACGACGATTATGTGGATAACGCCGCCACCGTTGCCACCGATGCGGCGCTGCGCCGGGCGGAGGAGCTGGCGGCGGACGAGGGACAGCTGTTCACCCGCATGGAATTCCTGCCCCGGGACACCTGCATGGATACGGCGCTGTACCACTATACCGGTATGACGACCTTCGCCTCCAGCAACCCCTACGGCATCACGAAATTCATGGGACAGCTGGGTTATGCGGTCAATGGGGTCAACAGCTATCTGTATCACAGCTTTGCGGCGGCGCCGGACGCGCTGTTCGGCATCCGGTATGTGGTGCTGGAGGTACGGCTGACGAACCACGCCCAGCTGGAGCTGGTGGACAGCGTGACGGTGAACGGCGCTACGCGGTACATTTACCGCAATCGGCTGGCGCTGCCGGTGGCCTATGCGGCTGCGGCGGGTGCACTGGAATATGCCGGGGAGGACTATGCGCCTTTCCATTGCCAGGAGGCGCTGTATTCCGCCCTGCTGGGGCGGCAGGTGACGCTGTATGCGTCGGCGTCCATCGCCGCAGAAACGGGCAACGCCACCGGTAACGCCATCAGCAAGTATTCCGATGAGGAACAGGGGGTGTTTGCGGCTACGGTGGAGGAGCCGGGGCAGTATTTCGCCTATGTGGACTGCTCTGCCGCGGACGCGGTGCAGGTGGCCACCTACGCCGCCGACGGAGAGCTGCGGGATACCTTTTCCGTCACGCCCTATGAGCCGTATATCATTGACCTGGGCACTCTTGCCGCCGGGCAGCGGGTGGAGGCTGTCATTGACGGAGAAAAATCTCTGAGCGGGCATTTTTATGTGGAACGGCTGCTGCCGGAGGAATTGGAGCAGTGCGTGGAGGCGCTGGATTCCGACACCCGGATACAGCAGGCGCAGCCCACCCGCCTGTCCGGCACGCTGACCGCTCGGGAGGATGGTGCGGTGGTGTTTGCCATCCCCTACGATGCGGGGTGGCGGCTGGAAATCGACGGGCAGCCGGTGGAAACCGTTGCCATGGGCTGTCGGGAGGACGGTGGCGCGTTGCTGGCGGCGGAGATAGCCGCCGGGGCGCATACTTTTTCGCTGCGGTATCGGGCGCCGGGTCTGCTGCCCGGTGTGCTGATTTCCGCCGCCAGTCTGGCGCTGCTGATGCTGTGGGTGCTGCGGGTGTACGGCCGTCGTCGGCTAGCATCCCGCCCGTCTGCACCGGCGGCCGGTCTGCCTGCGGAGAATGCACCGGCGGCGGTGGCAACAGGCAATGAGCCGTTGTCGTCTCAGGCGGTCGGGGAGGTTTCCCCGTTTACAGACGCAGATGAACGGCGGTCGGCGCTCCCGGAGGACTCTCCGGATACGCCGGTATAAAAAGGGAACGACAGGGCGGCAAAAATATGCCGCCCTGCCGTCTGCTGTTTTATGGGCCGATTCGGTCGTCCGACGGAGAAAATGCGTTTGCCGTTATGGCGCACGGCGGGAAAGCCCAGCAGGCCGCACCCATCACCCGAAGATGCGCCATGGGGAGAGACGAATGCGCCCCTGCGGCTATCGGATGGCTACCGGTAGCGGGAGCGGTTTTTTGGATACACAAAAAAGAACGCTCCGAATCCGCTCGGAGCGTTCTCTGTTTGCCTGGTTATTTTCCCTCGTACACCACAACGGAATCCACGGAATAGTCCGCCAGATGTTTGCGCCCTTCCAGCCCGGCCAGCTCGATGAGAAACAGGCACTTGACCACTTCGCCACCCAGCTGTTCCACCAGATCGGCGGCGGCGCGGATGGTGCCGCCGGTGGCGATCAGATCGTCTATCAGCACCACCTTTTGCCCGGGCTTGATGGAATCGGCGTGCATCTCAATGGTGGCGGTGCCGTATTCCAGCGAATACTCCTTGGAAACGGTGGCGCAGGGCAGCTTGCCGGGCTTGCGCGCCGGGACGAAACTCTTATGTAGGGCATAGGCGATGGGGGTGCCGAAAATGAATCCGCGGGACTCGATGCCCACGATCACATCAAACTCTACCCCGTCCAGCCGCCGGATCAGTTCGTCGATGGCCAGATGCAGCCCGTCGGGGTCCTGTACCACGGTGGTCACATCCCGAAACAGAATCCCCGGCTCGGGGAAATCCGGAATGGTGCGGACATAATCGGCTACGGTTTTCATGGAAACGACTCCTTTATACGATAAAATAATACCCCTTTACTTTAGCAGAGAACTGTCGAAAAGTAAAGGGGTAATTTTCGCTTCAAGCGATCATTCCGCTTTCGGCGGCTGTACGGTCACCGTCAGCGCGTCGCCGTCAGCATCCACCGCCAGCGTGGAGCCGGGGACGGGATCGTCCCGCAGGATGACCTCGGCCAGCTTTGTTTCCACGTGGCTCTGGAGGAACCGCCGCAGCGGGCGGGCGCCGTAGAGCGGGTCGAAGCCCCGCTCCACCACCAGATCGCGGGCGGCGTCGGACAGCACACAGGTCAGGTGCTTATCCGCCAGACGGCGGTTCAGTCCGCCCATGAGCAGATCGACGATCTTGCCGATGGCGTCCTTGGTCAGCGGCTTATAGAACACAATCTCGTCCAGACGGTTGAGGAATTCCGGCCGGAAGGAGCGCCGCAGCAGCTCCATGACCTCGTCCCGGGCTTTCTGGGAAATCTCGCCGTTGGCGTCGATGCCGTCCAGCAGCGCCGACGAGCCCAGATTGCTGGTGAGGATGATGATGGTATTGCGGAAATCCACCGTGCGCCCCTGACTGTCGGTGATGCGCCCGTCATCCAGCACCTGTAAGAGGATGTTGAACACATCCGGGTGGGCCTTTTCGATCTCATCGAACAGCACCACGCTGTATGGACGGCGGCGCACCGCTTCGGTCAGCTGACCGCCCTCCTCATAGCCCACATATCCGGGAGGTGCTCCCACCAGACGGGAGACGGAGTATTTCTCCATATATTCGCTCATGTCGATCCGCACCATATTGCGCTCGTCATCCAGCAGACATTCCGCCAGCGCTTTGGCCAGCTCGGTTTTGCCCACGCCGGTGGGACCTAAGAACAGGAAGGAACCAACCGGACGGTTGGGGTCCTGAATGCCGGCACGGGAGCGGAGAATGGCCTCGCTGACCTTTTCCACCGCCTCGTCCTGCCCCACCACACGGCGGTGCAGAATTTCCGGCAGGTGTAAGAGCTTTTCCCGCTCGCCCTCCATGAGCCGCGCCACCGGGATGCCCGTCCAGCGTTCCACAATGCGGGCGATCTCCTCGTCGGTGACCTTATCCCGCAGCAGCGAGTTGTCCTTGCGGCTGCTCTCGGCCAGTTTTTCCTGCTCTGCCAGCTCCGCCTGCAGCTGCGGCAGCTTGCCATACTTCAGTTCGGCGGCTTTGTTGAGGTCGTAGGCCTCCTCCGCCCGCTCGATGTCGGCGTTGAGCTGCTCCAGCTGCTCCTTGAGGGTCTGCACCTTGCTTAAAGACGCTTTTTCGTTGTCCCACTGAGATTTCAGGCTGTTGAATTGCTCCCGCATATCCGCCAGCTCTTTTTGAATGTCCGCCAGCCGCTCTTTGGATATCTGATCGGTTTCCTTTTTCAGAGCGGCCTCTTCAATTTCATGCTGAATGATCCGCCGCCGGATGACATCCAGCTCGGTGGGCATACTGTCGATCTCCGTGCGGATCATGGCGCAGGCTTCGTCCACCAGGTCGATGGCTTTATCCGGCAGGAACCGGTTGGTGATATACCGATTGGAGAGGGTGGCGGCGGCGATGATGGCCGGGTCGGTGATTTTGACGCCGTAATAGACCTCATACCGCTCTTTTAAGCCACGCAGGATGGCCACGGTGTCCTCCACCGACGGCTCACCCACCAGCACCTGCTGGAACCGCCGCTCCAGCGCCGGGTCTTTTTCGATATATTGCCGATATTCGTCCAGCGTGGTAGCGCCGATGCAGTGCAGCTCGCCCCGCGCCAGCATGGGCTTGAGCAGGTTGCCCGCGTCCATGGCGCCCTCGGTCTTGCCGGCGCCTACGATGGTATGCAGCTCGTCGATAAAGAGGATGATCCGTCCCTCGCTGCGCTTGACCTCCGCCAGCACCGCCTTGAGCCGTTCCTCGAATTCGCCCCGGTATTTGGCGCCGGCGATCAGCGCGCCCATATCCAGCGAGAAGATGGTTTTGTCCTTCAGACTGGTGGGCACATCGCCCTTAACAATCCGCTGCGCCAAGCCCTCCACCACGGCGGTTTTGCCCACGCCGGGTTCACCGATCAGCACCGGGTTATTCTTGTTTTTGCGGGACAGGATGCGGATGACGTTCCGGATCTCCTCGTCCCGGCCGATGATGGGATCCTGCTTTTTGGAGCGGGCGCGTTCCACCAGATCGTCGCCGTATTTTTTCAGCGCGTCGTAGGTGTCCTCGGGGCTGTCGTCGGTGACCCGGGTGGCGCCCCGCACGGTGGACAGCGCCTGCAGAAAAGCGTCCTTTGTCACGCTGGCGGAACGCAGCAGACCCCTCACGGTGTCGTCGGCATTATCCAGCAGAGACAGGAACAGATGCTCCACCGATACGTATTCGTCCTTCATCCCGGCGGCGATGGATTCCGCTCCGGACAGCACCCGGTCGGTGGGGGCGGAGACATAGATCTTGTCCGGCTCCCGGCCGGGTCCGGACACCCGGGACAGTCCCTCCACGGTGCGGTCGGCGGCGGCCGTCAGAGACGGGACGGACACGCCCATCTTTTCCAGCAGCTGCGGGATCAGCCCGCCCTCCTGATGGAGCAGCGCCGCCAGCAGATGCACCGGCTCGATCTGGAGCTGTTGATTCTGGATGGTCAGCTCCTGGGCGGCTTTGACCGCCTCCAGAGATTTTTGGGTAAACTTCTGTGCATTCATAGTAGAACCCTCCTTCTTGGGGTGATATAGCAAAGAATGCCGCGGAACGGATTCGTTCCGGGAGAACCGGTCTCCGGGGAACTCCCGGTTTTTCCGTTTCTCTATGTTCAGTATAGCCCGTTTTTCGCCGAATTTGTTACAAAAATATGAAATTTTAGCACTCTCGCGCATAGAGTGCTAAAATTGTGGCAGGGAAGCACTTTCGGATGGCGATTCTTTCCGGCGGTTCGCCGGAAACCCATTGACAAGCGGCCGAAAAAACAGTATAGTGTAAGGCGGTTTGAAAAATGGGGGTGAGTCGGTGGCATCGCTGAACAGCGCTTTAATAGAGACTTGTCTGCAGACCCGGCGGTTCGGGCATCCGCTGCGTGCGGTGGGGGAGACCGACTCCACCAACCGTCTGGCGCGGGAATGGGCGGCGGCCGGTGCGCCGGAGGGTGCGGCGGTGGTGGCCGATCGGCAGACTGCCGGGCGCGGCAGACGGGGGCGGGCATTTTTTTCCCCGCCCGGGGGCATCTATCTGTCGGTGGTGCTGCGTCCGGCCGCCGGGATGGATCCTGGCCGGATCACCTCCTGTGCGGCGGTGGCGGCGGCGCGTGCCATCGAGCGGTTCGCCGATTTTTCGGTGCAGATCAAGTGGGTCAACGATCTGCTCATTCACGGCAGGAAGGTTTGCGGCATCCTGACGGAGGGGGAGCTGGATCCGGCGACAGGTGCGCTGCGGTACGGGGTGCTGGGCATCGGCATCAACGTGGGGGCGGCGGTGTTTCCGCCGGCGCTGGCGGAGATCGCCACCTCGCTGGCCAACGAAGGCTGCTCCGTGGAACGGGAGCGGCTGATCGCCGCGGTGCTGGAGGAGTTGGAGAGCGCCTACGCCCGGATGGGAGACGGGTCGTTCTTGGAGGAAAGCCGCCGGCGTTCGGCGGTGCTGGGCAGACCGGTGACGGTGCTGCGGGGAGACGAACGGTTTGAAGCGGTGGCGGAAGCCATCGACGAACAGGGACATCTGGTGGTGCGGACGGCCGACGGCCGTTTGCAGACGCTGCATTCCGGGGAGGTTAGTTTACGGTTATGAAAACGAAACAAATGGTGCGTATTGCTTTGATGGCGGCGGTGCTGTGTGTGCTGGCGCCGTGGAAGATTCCGGTAGGGCCTGTTCCCATCACCCTGGCCTCTTTCGGCGTGTATCTGGCGGCCGGTGTGCTGGGACCGCTGGAGGGGACCGCCGCCGTGGTGCTGTATGTGCTGCTGGGAGCGGTAGGAGTGCCGGTGTTCTCCGGATTCACCGGCGGCGCCGGCTGTTTGCTGGGGCTGACCGGCGGTTATATCATCGGCTATATCCCATGCGCGGCGGTCAGCGGTCTGCTCATGGGACGCAACGCCCCCCTGTGGCGGCGGACGTTGGCGCTGGCGGCCGGCACGGCGGTGCTGTATGCTCTGGGCACGGCGATGTATTGCTTCCTGTCCGGCAAGGCGCTGCTGGCGGCGCTGGCCGCTTGTGTGATGCCGTTTTTGCCGCTGGATGCGGTGAAGATCGGCGTGTGTGCGGTGGCGCTGCCGCTGCTGTGGAAGCTGCGGAGCCGGGTCGAGGCTTGATGCGCGATAGATGCCGGAAACAATGCAATGCCCCGTCCCCGACGCGCGTCGGGGACGGGGCATTTGTGTGATACCGACCGTCAGTGTGCAGACACCTGCTGCTCAGTTGAGCAGATAAACGCCGATATTCAGATATCCGGCGAACGTGCCCCACAGCAGATAGGGGATGAGCAGCCATCCGGCTGCGGGATGGATGCGGGCAAACCGCAGCGCCGTGATCAGTATCAGCACCCATAACAGCAGCAGCCAGACAAAGGCGAACAGATACGCCTTGGCGCTGAAAAAGATCGGGGACCAAAAGAAGTTGACGATCAGCTGTAAGCCGTAGACAAACAGCGCCCGTTGCCGCTGCACCGGCGGAATGGGCGCCGTGACCACCAGATAGGAGGCCAGCCCCATGAGCAGATACAGGATCGTCCAGGCCACCGGAAACAGCCAGCCCGGCGGCGATAGCGGCGGTTGATTCAGCGCGGCGAAATCCCGCATACCGCCGCCGGACACCAATGCGGACAGACCGCCCACGGCCAGCGGGATGGCTAAACAGATCAGCAGAGTTTTCCATCGAATCTTCATCCTACACCCCTCCCGGAAAGGCGATCGGGACGTTCCGGTTTTTCCGACTGAACGGCAGCGGTTCCGCTGCCCTTCGCCCGGAAAACGCTCGCATCCCCCGTTCGTGCGCCCCGCCGCAAACCCCGCCGCAAAAAAGCGGTTTGCCGCGGGCTCGCCGTGCCGGAACGGCGGTGTCCCGATCGCTCTGTCTATACAAAGTATATGTACAGACGCGCGACGCTTATGCACCCGGAGGGATACTTTTTCGGTGGAGCGACCCTCCGAGCCCGTCGGCGGGTTTTGTGCGGCGTTACCCTTGACAAATTCTTTCAGTGAGGGTAAAATAAGTGCGTCAGTGTGCGACAGATTTTTGATGTGTTCATCCGAAGGAGCGGCGGCGTTTTTCGCTGGAATTTTTGTGGGGATGCCGTGTTTGGCGGGGGAGGCAGAAATGCCGGAGTAATCTTCGTTGCGAACACGGAAGAACCGATGTCTGCGCAAGCAATGTGCCCAAACGCACCGAGAGAAGCGGTCGGCGCAAAGGACGCTGCGGGCCGATCGGTCGTACAGACGGCGGTGTGCCGCCGATGGGTAAGAAACAAGTCACCGAAAGATACGGAGGGAATAAAATGGCCGAGACAAAATACAGCCCCCTGGTGCGCGAGCTGCTGTGGCGGGCATCCGAGAAATGCATTTACGGCGGAATGGCGTCGGCGGCGGCGCTGACTGCGGAGCTGCTGCGCATGGAGCTGAGCGGTTCTATGAACGATTCGCAGGCAGCGGAGGCAGCGTCGGTGCTGTCCTTCCTGCGCACGAAAACCGACGATCTGCAGGCGCTGTGCGGTCGGCTGGATGCGCTGTCCGGCAGCTTCACCGAAAAGGACGACGACTACCTGTCCGACAAGCTGGATGAGGCGCGCCGAAAGGCGGCCAACCGCGGGTCGGATCTCGTCACGCTGGACGACGTGTATCAGGGGATTTTTGCGGACCCGGACGAGTCGCTGCGGTCCACGATCTTCGCGCAATCGGCATCCGACGAGGACGAGCGCCCCATGAGCCTGGAGGATCAGCTGTCCGCCATGCTGGGCGTGCCCAAGCGTCCCCGCCGGGAGGCGGCTTCGGTTACGGCCGATGCGGAGGCGGAGGCGCCTGCATTCCCGCGCCCTCAGCCGCCCCGCCCGGCGGAAAAGAAGCTGGGCATCGCGGAGCTGACCGCTCGGGTGCAGGATGTGGAAAAGTCGCTGCGCAAGGCGGTGTACGGACAGGATCACGCCATCGGTGTGCTGACGGCCGGATACTTTCAGGCGGAGCTGCTGGCGCTGACCGATTACAGCCGGGTACGGCCGCTGGCCACCTTCCTGTTCGCAGGCCCTCCCGGTGTGGGTAAGACCTTTCTGGCCGAAGAGGCGGCATCGGCGCTGCAGCTGCCCTTCAAGCGCTTTGACATGAGCGAGTATTCCGATAAGGAAGCTAACCTGATGTTCGCCGGCACCAATAAGGTGTATAAGGGCGCCAAGCCCGGCGTGGTGACGGATTTTGTGGCGCAGAACCCCCGGTGCGTGCTGCTGTTCGACGAGATCGAAAAGGCGCATGTGAACGTGATCCACCTGTTTCTGCAGATTCTGGATGCCGGCCGGTTGCAGGACAATTTCTCCGAGGAGGAGGTTCCCTTCAAGGATACCATCCTCATCTTCACTACCAATGCGGGACGGTCGCTGTATCTGGAGGGGGAGAACCGGGATTATTCCTGCGTATCCCGTAAGGTGATCCTGAAGGCGCTGGAGAAGGATGTGGACCCCACCACCGGCACCCCGTTTTTCCCCGGAGCGATCTGCTCCCGGTTTGCCTCCGGCAATGTGGTGATGTTCAACCATGTGGAGGCCCACGATCTGCGGGAGATCGCCAAGCGGGAGATTCTGCGTCATGCAGTGAATCTGGAGGCCAAGCTGGGCATGGCGGTCAAATGCGACGAGGAGGTGTTCACCGCCCTGCTGCTGGCGGAGGGCGGCGCAGCGGATGCCCGCATGATCCGCGGCCGGGCGGCCAATTTCCTGAACAGCGAGCTGTATGAGCTGCTGCGGCTGGTCTCTTCCGAAAAGGGCGGGGATTTCACCGGCCGCATCAAAGAGGTGCGCATGACGGTGGATCTGCCGGCGGATGCGGAGACCCGCAGCCTGTTCAAGAGCGACGAATTGCCGTGCGTGCTGGTGTTTGCTTCTCCGGAGACGGTGGAGCGCTGCCGCAGTCTGGCGGATTGCTGCCGATTCTTCGGGGCGGCGACGCTGGAGCAGGCACAAGAGGTTCTGCGCAGCCAGGATGTGAAAGCGGTGCTGGTGGATCCCTCCGAGGGCTTGCGGGCGGATCGGCAGACCTATCTGAATATCGAGGATGCGGAGTCCGAGGCCCGGGATGTGCTGCGCTATGTGCGGGAGCAGATGAGCGCCATGCCGGTGTATATTCTGGAAACGCCGCGTCTGCCGCTGAATGCGGAGGAGCGGCTGTCCTATCAGCGCATCGGTGTGCGGGGGACGGTGCTGCTGGAGGATACCACCGATCCCTTTGCGGGGGCGATGCGGCGCATCGGTGTGCAGCTGCACCAGCAGGAGAGTATGCGCCGTCTGGCCAGCTCCAACCGGATCGTGGTGTTTGAAACGGCCCAGAAGGTGTCGGACGACGGCGCGCAGGCGGAGATCCGTCTGTTTGATTTCCGTTTGGAGACGGCGGTGGATCCGGAGGATGCCAGAAATGTGCTCAGCCGGATGTCCCGCCCCGATGTCCGCTTCGATCAGGTGATCGGCGCGAAGGATGCCAAGGGCGAGCTGCAATACTTCGTGGATTACCTGCGGGATCCGAAAAAGTTTCTGGGGACCGGTGTGCGGCCGCCCCGCGGGGTGCTGCTGTATGGCCCTCCCGGCACCGGCAAAACGATGCTGGCCAAGGCCATGGCCTGCGAATCCGGCGTGACGTTCATCGCCGCCGAGGGCAACCAGTTCCTGAAGAAATATGTAGGCGAGGGGCCGGAAAAGGTGCATGAGCTGTTCCGCACCGCTCGCCGCTACGCACCGGCCATTCTGTTTGTGGATGAGATCGACGCCATCGGGCGGGAGCGCCGGGGCGAGGCGACGGCGGGCACCGAGGCGACGCTGACGGCGTTCCTGACCGAGATGGACGGCTTCAAGAGCGACCCCACCAAGCCGGTGTTTGTGCTGGCGGCCACCAACTACGACGTGGAGCCGGGCGGGGACAAGAGTCTCGATGCGGCGCTGGTGCGGCGGTTCGACCGGAAGGTGTGCATCGACCTGCCGGATAAGGACGATCGCATCCGGTATATCCGGATGCAGATGCAGAAAAAGCAGAATTTCGCCCTGTCCGACGGACAGGTGGACAATCTGGCGCTGCGTTCCACCGGTATGAGTCTGGCCTCGCTGGAATCCATTCTGGAGATGGCGCTGCGGGCGGCCCTGCGCAGCGGTGCGCAGACGGTGACGGATGCGATTCTGGAGGAGGCCTTTGAGACCCACCAGAGCGGCGAGGCCAAGCCCTGGAGCCGGGAGCTGCTGGAGCGGGTGGCACGGCATGAGACCGGCCATGCGTTCCTGTGCTGGCAGAGCGGGGAGACGCCGTCCTATCTGACCATCGTCGCGCGGGGCGACCACGGCGGCTATATGCAGCACGGAGATCACGAGGGGAAAGCGCTGTATACCAAAAAGGAGCTGCTGGCGCGCATCCGCACCTCTCTGGGCGGCCGGGCGGCGGAGCTGGTGTATTATGGACAGGAGGATGGCCTGTCCACCGGCGCTTCCGGCGATCTGGAGTCGGCCACCCGGCTGGCGGAGCAGCTCATCTGCAGCTACGGCATGGACGGTCAGTTCGGCTTGGCGGCCATCAGCTCGCAGGCTATGCGCAGCGGGGAGCTGTCCGTGCGGGTGCGGGAGGCGGTCAACACCATTCTGGCGGAGCAGATGGAAGAAGCGGTGCGGCTGCTGACCGAGAACCGGACGGCGATGGACCGGATGGTCGGTGTGCTGCTGGTGAAGAACCACCTCACCGGCGAGGAGATCGACCGGGTGTTCCGCGGTCAGACGATCGGCTGATCGGACGGACAATGTCGCAAAATAAGTGCATAAAAACCGATTTTTCTCTTGCACCGCAGGAGTTCCTGTGGTATACTGAATAAAAAGTACATAAGGAGGCTGGCAATATGGCATATTCTTACAAGCAGGCGTTCATGTCCTACATGGATCAGGAGGGCATCAAGTATCAGGATAAGGGCGAGTTCGTCGTATCCGTGACCTATACCGGGGATAACCTGAAGTCGATCCCGATCATGGTGTTCTTCGACAAGGACGGCGAAGGTCTGGTACAGCTGGCGTGCTGGGAGATCTGCAACTTCTCCGAGGAGAAACAGGCCGCCGGTCTGCTGTGCTGTAATCAGCTGAACAGTAAGTATCGCTGGGTGAAGTTCTATGTGGATAGCGACCGGGATACCCGCGCCGAGCTGGACGCCATCATCGACCCCCAGACGGTGGGTCAGGAGTGCCTGGCGCTGGTGCGTCGGATGGTGCACATCGTGGACGATGCGTACCCGACGCTGATGGCTGCGCGCTTCGTCTGATCGGTTTATAGCGATTTGAAACGGCTTTTGCCCGACATCCGGGCAAAAGCCGTTTTGCGTCTGTGCTGCGGCTCGGCTGCGCGGTTGTGCGTCTGTTCGGTCTCCCGACAAGATACGCCGGGTGGCCATAGGCGGCTTGGACGGCGGTTTATCGCCGCAGTGCGCGGAAAGCGCGGGCGATACGGCGGTATTTCCGCGCCGATTCCGTGCACCCGGGCGAAAAGCCGGACAGCGGGTCTGCGCGCCAAGTTCTGTGTTTACTTTTGGACCGAAATGGGGTATACTGGATTCACAGTTTGAATGAGGAGTTGAGCGTCATGGACAAACAGGCGATTCTGGCGCGGGTGGATCATACGCTGCTGTCTCCGGCGGCCACCTGGGAGCAGATTCGGCAGCTGTGCGATGAGGGACTGCGGTATCACACCGCATCGGTGTGTATCCCGGCGGTGTATGTCCGGGCGGCGGCCGATCATCTGCGGGGGCGTCTGCCGGTGTGCACCGTCATCGGCTTCCCGACCGGATACAGTCTGCCGGAGATCAAATGCGCAGAAGCGGCGCGGGCCATAGCGGACGGCGCGGACGAGGTGGATATGGTGCTGCATATCGGCGGGCTGAAGGCCGGGCGGGATACCGCCGTGGAGGAGGAGATTCGCCGGGTCAAAGAGGTCTGCGGCGAGCGGATTCTCAAGGTGATCGCGGAGACCTGCTTGCTTACCGAGGCGGAGAAGATTCGCGCCTGCGAGATCGTATCCCGCGCCGGTGCCGACTATATCAAGACCTCCACCGGCTTTTCCACCGGCGGCGCCACCCGGGAGGATGTGGCGTTGTTCCGGCGATATGCGGCCCCGCAGGTACGGGTCAAGGCGGCGGGGGGCATCGCCTCCTGGCAGGATGCCGCCGATTTTCTGGCGCTGGGCGCCGACCGATTGGGCACCAGCCGTCTGGTGCGGCTGGCGCAGGCGGAAGAATGAGTTGAAAGGAGCACCTACGTATGATTTCATGTCCGACGCCGCATATTGCGGCTAAGCCCGGCGATTTCGCCGACACGGTGCTGATGCCCGGCGATCCCCTGCGGGCACAGTATATTGCGGAGCATTTTCTGGATGAACCCCGGTTGGTGAATCGTGTGCGCGGGGTGCAGGGCTATACCGGCGTCTATCGCGGGGTACCGGTCAGCGTGATGGCCAGCGGCATGGGGATGCCCTCCATCGGCATCTATGCCCGGGAGCTGTATGAGGCCTATGGCGTGCAGACGATCCTGCGGGTCGGCTCTGCCGGAGCGATGGATCCGTCGGTGCATCTGCGGGATATCGTTCTCGGGCAGGCGGCATGCACCGATTCGGCGTTCGCCGGACAGTTCCGGCTGCCGGGCACTTTTGCTCCCATCGCGTCCTATCCGGTGCTGCGGCGGTGCGCCGACAGCGCCGCGCGGATGGGGCTGCCGGTGCATGTGGGCAATCTGCTGTCCTCCGATCGGTTCTATAACGACGAGGACGATCTGCCGCCGGCGCAGCGCAGCACGGCGTTGTGGGCCAAGATGGGGGTGCTGGCGGTGGAGATGGAGGCGGCGGCGCTGTATATGACGGCGGCGCGGCTGGGACGGCAGGCGCTGGCCATCTGCACCGTGTCCGACCACCTCATAACCGGCGAGAGCACCACCTCGGAAGAACGGCAGAATTCCTTCACCGATATGATGCGGCTGGCGCTGGAAACCGCCGTGTCGCCGGAAACGGAGGCGGGTGTATGAAACGGGTGTTTCTGATCGTATTGGATTCCTGCGGCATCGGGGAAGCGCCGGATGCCGCTGCTTTCGGCGATCATGACTGCCATACCCTGCGGCGGATCGCCGCCGCCCGGGATTTCCGGGCGGACACCATGGGACGGCTGGGGCTGTTCAATATCGACGGGCAGGATTTCCGTCCTCCGGCGCAGGAGCCGCTGGCGGCCTATGCCCGCATGACCGAGCGCTCGGCGGGCAAGGATACCACCATTGGCCATTGGGAGATCGCCGGTGTGGTGTCGGAGCGTCCGCTGCCCACCTTCCCGGACGGATTTCCGCCGGAGGTGCTGGAGCCGTTCTGCGCCGCCACCGGACGGGGTGTGCTATGCAACCGTCCCTATTCCGGCACCGATGTGATCCGGGATTACGGTCGGCAGCATCTGGAGACCGGGGATCTGATCGTGTATACCTCGGCGGACAGCGTGTTTCAGATCGCCGCCCATGAGGAGCTGGTGCCGCCGGAGCAGCTGTATGCCTATTGCCGGGCGGCGCGGTCGATCCTCACCGGCGACTATGCGGTGGGACGGGTCATCGCCCGTCCCTTTGTGGGGTCGCCGGAGACCGGTTTCACCCGCACCGCCAATCGGCACGATTTTTCGCTGGAGCCGCCGAAGGAGACGCTGCTCGACGCCCTCAAGACTGCCGGACAGACCGTCTGGGCGGTGGGGAAGATCGGCGATATTTTCGCCGGGCGGGGGATCACCCGTGCCGAGCGTACCCGGGATAACGGAGAGGGCATGGCCGCCGCCCTGCGGGCGCAGAAAGAGCCGTTCGCCGGTCTGTGCTTTATCAATCTGGTGGATTTCGATATGCTCTACGGCCATCGGCAGGATGTGGAGGGCTACGGCCGGGCATTCGGCGCTTTTGACCGGTGGTTGCCGGAGTTTCTGGCGGGAATGCAGCCGGAAGATGTGCTGATGATCACCGCCGATCACGGCTGTGACCCCGGAGATGCCAGCACCGACCACAGCCGGGAGTATACACCGCTTCTGATGTATGGCGCGTCGGTGCGGCCGGTGAATCTGGGGACCCGCCCCACCTTTGCGGATATCGGGGCGACGGCGGCGGAGTATCTGGGCGTGGATTTCCGGGGGGGTGGATCCAGTCTGTGGCCTGCGGTGAGAAAGGAGCCGGTGTGATGGATGAACGGACCTTGTGTCATCTGGCCATCCAGGCGGCGCAGGGCGCGTATGCGCCCTATTCCCACTATCGGGTGGGGGCGGCGCTGCTGAGCGAGGACGGCCGGATGTTCACCGGCTGCAATGTGGAGAATGCCGCCTACGGTTCTACCGTCTGCGCCGAGCGCACCGCCATTCTCAAGGCGGTCAGCGAGGGGGCGCGGCGCTTCTCCATGCTGGCGGTAGCCGGCGGCCGTGAAGGGAAGATTCGGGGCGGCTATCCGCCCTGCGGCGCCTGCCGCCAGGTGCTGGCGGAATTCTGCCCGCCGGATTTTCCGGTGCTGCTGGCGACCGGTGCGGACACTTATGAACGGTATACGCTGGGGGAATTGCTGCCCCACGCGTTCGGCGCCGGGTATATTCAGGCCGGAGAATGATCAGGCCGGAGAAAACAATGCGGATGTGTTCAGCGCCGCCCCATCGGGAGACCGGGGGGGCGGCGTTTTCTGCTGTCGATATCGACGGATCGGCGAATGGTGAAAAGGGGGTTGACAAACGGGTGATTTGCGGATATAATACTTCAAAAGTTGAACAATTCATAATTTGAACGATTTGGAGCGCATATGAGACCGAGCATTGAACTGACCCGTAAGATCGCGCTGGCGTATGGGGCGATATGCAAGCCCCTTTGCCGGGAATTGGAGCTGCCCCAGACGGCGTTTGACATTCTGATGTTTCTGGGCAATAATCCGGATTGCAAGACGGCCGGCGATATCGTAGAACTGCGTCACATCAAGGCGAATCTGGTGTCGGCGTATGTGGAACGGCTGGTGCAGGCCGGGTATCTGGAGCGCCGCCCCGTTCCGGGGGATCGGCGCAAGGCGGAACTGTTCTGCACCGAAAAGGCGCGGGCGGTGATCGCCCGGGGACAGCGGCTGCAGAATGACTTTGTGACGCGGTTGTTTGCAGATATGGACGAGGAGACGCGCCGTGCTTTTTTTGCGGCGCTCGCCGTGATCGGAAAGAATTCAGATGCGATTCTTGCGGAGGGCTTGTAAACGATGGAATTGTTTAAGACGATTTTAGTCACCTTTTTCGCCGGTATGGGAGCCGGTCTGGGCACCGGCTTTGCCGGAATGAGCGCGGCGGCGGTGATCAGTCCCATGCTGATCACCTTCCTGCACATGGATCCGTATATGGCGGTGGGGATTGCCCTGTCCTCCGACGTGCTGGCCAGTGCGGTCTCCGCCTATACCTATCATAAGAATAAGAATCTGGACATTAAAAACGGGCTGGTCATGCTGGCCAGCGTGCTGGCTTTCACGGTGGTGGGCAGCTATATCGCCAGTCTGGTGCCGTCGACCACCATGGGCGGGTTCTCGGTGTTCATGACGTTTCTGCTGGGGATCAAGTTCATTGTGCGGCCGGTGATGACCACCAAGGAATCCATGGCGGCCACCTCGGCGAAGAAACGGGTGATCCAGTCGCTGGTGTGCGGGGCGCTGATCGGTTTTATCTGCGGCTTTGTGGGCGCTGGCGGCGGCATGATGATGTTGCTGATTCTCACCAGTGTGCTGGGGTATGAGCTGAAGACCGCCGTGGGCACCAGCGTGTTTATCATGACCTTTACGGCGCTGACCGGCTCTGTGTCCCATTTTGCCATCGGCGGGCTGCCGGACGTGACCGTTTGGCTGCTGTGCATTGCCTTTACGCTGATTTGGGCGCGCATCGCCGCCGTGTTCGCCAACAAAGCACAGCCGAAAACTCTCAATCGCGCCACCGGTGTGGTGTTGGTGGTGCTGGGGGCGGTGATCATGGGATTTCAGCTGTTGAGTTGAGAATAGATAAAGGAAGAATGCGAGCACAAACAGAATCGTACAGATAACTAACGCCGTTCGGACAGCCTGCCGGACGGCGTTGTTGTTCTGCCCGGATTTTGAGTCGGCCCCGTGGCGGTCCGTGTGTCGGCTCCTGTGTGGTCGATACCGGCCGCAGGAGCCGCTTTTTCACCGTATTGGCGTAGCGGTGGGGGCATCTTCGACAAGATATATGGTTTTCACGGATTTTTCTCAGCAAAAGCGAAATCTCATCGAAAAAAATACCAAAAAATGGTATTTACCATCTTGCCAAAATTGCCAATTTATGGTAATATCTATACAAGATCAAACGAAAAAGGAGAGAAATGAACGTATGAGTAGAAAAATCCGTGTCCTATTAGCCGATAACAGCGAGTTTTTTGCTGTTCCGTGTGCCAATGGGATGAAATCCCGCGGTCTGGACGTGATCACCACGGAAAAGGACGGAAAAAGTCTGCTGGATGTTATTGCCCGGCAGGAGCCGGATGTGGTGCTGCTGGACTTTTTCCTGCCTCGGCTGGATGCCATCGGTGTCCTGAAAGCGCTGGACGGGCTGGGGCTGTCCAAGCGTCCCATGATGATGATCATGTCCGGTTTCGACAATCCGGCGCTGGAGCGGGAAGCGCTGAATGCCGGTGCAGACTATTATTTTCTGAAGCCCTTTGACGTGGGAGAGATGGCGGCGCGGATACTGACGCTGTGCGGAGACCATCCGCCGGTGCAGATGCGCCGGGAGGCGGGAGCCGACACCGCCGCCGGGCAGTCTTTGGAAATGCAGGTGACCGAGATCATTCATCAGATCGGCGTTCCGGCGCATATCAAGGGCTACCAGTATCTGCGGGATTCCATTCTTATGGCCATCGAGGACGGCAGTATCATCAACGCCGTGACCAAGCGGCTGTATCCGGCGGTGGCGAAGAAGCACGACACCACTTCCTCACGGGTGGAGCGGGCGATCCGCCATGCCATTGAGGTGGCGTGGGATCGGGGTGATGTGGATGTGCTGAATTCCTATTTTGGCTACACCATCCATAACAGCCGCGGAAAGCCCACCAATTCTGAATTCATCGCCATGATCTCCGATAAGTTCCGTTTGCAGATGAAAGCGTCCTGACGCAGGGGGATGGATTTTCCCCTTGACATCGACCGGTGTCTCGCTGTACAATAAACAGGAATCGGGCTGCGTCCCGTCCGGATCGGCCGGGCGCGGCGGCAGACACGGAAAGCGAGGAACCACGATGGCAGGATACAGACCGAGAGGCGGGCAGAACCGCTCCAATAAGAATCGGGAGCCGAACGGCGGTAACGGAGCCGCCCGGCAGTCGGCAGGCAACCGCCCGCAGAGACAGCCGTCACAGGAGCGCACGGGCCGTTCCGGCGGCGCGCGCGCAGCGGCCGGACGGGAGCCGCGGGGGGAGCGGGAGTTTGCACCCGGCGAGTTTTTCACGCTGGGAGAACATACGGAAGGACGCAGACACTATCGCTTTCGGTATAACGGCAAGCTGTACCGCATCATGGAAGGGCTGGCGGTTCCGAAGCCGTCCGCCGAGGGAACGGACGCGAGCGATGCATCGGCCGGGCCGGATACCGCGGCCGGAGCGGCGGAATCAGCTGCACCGGAGTCGGTGACGGAGACGCTGACTGCGGTGGCTCGGGCAGAGCCGGAGGAGACCGTGCGTCTGGAGGAGACCGACGCAAAAAAGGCGTATGAGGCTTGGAATCGGATCAAACGCCCGGAACGGTACGGCCTGTGAGCCGGTGAACCGCAACATATACGCCAAGTGAGGACAGACGCAGGTCGCGTTTGTCCTCACTTTTTTTGTATTCTACCGTCGGTAGAGTGCAGGTAGCGGGAAAGTTTCGCGGGAATTGGGACAATCTACCGGTGGGATAGTCGGTGTCGGGCATTTTGCTGAAAATTCGGCAGAATTCTACCGCCGTTCGACCGCACGGTAGAATGGCGCCCCCACAACGGTAGGTTGCCAGCACGGCCGGATGCGGGTATACTAACGGCAGTTGGCGGCAGACCGGGGGAAGAACCGTTCGGGAGCGCTCATCGCGCATCCGGCGTGGCAAAGACCGTTAGCGGCCGTGTGGCCACCGGGTGCGCGGCCGTGCAGCGCGCTTGTGCTGTGGCAAAGGCCGCTTCTGTTCCGTAAGAAAAACGCTTTCGCGAACGCGAAAGCAAGGGGTGTGTGCATGAACGAAGAGGAGAGGATCAACCTGCTGTTTTGCGGGGATGCCTGCGTGGCGGACGGTGTGCTGCTGTCCACCCTGTCGGTGCTGGAGCATATGCGGCAGCCGCTGCATATATTTCTGCTGACCGCCGCGGTGGATGCGGAACAGGGAGCCCGCCGCCCGATGTCTGCGGATTTTGCCGCAAGACTGCAACGGGTCGTGCAGGGTACCCACCCGGACAGCCGGGTGACGCGGGTGGACCTGACCGAAGCGTTTTCTCAGGACCCGCCCATCGCCAATATGGGTACCCGGTTCACGCCCCTCTGTATGCTGCGTCTGTATGCGGATTTGGTGCCGGAGATGCCGGAGCGGTTGCTGTATCTGGACAGCGATGTGCTGTGCCGCCGGGATTTCAGCGCCTTTTATGGGCAGGATATGACCGGAGTGGAGCTGTGCGGGGTGTTGGATCGGTACGGGAGCTGGTTTTTCCGCGGCGGCCGCTGGCGGCGGAATTACGTCAATTCCGGTGTGCTGCTGCTGAATATGGCGGAGATCCGTCGCAGCGGACTCTTTGCCCGCTGTCGGGCGCTGTGCCGGGAGAAAGAAATGTTCATGCCGGACCAGACGGCCCTTAACAAGCTGGCGCGCAAGCGTCTGGCATCCCGCCGCTATAACGAACAGGCCGATCCTCGGCCGGATACGGTGTTTCAGCATTTTTCCACCCGGTTCCGCTTTTTCCCGTATGTCCGCACCGTGACGGTGAAACCATGGGAAGAGCAGCGGGTGCATGAGGTGCTGGGACTGCAGGATTACGATGGGCTGTATGCCCGCTACCGAAAGGAGAAAGAACAATGACACAGGAGATACCGGTATTTTTTTCCATCGACGATAATTACGCCCCTCTGCTGGCGGTGGCGCTGCGCTCGGCCATTGCTCACGCGGACCCCGCCCGCCGTTATCGGGCGATCGTGCTGCACCAGGGGTTGGATGCCGCCCATCAGCAAAAAATCCAGGCGTTGGAGACCGAGAATTTCCGGGTGGATTTTCGGTCGCTGGAGAAAGGTCTTGAGTTCATCAACGACTGTATGGGCAACCGGCTGCGGTGCGATTATTTCACGCTGACCATCTATTTCCGGCTGTTCATTCCGACACTGTTTCCGGAATATGACAAGGGCGTGTACGTAGACAGCGATGTGGTATTCACCGAGGATGTGGCACAGCTGTATGATGTGGAACTGGGAGGGGCGCTGCTGGGTGCCTGCCCGGATCTGTCCATTTCCGGTGTGCCGGAGCTGGTGCGGTATACCGAGCAGGCGGTGGGCGCCGATCCCGGCGGCTATGTCAATTCCGGTGTGCTGCTGATGAATCTGAAAAAGCTGCGCGAGGTGGGATTTGAGGAGCGGTTTCTGCACCTGCTCAACACCTATCATCTGGATACCATCGCCCCCGATCAGGACTATATTAACGCCATGTGCAAGGGACATATGCGGTATCTCCCCGCGGAGTGGGATGCCATGCCCGGCCCGGGCGAGCCGTTGGCGCATCCGTGTCTGATCCACTATAATCTGTTCTCCAAGCCCTGGTGCTATGACGGCATCCAGTATGGAGATGTATTCTGGCATTATGCGGCGGAGAGCGGATACGAGGACGAGCTGCGCGCCTTCAAGGCGGCCTATTCCGATGAGCAAAAGCGGTCGGATGCGGAGTGCATGGAGCGGCTGGTGACCCGGGGCGTGGAAATCACCCGGTCCGATAAGACCTTCAGAAAACTGGCGGAAAGCGGGGTGGCGGTGCGCTTATGATACCCGGAGGTGATCGCACGCCGGTGATACGGAATATCCGCGATTATGCCCAGAGCGGGGAGTTTTATCATAAGGTAGAGCTGCATGACCCGGTGCTGACCCCCGCCGAGAGCAAGGCTATCACCGACGGCTACATGAAAAAGCGCCGCCGCCTGTCCTATCGCATGAAGCGGCTGACGGCGGTGACGCTGGCGGACTATATGACCGGCAAGATCAATCAAACGACATCCATCGTGGGAATGGAGACGATCCCCGCCGATCTGGGCGGCGTGATCATCACCAGCAATCATTTCAGCCCCTTTGAGAATACCGCCATTCGGTATCTGGTGCAGCAGGCGGGGCTGCCCCGGCTGAATATCATCAGCCAGACCTCCAATTTTGCCATGAATGGCGTGGTGGGCTTTCTCATGAACTATGCCGACACCATCCCGATCTCGGTGGATCCCCGGTATCTGGCCCGGGATTTTATGGCGGTGCTGCGGGAAAAGCTGGTAGAAAAGCGGGAGACGGTGCTGCTGTATCCGGAGCAGGAGATGTGGTTCAACTACCGCAAGCCTCGTCCGCCGAAAAAGGGGGCGTATTATTACGCTGCCCGGCTGCAGGTGCCGGTGCTGTCCTGTTTTGTGGAGATCGTGGATACGGACGAGAATGAATCCCCGGATTTCAAAAAGGTGCGATATGTGGTGCATGTGCTGGGGCTGTTGCGTCCCGACCCGGCGAAAACCCACAGGGAGAACGCCGCCATGCTGGGGGAGCGGGATTATGCACTGAAAAAGGCCTGCTATGAGCAGGTGTACGGCAAACCCCTCAGCTATGCCTTTGATCCGTCGGATATTGCCGGGTGGCAGGGGGAGCTGTCGTGAGAGAAACCCGGTATTACGTGAATTTCACCGATGATTTCGTGGAATCTCCCCGGCAGGAGCTGCGGCTGCCGGAGGAGTATGTCTATGTGCGCACGGGCTTTCTGTCCCGGCTGTGGGCGGCGGTGGTGTATGCGCTGGCGTTGCTGGTGTCGTTCTTTTATTGTCGGCTGGGACTGCGGATGCAGATTCGCGGGAAGAAAAACCTCCGCTCCGCCGGAAAAGGCGGTCTGTTCCTCTACGGCAATCATACCCAGCCGGTGGGGGATGTGTTCACCCCGGCTCATTGTCTGTTTCCCCGGCGCATCTATACGTTGGTCAGCCCGGCCAATTACGGGCTGCCGGTGATCGGTCGGCTGCTGCCCTATCTGGGGGCGTTGCCGGTGGCGGATACGGTGCACGGGATGCGGGCGCTGCAGCAGGCGATGAAAACGCGCCTGGGACAGGGCTGCGGGATCGTGATATATCCGGAGGCCCATGTGTGGGAATACTATACCGGTATCCGGCCGTTCCCGGCCACGTCTTTCAAATTTCCGGTGAAACTGGGAGCACCGGTGTACGCTATGACCGTCACCTATCAGAAGGCCCGCATCGGGAAACGTCCCCGGATGGTGGTGTATATCGACGGCCCTTTTGTCCCCGCCGGGGAGACGGCGGTGCAAAAGGCGGAGAGCCTGCGGGCGGCGGTGCGTCAGACCATGGAGCGCCGCAGCCGGGAGAGCAACGTGGAATGGATCTCCTATCGCCCGAAAGACGGCGACGCCGAGTAAAGCGACGGATGCGCAGAACAAGAAAAGGAGCGGCAGGCGGTGCGCCTGCCGCTTTTCTGTGCTCACCAAAAAAGCCGCCGGAGAATGTTGTCAAATGCGACCGCCTGTGGTATACTATCCCCGTATAGCATACCCGAGTGGGGGAGGAATGACACAATGAAAGACGGATTTATTCAGGTGGCCGCCGGCACACTGCACCCGGTGGTGGCGGATACACGTCATAATACCGCCGAGATCATCGACCGCATCCGGCAGGCGGATGCGGCCGGGGTGCAGCTGTTGGTGCTGCCGGAGCTGTGCGTCACCGGATATACCTGCGGCGACCTGTTTTATTCGACGGTGCTGCAAGCCGGGGCACGGACCGCTCTGGAGGAGATCTGCGCCGCCACGGCGGGGTTGTACCCGGTGGTGGCGGTGGGGCTGCCCCTTTTATGGCAGAATAAGCTCTATAACGTGGCGGCGGTGCTGCATAACGGCCGGCTGCTGGGGGTGGTGCCCAAGCGCTACCTGCCCAACTACGGCGAGTTTTACGAGCTGCGGCAGTTCACCTCCGGCGATACGGTGCCGGCCGACGCAACGGTGACCCTGTGCGGGCAGACGGTGCCCTATGGCAGCCGTCTGCTGTTCACCCATGAGACGATGCCCGGCTATTGCTTCGGGGTGGAAATATGCGAGGATCTGTGGGTACCCTGCCCGCCGGCGGACGAGCTGTGCCGGGGCGGCGCCACGCTGATGCTCAATCTGTCCGCCTCCAACGAGGTGGTGGGGAAGGAGGGCTATCGGCGCACGCTGGTGTCCTCCACCTCCGCGCGGCTGCTGTGCGGCTATGTGTATTGCAGCGCCGGCCCGGAGGAATCGACCCAGGATCTGGTGTTCTCCCGCCACCACCTGATTGCGGAGAACGGCACCATTCTGGCGGAAAACAAGCCTTTTGCAGATGCGCCGCTGCTGATCAGCGAGATCGACACCGCCCGGCTGACGGCGGAACGCCACCGCATGACCGGATTTGTGCCGCTGTCGGCGGCGGATCTCCGCACGGTCTCCTTTGCCCAGCCCATGCGGGAGGTGTCTCTGACCCGCCCGGTGGATGCCAACCCCTTTGTGCCGCCGGACGATGCCCGGGTGCGGGAGCGGGCGGAGGCCATCTTCCGCATCCAGAGCTACGGGCTGAAAAAGCGGCTGGCTCACACCCATGCCAAAACCGCCGTGGTGGGCATTTCCGGCGGGCTGGACAGCTGTCTGGCGCTGCTGGTGATGGTGCGGGCGATGGATCTGCTGGAGCGCCCCCGCACCGATATTGTGGCGGTGACCATGCCCTGCTTCGGCACCACCGAGCGCACCCACCGCAACGCGCAGCAGATGTGCCGCTGTCTGGGGGTCACCCTGCGGGAGGTGGATATTTCCGCCGCCGTGATGCAGCATTTCGCCGATATCGGCCATGACCCGGCGGTGCACGATGTGACCTATGAGAACGGACAGGCCAGGGAGCGCACCCAGGTGCTCATGGACGTGGCCAATGAGACCGGCGGTATTCTGGTGGGCACCGGCGATCTGTCGGAGCTGGCGTTGGGCTGGGCGACCTATAACGGCGATCATATGTCCATGTACGGGGTCAACGCCTCGGTGCCGAAAACGCTGGTGCGGTATATGGTGCGCTATGAGGCGGAGCATACCGCCCCGGCGCTGAAAGCGGTGCTGGAGGATATTCTGGATACCCCCGTGTCCCCGGAGCTGCTGCCCGCCCAGGCGGACGGCACCATCGCTCAGAAAACCGAGGATCTGGTGGGCCCCTATGAGCTGCACGATTTCTTCCTCTATTACACGCTGCGATTCGGGTTTGCACCTCGCAAGATCTATCGGCTGGCACGCTACGCTTTCCGGGGTGCTTATGACGATGCTACCATCGAGAAGTGGCTGCGGGCATTTCTGCGGCGGTTTTTCGGCCAGCAGTTCAAGCGCTCCTGTATGCCCGACGGCCCCAAGGTGGGTTCGGCCACCCTGTCCCCCCGGGGGGATTGGCGGATGCCGTCGGACGCTTCTGCTGCGCTGTGGCTGGAAAATCTTTCCGGAATTGTGGAATGACCTTTGCTGTTTTGCCTATTTTTCGCTTTTAAGCACAAAAGCGAGTGTGGAATGTGTACAAACTTGCCAAAACCCCTTGACAAGCCGAAAAATCAGGCGTATAATGGCACAAAATCACGAAAGGGAGATGACAAGGATGTTTGCTTACGCTATGACACGTACATCATCCACCGGTGCCTGTTCTGAGACTCCGGCTTCTTCCTGCTGCGCCTCTGTGTCTACTGTCGCTCTGTCGGACATCGCCCTGTGGGTGGTGTCCGTTTTCGTTATGGTACGAATTAGCCTGCTGGCTCTGGCGAATTGCGCCATTATTGGGCGAATTATTCTGGCGGCTGTCCTGCTAATGGTACTGGTAGCGAAGCTGAAGGAGCAGACATCGAGCTTGCAAATTCCTGCATAAAGCGGGCGATGCAAACGGTTCTGCTACTTTTAGCAGAACCGTTTTTCTGTTGTTGGTATCAAAACAGGGGTATACACCTGTTTGATATATACTTTAGTCATCTATTTTGGATAAGGAGAGATGCGTTATGAAAAAGTTTACCCGTATGACTGCTGTTGTGGTGGCAGTCGCTCTGTTGGCTTTGGCCTGTGTCGGCTGCGGCGGCAATTCCGGCGGCGACACCATTATGATCGGCTGCACCGGCCCCCTAACCGGCGATGCTTCTTCCTACGGCACTTCCGTGCAGCACGGCGCTCAGCTGGCTGTGGAGGAGATCAATGCCGCCGGCGGTCTGAATGGGATTAAGCTGTCCTTTGAAATGAAGGACGATAAGGCCACCGCCGAGGATGCCAGCACCGGCTATGACGCGCTGTTCGATGCCGGAATGAAGATCTCCCTGGGCAGCGTGACCTCCGCCTCCTGCAAGGCGTTTGCCGACAAGGCGGTGCAGGATAATGTGTTCGCCATCACCCCCTCCGCTTCGGAGCAGGCCATCATCGAGAAGGGCGACAACATCTTCCGCGTGTGCTTCGGCGACCCCGACCAGGGCACGCTGGCGGCGAAAGAGCTGACCAAGACCTATACGAAGATCGGCGCGATCTATGACACCAGCGATTCCTATTCCACCGGCATCTACACCGCTTTCGAGGCAGAGATGAAGGCTGAGGGCAAGGAATTCAAGGTGCAGACCTTCGATAAAGAGAACAATAAGGACTTCTCCACCCAGGTGGAGGCTCTGAAGGACTGCGAAGTGATCTTCATGCCCTTCTACTACACCGAGGCCGGTCTGGTGGCCAAGGCCTGCGTGGCCAAGGGCGTGACCGCTGAGCTGTTCGGCTGCGACGGCTTCGACGGTATCAAGACTCAGCTGGATGATACCGTGACCAACAAGATCCGCTACATCACTCCCTTCGATGTGGAGAGCACCGACAGCAAGGTTTCCGCTTTTGTTTCCGCCTACAAGGCAAAGTTCGGCTCTGACCCCGACCAGTTCGCGGCGGATGCCTATGATGCGGTGTACGCGATCTTTGAGAGCATGAAGGCGGCCGGCGTGGACAGCGCCTCTATCTCCGCCAGCGATCTGTGCAACAAGGTGAAGGCGGCCATCACCGATAAGAGCTTCAGCTACACCGGCACCACCGGTAAGATGACCTGGGAGACCAGCGGCGCCTGCGATAAGGATCCCGTCATCGTGGACCTGAGCAAGTAATTGACCCGGATGATTTCGCCTAATCGGTCGGGCAGCCTGCGGGTCGGAGCGTACACGAACGGTTCTCCGTTCGTGTACGCCGGCCCGGCCGCCGGGCGAATTGCCGTACCGGGTTATTTCGGATAAAGGATAAGACGGCGGTGTCTTATCCTTTATCCGGTGTAAGCCGGCGGTAGAATGAGAAAGAGGAGATAAGCCTATGAGCATACTGTTAGACGGATTGAGCCTCGGCGCCATCTATGCGCTGATCGCTCTGGGGTACACCATGGTGTACGGTATCGCCAAGCTGCTGAATTTTGCCCACGGCGATATCATCATGGTGGGCGCCTATGCCATTCTGGTGACCCTGAATATCACTGGCAGCCCCTGGGTGGGCATTCTCGTATCCATCGTTGTCTGTACACTGGCGGGCATTGTGATCGAGCGGCTGGCCTATAAGCCGCTGCGGGGCGCTTCTCCGCTGGCGGTGCTGATCACCGCTATCGGTGTCAGCTATTTCCTGCAGAGTATGGCGCAGCTGATTTTCGGCGCCCAATCCCGTCCCGTGACCCTCCCGGCTTTCAGCAAGGTGAATATCGCCGGCGCACAGATCAGCACCGGCACCATCATTACGCTGGTGGTGGGCGCGCTCATTATGGCGGCGCTGACGCTGTTTGTGGGACGTACCCGCACCGGCCGCGCCATGCAGGCGGTGTCGGAGGATCGGGGTGCGGCTCAGCTCATGGGCATCAATGTGAACCGCATCATCATGATCACCTTTGCCATCGGCTCGGCGCTGGCGGCCTTCGCCAGCCTGTTCTACCTCATGCAGATCCCCTCCACCAGCCCGACACTGGGTGCTATGCCCGGTATCAAAGCATTCACGGCGGCGGTGATCGGCGGCATCGGCTCCATCCCCGGCGCCATGATCGGCGGCGTGCTGCTGGGCCTGATCGAAAAGATCTGCCTGAGCGTCCCCGCCATCAGCGCGTATACGACGGCGATCGAGTTCAGCTTGCTGATCATTATTCTGCTGGTGAAGCCCATCGGCATCCTGGGGAAAAAGAGAAGGGTGAAGGTGTAACGCTATGGGATATTTTCAAAGCATCAAAAAGGGCTTTAAGCTCAAATACAGTATTACGTATTTCATCCTGATCGCCTTTGTGGCGGTGATGATCGGTCTGAGCAGCGGCGGTGTGCTGGGCCGCTCCACCGTGGGGCTGCTGTCCCGTATCGCATACAGCATCATCATGGCGGTATCGCTGAATCTGGTGGTGGGCTTTCTGGGCGAGCTGAGTCTGGGGCACGCCGGGTTCATGTGCGTGGGCGCCTATATCGGCTGCTACTGCGCGAATCTGCTCCACCCGGTGCTCAACAACCCGCTGCTGGTGCTGATCATTGCGATGATCATCGGCGGTCTGTGCGCGGGGGTGTTCGGGTTTATCATCGGCTTGCCCGCTCTGCGCCTGAAAGGCGACTATCTGGCGATCGTGACGCTGGCATTCGGTGAAATTGTGCGGAATGTGTTTAAGAACCTGCCCTGGTTCGGCGGCGCGATGGGTCTGAATACCAAGACCTACAAGCCCTCCTCCCTGTTCATCGTGGCGTTTGTGGTGGTGCTGATCGTGCTGTTCCTCAGCCAGAATCTCATTCGCAGTAAGCACGGCCGGGCGGTCACGGCCATCCGGGATAACGAGATCGCCGCCAAGGCTATGGGCATCAATGTGACCTTTTATAAGCTGCTGATCTTCGTGATCTCTTCCGCTTTTGCCGGTGTGGCCGGCGTAATCTACGGTCATTTTGCCACCCCGGTGATGTATTCTTTCTTCTCCTACAACTACTCCATCGAGGTGCTGGTGATGGTGGTGTTGGGCGGCATGGGCAGTCTCAACGGCTCCATCATTGCGGCGACCCTCATCACCTATATCAACTTCCTGTTGCAGGATAACCTGTCCGGCGATCTGGCGGCGTTGCGGCTGCTGGTGTATGCGCTGATCCTCATTGTGATGGTGTTGTTTAACAACGCCCCGGCCATGCAAAAGTACCGGGAGCGGCTCAGCATCAAGCATTGGCTGGATCAGCGGGCACGCCGTAAGGCGGAGACCGTGGTAGACGACAGCGCCGTATGGGCGCGGGTACCCAGCAAGATCCCCATGGACGAGGTACTGAGCGTAGACCTGCGCACGGAGGAAGCGCTGCCCGCTCAGGATGAGACCGGAAAGGAGGGACCCCTCAATGGCTGAAACCGTACTGAAAGTGGAAAACCTGGGGATCACCTTCGGCGGTCTGCACGCGGTGGAAGGGCTGAACCTGGAGGTTAAGAAGAAACAGATCTACGGTCTGGTCGGCCCCAACGGCGCCGGTAAGACCACGGTGTTCAATATGCTCACCGGCGTGTATACGCCGACCACCGGCACCTTTGCGCTGGAGGGAGAGGTGCTCAACGGCAAGACGCAGGAAGTAATCAACCATAAGGGGATTGCCCGTACCTTCCAGAACATTCGCCTGTTCAGCAATATGAGCGTGATCCGTAACGTGATGGTGGGTCTGCACAATCAGCCCGCCTTCAAATGCGATCCCGTTTCCAGTATGCTGCACCTGCCCAAGCATTACCGCACGGAGGAAGCCATGCGGGCGCGGGCAAAGGAAATTCTGGATATTTTCGGACTGCTGGAGGAGCGCAACAATCTGTCCTGCAATCTGCCCTACGGTAAACAGCGGAAACTGGAGATCGCCCGGGCTTTGGCCACCAACCCGAAGCTGCTGCTGCTGGATGAGCCGGCGGCCGGCATGAACCCCCACGAGACCGAGGACTTGATGCAGATCATCCGCTTCATTCGGGACGAGTTTGATATGACCGTGTTGCTCATTGAGCACGATATGAAGTTTGTGGCCGGTCTGTGCGATGAGCTGACGGTGCTGAATTTCGGCACCGTGCTGGCGCAGGGCGATACGCAGATGGCTCTGAACAATCCCGAGGTCATTCGGGCATACATTGGAGGGTGAGAAAATGGCGTTATTGGAAGTGACCGGTCTGGAGGTCTACTATGGCGTCATCCAGGCGCTCAAGGGCATTGACTTCACTGTGAATGAGGGGGAGATCGTCACCCTCATCGGCGCCAACGGCGCCGGCAAGACCACCACCATGCAGAGCGTGATCGGGCTGATTCCCTCTCAGGCGGGCAAGGTGGTCTATGACGGACAGGACATCACCCACACCCCCTGCCACAAGATCGTGCGCATGGGCATGACCCAGGTGCCGGAGGGGCGGCGGGTGTTTCAGGAGCTGACGGTGTATGAGAACCTGCTTATGGGCGCTTACACCAAGGGGGACAAGGCGCAGATCAAACGGGATATCGAGGAGACCTGCACCCGTTTTCCCCGGTTGGGTGAGCGGAAGAACCAGGTTGCCGGAACGCTCTCCGGCGGCGAGCAGCAGATGCTGGCCATGGGGCGGGCCATGATGTGCCATCCCAAGCTGCTGATGCTGGATGAGCCGTCCATGGGTCTGTCTCCGCTGCTGGTGGACGAGGTGTTCGGAATCATTCGGGATTTCCGGGACAGCGGTACCACGATCCTGTTGGTGGAGCAGAACGCCAACAAGGCGCTGGAGATCTGCGACCGGGCATATGTGCTGGAGAACGGCAAGCTGGTGCTGTCCGGCACCGGCGCGGAGCTGATGGCCAGCGACGACATCAAAAAAGCCTATCTTGGCGGTTGAGCGATGAAAAAGACGAAGGCAGCAAGCACACGCTTGCTGCCTTCGTTGCACTTTGCCCGTCCTTGATCGGTAACGTACCGCTCAGTCGTTTTTCTGCGCCGGAGCGGGTGTGGCGGTGTTCAGTCGGTCGATGATTCGCTCGGCCGTTTCTCCGATCCGACGGCACTCTTCCGACGGGATCGAGCGGACCCGCCGCCTAACCGGCAGCCCCCATACATCGAACCACCGGGGACCGATCCATTCGCCGTAGCCGGTTTCCTCAAATACTCCTTGCAGCAAACTTAGGCACGCCCGCCGTCGGGACATGAAGATCCACTGCATGGGATGCTTGATGAGAGCAAACAGCCACGGCGGATAATGGGCGGTGATGTTGGTGTAGGTGATGCCGGGATGCACCACCGCCAGCGTGACCCCTGACCGACGGACTTCGGGGTGGGCAAAGAATTCCCAGCAGGAGGCCATCAGATACCGTTTGGAGTTTCCGTACACTTTTGACGCCCCATGGCGGGTGGAAAAATCCACGTCCTTCGGGTCGGTGGCGGAATAGCGATGGGCGATGCTGCCCACCGCGATCACCCGGGAACCGGGGCGAGCGGCCATAAGAGGCATGAGTCGCCGGAGCATATAGGCGTGGGAGACAAAGTTGATCTGGAATACGTTGTCCCAGCCGGTGGAGCAGCGATGCCGGGGAATGCTGTACGCACCGGCGGAAAGAAACAGCAGATCCGGCGGTGTGGCTTCCAAGGCATCGCAGGCGGCGCGCACCTGTGCCATGTCCTCCAGATCCACTTGAATCTTGCCCAGCACACAGCCGGGATGCGCCCGCTCCAGCCGCCGTTCCAGCGTGTCCATCGCTCCGGGGTTACGCCCCAGCAGGAGCAGCCTGGCCCCCAGCGCCGCCAGATAGTCGCATAGGACCTCGCCCAGTCCGCCGGTAGGGCCGGTTACAGCGGCTACGCGTCCCGCCAGTGAATGCGTGTGTCGGTTCAACCAGATGTCCGTTCGCACATAAATTCCCCCATCCTATCCACAGTGCAGTATAGCATAGCTTGCGGTGCACGGCAAGTAAAATCGACGTCGGCTCGGGAGGATTTGTCAAACAAAACCGGTGAGATGATCGCCCGACGGAGAAATTTCAGAAAATATGAAAAAAAGGCTTGATTTTTTTGCCGTTGTGTAGTATACTATATAAGCGCTCGAGAGAGCGGATATATCGCGGGGTGGAGCAGGGGTAGCTCGTCGGGCTCATAACCCGAAGGTCGGTAGTTCGAATCTATCCCCCGCAACCAACAAGTAGCACCGAAAAAGATATCGGGGCTGAAAACCCAGAAACCACAACGGTTTCTGGGTTTTTTCATGCCGATTTTTAAGGTGGAATTCAAAAGATATCATTTCCCCAAATCGACCTTTGGGGAGGACTTGAACTAAATTCATAGGGTTTTAGGGGCAGATTTTACGATTGATTTCGTAAGGTCTGCCCCTTTTTTCGTTTTTTAATTGTTAAATGTTTGTGTTCTCGGAGGTTGCGCATAAATTGTATGCGCAACCTCTTTTTTCGTATATAGCGCATTATGAGCGTTGATATAAATCCGATAACTAAAGGAGTGGTGTATATGATTGCAGCGAAGACAACAACTCAAAACAAAATTCAGGAGGTAAAGAAAGATGAATGATTGGGAACGATTACACAGACAAGCCGAGAGATATAAACAGTCATATCCCCCGGGAACAAGAGTAATGCTGCTTAATATGAACGACCCATATTCTCCCGTTGAAAGTGGTATGCGCGGAACGGTTCAGAGTGTGGATGATATCGGACAACTCCTAATGAACTGGGATAATGGCAGGGCGCTTGCGCTGATCCCCGGAGAAGACTCATTCCGTCGATTGACACAGGAAGAAATCGACCGGGAGTTACAGGAACAAGCTCAGGAACAGACTATTAACGAACAATCTATGTAAATGTGAGGTGAAGCAGAAAAACAGGACGGATGCCCTATG